>VFSW01000200.1_pt1 | contig 82729 bp, 73 predicted proteins | sample 5358111 | NCBI WGS metagenome assembly VFSW01 (sample SAMN11554181, study PRJNA540505) | mine drainage metagenome | isolation source: sediment from site ElyBrook_90M | place: USA: Ely Copper Mine, Vershire, VT | collected 2017
GTGGCGGCATGGGCCCGGGTGGTGGCATGGGTCCGGGTGGTGGCATGGGTCCGGGCCGCTAGTTTTCAGCAATACGCTCACAGGGGCGCAATTTCTGTGCCCCTGAAACATTCAGCGACGTTCATCGCATGGAGAATCGAATGCGACTGTTACTTGTGTGGCTCATTAATGCAGCCGCCCTGTTTGCCCTACCTTATCTGATGTCTTCAATCAAGGTTGATTCCTTTGTCGTTGCACTCATCGCTGCGCTCGTTCTGGGGCTCGTCAACACCTTCATCCGACCACTGCTGATACTGTTCACTCTGCCGGCAACACTGCTAACACTCGGTTTGTTCATTCTTGTGATCAATGGCCTGCTGTTCTGGTTTGTTGGATCTTTTGTGGATGGATTCCATGTCGGCGGCTTTTGGTCAGCCGTGGGGGGCGCTGTCCTCTACAGCATCCTTTCGTGGGCACTCTCCGTAATTTTTCTGGGTGAAAATCAAACCTGAGGAATTGCGCTGCTGAAATACCACTAGACTTGCAGTCTGCGAGCAACAAGGCCCCCAACGGGTGTTCTTGTTGGCGTCTTGGCGGGTGCCTGAGCTACTTTGGCAGATTGTGTTGCTGCGACATCGCAGAAGGCGGCACTATGAGCGACGAGAGCAGACCGGCTACCACAATAAACATTCCTCCCATAAGCTCGCGCAGGCCCGGTACTTCGTGGGCCCACCACCAGGCAAACAGCGTTGCAAAAACCAGCTCTGACATCATGATTACGCTGGCTCTAACGGCACTCAACCGTTCAAGCCCATATTGCTGCATCGACACGTTGAGTACCAGCATCAACCCTATGCTGAGGATGATGGCCCCACTGAATGACGTGATTTTGTGCATTGGGTGGCCATCCACAAGCAGCATGGCTGCTAATGCCACCAAGGCGGTTCCGAACATGACCACAAATGTCTTGAGTGCGATAGGAATTTCCAGATGCCTGCGGATGAGTACGTTGTAAGTCGCAAAGGAAATGCCTGCAATGACCCCCCACACATCACCGGGACCAAATCCTGTGGTGCCCGCACCCCAGGGCCAAAGTATTAACATCGCTCCGCACAATGACAGCGTAACAACCCCCACCCCTTTCAGATTCAAGGGCTCATGAAGCAGCCATCTGGCAAGAAGTATGGTCCAAAGGGGTGACATATAAAGCAGCAGCGTCGTCCTCATGACTTCGCCTTCAATCGTGCCCATCACATAACTTGTATTACAAATTCCTCCAAATAACCCAATCGCCAATACCGGAACGGTCCATCGGGATAGGAACAATTGACGCCCAAAGTACATCAGGCAGATCATGGCTGCGACCATTTGCGTACCCATCACTCCCCAAAGACCAGAAACGCCGTGCTCTTCAAGTACCCGAAAGGGATACCAGCTTCCTCCCCAGAGAGTGGCGCTGGCCAGAAGCGCTAGAACAGGTAGCGGATTTCCCGTATTGGATGGCGGACGACCTGACGGTACTCGGGACATAAATGCTTATTGAAGCGGCTTGCGGAAGGAGCTTGAAATGATCAGGGGGTGGCTCGGAACCGAGTCACCCCCTGGTGGCTGTTTGCCTGCGTACAGTACTACTTCTTCAATGCAGCGGCGGGGTTGAGGCTGGTGATGCGACCGCTTTCAGTACCAGCAGTTTCATCGATGATGGCGTTGATCAGAGTCGGCTTGCGTGACTTGATTGCATCTTCCATACCCTTGCGCAGTTCGGCTGGGGTCGTGGCATAAACACCCACACCACCAAAAGCCTCCATCAATTTCTCGTAACGAGCATCCTTCACGAACACTGTCGGTGCCACATCAGCGCCGCCACCCAGGTTCTTGTCGGTACCGCGATAAACGCCGTTGTTGTTAAGGATCACCACGCATACAGGCAGGTTGTAACGGCAAATGGTCTCAACTTCCATACCGCTGAAACCGAAAGCGCTATCTCCCTCGATGGCAATCACGGGTTCACCGCTCTCAACAGCAGCGGCCACCGCAAAACCCATGCCGATGCCCATCACGCCCCATGTTCCCACATCCAGGCGCTTGCGCGGCTTGTACATGTCAACGATGGAACGGGTGAAGTCCAGCGCGTTGGCGCCTTCATTAACCAACATGGCGTCCGGATTAGCCTTGACGATGTCACGCACCACGTTAAGCGCGCTGTGAAAATTCATCGGCTTCGGATCCTTGGCCAGTGTTTCTGCCATCTTCGCCACGTTCTTGTTCTTGCGTTCAGCCACGGCGCTCAACCACTCAACAGGCGGTTTGGCCCAATTGTTGCCAATTCCGGCCAACAGGGCAGCCACGCAGGAACTGATGTCACCGACGACAGGCGCGTCAATACGCACGTTGCTGTCCATCTCGGTGGCGGCAATGTCGATCTGGATAAACTTCTGACCACCCCAGTCCTTGTGGCTCTTGCCACCCCAGGTCTTGCCCTTGCCATGCGAGAGCAACCAGTTGAGTCGAGCGCCAATCAGCAGCACCACGTCTGCTTCGGGCAAGACATAGGATCGGGCCGCTGAAGCCGATTGCTCGTGGGTATCGGGCAGAATACCCTTGGCCATGGACATGGGCAGGTAGGGAATGCCGGTTTTCTCAACCAGGGCGCGGATATCCGCATCAGCTTGGGCGTAGGCGGCACCCTTACCCAAAAGGATCAGAGGCTTCTTGGCGCCTTTGAGAAGATCGAGTGCGCGCTTGATGGCATCCGGTGCGGGGATTTGGCGCGGAGCAGGATCAACAACCTTGATCAAGGTGCTCTTGCCCACTTCGGCGTCCATGTTCTGCGCAAACAGCTTTGCTGGCAGATCCAGGTAAACTCCACCAGGCCGGCCAGAGGCAGCGGCACGAATGGCCCGAGCGATACCCACACCGATGTCTTCGGCGTTCAGGACGCGAAAAGCTGCTTTACACAAGGGCTTGGCAATGGCCAGTTGGTCCATCTCTTCGTAATCGCCCTGTTGCAGGTCAACGATCTCGCGTTCGGAAGAACCCGAAATCAAGATCATCGGAAAACAATTGGTGGTGGCGTTAGCCAACGCGGTCAATCCATTGAGGAAGCCGGGGGCTGACACCGTCACGCAGATACCCGGCTTGCCTGTCATGAAACCCGCGATAGCCGCTGCATTACCGGCATTCTGCTCGTGCCGGAAGGAAATGACGCGCAACCCTTCGGCTTGGGCCATGCGGGTGAAGTCAGTGACCGGAATACCTGGAAGGCCGTAGATGGTGTTGACGCCATTGAGTTTCAGGGCATCGAGGATAAGATGGAAACCATCGGTCTGCACTTGCGTTTCAGCGTTGTTGGTCATGGTGAGATTTCTCTTCGTTTGAAGCAGAGTAAAATGAAAAATGGGTAGCGTGACATGGGGTTCGACAGCCTTCGCAAGGCTCTCGCCATGGGCTTTGGCAACTCTCGTCGCCACAGTCAAAATCCCAAGACACGATACTGACAGCGGGGAAGTATTACAGGAAACATGTCCTTGCACCATTGACCGCGGTCAAGACTTCGGATCAATTCCAAAGGACCATTGACCGGGGTCAATTTACATAAAAATTTCGAAAGGTCTTTGGCCGCGAATGGCGTGACGGGTTACCGTATGGGGGGGTCGGTTTCCAATCAGCCCGCATCCATGCGCGATAAAATCGATTTGCTTAAGGTGCCGTGCCAGCTGGCCTGTATCGCTCAACCATCCAGATCCAGTGGGGAAGCCTCATGAATACGCCGTTGTCGACATTCCTGGCCATTCTGGCCTGTTTTCTGTGCTTTTCTGCAGCCAGGGCGGCGCCTGGGGTGACGATTTCAGACCAGGACATCGGTGGCGTGGTAAAAAGCCCGAATGGTCCGGAAGCGGGAGTATGGGTCATTGCCGAAACCAGGGACTTACCCACCCGATATGCCAAGATCGTGGTCACTGACGACCAAGGCAGATTCGTGATCCCGGAATTGCCCAAAGCACACTACCAGGTCTGGGTCAGGGGCTACGGCCTGGTGGATGCTCCCAAGGTCAGCGCCTTACCCGGGCAGATTCTGGAACTTCGCGCAGTACTGGCCCCTGATAAAAAAGCTGCAGCCGCATATTACCCCGGTGTCTACTGGTACTCGATGCTGGATATCCCAAAATCGAACGAGTTTCCGGGTACAGGGGCACAAGGAAACGGCATTCCTTCAACCATGAAGTCACAGTACTACTGGGTAGACACCCTTAAAAATGGTTGCCAATCCTGCCATGCCCTTGGTTCGCGCGGAGTACGCGAAATTCCGGGATTTTTCATGGACATGGCCCACGGTAATTCCTTTACCGCATGGACCTATCGCACCCAGGCTGGCCAGGCCATGGGGTACATGGCCACAGTACTGGCGCGACTAGGCCCGGAAAAGGGTCTGGAGCTTTTTTCACGCTGGACTGACCGCATTGCGCAGGGCGCTGTCCCCGCTGAAGAGCCAGCCCGCCCGCGCGGCTTTGAACGTAATGCAGTCTACACGTTGTGGGATTGGTCTTCCCCGAAACATTACCTGCATGACGCCATCTCTACTGACAAACGCCAGCCGACGGTCAACGCCAACGGTCTGATTTGGGGCGCTCCGGAGGAAAGCACGGATCTTGTGCCGACCCTCGACCCGATCCGTCATGTGGCCTCGAACATCCGCATGCCTTTCAGAGACCCGGCCACCCCCTCCCAACTTGAGGTGGGCAAGGGCCCCTCGGCCTATTGGGGTGATGAGCTGATCTGGGACGGTCATACCAGCATCCACAACCTCATCATGGACGAACGGGGCAGGATCTGGTTTTCTGCGCGAATTCGTCCTGCACCCAACCCATCATTCTGCAGACGAGGCTCGCAACATTCTTCCGCCCAGGTTTTACCTCTGGATGAGTCGCTACGCCAACTCAGCCTGTACGACCCGGAGAGGCAATCATGGCAGTTGATCGACACCTGCTTTAGCACACACCACCTCTATTTCGGTCACGACCATGACGAAACCTTATGGACCAGTGCCGGCTCGCCGACAAGCGGCGTGGTGGGCTGGCTCAACACCCGACGCTACCTTGAGTCCGGGGATGAACAGAAAGCCCAGGGATGGACAGCGCTCATCATCGACACCAACGGCAATGGTCGGCGTGACGACTATGTGGAAGCCGGCCAGGCCCTGGACCCCAACAAAGACAAGCGCGTCATGGCTGCCTTTTATGGTGTTCAACCCAGCCCGGTGGATGGCGCGATATGGGGGCAGTCCATGGATGTGGGATTTTCTCGACTGGACCAGCCAGGGTATTTGATCAGGTTGAATCCGGGCAGTGACCCTGCCCGGACCGCGTTGGCGGAAATTTTTCAACCGCCCGAAGGCACCTTTGGCCCGCGGGGACTGGATATCGACTCCAAAGGCGTCGTTTGGACCGTGCTTTCAAGCGGGCAGATGGCCAGTTTTGACCGCGGCAAATGCAAGGGGCCTTTGAACGGCCCGACCACCGCAGAGGGCAAGCAGTGCCCGGAAGGTTGGAGCCTCTACCGGTTTCCAGGCCCGCAATTCACAGGCCTCGATCCCAAAGGGAGTGCTGACCATGCCTATTACATCTGGGTGGACCGTTTCAACACGCTAGGACTTGGCAAGGACGTGCCGATTGCCTCCACCAATGGCGGCGAATCATTACTGGCGCTGGCCAACGGCCAGTTTGTCAATCTTCATGTGCCCTACCCCATGCCTTTTTTCACCAAAAACGTGGATGGGCGTATCGACGATCCTGCTGCGGGGTGGAAGGGGCGCGGCTTATGGACGACTTCAGGAACGCGGGCCAATTTCCATGGCGAGGGCGGAAAGGAGGCATCGCCCATGGTTTTCAAGGTACAGATTCGCCCCAGCCCGTTGGACCATTGAGCACCTTTCCCAGCCCCTCGCTTTCCATGAGTGCTTGCTGGAACATTGCACTTCCGCAGGGACCTTTGTGGGGTTAACGCCCCTTACGGAACACCAGGGAGTACCTGATGCCTTTCGCCATCAACGAAGATGCCTATCATGGCAGCCGCAAATCCTTAAACCCAACGCCCTGCGCATTTGAAAAAGCCATTCTGGCGCGCTGCGTTTCCTGCAAACTGGCTGACAGACGTCTTCTGGCAGAACGCGAAACCATCAACTGCCATGAGGTTAAGGCTCAAGAAACATGTACCCGTCTGCGCGTTGCGTTACGCGCCAATTCTGCTTTCGCTTTAAAAATCACATCGGGCACTGATGACCTCCTGCCTCATAACAAGGAAATGAAGGTGCAGTGCGGAGGTCTGAGAGGCCTGCAATGGGCGGTGAACGGAAGCGAGGAAGTCGCAAACGTTCACCAGTTGCTTTCAGATGCTTTAACCCGTTTCGGCGATATCGCCTCACTACCCTATGCCATCATCGTTCAGAGCGTTTCGAGCTTCAACATCAGACAACGCAATAACACTTGAAGCCATCATCTGTAATACACAGGTCATGCCGACATGATTTGGCAACTACTTCCGGGGATCGCCCTTCCAGTGAAACAGAACGTCTGTACCGTTCTTTCCCTTGATCGTAACCGTGTGAACTTCCGATACCCCTCTGTAAGAGGCCACGATGCGATATTTCCCTTCCGGCAACATGATGTTGGTCATGGGGCCTGCGGCGGGCAACATGAATACGGGGCCATGCTCGTCTTCAATCAAAAGCTTCACATCAGCCACGAATTCATTGTCTTTTCTTTCTGCAAAGTTGAGGCGCAAGCTGAAATCCTTTCCTATCCTGCGCATGTATGACTGCTCATCCGACCCAATTCCGCCATTCATGTAAAGCGTGGGGTGGATGGTTTCAAACAGGATGACTTCTTCTTCCTGTGCATAAGCGGCACCAGCCAGGCCGCCGAGCATGGCTAACCCGACAAAATACGGAGCTACTCGTCTTTTCAGTTCCATGACAATCTCCCTTTAGAAAGCACCAATCTATCGTATCCCGGAATGAATTTCTGTTTCAGCTTGTATCCTGGGGCGACAAGGATCAGCGGCCGGTGCTGCTGACCCGGTGATTCACAACCCAGGCCCGCTGAACAGATAAATCGTCAGGGCAAGACCCAGGCCCGCCACGGCAAAATTCACCAGAACTCCCATCGACACAGCATAGCCTTCTGGAATCTCGATGGGTTTCAAGGTCCTGAGCACTTTCCGATACTGAACAACCGCTGACGCGGACGAGAGCGCTCCCAGCAGGATGAACGCGATTCCGATCCAATAGGAAACGCCATGCTGCAGCGGATCGACGCGTTGTGGCGTCAATAATCTCAAGAACAGCCCGAACCGTTCAATCACAAAACCAAAGGCCATCAGGGTCAAGCTGGTGCGGTTCCATGCAAGCAAGGTGCGCTCTGCCGCGAAAAAAACCCTGGGGTCATTCAGGTCAGACATGGCGTGGCGACTCCTAACATGTGGGTTGAAAATGAAGAGTACCCCATACCAGCGCGTGGCGACCATACAGGTACCAGAGAAAAAAAACAACTGCCGCAGTAGAATGGTCCTTTCATATCCGCTTCGGCAAAAATATGACCATCCCAACCTCACCTGCAGACACGACCTATCGATCCGTGGAACAGCTCGTCAGGGGTATTCAGACCTCTGATGGTGCAGGAGTAAGGCTCACCCGCGTCCTGACGCAAAACCTGCAGCGTCGACTGGACCCATTTTTAATGCTGGACGCCTTCCGCAACGACAATCCTGACGACTATATCGGGGGGTTTCCTGACCATCCCCACCGGGGGTTTGAAACCGTGACCTACATGATTGCCGGACGGATGCGTCATCACGACAGTGCCGGCAATGAGGGCCTGCTGGGGCCGGGCGGTGCCCAATGGATGACTGCAGGAAGTGGCCTGATTCATTCTGAACTGCCCGAGCAGGAAGCAGGGCTGATGGAAGGGTTTCAGCTATGGGTCAACCTGCCCTCGCACGACAAGATGATTTCACCCAGCTACCGCGACATTCCCAGCGAGGCCATTCCGGAATTCACCCTGGCTAACGGAGTACGGGTTCGCATCATTGCGGGCGTCAGCCATGGTGTCTCCGGCGCGGTTCAACGCCAAACTACGGAACCACTATTTCTTGACGTGCATTTGCCTTCCGGCAGCAGCTTCGAGCAACCCATCGCCCCGAACCATAATGCCTTTACCTACACCTATCGCGGCAATGTCAGCATCCTGGGTACGACGGTACCGGACCGGCATATGGCCATTATGGCAAACGATGGCGCTTCCTCAATTTGCATTGAAGCCGTTGAAGACGCGCGGCTCATCATCGTGGCAGGCAAACCCCTGAATGAGCCCATTGCCCAGTACGGTCCCTTTGTCATGAATACGGCAGATGAAATTCAGCAGACATTGCGCGACTACAGAGCCGGCGTTTTTGAAAGATCAACCGTAAAATCGGTTTAAAGGAAAGATGCCGCACGCACGCGTACAATTCCAACTGGCCTAATCAAGAAAAGCGCTCCCCACATGCAAACAGAAGTGAAAGGCAAGATCGCGCACGCCGTGGTCGCGGCGGTGCAGTTGCCCAGCGTGAGCGACGTCGAGTTTGAAGCATCATTGGCCGAATTGCGCGACCTGGCAAAAACGCTGGGATTCAAAGTGGTCCACACCTTTACTCAGAAACGCACTGCCTTTGAAACATCGGCTTATCTGGGACCGGGAAAGCGTGTGGAAATACGCGATTTCATCGCCGGATCAGAGGCGACTGACACCGGCAACACCCCCATTGAAATGGTGTTCGTGGATCACGAAATTTCGCCGTCCCAGGCACGAAACCTGGAAAACGAAGTAGGCTGCGACGTGATGGACCGCACCATGGTCATTCTCGGCATATTCCACCGTAATGCGCGTTCACGCGCTGCCAGGGCGCAGGTGGAAATTGCCCGGCTGGGCTACATGGCTCCTCGCCTGCGCGAAATGGCCAAGCTCGCCGGGCCCCAGGGGCGGCAGCGCAGCGGCACCGGTGGCCGCGGTGCCGGCGAATCGCACACCGAACTGGATAAACGAAAAATTCGTGACCGCATTGCCGAATTACAGCAAGAAATAGCGGCGATGGACGTGGAACGCAAAACGCAGCGCTCGCGGCGCCAGGAACGTCAAGGCTTGGCCAATGTGGCGTTGGTGGGCTACACGAATGCGGGAAAGTCCACGCTGATGCGCGCACTGACCGGCAGCGATGTGTTGGTGGAAAACAAGCTTTTCGCCACGCTCGATACAACCGTTCGCGCGCTTTATCCCGAGACCGTGCCTCACGTGCTGGTCAGCGACACGGTGGGCTTCATCAAGAACCTGCCTCACGGACTGGTGGCCTCATTCAAATCAACACTTGAGGAGGCCCTTGATGCTTCGTTGCTGCTTCATGTCATCGACGCCAGCGATCCGGGGTTTGAACGTCAGCTCGAGGTCACCGACACGGTTCTTGCCGAGATTGGGGCTGAAACCGTACCCCGCATTCGCGTATTCAACAAGATGGATCAGGTCGGCGATGCCTCAGCACAGGCCGAACATGAAGCCATGTTGCGCGCGCGGTACCCGGACTGCTTCGTCATGAGTGCGCGCCACCAGGCTGACGTGGCAATGCTGCACCAAGCGATCGTCGCGTTTTTCCGGAAGGATCTCATAGAAACCGAACTGTTTCTTCCCTGGTCGGCCCAGAAACTGCGCGGTGATATTTTTTCAGGCTGTGAGGTGTTGGAAGAGCATGCCGACGCCGAAGGCGCATTCTTTCGTGTGCGCGGAACGCGCGAGGTACTGGAAGGACTGACCGCCCAACTTGCGGCAATCAACAATATCTAAAGTGAGGCAACACCACTGGCGGAGAGGGCGGGATTCGAACCCGCGTTAGGTTATTCACCTAAACACGCTTTCCAGGCGTGCGACTTAAACCGCTCATCCACCTCTCCGAAGGCCGCGAATTATACCGGAGATTCATATCCCAGGTCCATGAAATTGATGTGAACTGCTTTCTACGAGGTGCGTCGACGCACGTAGGAAAGCAACCAACGCGGCGACCAGAGCCATTGTCGGCGCTGCAATAGCAGTACTCCCAGCGTCAAAAACAGCAGGTGCACAGGAAAGATTCCAACCCAGGGAGAAAGCCTGCCCTGCACCACCCAGGCTTGCGCGATGCTCATGGTGTTGTAGTACACCATGTAGGCCAGCAAAGCGAAAATCATGTTGGAAGAGCGCCCGCCCCGCGTATTGACGTAGGACAGGGGAATGGCAAAGACAGCCAGCACGATGAGGCTGATGGGCAGCCCCAGACGCCAATGAATCTCGCCCCATCCATCCAGGGTGGGATTGTTGAAAAGCTGCCCCACATTCATGGACTTGACTGAAATGGCGCTGCTACTGACCCCTTTCTGGTCCACCCGCAACTGGGCCTCATCAAAATCAATCAACGAATAGCTGGCTGTGCCGGCTTCGCCTTCATAACGACGCCCCTGTTGCAGCACGATAAACCGGTCTCCGTTTGGGTGAGCCGCCACGAACCCTTTGTTGGCAGCGATGACGCCCAGCTTGTGATCCTGCACGGACTGCACGAATACATTGGACACCTTGTCCTTGCTTTCGCTGATGGCATCGACAAAGAACACCTGGTCGGATTGGCGTGATTCGCGAAACACGCCCGGCGTGATCTGTGATGTCTCGTCGCGACTGTCCAGCCTGGTCTGGTATTCTGCCCGCTTGCCAATGGCCCATGGAGAGACCACAAGACTCATGAGTGCCACTACCAATGCCATGGGCAGCGCAAACGCCAGGACCGGTCGAACGAAGCGGGACAGGCTGACCCCGGAACTCAGCCAGATGATCATTTCGGAGTCGCGATAGCACCGCGTCAGTGTCATCAAAAGCGCGGTAAACACTGCCGCAGACAGGATGACTGGCAGATAGGTGAGCGCGCCAAAAGCCACCATGGCAGCGACTGCATCGGCAGAAAGTGCACCGCCAGCGGCCAAGCCCAGCAATTTGACCACGGTGACGGTCAGAAGGATGGACAACAGCACCATCAGGGCCATGACGGCAGTCCGGCTGAATTCCTTGCGAAGCGAACGACTGAAGATCATAATTTCCGTTTTTATTCGCAATATTAAGCAAATCGCCTGGAGAGATACTGTGGAATTTAGCATAAAAGCCCAATCGCCCGAGAAAGTCCGTACCGGATGTGTCGTCGTCGGAGTCGCCGAAGGCCGTCGCCTGTCGCCAAGCGCCAAGACCCTGGACGCCGCCTCAGGACAGCATCTGTCCCGCCTGCTCAAACAGGGCGATCTTTCGGCCAAAGTGGGCCAGTCCCTGCTGCTCTTCGGTGTTCCTGGAGTCACCGCAGAAAGGGTTCTCCTGGTGAGCACCGGCTCGGAAAAAAACCTCAATGACCGTGATTACCGCACCCTGGTGCGCAGCGTCGTGCAGACGCTCGACGGCACAGGCGCCAAGGACGCGCTGTTCTGCCTCACAGAAATTTCCGTGGCAGATCGTGATGAAGAATGGAAACTGGAGCAACTGATCCTGACGGCTCGTGAAACCAGCTATCGCATTACAAGGGTGGCTGACAAGCAGGATCCTGCCTGCACACTATCCCAAGTGGCCCTTCCCGCTCCCGAAAAGCTCAAGCCGGCTGCGCTTGCCACCCTCATCTCACGCTGCCAGGCCATTGCCAACGGCATGGCGTTGACACGCGATCTTGGCAACATGCCCCCCAATCTCTGCACCCCATCCTATCTCGCCCAAAGCGCAAAATCCTTGGGCAAACAATGGAAATTGAAAGTAGAAGTGCTGGAACAGGCCCACATGGAAAAACTGGGCATGGGTGCGTTGCTGGCAGTAGCCGCCGGCAGCCGTCAGCCCCCCAAGCTGATCGTCATGCACTACGCCGGCGCGGCAAAAAACCAGAAACCGGTGGTGCTGGTAGGCAAGGGCATCACCTTTGACACGGGTGGCATTTCGCTGAAGCCGGCGCCGGAAATGGACGAGATGAAATTTGACATGTGTGGCGCTGCCAGTGTTTTTGGCACCATGCGCGCCGTGGCTGAAATGAAACTCCCCATCAACCTGATTGGCGTCATCCCCACCTGTGAAAACATGCCTGATGGCAATGCCACACGACCAGGCGACATCGTTCGCAGCATGTCCGGACAAACCATCGAAATTCTCAATACGGATGCCGAAGGCCGCCTCATCCTGTGCGATGCACTCACCTACGCAGAAAAGTTTCAACCCGACACCATCATCGACGTGGCTACCCTGACGGGCGCTTGCGTCATCGCATTGGGACATGAAGCAGCGGGGCTGTTTGCCAACGATGACAAGCTGTGTGAAAAGCTGAAGGCAGCAGGCGATTACACCGGAGATCGTGCCTGGCCCATGCCCCTGTGGGAAGAGTATCAGGACGGGCTTAAAACCAACTTTGCCGACATGGCCAATGTGGCCGGCAGGCCCGGTGGCAGCATTACCGCAGCGAGCTTTCTGGCCCGTTTTACCCGAAAGATGCGTTGGGCCCACCTTGACATCGCTGGCGTCGCCTACAAAGGCGGCAAGGACAAGGGAGCCACAGGGCGTCCGGTCAAGTTGTTTTGCCGCTACCTGATCCAACGCAGCGGACAGTAATGGCATCGTGACTCGGATCGATTTTTATACCCATGTACAGGACAAGCTGCCCGTCGCCATCCAACTCATCGGCAAAGCCTGGGATCGCGGTTTGAACGTGTGGGTGCGGGTAGCCGACGATGCCGCTGCTTCCCGACTGGATCAAGGGCTATGGACTCACCCTTCAGCGGGGTTCATCCCCCATTGCAAATCGGACCATGCTCTGGCCAAAGAGACGCCCATCATTATCGATGCTGCTGCAGTGGAGCCCAGTACCGATCAGATTCTGATCAACCTGCATCCGGAGCGCCCCGAATATTTTTCACGGTTTGAGCGCCTGATCGAGATCGTGAGCCTGGACGACCAGGATCGCAAACGAGCCAGGGAACGCTTCATTTTTTATAGGGACCGTGGATTTGAAATTCACTCCCACGATTTGAGTCATTCAAAGATCTAACCCCATGGAAATCGCAAAAAGCTTTGAACCCCACCCCATCGAGGCTCGCTGGTACCCCGAATGGGAATCACGCGGCTATTTCAAGGCCTCCATGGATACCAATGCCAGACCATACTGCATCCTGTTGCCCCCGCCCAACGTCACTGGCACGCTGCACATGGGCCATGCTTTTCAGCACACTCTCATGGATTGCCTGATTCGCTATCGCCGCATGATGGGAGACAACGTGTTGTGGCAGGCCGGGACTGACCATGCAGGCATCGCCACCCAGATCGTGGTGGAAAGGCAGCTGGAAGCACAACAACTGGATCGCCGTACGATGGGACGCGACGCCTTCCTGGAGCGGGTATGGCAGTGGAAGGAACAATCGGGCTCCACCATTACCCGCCAAATGCGCCGTCTGGGCAGTTCCTGCGATTGGTCCCGCGAACGCTTCACCATGGACGAAGGCTTGAGCCGGGCCGTGGCCCGGGTGTTTGTGCAGCTTTATCGTGAGGGGCTGATCTATCGCGGCAAACGCCTGGTCAACTGGGACCCCGTGCTGCAAACTGCCGTGTCCGACCTGGAAGTGGTCTCGGAAGAAGAAGACGGCAAGCTCTGGCATATTCGTTATCCGCTCGCATCCGGCCAGGGCACGCTGGTGGTAGCCACCACACGTCCTGAAACCATGCTGGGTGACGTGGCCGTGGCAGTCCATCCGGATGACCCGCGCTACCAACACATGATCGGACAGCAAGTGCTGCTACCCCTGACCGGGCGCAACATTCCCATTATTGCCGACACCTATGTGGACCCTGCTTTTGGCACCGGCTGCGTGAAGATTACGCCAGCCCACGATTTCAACGACTACCAGGTCGGACAGCGGCATCAGCTTGAACCCATTTCCATTTTCACCCTGGACGCCCGCATCAACGACAACGCACCCGAGGCCTACCGCGGCATGGACCGCTTTGAGGCGCGCGCCCGCATCCTGGCCGATCTTGAATCCCAGGGTTTTCTGGACAGCGTGAAACCGCACAAGCTGATGGTGCCACGCGGGGATCGCACCCGACAGGTCATCGAACCCATGCTCTCCGACCAGTGGTTTGTCTCCATGGCGGGCATGGCTGACAACGCCCTTTCCGTCGTCAGGGAAGGAAAAATCCGTTTCGTTCCGGAAAACTGGACCAGCACTTACAACCACTGGCTGGACAACATCCAGGACTGGTGCATTTCCCGCCAACTCTGGTGGGGGCACCGCATCCCCGCCTGGTATGACGATGAAGGACGCGTGTATGTGGCTGAAACCAAAGCAGAAGCGGTCATCATGGCAGGCGGCAAGACACTGACCCAGGATGAGGACGTTCTCGACACGTGGTTTTCATCAGCACTCTGGCCATTTTCCACGCTGGGATGGCCCGATAAAACCCTCGAACTGGGCGCCTTCCTGCCTTCGAGCGTACTGGTCACGGGATTTGACATCATCTTCTTCTGGGTGGCGCGCATGATCATGATGACCACCCACTTCACCGGCCACGTGCCCTTCGAAGAGGTCTATGTCACCGGATTGGTACGCGACGCCCACGGTCAGAAAATGAGCAAGTCCAAGGGCAACATCCTGGACCCCATTGACCTGATTGACGGCATTGACCTGGAATCGCTGGTGCAAAAGCGCACCAGCAACCTGATGGACCCCAAGCAGGCTGCCACCATTGAAAAAAGCACCCGCAAGGAATTTCCGGACGGCATTCCAAGTTTTGGCACCGACGCGTTGCGCTTCACCTTTGCCAGCCTCGCCACTCATGGGCGTGACATCAAGTTTGATTTGCAGCGATGCGAAGGCTACCGCAACTTCTGCAACAAGCTTTGGAATGCCACACGCTACGTACTGATGAACGTGGAGGGACAGGATTGCGGACTCGACCCTGCCCTGCCCGTCTCACTGTCCGTTGCAGACCGCTGGATCATCAGCCGCTTGCAGGATGCCGAAGCCGCCGTGCACGAAGCGTTCAGGACCTATCGTTTTGACCTGGCAGCGCGCGCGCTTTACGAATTTCTGTGGGACGAATATTGTGACTGGTATGTGGAACTTGCCAAGACCCAACTCGCGCATGTGGAAGATGCAGTTCACCGCGGCACGCGTCGGACATTGGTCCGTGTCCTGGAAGCAACGCTGCGCCTGGCGCACCCCATCATTCCTTTCATCACGGAAGAGTTATGGCAAAGGGTTGCACCGCTTGCTGGCAAATCGGGGGCCAGCATCATGCTTCAGCCCTACCCTCAACCCCAGGATGAAAAGCGCGACGCGACAGCTTCGGAAGCCTTGGGGTTGCTCAAGGAACTCGTCAATGCCTGCCGAACCCTGCGCAGTGAAATGAATGTGGGGCCTGGCGAACGCGTTCCTCTCCTGATAAGCGGTAACACTCAGAAACTTTCGGGTCTGGAAGGTTACCTGCAATTTTTGGCCCGTCTCTCAGAAGTCTCGCCACAATCAGCAGGGTTGCCCGATGCCGACGCACCCGTTGCCGTGGTGGGCGACATCCAGCTGATGCTGAAAATCGAAATTGACGTGGCCGCCGAAACGGAGCGACTCAACAAACAGATTGCCAAGCTGGAAGAGGATCTCGTCAAGGCTCGGGCCAAGCTCGACAATCCAGGGTTTGTGGAGCGCGCACCGGCTACGGTGGTAGCCCAGGAACGGGAGAGGATGGAACGCTTCTCGGTAACCCTGAAAGAGCTTCAAGGCCAACTGGCACGGCTGCAAAACCGGGGCTGATCAGTGTTCGGTAAAGGAACCGCTCAGCTTTGAGCGGTCTCCTTTCTTGTTTTGCGCATTGAGCTCTTTCTTGATTTCGCGTATGCGCGCTTCCACGCTGGAATTTTGGTAAAAGTCGCCATCATCGCTTTTTACCGCAATTTGCAGCTGATCCAACGCCGCTGTCAGGTTACCCTGACGTAAATACGACTCGGCCAGGGCTTGGTGACTCAGCAACTGCTTGTCGAGATGCGCATAGGCCCTGGCCTGCAAATCATACAAATGGTAATCGCCGCGCGACAACATCAGCCTGTTGTTGATGACATCCAGCGCTTCCTGATCACGATGTGCATCGAGCAGCGTTTGGATGTACCCGTAATTGAGCGCCCGTTGATCCGGATAATGGCGCAACGCCGTATGGTACATATTGATGGCTTCATCGAGGTGTCCCTCGTCGTGCACAATCAGGGCTGCCAGACTGTCAAACAGGGCGTTGGGCTGAGACACGGCCTTCACTGCAGCCAGCGTGCTGGCAGCATCATCCAGCTTGCCTGCACGCCATAAGGCCACCGCCTTGCCATAAAACATCGGTCTGTCTTCGAGGCGCTTGATGTCGAGGGTACGCCCATCGAAATACCGCAAAGCTTCACGCGGGGTTCCCGTCAGTGCAGCAATCCGGGCGCGGATCAGCTGAAAATCAGGGCCATCCTGCACCTGTCTATAAGGCAGGTTCTGTATCTTGTCCTGAATTTCGGCCAGACGCTCAGTGGTGAGGGGGTGGGTCTTGAGGTAGGCCGGAGAGGTGCCCTCGTAGAATCTGCCATAACGCTGTAGCTTACCGAAGAAGCTGGCCATGCCTCGAGGATCGTAACCCGATTTGAGCAGGCGCTGGATGCCCAGGCGATCGGCCTCGCGCTCATTTTCGCGAGTAAAGTCCAGTTGCGCCTGGACCATTCCTGCCTGGGCTCCCATCACGGCACCAATGCTGGCGTCTGGGTTGCTGCGCGCCGCCAGGATGGCTGCGGCCATGGCGGCTATCGATAACGGCATGTTCTTGCTTTGGGCCTCGATCATGCGCGCAATGTGGTGTTGCGTGACGTGAGAAATTTCGTGCGCGAGTACGGATGCAAGTTCGGATTCGTTTTCCGCCGCCAGCATCAGCCCGGTATGAACTCCGATATATCCTCCAGGCAGCGCAAAGGCGTTGAGGCTGGAATCCTGGATCAGGAAAAACTCGAATTGCTGGCCACCCAAATCATCGCTCACTGCAAGCAGACGGTTGCCCACACTGTTGAGAAAATCCACGCTCTCCGGATCATCAAAATAAACCCGGTCGCTGCGAATATCGAGCATGATCTCGTGCCCCAAGGCCTTTTCGTCCTGGCTGGAGAACACCGTCGATGAGCTGTCGCCCAGGTCGGGCAAATCATAAGCCGCAGAACCGCCCACCAGGCAACAGGTCACAATAAATACAAGAATTGAACGCATCTTGCTATGATAACTCGGGTTGCACATTGTTCCCCTGACCTTTATAAATCCTTTAATCACACCGTTACCGAGTACATCTCCGTCATGAGCCCCACACCCACATTGACCCATTTTGACAGCGAAGGCCAAGCCCACATGGTTGACGTGGCCGACAAGGCCGAAACTCACCGGGTGGCGCGGGCAACGGGCAGGATCGTCATGAAACCCGAAACGCTCAGCATGATCAAGCACGGTGCAGCAAAAAAGGGCGATGTTTTGGGCATCGCCCGCCTTGCCGCCATTCAGGCCGCAAAACGGGCTGCCGACCTGATTCCCCTGTGCCACCCCATCCCACTGACCCGGGTGGCAGTGGAATTTTCACTGGACCATGCCCAGTCGGCCATCAATTGCACCGTCACCACCGAAACCGTGGGCCGTACAGGCGTTGAAATGGAGGCCCTGACTGCCGTACAGCTTGGTTTGCTCACCATTTACGACATGTGTAAGGCCGTGGATCGCGGCATGGTCATGGGCGAGATCCGCCTTCTTGAAAAATCAGGTGGAAAATCAGGCGCTTGGACAGCAAGCGCGCCCTGATTACAGCAACCTGAAGGCCTCTTTGGCTGCCGCTAGCCCTTCATCTGCCGGCACGACCCAGACTTCCACCGCACTCTCCCTGGCATGAATGGCTTCCGCCTGGCCTTGCCGTCCTTCCCGGTTCTTCACCGGATCAAGCACTACGCCAAGGTGGGCCAGCCGCCCCGCCACATCGGTGCGTAGTTGGGCGTCATGTTCGCCGATACCTCCCGTAAAGGCCAGCAGGTCGAGCCCACCCAACACCGCCGCCATGGCGCCAGCCTCGCGCACCACACTGGCCGTAAACAAATCGATGGCACATTTTGCCCGATCATCGCCAACGGCCGCACGCAAAACCCGAAAGTCAGCGGACAAGCCCGACACGCCCAGCAAGCCCGATTGTCGGTAGAGCAGGGTTTCCAGGCGTTCCGGGCTCCAACCCAGGTTCATCAAGTACAGCAACACACCGGGATCAAGTGCGCCGCACCGGGTTCCCATCATCAGACCGTCCAATGCGGTAAACCCCATGGTGCTGGCCATGCTGCGCCCTTCGCGCGCTGCGCACAGACTGGCACCACTGCCAAGATGGGCCATCAATAACCGTCCGCCAGCCCGGGCGCTGCGCAATGTCAGGGTGTCCCGAACATGCTGGTAGGACAACCCGTGAAAGCCGTAACGACGGATGCCCTGTTGGAATAATGCTTCAGGGAGCGCAAAGCGGGCCTCCTGCGCTGGCATGGAAGCATGGAATGCCGTGTCGAAACAGGCAATCTGGGGCACCTTGGGCAATGCGCGCCAAAAGCGGCGAATACCCTCCAGGTTGTGTGGCTGGTGCAACGGAGCGAGCGCGTTCAGTTGTGCCAGGTCCTGCAGCACCGATTCGGTGACACGCACGCTGGTCTGAAATTTTGTCCCGCCGTGCACTACCCGATGCGCCACGGCACGCAGGCGCAACGCGGGCGTGACCTCGGTAAGCCGCCGGATCAAACTGTCCAGGGCGGCATCGAAAGCCGCTTCATCCAGTTGGAGCGTGTCGATCGTCCCCACCTGTATGGCTGCTTGAACACCATCGCCAGTCACGGGATAAAGCGCAAACTTGAGTGTGGATGAGCCCACATTGACCGAAAGAATTCCTTCCTGGGCAGCAGAAAAACGCATCTGGTCGTTACGGACGATATTGACGATGGTGGTGGGCGATCAACTGGGCCAGCAATGCCGAGGCGATGCGTGCGTCAGCACCATCCGCCCGGCTGGTCAGTGCCACGGGTACCCGACCGCCCATGACCACGCCACTGGCGGTGCCCCCAGCCAGGTATTCCAGTTGCTTGGCCAGCATATTGCCGGACTCCAGATCCGGAACCACCAGAATGTCGGCAACGCCGGCGACGGAAGAAGTGATGTGCTTGATGGCGGCCGCTTCACCGGAAATGGCCGTGTCAAACGCCAGGGGACCATCCAGGATGGCATCGGTGATTTGCCCGCGATCGGCCATCTTACAAAGCGCGGCAGCGTCGATCGTGGAGGGGATGGCGGGGTTGACGGTTTCCACTGCGGACAAAATGGCCACCCGCGGCAGTTTGATGCCCAAAATCTGGGCCAATTCGATGGCGTTCTGCACGATGTCCAACTTGTCCGCCAGGGTGGGCCTGATGTTGAGCGCCGCATCCGTTATCAGCAAGGGTTTTTCATAAAGCGGCACTTCAAAACGGAAAATATGAGACATGCGCCGCTTGGTACGAAAATCGCGATTTGAGAGTGCCGCATGCATGAGTTCATCCGTATGCAGACTCCCTTTCATGAGGGCTTCGACCCTGCCCTGAACGGCCATCTCCACCGCGACTTCAGCCGCCGCGTGGCTGTAGGGTGTCGTGACCAGTTCGATGCCGCTGATGTCGGCGCCAATTTGCGCTGCCACTTGCCTGATCCTGGCTTCCGGCCCGATCAGCACGGGAATGATCAACCCGGCTTCACCGGCCTCCAGTGCGCCTTGAAGGGAACCGGCCTCGCAGGGATGCACCACGGCACAGCGCACCGGATCCAGTCCGGCGCTCATGGCCAGTAATGCTTTTAGCAGTTGCTTGTCGGTTTGCATGGTACCCTGCCCTCGCCAAGTGCCTCCATAAGCTTTAATATTAGCATTGCGGCCGGTGATCCCGGTTGCCCGTCCATATCAACAACCGCTGATCGCGAGGTATTTCGAATGTCCGCCCTGCCTGATAACGATAAACAAGAAACCCAAGAGTGGCTGGACGCCCTCGAGAGCGTCCTGGAACTGGAAGGCCCCGAACGCGCCCATTTCATCCTGGAGCAGCTCATTGACAAGGCCCGCCGCTCCGGCGCCTTCCTGCCCTACAGTGCCAATACGGCGTACATCAATACCATCCCGCCAGCGCTTGAAGTGCCCATGCCGGGAGACCCCGAAATGGAGCACCGCATTCGTTCGCTCATCCGATGGAATGCCATGGCCATGGTGGTCCGAGCCAACCGCTCATCCAGCGAACTGGGCGGCCATATCGCCAGCTTCCAGTCGGCTGCCACCCTCTATGACGTGGGTTTCGATCATTTTTTTCATGCCCCCACCGCAGACCATGGGGGTGACCTCCTCTACATCCAGGGCCATTCCGCACCAGGGATTTACGCCCGTGCTTTTCTGGAAGGACGGATCAGCGAAGAACAGATGAGCAAGTTTCGCCAGGAGGTGGACGGCGGCGGATTGCCAAGCTATCCCCATCCGTGGCTGATGCCTAATTTCTGGCAAATGCCCACGGTATCCATGGGCCTGGGCCCCCTGATGGCCATCTATCAGGCGCGCTTCATGAAGTATCTGCAAAACCGGGGGCTCGCCAATGTGGAAAACCGCAAGGTGTGGGCCTTCATGGGCGACGGGGAAATGGACGAACCCGAATCGCTCGGAGCGATTTCGCTTGCCACGCGTGAGCGTCTGGACAACCTGATTTTCGTCGTCAACTGCAACTTGCAACGCCTCGACGGACCGGTTCGGGGCAACGGCAAGATCATCCAGGAACTGGAAGCAGACTTCCGGGGTGCGGGCTGGAACGTCATCAAGGTCATCTGGGGCAGCCAGTGGGATGCCCTGATCGCCAAGGATCGCAGCGGGCTGTTGCTGCAACGAATGATGGAAGCAGTGGATGGCGAATACCAAAGCATGAAAGCGCATGATGGCGCTTACGTGCGCAAGCACTTTTTTGGCAAGTACCCCGAACTGGCGCGCCTGGTGGCCAACATGTCCGACGACGAAATCTGGCGTCTGACCCGCGGCGGCCACGATCCGTTCAAGATGTACAACGCCTATCTCTCGGCGGTACGCCACACCGGCCAGCCCACGGTTATTCTGGCAAAAACCATCAAGGGCTACGGCATGGGCGAATCTGGCGAAGGCCAGAACATTACGCACCAACAGAAAAAAATGGGCGAAAACGCCCTCAAGCAGTTCCGGGACCGTTTCCAGATTCCAATTTCAGACGAAGTGATTGCTGAAACGCCGTTCTATCGCCCATCCGATGACAGCCCGGAAATCCAGTATCTCAAGGCCCAGCGTGAAGCGTTGGGCGGCTACCTTCCCGTACGGCACAGCGAAGTACCTTCGCTCAAGGTACCCGAGCTCTCTGCGTTCCAGGCACTGTTGGAAAGCAGCGAAGAACGCCAGCTTTCCACCACGATGGCTTTCGTGCGCGTACTGACAGCGCTGACCCGTGACAAGGAGATCGGCAAGCTGATCGTGCCGATCGTGCCGGATGAATCCCGAACGTTTGGCATGGAAGGCATGTTCCGCAGTCTTGGCATCTACTCTTCCGTAGGCCAGCTGTATCAGCCGCAGGATCACGACCAGCTCATGTATTACCGTGAGGACGTCAACGGCCAGATCCTGCAGGAGGGCATCAACGAGGCTGGCGCCTTTTCTTCCTGGATCGCCGCCGCCTCGGCTTATTCCAGCCATGGCGTCACCACCATTCCTTTTTACATTTTCTATTCGATGTTTGGCTTCCAGCGCGTGGGCGACCTTGCCTGGGCGGCTGGAGACATGCGCTGTCGCGGCTTTCTGATTGGCGGCACCGCTGGCCGAACCACGCTCAATGGTGAGGGACTGCAGCATCAGGACGGCCACAGCCAGGTCCATGCCTCTTTCATTCCCAACTGCGTTTCCTATGACCCCACATTTGCTTACGAAGTGGCGGTCATCATTCAGGACGGCCTGCGCCGGATGTACCAGAATCACGAAAACATTTTCTACTACATCACTACCATGAACGAGAATTACAGCCACCCAGCCATGCCCCAAGGCGTGCAGGAGGGCATTCTCAAAGGGATGTATTTGCTGCAGAAGGGTGAAAAAGCCAAGGGCCCCGTCGTGCAGCTGATGGGATCTGGCACCATCCTGCGCGAAGCGATTGCTGCAGCAGCATTGCTGGAAAAGGACTGGGGGGTTTCAAGCAATGTCTGGAGCGCACCCAGCATCAATGAACTGGCCCGCGAAGGCCAGGCCACCTTGCGCTGGAACCGCCATCACCCTGACCAGCCCCAGCGCAAATCCTATGTGGAACAATGCCTGGAGACTACCAAGGGGCCCGTGATTGCAGCCACCGACTACATCAAGACCTTCACCGAGCAGATTCGTGCCTTCGTGCCCCGTCGCTACGTGACGTTGGGTACGGACGGTTTTGGTCGTTCGGATACCCGTGCCAAGCTTCGCGAATTTTTTGAGGTGGATAGCCGCTATATTACCCTGGCTGCATTGCAGGCTCTGGCCGCAGAGGGTACGATCCCGACCGCGCGCGTTGCGGAGGCCATCAAAAAATATGGCCTTGATCCGGAGAAACCCCTCCCCACCAGCGTCTGATCATGATCCAAAATCTTGCCGGAAGGATTTCGGGGGTGCTGTTTGGCCCCCCGCGCGATCCGCTATCCCCTGAAACGCGTCACAACATCGCACTGGCCGCGTTCTTTGCCTGGGTGGGGCTGGGTGCTGATGGACTATCATCATCGGCGTACGGCCCTGAAGAAGCCTTCAAGGCACTGGGTACCCACACCCACCTCAGCCTGTATCTCGCTCTGGCCACGGCCCTGACCGTATTTTTGATCTCCACGGCCTACAACCAGGTCATCGAACTATTTCCCACGGGAGGCGGCGGCTACAAGGTAGCCACCCAGCTGATAGGCCCTTATGCGGGGCTTGTGAGCGGCGCTGCCCTGATCGTGGACTACGTCCTGACCATTGCCATTTCGGTGGCCAGTGGTGTGGACGCGGTTTTCAGTTCGTTGCCCACGAGTTGGCAGGTTTACAAGCTCACCACTGAACTGGGGCTTACGTTGCTGCTGATGTTTCTCAACCTGCGTGGCATGAAGGAAAGCATCAAGGTTCTGACCCCGATTTTCATCGGGTTTGTTGTCACTCACGTGTTCATCATCATCTACGGCGTGGCGGTGCGCGGTTCGGAGCTGCCTGTGATCGTGTCCGAGACCCTGTCTGAAACCGGAGCGCTGGCCGGTCAGATGGGCTGGGTTTTCGTTGCTTCATTGTTTCTGCGCGCCTACTCCCTTGGGGGTGGTACTTACACCGGGATTGAGGCCGTTTCCAACAACATCAATGCGCTCAAGGAACCCCGGGTACACACTGGCAAGCTGACCATGTTCTACATGGCCCTCTCTCTGGCGTTCACTGCGGCTGGCATCATTCTGTTGTATCTGCTCTGGCAAGCCCAGCCGTCTTCCACCGGAGAAACACTCAATGCCGTGGCATTCCGCTCCGTCATCGGCTCTCTGGGGCTAGGTGCCAGCTCTTCTTACGTACTGTTGACCATCGTCCTGCTTCTGGAAGGCGCGCTATTATATGTGGCGGCAAATACAGGGCTGCTGGGCGGCCCCGCGGTTTTGGCCAACATGGCCAATGATGGCTGGGCACCCACGCAATTCAGCTCACTCTCCAGTCGCCTGGTGACCAAGTACGGCATCCTGATCATGGGATTTGCCGCCATCCTGATCCTCATCTGGAGCGGCGGCCTGGTTGATTTGCTGGCGGTACTCTACAGCATCAACGTGTTTCTGACTTTCACCCTGTCCCTGCTGGGACTGTCCATCTACTGGTGGAAGCACCGCAAAGAGCAAGCCCGCTGGTTGCCCCGCCTGACGCTGTCCCTGGTTGGATTTTTTGTTGCCAGCAGCATCCTGATCGTCACCCTGGTAGAGAAATTTTTTGAAGGCGGCTGGATGACCACGCTGATCACCAGTTCGGTCATTGCCCTCTGCCTCCTGATACGCTGGCATTACCGGGAAACGGAAGCGCAAATGGCCAGGGCGGATGCCTTGCTGGCCGCACTGCCAGCCGAGCCAGTGGCCAACCCGCCACCGATCGACCCAAATGCCCAAACGGCCGTGTTCATGATCAGCCGCTCACGCGGCGCGGGCATGCACACCATTCTCTGGGTACAGCGCCTGTTTCCCAACATCTTCAAGAATTTTGTATTCCTGAGTGTGGGCGCCGTGGATACCCAAAGCTATGGCGGCGAAGGGTCGATCGAAGGGCTTCAACAGGAAGTCCATTCCGCATGCGATTATTATGTCAATTTTTGCAACCGTAACGGCATTGCGGCCAAGTCCTATCAGGCGTACGGGACCGACAGGGTGGAAGAGCTCACCAAACTGGCACTCAAGGTGCGCGACGAGTTTCCAAACTGCGTCTTTTTTGCCAGCAAGCTGATCTTCGTGCACGACAACTGGCTGACCCGGATCCTGCACAACCAGACCGCCCTCACCATGCAGCGCGTCCTGCATCTGCAGGGCATGTTCATGGTGATCCTGCCGATGAAAGTGGACTAATGCGTGCGAGCGCCCAGGGTGGAGAAATCCATGTCCCGATTCACCATGATCACAAAGGGATAACCCCTTTTGATGACGATGACCGGGCCAAGAGCCGCATTTCCTGCAAACCCGACAGCGGCCGTATTCACCAGAATTTGTCCCGCCGCATCCCCGGCAAGTGAGTTGCCCGCCCCGCCGAGGATGGTGACACCACCCTCCGGTGGCGAAATGATCCTGGCGAGCCCCGCCGTCATGAACTGCCCGCCTAGCCGGGTCCAGAACCGATTGTCCACTTCGTCCTTCATGCCGGACTGACCTGCCCGGTCTGCGGCCTGCATGTCATCCAGATTAAAGCTTTCACCGCTGGGCAAAATCAAACGGTGAAACATGGCCATGATGCGTTCCTGCCCAGGGAGCACCCGCGTGTTGTATTCGCCAATGACCCGGCTTCCCTTGGGTATGGCCAGAAAATTGCCATGAATGGAATCGTAGACATCTTCGGTAACCTGGGCAGTCAGCATGCCGGGCAAATCGCTGTTGACCTGGGTGAGCAGCACTGCGGGGATGAGCGAGCCCTCCATCACCTGTCGCTGGCTGCTGGGCTTGACTGGAACAATCGGAGTTTGGGCACGCGCAGGCTTGGCAGGCGCCGCCGAATCTGAAGTCTCCCCCACACGACTGCGGAGCGGGTCGCGCAGCGCCAATCCGGCTGGTATTGCTGAAATTCCTGGTGGCAATCGTTTGCTCAATGATTCAGTAATCCCTGCAGTGTCGGCCGGTGCGCTGTCGCGCCCTCCAGCAGGTGCCGCAGCCGGTGATGCGGCCGCTACGGGTGCAGGTGTGGTTTCAACGGACCTGTTAATGGCCAGCATCCGACTGCCAGCCACCAACGCTTCGTGTTTTTCAGACTCGAGACGCTCGATGTGTCGCGATTCCTGTACCACTTCAGCAACCTGGCGCGTTGGTTCTGTCACCGGTTCTGCTATCTGCTGTCGCAGCAATTCCTGACGCAGCCCGCTCATGGAAGGCTCTTGCCCCAGCACCAAGGGATTGTCCTCTGGCAATGATTGCGGGCCTGGGTGCGCATCCACTTTGGAAAACAAAGAGCCCTGGACGGCAAAGCCCACGATGACTCCCAATCCCAGGCCGCCGGCCACCAACCAATGCAAGTTGCGACGCACCTTGCCCACAGGGCGCTCCGGATATGCCTGGTCTGATTCTTCCCATCCATCGCTCATGATTTTGGCTCCTCACTGCCCTGTATCCAGAAAGCCCCCCGATCCTTCATGCCTGCCCGATCTTTTGGCAAATTTTCGATTGATGACGCGCACCTCGGCATTCCCAAGCTTGAGCAGGATTTCCTGCATCAATCGCTGCACGACAAAATATTCACCTTTGATGATGTAATTGACCAACACGGCTGCACCATCGTCCACCATGAACAGTGCAGGCAAAGCCTGGGGTGAGCGTACCTTGATCCAGGTAAAGCGCCCATCGTCAAAAACCGCGACCGGACGGAAGTCACCTTCACCCTCAATGTCGTATCCAAAATTCAAACGGGCGGGATCCAGCGCTTCGACAGACAGACCCTCGGCGGCCATGGAGGGTTGTGAGGCAATCTCGCCGGTTTCAGCACTTGTCGAAGCACCCGCGTTGCTCCAGGAAACCTTTTGAAGCCAGTGTCCCTGGACCGTGGTGCTTCTGAAGAGCAGCTGGTACACGCGACGGTCAGTCACCAGCGTTCCCGCGGTAAACAAATCCGTCTTGAGCGGCTTGATGAAAAGATGTCCGGGAAGTTCTTCTACCATCCACTGCAGCGTGTCCCCCAGCGCCAGCCCGGTAATCTTTTCATCAGAAGCCAGCTGGATGTCCGTAGGGACTCCAGGAAGCGTCAAAATGGTATACGTGGTGTTGGCATCGTAGCGAAACACCACCATGCGTGGATCGGTGGTTGAAGGCGTTTCGCCACTGGCGCGTGCAGGAGTGAAAGACAGCATGGTTCCAATGAGAACAAGCGCCACGAGCACCTCGCCCCAATGCCTCATGATCATTTCTCCAGATCGGTATTCACCAGGAAATGGGTCACAAAAAGCCCCACGGGGTTGCTGAGCAACGCTTCTTCCGACTGGGGGGGCACCGTGGTGAAGTGGATGGTCAGGACAAACTTTTCACGATTGGCAATGGGGTTCCCGGCGTTGCGACGTTCTGCCGCTACCCGAACCAGTGCCACCTGATCCTGGATCAGAGAAACGCTCGAGATGGCCACTGTACGCGTCAGTGTTGGATCTCGCTTCAGTTCAGCCATGGGGGCTGCGCGCTGTATCCAGTCTGTAAACTCAACCGTGGCTTTGCCGCGCGTGACCCGATAGGCCTCGGACAGGTATTGCTCAGTCAAATGGGAGTCTAGCGTCAACAGCTGCCGAGCCCACTGGGCAATGAAGTAACGCTTTTCCGGAACGCCGGGCTGGTATTGCTGTGCCGCCATCGGAGCAGGGACCACGGCCCCTTCCTCGACTTTTTCCAGAACAAAGGGCACCACCGTCTTGAGAGGGGCCATCATCGCCAGGGCAATGCAGGCTGCGGTCAAGGCCAACAGTAACCCGAGACAAATGATGAAGTAGCGATTGCGTTCAACCACTGGCGCGCCTTGCACCTCAAACCAAAGTCGCGCTGGCGAAGCGTGCGCAATGGGTGGAGCGCCAGCAGGTGGTGTTCCATCTGTGGCATCACGGTCCGGCCGCCTTTTTGCAAGAAAGCGGAAAATTCCCTGTGGCATGAACGAGCCCTCCAAAACGAGGCTTCATTTCAGCACGCAGGCATTGCCGTGAGCGCCAGAGAACGGCAAACATTGGCCGCTATTCAAGCGCTGCCACCAGGCCCAAGCGTCAATTAAAATAATATATTTTTCATGAAGTTATAAGCATTTTAGAAACACTCCAATGTTCGCGGCTGACAGTTTGTGGTATCTTCACACGTTGCTGATACTCACCTCTTCAGGAGAAAACAGATGGAACACCAACTGCCCCCACTACCCTACGCCCTGGATGCCCTCGCACCCCACATGAGCAAGGAAACGTTTGAATATCACTACGCCAAGCACCATAACGCCTACGTCGTAAACCTGAACAATCTGATCAAAGGTACTGAATTCGAACCCCTCGGTCTTGAAGCCATCGTCAAGAAGGCACCCGCTGGCGGCATCTACAACAACGCCGCGCAAGTATGGAACCACACCTTCTTCTGGAACTGCATGAAGCCCAACGGCGGCGGCGCTCCCAATGGGCCCTTGGCTGAAGCCATCAACAAGAAGTGGGGGTCCTTCGACGATTTCAAGAAAGCGTTCCAGACTTCTGCCGTCGGCAACTTCGGTTCAGGCTGGACCTGGCTGGTCAAGAAAGCTGATGGTTCCGTGGACATCGTCAACATGGGCGCTGCCGGCACACCCTTGACTACCGGTGACAAGGCATTGCTGTGTATCGACGTCTGGGAGCATGCCTACTACATCGATTACCGCAACCTTCGGCCCAAATTTGTCGAAACCTTTCTGGCGCATCTCGTGAACTGGGATTTCGCAACAAAGAATTTTGCAAGTTAATTGCCAACGGACGCCGCTTCGATATTCCTGTCATGCAAACCCTATTTCAATCCTTAGGTAGAACCGTTGTTGCGGGACTGGTCCTGCTATTGCTCATCATCGTCGTGGCCGGCAGTCCCACGGTCAACCTCGAGTCGCATGCCTGGTGGATGTTTGCCTTCCGCTGGATGCACGTCACCGCCGCCATCATGTGGGTGGGTCTGCTGTGGTACTTCAACTTTGTTCAGATCCCCTCCATGCCCAGGATTGCAGAAGAGCACAGGCCCGCAATCACCAAGGTGATTGCCCCCTGCGCCTTGTTCTGGTTTCGCTACGCTGCACTGGTGACGGTCATCATGGGGCTGGGCCTCGCTTCCATGAATGGCTACATCATGCCCGCCCTGGCATTGATGGAACCGTTCGTGCCCATCGGCATTGGCATGTGGCTGGGGCTGATCATGGCATTCAACGTGTGGTTCATCATCTGGCCCATGCAGAAAAAAGCGCTGGGACTGGTTCCGGTAGAGATATCTGAAAAAGCACGAGCCGTTCGTATTGCGATGGTCACTTCGCGCCTCAATACGATGTTGTCTATTCCGATGATTTACTGCATGGTTGCGCAGCAACACGGCGGACTGTAATCTCCGGCGCTGCCGCCGCACATACCTGTCTGAACCAGCTACTGGCTTCCGGCCCCGCCCGCCCGCTGACGACAAGCAGCTGGCGGGCCCGGGTCAGGGCCACATAAAGCAGGTTGTAATCTTCCCGCTGGTCCAGGCGCCTTTCCTGTTCCAGCCGCGCCAGTCTCGCCGACCCCAACTCGTCTTTCGACGGGATCAGTGAAAAATGCTGGGGACGATCCTCTCCGGGTTGCCAGTCCACGAACCATTGCCCGGCTTCTGCACGGTTTCGGTACGCACGTGGTTCGAGCAACCACACCACAGGAGCCTCCAGGCCCTTGGCCGCATGAATCGTCATGATGCGCACCGCGTTACCCACGGCCCCCAAACCTCCTTCGTCTGGGGCATCCCGCTCAAAGGATTCGAGGTCATCGAGTTCCTGCAAGAATCGCGGAAGACTGGGATAGCGTCCACTGTCGAGATTAAGCGCCTGTTCCAAAAATGCGTGCAGGTTAGCCTCCACGGAGGCCTGCAATGCCTCTGGCACGTGCCGTTGGTAGCGCCTCACCAGGTCTGATTCGCCGAGGATTCGGTCGAGCAGGTCATGCACGGGCAAACGTGCAGCCCATGACATCCATTCAGTCAACTGCCGACAGGCATCAGCCAACGCCGTGGACGCGTGATGCTGCTGCAGTGTGGACCACCAGTGGGGGCCTTGCGCCAGCGCCAACAAGTCTTCATCCCCTGCACCAAAAATGGGAGAGCGCAACACCTGCGCCAGAGCCAGATTGTCTTGGGGATTCACCAGAAATCGCAGCAGTTGCCGCATGTCACGAACTTCCAGCGTCCCCAATAAGCCCCCCCGTTGCCGTGTCAAATAGGGGATGCGTGCTGCGCGCAAGGCGCGTTCATAGGGTTCGAGCAAACCACGACGACGCACCAGAACAATGATGTCTCCGTAACGCGCGGGACGCGTGCCGACATGCGGATCTTGTACGGTCAAGCCAGCGGGCCCCACCCATTGTGCAATCTGCTCGGCAAAGGCCTTGCCTTCACAGCGCTCAAGGCTCTCTACCGGTAAGCTGCGCGGGGTTTTCAGGGGATTGCGCAAGCCCGTGGTGGCACCGGATACGTCCATTGCCTCAGGAAGCGCCTCGGATTCGAGAAGCTGCACTGCATCGGGAGCTGCATCTGGAGGCACCTCATGGGGGCTGAAATGCCCAAAATCCGGTATTGCGCCAAAGACCCGGTTGACGAGGCCAATGATGGTGGCGCCACTTCTGCGCGACTGGTTGAGCGAGACCCTTAGCGCACCCCACTGTGTTTCGAGATAGGCCGCGGCCTCGTCGAACAGGCGCGGATCGGCCCGTCGAAACCGGTAGATGGCCTGCTTGGGATCACCCACCAGAAATACCGTGGGCTCTTGCCCTGCATCGCGCGCGGCCTGCAGCCAGGTCTTCAGGGTGCGCCACTGTAACGGGCTGGTGTCCTGAAATTCATCCAGCAGCAGATGACGATATCGCGCATCCAGGCGATATTGAAGGTATTCGGCTTGCTCGGAAGACGCCAGCATGGAACACACGGACCACTGGATGTCCTGAAACCCGGCCTCGCCTCGGGCATGCATCACGCTCATCAGGGTTTCCAGATAGGCCTGACCGGTTCGAAACAAGTGAACGTTGGTGCGCAATGCAACCTGTTCCAGGACCTGATTCCGGGCCTGTACCATCCGTTGCAGCACCCGTGTATGTGCCGCAAGTGCGGCGTGCCCAGAAGCCTGCGCGGCCTTCAGTATGTTTTGGCGTGGTGTGCCCGCACGTACCAGCAGTATTTCGGCCAGCCTCTCAATGGGGTTGTCCGCCGAAAGCGCTTCCAGCAACGCCAGGCCGGCAGCGTTGAGTGCTGCACTGCCCTGGGAGAGTACTTGGGCCAGCTCGCGAAGCGCGGGGACAAACTCCGGATCGGCAAGCAACCCTGCGGCCACATCCTCATCAAGACCCACACCCAACTCGCGCTGTAGCGCTTGCGTGGCATAAGCCACCGGGTCAGCGTGCCCCTCGGTGAATGCCCACCACTCTGCGCGCCAATCGGCAAAGGCCATGATCCAGTTGCGGGTATTGAATAAACCCTCATGCCGGAACAGCCATTCCAGCGATGCGCCCACGCTGTCTGGACGCGAAGTGGCGTGGGTGCGCAGCAATTGCTGCCAGGCTTCCTGGAGCACCCTTTGCTTGTCAGGCCCCGGGGTGCTGTCGCGTCGCAGGTTACCTGACAAAGGGGCATGCCGCAGCAGTCGCAAAAACCAGACGTCAAAAGTACATAGGGTAACCGTGGGACTGGCCAGCACATACGCTTCAAACAAGCCACGAGCCTGCGGCAGGGCCTGGCGTGCCTCGATCTCTGCAAGACCCCGTACTTGCAAGAACGCAACCACGGCGTCGTCGGATTCCAGTGCCAGGAATTTCAACCAGGTCACAAGGCGTTCCTCCATCTCCCGGGCTGCAAGTCGCGTGAAGGTGATCGCCAGTATTTCAGAGGGCGGAATGCCTGCCAGCAGCAGGCGCAATATCCTCGAGACCAGCATCCAGGTCTTGCCGCTGCCAGCACAGGCTTCGACCACGGCGGAAACCTGGGGATGGAGTGCCGCGCCGGGGCTCATCATGCCTTGATGTCCCAATGGTCGCGCCGACACAGGCCGTCAAATTCACAGCGCAGACAGTCCTGATCATCTCCGTGGGCCGGAAGTGCCGCGCCCTCCCGCAGCGACTGAAACAAAGCAACCACTCGCGTTGCCACGGCGTTGGCGCTCTCCTGAGGGTCCGGGCTCTCCACGAGACGCGGCACGCCTTCCTCATCCAGCATCAGGTAAGCTGCCCGCGCAATGGGCTGATCGGCCAAAAGCGTATAAACGGCAAGCTGTACGTCCTCACCTTGCGCAATGTCCCTGGCAATCCTGCCAGTGAATGTTTTGAGCTTGTAATCCAGGATCGCCACCTCCTCGCCCGTGGAGGAATGCCGACGGTCGATGCGATCGAGCTTGCCCTTGAGGATGACCTGCCCTGGCGAGTGCGCGCCCAACAGGCGCTCGTGCGATACTTCGCCGCCCGCCCATCGCCACCCGTCCTGCTCCCACGCCATGACCCAGGCCACATAGGCAGGAATCCTGGATTCCCAGCGCAGGCCCCAGGCGCGCATCTCCTCATCAGGGACCTTCTTCCTGGAAAAGACGCTGCGCGTTACCGCTGTCATCCGCTGAATGGCCTCACCCGCTGACAATCCGGAAACATGTGGCGTAGCCTGGTGGAACTGGTACAGAACCTCGTGAATGAGCTGCCCATAATCCCGTTTGTCCACGGTTTCCTGAACGCCGGTGTCATCGTCGAGATGCAACACCGCAGCGGCAAAAAACTGGTAAGGGCAGGCCAACAGGCGGTTGTGCCCGCTTGCAGAAAGCGTAAGTGGCACCTGGTCAGGAGCAAGCCGCGGAGCAGGCATCCCGTGGGCCGCGAGCTGGACTGCGGGCAAGTCGGATGGCGCGCTCGGTGCTGTCAGCAACGGCTTACCCCAGGCGCTTTGGTGAAATACCTCCAGGCGGAGCAACAGTGGCGCAAGCGGATTGCGCTCCCCATTGATTTCACTGCGCCAGGTTACTTTGACGGTACCAGCGCGCGAAATCAACTCGATGAGGTCGCGCCGGGTGGCTTCAAGAAGGTCCTGGCGCGTGGGCAAGCCCAAAGCCGCACGAACCACGTCGCCAAAATAGGGCTGCGCAGAGATAAAGGGCAGATGGTCAGCGTCAGCACCCAGGACCAGTACTGCGTCAAAGCTGCGCAAACGCGTCATGCTGAGCTGTGTCATGCATACCGGACCGCGAGCCTGATCCTCCATAAAGCTGGCCGCCTCAAATTGCAGGTCCAGGGCACGCACCCATTCTTGCAGTGACAGCCGTCCAGGAATCTGTCCGGCGTCATGGGCGAGTTGCTTGAGAATGTCCAGCAACTGGACACCTGCAGCATCCAGCGCAAGCCCCGGGGCGATGCCACAGACTTCGAGGCTTTGCATCAATCGTTCCAGCCATTGGGCAAAGCGCAGCATCTGGGGCTGAAGCAATTGGCCCCCCCGCTGCAATCGGTCCAGCATTTCACGCGCGGCAATGACCTCTTCCTGATCGCTGGCAATGCCTTCCAGACGCTGCGCCAGGAGGTTCAGATCTGAAACCCAGTTGGTTTTCAGCATCAGTTTTTCCAAAAAGCCCACGGCTTGTTGGCGCTTGGCAGCAGGCCAGTCTCCACACAGATAAGGCGAATGCATCAAGTCCTGCAAATGCCGGTAATAGCCTTCCGAACGCACCAGATCGAGCCAGCGCATCACCACGGTGCTGGCGGCAGTCGTTGAAAAGGTCCAACCCGACTCATCGCGGACGGCCACACCCTGACGCTCCAGCATCGCGCGCAAGCGCCGCGACACCACGCGATCCTGGGCCACGATGGCAATGTTGCGACAGCCCGACGACAACCATTGCCGCACCTGAAGCGCCCCTTCGTGCGCTTCACGCTCGATGCTTTCCATGCCAGCCAGGGCCAGGCGACTCTCGAACGGGCTCACCGGCATGTCACGCGCCAGGGATTGCGCACGATCGGACAAGCTTCCGTGCCCGGGATCACGCCACGCGGCCCGCAAAGCAATGGAACAGGCGTCGCCTTCCCGACCCGGTAATGGGTTTTCAATCCGAACCAGGTTCATGCGTGCCGAGAGCGCTGCGAGGCACTGCGACTCGGCAGGCGTCAGCTCATCCGCGGCCACGAGATAGCAGGACCCGTGCTGTGGAAGCTGGGCCAGCCGGGCCAACTGCTGCTGATATGCCATGGCAGAAGACAGTTCCATCGGGTTTTGGTTGAGCACCCACCAGAGGTCATGGACGAGGCGCGCTTCGAACTGCAAGGGCGTCGAACTGCGGGCAGCATAGGCTTGCGCCAGTTGATCGGTAAAAGTTTCCACATCAAGGGGCATTGCAAAGCCCCAGCGCGTCAGTTCATCCACCAACTGCAGCGCTTCACGCGCCAGCACCCAGCGATCCTCCTGCTCAAACCAGCGCTGTTCACGCAGCGCATTGAATACCAGGGACAGGCGTTCTACTTCAGGAATGACCCTGCCATTGGGTGGTTGCCCGGCAGCCCAACGAGACAAGGTCGTGATGCAAAGGGAGGTGGATGGGGGAATGCTTTCAGACAATCGCTTTTGAAACGGGTCCGCCAGAGCGATGTGGGGCAACAGGACCACTACCGGCGATTCAGGATGCAAAAGCGCATCGTCAACGATGCGCTTTTGCGCTACTTCAAGGACATCTTCCTCGCTAGAGGCGATCAATCAGCGTTCCAGGAGATGGGCTTTATTCTTGACGTCCTTCCAGTCATCGGCATCGGCTGGCGCCTCTTTTCTTTCTATAATGGGCTTCCAGAGCTTGCTCAACTCTGCATTCAAGGCGATGAAGGCACGCTGGTTTTCTGGAACGTCATCCTCGGCAAAAATCGCTTCCACAGGGCATTCGGCAACGCACAGGGTGCAATCAATGCACTCATCAGGGTCGATCACCAGAAAATTTGGCCCCTCGCGAAAACAATCCACGGGGCAGACATCCACACAATCAGTATATTTACACCTGACACAAGATTCGGTGACGACATAGGTCATTCCGAAAACCTCCAACAAGGCATACTCACGCGAGTAACGCCGCATTTTAGCAGGAAAGTCGTCATGTTGGCGAAGCCCCCCTTCCCTTCACTGGTCAATTTGGTTTAGGATAGCTTCCATTCACCTCCCGCAGCGGTCTGCTGCGACGCAAACCCAAACGTATTACTGACTGAATTTGAGGAATCTCCATGATCGAATCCATCCAACATGTGACTGATCGTTCGTTTGAAACAGACGTTCTGCAATCGCCCACCCCGGTCCTGCTGGACTTCTGGGCCGAATGGTGTGGCCCCTGCAAGCTGATTGCCCCCATTCTGGAAGAAGTATCGCGTGACTATAACGGGCGCCTCAAAATCGCCAAACTCAACGTGGATGACAACCCCGAAATGGCCCGCAAATACGGGGTCCGCGGCATTCCCACCCTGCTTCTGTTCAAAAACGGCAACGTTGAAGCCACCAAAGTTGGCGCCTTGTCGAAATCCCAGCTCAGCGCATTTATTGACAGCCACATCTGAACGCGTTACTCTGCGCCGCAGCTGTAAGGGCGGCGCTTTAATCCCACCGTCCCTTTCCCTGGCAAATCCCTGAACTCCACCTTTCCCTTTCGAATCCACAACTCCCCATGCATTTATCCGATCTCAAAACCCACCATGTAACCGAACTGGTGGAAATGGCCGTCAAAAATGAAATTGAAGGCGCCAACCGGCTGCGCAAACAGGAACTGATCTTTGCGCTGCTCAAAAACCAGGCCAAACGGGGCGAAAGCATCTATGGCGAAGGCACGCTGGAGGTTCTCCAGGACGGGTTTGGATTCTTGCGTTCGCCAGAAACATCCTATCTGGCGAGCCCTGACGATATCTATATCAGCCCCTCGCAGATCCGTCGTTTCAACCTGCATACCGGCGATAGCATCGAAGGAGAAATCCGGACGCCCAAGGAAGGGGAGCGCTACTTTGCCCTGGTGAAGGTGGATCTGGTGAATGGCGAACCGCCGGAAAACTCCAAAAACAAGATCCTGTTTGAAAACCTGACACCACTTTTCCCCAATGAGCCGTTGGTATTGGAACGCGACATCCGTGCGGAAGAGAACACCACGGGGCGTGTCATCGACATCATTGCCCCCATCGGCAAGGGTCAGCGTGGCCTGCTCGTGGCCAGCCCGAAAAGCGGCAAAACGGTCATGTTGCAACATATTGCCCATTCCATCTCGGCCAACTCTCCCAATGCGCACCTGATCGTGCTGCTGATTGACGAACGCCCCGAGGAAGTGACTGAAATGCAGCGTTCCGTGAAGGGCGAGGTGGTTTCCTCCACCTTTGACGAACCGGCAACGCGTCATGTTCAGGTAGCCGAAATGGTCATTGAAAAAGCCAAGCGCCTGGTGGAGCACAAGCGCGATGTGGTCATCCTGCTGGATTCCATCACCCGCCTGGCACGCGCCTACAACACGGTCGTTCCCGCTTCCGGCAAGGTCCTGACGGGGGGCGTGGACGCCAATGCCCTGCAACGCCCAAAACGCTTCTTTGGCGCCGCCCGCAACATTGAAGAAGGCGGTTCGCTCACGATCATTGCCACGGCACTGGTGGACACCGGATCGCGCATGGACGACGTGATCTACGAAGAGTTCAAGGGTACCGGCAACATGGAAATCCACCTGGACCGCCGCATGGCTGAAAAGCGGATCTATCCGGCCATCAACGTCAACCGTTCTGGCACGCGTCGTGAAGAAATGCTGATCAAGCCCGACGTGCTGCAAAAGATCTGGGTGCTGCGCAAACTGCTCTACCCCATGGATGAGCTCGAAGCCATTGAATTTCTGCTCGATAAAATCAAGGCCACCAAAAATAATGCGGACTTTTTCGACTCGATGCGGCGGGGCTAGGCTATAAAACGAAATAAGGGCCAGCCGCACTTGCAGGAAATCCCCTTTTGAATCATAATACAAGGCTATTCGCCGTATACCCCGGCGACTTATTCAGGAAAGGTCATGAAAGCAGATATTCACCCGAAATATGAAGAAGTTACCGTAACCTGCAGTTGCGGGAACAAGTTCGTCACCCGTTCAACCCTGGACAAGCCTACGCTGTCTGTGGAAGTTTGCTCGGCTTGCCATCCGTTCTATACGGGCAAGCAAAAGATTGTGGATACTGCAGGTCGCGTCGAAAAGTTCCGCCAAAAATACGCACGCAAGTAGTCTCAGTCACCGCTTCATCTGGATGGGCAGCTTGGCGCTGCCTTTCTTTTTACGGGGGATAGCACCGCTTGCGAACGCTCCTGTCGGCCGAAAAAAACCTGAATTTTGACGGTAAGGCCACCCCACTCAAGACTGCCCTGTTCCTGCTGGTCTGTCTCGCCTGGCTTCTTCCCGGCCTGACCGGGCATACCCCCTGGAAATACGACGAAGCAGTCAGCCAGGGCATCGTTCACAGCCTGCTCCGTGGCGGTAGCTGGCTATCCCCGGACCTCGCTGGCGAACCCTATCTCGCGCACCCTCCCCTGTTCTTCTGGGTGACGGCCACACTCACCGGCTGGCTGCGGGAACTCATTCCTGCTCACGATGCCGCACGGCTGGCAAGCGGCTGCTTCATGGCCTTCACCATGCTGGGGGTTGCCCTGGGGGCCAGGGAATTGTTTGGCCCACGGGCCATGCGCGTTTCCGTGCTGATGCTGATCGGCAGTGTGGGTCTTGTAATCCGCGGCCATGAAATGAGTACGGACCTGGCCTGGCTGACCGGCATCACCTGGACGCTCATCGCCATCCCCATGGCGCGAACCCGCCCGGTATTAGCCGGTGTTTTTGGCGGCCTGGGATTTGGCATTGCTTTTCTGTCGCAAGGGTCTTTGGCACTGGGCCTGTTGTTGCCCATCGTGGTGCTAACCCCCCTCTTGGTGCCCGAGTACCGGCCGCAGCATCCCCTGCGCCATGCGCTGGCCTGGTTTCTGGCGGCCGCTCCCTGCCTGCTGGTGTGGCCCTGGGCGTTGTACGAACACGCCCCCCGCATGTTCGTATTGTGGTGGGCCGTGCTGGTCAACCCGATCCTTCACCCCAGCCTGTGGCCGGCAAGTGATGGCATTCCCACCTACTATTTTGGCGTTGCTGCATGGTTTGCCTGGCCTGCGGCGCCACTGGCCCTGGGAGCCCTGTGGAACGGCGGCGTGCGCGGACTTCGCACGTCTCAGACCCGGTTTTTGCTGCTGGCCCTTCTGGTAATGCTGCCGGTGCTGGGGTTTTGCACCACCCCACGCGAGAGTAACGCCCTCCCCCTGTTGTTGCCTCTGGTGCTGCTGGCCACTGGCGGCATCGACACCTTGCGACGCGGCGCTGCCAGTGCCTTCGACTGGTTTGGCATGCTGACGTTTGGCCTCCTCACCACGGTGTTGTGGCTGGGCTGGATCGCCCAGCTCACGGGTCAACCTGCCCGCATCGTCAATTATCTGGACGTACAGTTGCCCGGCTACCACGCCACTTTCCAGCCAGCGGCCTTTGGTCTGGCCCTGGGACTGACCCTGCTATGGGTAATCACCATCCTGCGATCCCGCCAATCGGCACGCCGCGCACTCGTCAACTGGACCGTGGGCATGACCGTCTCGTGGATGCTCGTCATGACACTCTGGCTACCCTATGTGGAAGCCTCGCGCAGTTATCAAGGGATGATGCTTTCGCTTGCCAAGGCCATTCCACCCCACGCGGGTTGTATAGCCAGCAGTGGCTTGGGCGAACCGCAGCGCGGTTTGCTCTACTACTTCCTGAACATTCGCACCCAACGCCTGGAGCTGGGAACGCATACGCATTGCCGCCTCTGGCTTGTGCAGTCCCACCCGCGAGATTCCTTTGCCGTGCCCCAGGGCTGGCGTCTGCTGTGGACGGGTGCGCGCGCGGGAGACCGTTCCGAAAGATTTCAGCTGTTTGAATATTGATCCGTCCAAGCCCCACCTTTGATGGCACCCTGCCCATTCACGAAGCGCAGGAAGCCTTATCGCAAGCGATCCTCAAGCACCCTGTCGTCATTGTCTGCGGTGAAACAGGCTCGGGAAAGACCACGCAAATACCCAAATTCTGTCTGGCTTTGGGGCGGGGCGTTGCAGGCCTGATTGGTTGTACCCAACCGCGTCGCATTGCCGCGCGCAGTGTAGCAGCGCGTCTGGCCCAGGAGCTACAGACCCAGGTGGGCGGTACGGTGGGCTACCAGGTTCGATTTCACGACAGGGTTTCAGAACAGACCACGATCAAGGTCATGACGGACGGTATCCTGCTGTCCGAAATCCATCACGACCGGCTGCTGCGGCGCTACGATACGATCGTGGTGGATGAGGCGCACGAACGCAGTCTCAATATCGATTTTCTACTGGGTTATCTCAAACAGATCCTGCCCCGCCGCCCTGACCTCAAGGTCATCATCACTTCTGCAACACTCGAATCCGACAGGCTGTCAAAGCACTTTGATGGGGCGCCGGTCATCGAAGTCTCTGGCCGCACCTATCCCGTTGAAGTACGCTGGCGCCCCATTGCGGCCAACGATGCCGGTGAGCTGGATGAGCGGGATGCACGCTCGGCACTGCTGCATGCCGTGGACGAGCTGGCTCAGGAAGCGCGTGACGGAGATATTCTGGTTTTTCTGTCCGGCGAACGTGACATTCGGGATGCCGCCGAGGCGCTGCGCAAGCACCACCCCCCGCATACGGAAATCCTTCCCCTGTTTGCACGGCTGTCCTTTGCGGAACAGGATCGCGTCTTCAAGCCCGCAGGCGGCCGTCGCATCGTCCTGTCCACCAATGTGGCCGAAACATCGCTGACCGTACCGGGCATTCGATACGTCGTGGACACGGGGCTCGCACGCGTCAACCGTTACAGTCTGCGCAACAAGGTCACGCAGTTGCAGGTGGAAAAGATTTCACAAGCCTCCGCGCGCCAGCGCGCTGGTCGCTGCGGCAGGGTGGCCTCGGGCATTTGCATCAGGCTCTATGACGAAAAGGATTTTGACGCCCGCCCCCCGTATACCACGCCGGAAATCCTGCGCACCTCCCTGGCCGCCGTGATCCTTAAAATGGAGTCCCTGGGACTGGGCCGCGTGGAAGATTTTCCTTTCCTCGACCCACCCAGTGCACGCGCCATTGATGATGGTTATCAGTTGCTGGGCGAACTGGGTGCCTTTGATGCTGATCGGGTCCTGACGGGCATCGGTCGCGAACTGGCCAAACTGCCGATCGACCCCCGCATTGGCCGCATGCTGCTGGCAGCGCGCCAGCAGGCCTGCTTGAGCGAAATGCTCATCATTGCTTCGGCCCTGTCCGTCCAGGACCCGAGGGATCGCCCCCTGGAGCACCGTCAGGCTGCCGATCAAAAACATGCCCGATTTCAGGACGAACATTCAGAATTCCTGTCGTACCTCAACCTGTGGCGTTTTTTCGAAGAAGCCCTGCAACACAAAAAATCCAACCGCAAGCTGGCCGAGTTTTGCCACGACCAGTTTTTATCGATCACGAGACTTCGGGAATGGCGTGACATCCATAGCCAGCTGCACACGCTGGTAGCCGAAATGGGCATGCATCTCAACAGTGCCCCAGCCACGCACGAGCAGATTCATCGCGCCCTGCTGACCGGGTTACTGGGGCACATCGGCCAGCGCGATCCCGAGGATGACAACTACCTGGGGCCTCGGGGCGTGCGTTTCTGGATCAACCCCGGTTCACGCCAGATGCTCAAGGGCAAGCCACAGTGGATCATGGCTGCAGAACTGACGGAAACCACACGACTGTATGCGCGCTGCATTGCACGCATACAGCCCGAGTGGATTGAGCCCATCGCAGGCCACCTGCTGCGCCGCAGCTACTTTGACCCACATTGGGATCGCAAGGCAGCGCAGGCCAACGCCTATGAAAAAGTGACTTTGTACGGCCTGACGATCGTGCCCAAGCGACGCGTTCGCTATGGGCCAATCGACCCCGTCGAAGCTCGCCGCCTTTTCATTCGCCACGCATTGGTGATGGGAGAATTTGAAACGCGCGCGCCATTCTTTGAACACAACACGCGCCTGATCGAGGACATCGAAGCCCTGGAGCATAAGGGCCGAAGGCAGGACGTTCTGGTGGACGAAGAGAGCCTGGTGCGGTTCTATGATGGCTTGTTGCCAGCCATGGTCTGGAGCGGGGAACGTTTTGAAAAATGGCGCCGGGAGGCGGAACGCGAGCATCCGCGTCTGCTTTTTCTGGAGCGATCGCAAATCATGCGCCACGACGCGCAACACATCACCGAAGCGCTCTTTCCGGATACGCTTGTGCTGGCAGAAGTGCCATACCCGTTATCCTACCGATTTGAACCCGGGCATGTGCTGGATGGCGTCACCGTTTCCATCCCGCTGGTCATGCTGGGTAACATCGAACCCGAGCGCCTCGAATGGCTGGTACCCGGATTGGTCCGAGACAAGATCACTGCCTTGCTCAAGAAGCTGCCACAGCGCATCCGCCGGGATCTCGTTCCCCTGCCCCCTTTCATTACGGCATTTCTGGAACGCTACGGCCCACAGTCTGGCGCGCTGACCCGTTGCCTTGCGGAATTCATCCAGATGCGCACGGGAACCCTCCTCCATGCCGGGGACTGGAGCGACGTACCCGATCATTTGCAAATGAACGTGCGCCTCTTGGACCCTGCGGGTAACGAAGTCGGCAGCGGACGCAATCTCAGGGCGTTGCGCGAGCAATGGAGCGGGGAGGCTCGCAGCGCCTTGCGCGAAACCCCAGACACCGGCTTGACACGCAGCGGCCTGACCAGTTGGGACATGGACGACATTCCCGTCTCGCTGGTGCTGGACCGGCGTGGCATCAAAGTTCCTGCGTTCCCTGCGCTGGTGGACGAAATCCAAAGCGTAGCGGTGCAACTGGTGGAGAGTGAAGCCGAGGCCCATCAATTGACGCGGATGGGCATTCTGCGCTTATGCCTGTTGGAGCTGCAACCCCTGGTCAAGGCCAGCACCCGGTCCATCAGCGCGCTGACCGCCATGACGCTGCAATATGCCCTCCTGCCAGGTGACGCCACCCAGATTCCATCTGAAGCGCTGAAAAGCGAACTGGCAGAGCGCACCATGCGCGAGCTGATGCCCGACACCAGTGGACAGATCCGCACTCGGGTTGCCTATGAAACCCTGCGCGAACAGGTGCGCATGCGCTGGGTTGCCAAGCTTAACGAAACGGCGCAGTTGGCGCTGCCAGCCTTGAAAACCTATCAGGAAGTTCGCAATGCCCTGGACAAGGCCGGCAATGGGCCATTCAAGGAAGCCCTCGCTGACATCAGGCTGCACCTCGACCAGCTCATGCAGCGCGGCACGCTGCGCCATACTCCCCTTGCGCAACTGAAACATTTCCCACGATATTTGCGCGCCATTCTGGCGCGCCTGGAAAAACTGCCTCATGACCGCGCGGGTGATGCCGAAAAATCGCGGCAACTGCAGGGTTTACTGCAACCCTGGACAAGCGCACTGGAAACGCAGGGCCCATCGGTTGAGTTGGATCAATTTCGCTGGATGCTTGAAGAGCTGCGGGTATCGCTGTTTGCCCAGGCCCTCAAAACGCCCTACCCTGTCTCCGAGAAACGCCTGCAAAAGCATTGGGAAACATTGATGCGTGGTGGGCCATCATCGAAAGGCAAGCTATAATGCGCCCACTGAGTGCAAGGAGATTTTTCATGAAACTGTCGTACCCCGTTCTGATCGTCACTGCCCTTCTGGCACTTTCTCCACTATCGCAGGCAGACACCACGCAAAAGCGAGCTCAAACCATGACCTTGAACGGAATGACCCTGATTGACACACGGCTGGGTACCGGCGCCGTTGCCCGCCCTGGCAACACCGTCGTCGTGCATTACACCGGATGGCTTTACGATCCCACCGCTCCTGAATTTAAAGGGCAGAAGTTTGACAGTTCCGTAGATCGGGGCGAACCATTTTCCTTCCCCCTGGGTGCAGGCCGCGTAATCCGCGGTTGGGACGAAGGGGTGGCGGGCATGAAAGTGGGCGCCAAGCGCACGCTGTTGATTCCACCCGAAATGGCTTATGGCAGCCGCGGCGCAGGCCGGGTGATTCCGCCCGATGCCACGCTGATTTTTGACGTGGAACTACTGGAAGTCCGCTGACCCGTACAGCACCACATGGACCCGATAGGGTCCATGGGCACCGATCACGATGGTCTGTTCGATATCGGCAGTGCGTGATGGACCAGAGACAAAATTCACGGCACGCGGCGGCAAGCCGCGTTCTGCCTTCATGAGGTCCCAGGCTTCTTCCATTCCAGGAACGATGCGCTGTACATCAACGATGGCGATGTGCGTCTCGGGTAGCAGGCTGACTGTCGCGGGTGTGTCGTGGCCTGTTAGTAGCATCAGCGTGCCCGTTTCAGAAATGGCGCAAAACGCTCCTGTGACGCCGACCAGATCATCGGCATGGGCCTCTCTGGCAGCGAACGACAACCCCGCCCCTGCCCAATCCATGAGCTTTAATCCGGGCCAGACCACGCCGCTGAGTGGCAACTCCTTGGCCTTGAGGTAGCGCGCTATGGCTGCGGGCGCCTCCGACAAGGTGGCTACGCGATCCACCGTGGTGCCAAGCTTCTCAGATCGTTCCTGAAAGCGGTCTGCCTCCTTGTCCCACTTGTAAGCAGGCCGGGGGCCGCGATGATTTTGCCTGATATGCTCTTCGACCAGGATACGCTCGTCGCCCGGCTTGTCCCCACGCAATCCCAATCCGCGACGGACTCGCGCCAGAATATTATCCCGCGCGCTCATGAATGCCTGTTCCGATAGAGTTCACGAAAGGTCTTGCCCTGCGGTGCCGGCATATCCCGGCCTTCGGTCCAGCCATCCAGCCCCGGTAACCGGTGCAGCAGCCCTTTCTTACCTCCCAGCATGCCCAGGAAGCGCACGCCCCATTTCGTGAGCAGGGCATACAGGCGTGGATGATTGGCAAGGCTGCGCCAGACATGGATGGAGAAACGTTCATACCAGGGCCGCAACCCCTGCTCAAAGGATTTTTCGCGCAGCACGCGCATCAATTCAGGCAGGGGAATCTTGACCGGGCAGACCACTTGGCACGCCCCGCACAGCGTTGAGGCCTGGGGCAAGTCGAGGGCATTTTCAAGCCCGACGTAGGACGGTGTCAGGATGGCGCCGATGGGTCCGGGATAAACCCAGCCGTAAGCGTGACCGCCGATGTTTTGATACACCGGACAGTGGTTCATGCAGGCACCACAACGTATGCAACGCAAGGCCTTTTGCATTTCCGTACCAAGCAGCCGCGAACGGCCGCTGTCCACCAAAATGATGTGCGATTGTTCGGGCCCATCAAGGTCACCTTGCTGACGTGGGCCGGTTAGCATCGACACGTAGTTGGTGATGGACTGCCCGGTGGCTGAACGCGTGAGCAAGCGCAGGATGACTGAAAAATCGTTGAGGGTGGGCAATACCTTCTCGATGCCCGTGATGGCCACATGAATTTTGGGAAGCGTGGTGACCATGCGCCCATTCCCTTCATTGGTGACGATCACCACAGACCCGGTTTCGGCAATCAGAAAATTACCCCCGGAAATGCCCATGTCAGCCGAGAGAAAATGGGGTCGCAGTTGCTCCCGAGCCTCACGGCAAAGCGCAGGAATGTCCGTACTAAGTGGCGTATGGTGCTTTTCTGAAAACAGCTGGGCCACCTCCTCCACGCTCTTGTGGATGGCAGGGGCAATGATGTGCGAAGGCGGTTCATGGGCAAGCTGCAGGATGTATTCACCCAGATCCGTTTCAATGGCCTCCATGCCCGCCGCTTCCACGGCATCATTGAGGCCCGACTCCTCGCTCACCATGGACTTGGACTTGACAATTTTCTTGACGCCGTTGGCCTGCGCAATCTCGATCAAAATGCGGTTGACGTCCTGCGCAGTTTCAGCCCAGTGCACTTTCGTACCACGGGCACGCGCCCGTTCCTCGAAGGTCATGAGATAGCTGTCGAGGTTGGCAAGGCTGCGATCGCGAATGGCGGCAGCAGCAACACGGATGACTTCCAGGTTATCCACTTCCGTCATCACGGCAGCACGAGCTTCCACAAAACGCCCTCCGAAACGTTTCATGTTCCGTTGCAACAACGGATCGATCAGCTTGCGCTGCACATTTTTCTTGAAGGAAAACGAAGTGAGCTGCATCAGTCCTGTTCCCCTTCCGGTCCTGCCAGCACCTCGGCTATGTGAAGGACCCGTGTGGTCTCATCGCCCAGCCGCCGCAGCCGTCCTTCGATGTTGAGCAGGCATCCCAGATCGCCTCCGACAATGGCATCAGCCTTAGTGGCCAAGGCATCCTGGCACTTGTTGTCCGCCATACGGGTGGCGATCTCGCCCAGCTTGATGGAAAACGTGCCGCCAAATCCACAACAGATTTCTGCCTTGTCCATTTCCTGCAACCGTGCCCCTGCCACCCGTGCCATCAACTGGCGCGGCTGTTGCTTGATGCCCAGTTCACGCAAGCCAGAACAGGAATCGTGGTAGGTGATGCTACCCTGGAAGGTGCTTTGAAGATGATCCACTTTCAGTACGGTGACCAGAAAGTCGGTCAACTCGAAAGTGCGGGAGGAAAGCGCATCAAGGCGTGCCTGTAACGCTGGATCTTCAGGAAACAGTTCTGGGTAGTGACAGCGGATCATGCCGGTACAGGAGCCGCTGGGTGCAACCACGTAATCGAAGGATTCAAAATCGGCCAGGAACCGGCGCGCCATGAGGCGTCCGGATTCACGGTCGCCAGAATTGAACCCGGGTTGTCCGCAGCAGGTTTGGTGGGGGGGGACCACGACTTCACAGCCGGCGTCCTGCAGCAGCTTGAGCGTGGCAAACCCTATCCGCGGACGCATCATGTCCACGAGACAGGTGACAAAAAGCCCGACACGCATAAAAAGCCCTGCCTTGGTTCAGAGTTGCCCGACGGTCACCTGACTATGTGCTTCCAGCCACTTGCGAACGCGGTTGGCGTCACCAATGCGAGCATGCTTGCCACGCGAATCGAGCAACACGATGACCATGGGATGGCCGCTGATGGTTGCTTGCATGACGAGGCACTGGCCGGACTCGTTGATGAATCCCGTCTTGGATAGTCCGATATCCCAGTCGGGTTTGGCAACCAGGGGATTGGTATTGCGAAACACGATGGGCCGACCGCGAAATCCAACTGGAACCGTCACGGAGGCCGTGGTCGTGATTTCGTGGATGAGCGGATATTGCATGGCAGCCTGGACCAGAATGGCCAGATCATGCGCAGTGGAAACGTTGTTGCCGTTCAGCCCGGAAGAATCTTCGAAATGGGTGTTGGTCATTCCCAGGCGCGCTGCTTCGGCATTCATGCGCTCCACGAAAGCATGAATGCCTCCAGGATAGGAGCGGCCCAACGCGGAGGCGGCCCTGTTCTCGGAAGCGATCAGGGCCATGCGCAGGAAATCCAGCCGGCTGGCATGCACCCCTACGCGCAGATGGGAACGGGTGAAGCGCAGGGTGTCTACATCCTCGTCCGTAACGGCAATCTGCTCATTGAGATCCTGTGCGGACTCCAGCACCACCAGTGCCGTCATGAGCTTGGTGATGGAAGCGATGGGATGGATGGGGTCAGGATTTTTTGAAAAAACCACTTGCTGCGTGGTCTGATCGATGACAAGGGCCGTGGATGACAGCAACGCCATGGAGGAAGGGTCGGATGCGGCGACGTGATGGTGATGACTGCGTGCGGCCTGCGCCGAGGGCATCAACCCCACCAGCAGTACCCACAGGATCAATCCGTATCGCAATGCGATGCTGCTTGAACGACTCATCTTTCCCCTCACGCCTCTATAGCCGCAACAATACAAAAAATCAGCCGGTTACGCAACATTATTCTGCTTTTGCTGCAAGATCCACATGCGGGCATAAGCCCCATTGGCTGCCAACAAGTCCTCATGCCGCCCGCGCTCCACGATGCAGCCATCCTCCATCACCAGAATCTGGTCGGCATCCACGATGGTAGACAGGCGATGGGCAATGACCAGCGTGGTGTGGTGACGGGCAATGGAAGCCAGCTCAGCCTGGATATCCTTTTCCGAACGGGAATCCAGCGCCGAGGTGGCTTCATCAAAAACCAGGATTTGCGGACGCTTCAAGAGGGTACGCGCAATGGCCACACGCTGTTTTTCTCCGCCGGAGAGCTTGAGCCCGCGTTCTCCCACCAACGACTCATAGCCATCCGGCAATTTCAGGATGAAATCGTGGATGTGCGCAGCCTGGGCCGCGCGAATCACCTCATCCCTGGATGCTCCTGGGCGGCCATAGGCGATGTTGTAATACACCGTGTCATTGAACAACACCGTATCCTGGGGGACGATGCCAATGGCCGCACGCAGCGATTGCTGGTTTACAGTGCGGATATCCTGGCCATTGATCAGGATGCGTCCCCCATTGACTTCATAAAAACGAAACAACAGTCGTGACAGGGTAGATTTGCCTGCACCACTGGGGCCCACCACGGCAACTTTTTGTCCCGTGGGAATTTCAAAATCCACCTGCTTGAGGATGGGGCGGCGGGCATCATATGAAAAATCCACCGATTCAAACCGGACGGCACCCTCACCTACCACCAGATCAGGCGCACCGGGCAAATCGCTGACCTCGGTGTGGACGGTCAGCAGGCGAAACATGCGATCCATATCCGCCAGCGCCTGCTTGATTTCGCGATAGATGACCCCGAGAAAATTGAGCGGAATGTAGAGTTGCAGCAGCAAGGCGTTGATCAGCACGAGGTCACCCACGGTAAGCCGCCCCGCCACCACGCCGTCTGCGGCACGCGCCATCAATGCCACGGAGCCGATGCCGATGATCAGGCTCTGGGCTATGTTCAGCGCTGCAAGTGATGTCTGGCTTTTGACCGATGCCTGCTCCCATTTGCGCAGGTTTTCATCATAGCGCTCCGTCTCCCAGGCTTCGTTGCCAAAGTACTTCACCGTCTCGTAATTGATCAGGCTGTCGATGGCACGCGTATTGGCCTTGGAATCCAGCTCGTTCATGCGTCGCCGGAATGCGGTGCGCCACTCGGTAATGACAATCGTCATGGCAATGTAAATCACCAGGGTCACAAGCGTAATCAGCGCAAACCAGATATCGTATTTCCAGCCCAGGATCCCTCCCACCAACAGCATTTCAACAAGGGTGGGCAGAATGCTGAACAAGGTAAAGCGCATGAGGCTTTCAATGCCGCGCGTACCACGCTCGATATCACGCGACATCCCGCCGGTTTGGCGTTCCAGATGGAAACGCAGGTTGAGCGCGTGAAGATGCTGAAATACGGTCAGCGCGATGCGCCGGATGGCGTTCTGAGTGACCTTGGCGAACACGCCGTCACGCAATTCATTGAAGAACGTGGTGGAGAAGCGCAGCGCCCCATAACCAAAAATCAGCAGGGCCGGTACGGCAACCAGCACATGTCCGGGCTCTAGCCGGTCAATAATGGCCTTGAGTGCCAGGGGTACACCCACATTTGCAACCTTGGCCAGCAGCAGACAGAAGAAGGCCACGGCTACCCTGCCCCTGAACGCCATCAAGTAAGGCAGCAGGCTGCGAATGGCGCGCCAGTCACCGCTCGTGAAACGGTTGGGCGAAAGGGGGTCGGCTGGACTTCCGGGACGGGTACGCATGGTGGATTTATTCAGTCATCAAACGGGCAGGGTGCAGCCTGTGGTCGGTCGTAAGCTCACAGATGCCAAGAAATCGGGCGGACGGCGCGTAGACCCGATAGCGCTGTCCCGGCCTGTCAGCGCCATCCCAAGGCAAGGCACGGCCATGCCGTATGGCCAGGCTTTGCGTATCGTCAAGGTCAAGTCGCGGCACCCCGGACAACAAGGTATCGGCGGGAAGCAAACATTTTTCCCGATCATCCATGGAAAGCGCTTCCAGTTGATCCAAAGTCACGGCGTCCTCGATCGTATAGGGTCCCGTTTCAGTACGCCGCAATCCGCTGAGGTAACCGCCACAACCCAGGGCCGTGCCGATATCCGCAGCCAACACGCGGATGTAAGTCCCCTTGCTGACCTTGACGGAAATGGTCAGCGTCTCGCCATCCCAGGATTCAAGCTTCTGCTCCAGCACTTCAATCTCGCGCGCGGCACGCGCGACTTCGATTCCGGCACGTGCATAGTCGTAAAGCGGACGGCCATCCACCTTCAAGGCAGAATGCATGGGGGGATGCTGGGTCTGGACGCCGAGAAACCCTTGCAGAACGGTTTCGATCGTGTCGCGCGTTCCCGTAAATGGTTGCACGGGTGTAATGTCGCCTTCCCCATCGCCGGTGGAGCTGCTGTAGCCCAGACGAATGCGGGCCTGGTAAGCCTTGGGAGCACCCAGCAGCCAACTGGAAAATTTGGTGGCCTCTCCCAGACAAAGAGTCAACAGGCCGGTGGCGTGGGGATCGAGGGTTCCGGTATGTCCCGCCTTGCGCGCTGCCAGGAGGTGGCGTGCCCGTTGCAGCGCCGTATTCGAGGACAGTCCAAAAGGCTTGTCGAGCAAGAGAACACCAGTGATGTCACGGCGCGGCGCCCGCTCGACGCGGATGCTGGCAAGCTCAGGGCTTTTCGTGGTGTTGGGCATCCGAAGCCACCGCCTCATCAATCAGGCTGGACAGGGCCACAGCCCGATCCAGGGTTTGATCTTCGAGAAAGTGCAACTGCGGCATGGTGCGCAAGGTCATGCGGCGCCCCAATTGGCGGCGCAGGAACCCCGCACCTTCTTGCAACGCCTCGAGTGTGCGGTGCAACGATTCGGATCCGAGGGGAGAACTGACGTACACCTTGGCGTGCGAGTAATCTGCAGACACTTCCACAGCGGTAACGGTAACCATGCCCACCCGGGGATCCTTGAACTCACGCCGGATCAGGTCGGACAGATCCTTCTGGATCTGGTCCCCGATGCGACGGCTGCGCGGAAAGGCTGGCAAGAGCGTCGTCCCGGGTTAGAGCGTGCGAGCCACTTCAACGACTTCAAAGGTTTCAAGCTTGTCGCCAACCTCGATGTCGTTGTAGTTTTTGAGGGAAAGGCCACATTCGAATCCGGCCTTCACTTCACGCACGTCATCCTTGAAGCGCTTGAGTGAATCAAGCTCGCCCGTGTGGATGACTACGTTATCGCGTAACAGACGCACACCGGCGCCGCGCTTGATCGTTCCTTCCAGGACATAACAACCCGCCACGGCACCCACCTTGGAGATGCGGAATACCTCGCGGATTTCCACCAACCCTGTGATGTTTTCCTTGCGATCTGGCGAGAGCATTCCCGACAGGGCAGCCTTCACCTCATCCACGGCGTTATAGATGATGTCGTAATAGCGCACGTCCACGCCGCTGCTGGAGATCAACTTGCGTGCGGTGGCATCGGCACGGGTGTTGAAACCGATGATCACTGCCTTGGAGGCAAGAGCCAGGTTGACATCCGATTCCGTGATGCCCCCAACGGCGGCATGCACGATGTTGACACGGACTTCGTCGGTGGACAGTTTCTGCAGCGACTGGGTCAGCGCCTCATACGAGCCCTGCACATCGGCCTTGATGATGAGCGACAGCGACTTGACGCCACCACCTTCGCTCATCTGGTCAAACATGTTTTCCAGCTTGGCAGCCTGCTGCTTGGCCAGTTTGACATCGCGGAACTTGCCTTGGCGGAACAGGGCGATTTCTCTGGCCTTGCGTTCATCATTAAGAGCCATGACATCTTCACCGGCGACGGGGACCTCGGTCAGACCCTGAATCTCCACCGGAATGGATGGCCCTGCCTCTTCCACGGGATGCCCCGCTTCATCAAGCATTGCACGAACACGACCATACGACGCCCCGGCCAGAACCATGTCCCCGCGTCGTAGCGTGCCCGACTGCACCAGAATGGTCGCCACAGGTCCCCGCCCCTTGTCCAGGCGTGCCTCGATGACGATGCCTTTGGCCGGCGTATTCTTGGGTGCCTTGAGCTCCAGCACCTCGGCCTGCAGCAAAACGGATTCAAGAAGCTCGTCGATGCCTTGTCCCGTCTTGGCAGACACCTGCACGAACTGGGCTTCGCCGCCATATTCTTCAGGCAGCACCCCTTGGGCCACGAGTTCGCTCTTGATGCGCTCAAAGTTGGCTTCAGGCTTGTCGATCTTGTTCACGGCCACCACCACGGGTACCTGCGCTGCCTTGGTGTGGTGAATGGCCTCAATGGTTTGCGGCATCACGCCATCATCGGCGGCCACCACCAGAATCACGATGTCCGTGACCTTGGCGCCGCGAGCCCGCATGGCCGTAAAGGCTTCATGTCCAGGGGTATCGAGAAAGGTCACCATGCCCCGCGCCGTCTCAACGTGATACGCACCGATATGCTGGGTGATTCCGCCAGCCTCGCCGCTGGCCACCCGCGTGCGTCGAATGTAATCCAGCAGCGAAGTCTTGCCGTGATCCACGTGGCCCATGACGGTGACCACTGGGGCACGGGGCTCTGGAATGGCATCTTCATGCTCGCCGCCAGTTTCAGCCAGCAGCGCTTCAGGATCGTCAAGCTTGGCCGGTTTGGCCACATGACCCAGTTCTTCCACCACAATCATGGCGGTTTCCTGGTCCAGGACCTGATTGATCGTGACCATCATGCCCATTTTCATCAGGGTCTTGATGACTTCAGCAGCCTTGACGGCCATTTTCTGGGCCAGCACAGCCACAGTAATGGTTTCTGGAACCAGCACTTCATGCACGATGGGCTCGGTGGGCGCAGAGAAGGCATGCAAACCTTCTTCAGACTTGTGCCCTTTGGCGTGACGCGACTTCGGATCGCGCCAGGCCGTGCTGCTTCCGGCATCGCCCCGGGTTTTCAAGCCGCGACGCTTGTTGCCATCATCCATCCAGGTAGTCGGTTTCTCTGCTTTCTTGCCACTCTTTTTAGGTGCCGCTTTTTCCGCAGCCTTGGCTGCGGGACGGTGCAAGGTGCCCGTTTTTTCGTCAGCCTTGGGCGCATTCTTTTCTGCCAGGGCTCGCGCTGCAACCGCTTGTGCTTCGGCCAGCGCTTTTTCTTCGGCATCTTTCTTCGCCTTGACGCGTGCCAGCTTGTCCATGGCATCTGCCGTCTGACGGGCCCTCAGTTCAGCCTGGCGGCTGGCTTCCTGGCTGCGCAACGCGCGCTGCGCTTCGTCAATGGGACTGGTGGGAACACTGGGGGGTGGCTCGACCACCAGGGCCGCCGGTTCGGGTTCAACCGCGGCTGCTGACACGACCTCGGGCTCTGGCTCTGGCTCGGGCTCGACGACCACCTCAGGTACCGCTGCCACCACGGGCTCTGGCTGTGCAATGACTTCAGGTTCGGGAGCAGGCGCGGCTACGAGTTCTTGAGCCTCTTCTTCGCCAGGGGCCAGGGCCTCCATGCTGTCGCGTTTGACCAAAACGCGTTTCTTGCGCACTTCCACCTGGATGGTTCGGGCTTTGCCCGTAGCACTGTCGGCCTTTTTGATTTCGCTGGTTTGCTTGCGCGTCAGCGTGATGCGGGTCTTTGGCTCAGAGCGCCCATGCTGCTCGCGCAAATGGTCGAGAAGCTGTGTTTTGTCTTTTTCACTGATGCTATCTGCCGCGGTCGATTTACTCACCCCTGCCGCCTTGAGCTGTACCAGCAGCGTTTCCGGGGTGACTTTCAATTCGACTGCAAGATCAGCCACCGTTGCTTTTGCCATTCAAATTCTCCGATACCTCACTCAAACATCGGCGCACGCGCCGTCATGATGAGTTCCTTGGCGCGTTCCGCGTCGATTCCCGTCAGCTCGGACAATTCGTCCACTGCCAAGTCTGCCAGATCCTGGATGGTCTTGATCCCTTTGGAAGCAAAGAGCAGTGCCGTGTCCGGATCCATTCCTGCCATGCTCTGCAAGTCTTCGGCCGCATGCTCAACCTGTTCTTCCGAAGCAATGGCTTCGGTGAGCAGGGCATTGCGTGCCCGACTACGCAACTCGTTGACCGTGTCTTCGTCGAATGCTTCAATGGCCAGCATTTCATTGATTGGAACATAGGCCACTTCTTCCAGCGAGCTGAAGCCTTCCTGAATCAGGATATCCGCCACTTCCTCGTCTACATCCAGACGATTGACGAACAGATCGCGAATCTTTGAAGACTCTGCCGCGTCTTTTTCGTGCGCCTGATCCTCGGTCATGATGTTGAGCGTCCAGCCCGTCAGTTCAGAGGCAAGCCGCACATTCTGTCCGCTGCGCCCAATGGCCTGTGCCAGTTGATCCTCGTCCACCACCACGTCCATGCTGTGGCTGTCCTCGTCCACACGGATCGAGTTGACCTCTGCCGGGGCCAGTGCGTTGATGACGAACTGCGCGGGGTCTTCAGACCAGAGAATGATGTCTACCCGCTCGCCACCCAGCTCTGCCGTCACTGCCTGCACGCGTGATCCACGCATGCCTACGCAGGTGCCGATGGGGTCCAGGCGACGGTCGTTGGATTTGACGGCAATCTTGGCGCGGATGCCGGGATCGCGGGCTGCCGATTTGATCTCCAGAAGTCCTTCCTCTATCTCAGGAACTTCCAGCTCAAACAATTTGATGATGAATTCGGGCGCCAGGCGCGACAGGATCAATTGCGGTCCGCGACCACCCCGCTCCACGCGAGACAAATAGCCGCGAACGCGATCGCCAATGCGCAGGTTTTCACGCTGGATCATTTGATCGCGTGGCAGCAGCGCCTCGATACGTCCGGATTCGATGATGGCATTGCCGCGATCCAGCCGCTTGACGGTACCAGTGACCAGACTTTCGTTGCGCTCCAGAAAGTCATTGAGAATCTGCTCGCGTTCGGCATCGCGGATTTTCTGGAAAATCACTTGCTTGGCTGCCTGCGCACCAATGCGCCCAAAGTCGATGGGCTCCAGGGGTTCTTCGATGACGTCCCCGGGTTGCGCATCGGGATTGCGCAGCACCGCCTGGGACATGGGAAGTTCCTGGAACTCCGATAGCCAGTCGGCATCGTTGACGACCCGCCACACCCGGAAAGACTTGAAGTCACCCGTTTCGCGATCGATTTCGACCCGCACGTCGATGTCTTCCTCACCGTGTTTTTTTCGGGTTGCCGAGGCCAATGCCATTTCCAGCGCGATGAAGACGATGTCGGGATCGACATTCTTCTCACGGGCCAGGGCATCCACCAGCATCAGCACTTCCTTGCTCATAAGGCCTCCAATCAAATCTCAGGAACGAGGTTGGCACGATCAATACCCGCCACCTCTATTTCAAGGGCAACACCGTCTACATCCAGTACCAGTAAGGTGTCCGAAACCGAAACGATGCGCCCGACAAAATTGCGCTGACCCGCTCGTGGAACGCGCAAGCGCAGCTTGACGTCACGCCCGGCAAATCGGGAAAAATCGGCAGTCCGCTTGAGGGGCCGATCCAGCCCGGGCGACGAGACTTCCAGGCGGTCGTAATCAATGCCCTCGACAGCAAACAGCCGCGTCAACTGATTGCTGACCGTAGCGCAATCCTCGACACCAATGCCTTCTGGCTTGTCGATGAAAACACGCAAAAGACCACGACCGGCGCGCTCCAAATCCACAAATTCGTAGCCCAGGCCAGTCACGGTTTTTTCAATCAGGGCCGACGCTTCCATCCGGACTTCACTCCCGCTGAACCCTGTCAGCAAATAAAAAATGGGCTCGAGGCCCACTTTTTTCAGAAACTTTTCCACCAAGCCTAGGATTATAGCTTATTTTCTAACCAACTGTCCAGAAAATGCACCCCCCAGCTCACACCGAAGCCGGTGACATCGGACCCCACGGCCCCCAGGCCGCCTTCGTTGCTGGAGGCAGACAGATCCATGTGAATCCAGGGACGCTGTGCCGTGAAACGGTACAGAAAGCGTGCCGCCAGGATGTGATCCGCTGTCCCATCCGCAGTGCATTGTTTTACGTCAGCCACTTTGCTGTCGAGCTGGGGATCGAAATCGACCGGGAACGGGAATGCCACCACCCGCTCGCCCACGGCATCCCCCACCGCCACCGCCAATTGGGCCAGCGGACCGGTACTGGCAAAAACACCACTGAATCGGCTGCCCAGCGCGGTATGCATGCTTCCCGTCAGGGTGGCAAAATCCAGCATCAGGTCTGGTTGCTGGCGTGCAGCCAGCGTCAGGGTGTCGGCCAGGACCATGCGTCCTTCTGCATCCGTGTGGATGATTTCGATGGTGGTGCCGTTGAGCGCCTTCACCACATCGTTTTGCTTGTATGCCTGCGGACTGATGTGGTTCTGGGCCAGTGCCAGCCAGCAATCCACCACCACGGGCAGCCGCAGGCGGCTTACCGCGGACAGGATGCCCAGTGCCACGGCGGAACCGTTCATGTCCTCGTGCATGCCATACATGTACTTGGCAGGCTTGAGGTTATGTCCTCCCGTATCAAAGCAAATCCCTTTCCCCACCAGGGCCACCCGCTTGCGTGCCCGAGGGCCGCGGTACTGCAGATGCACGATGGCCGCATCGGCGGGGGCGCTTCCCTGTGCCACCGCCACAAAAGCGCCAGCGCCCATGGTTTTGAGCCGGGACAAGGGATACTCGGTCAACCGCCAGCCTTCTTGCCGTGCCAACACGCGAATCTGTTGGCGATAACGCGCGGGCGTGAGTTCGTTGGGAGGAACCAGCGTCAGGCTGCGCGCTAGCGTGTTGCCTTCAGCAATGGCACGGGCCGCCGCAAAGTGGGCCTCCTTGGGCGCCACGCCCTGCAGGAAAATGGTGTCAAGCCCCGCCTTGACCTTGCTTTTACGCGACGGCAAGGCCGCCCCATTAAGCCAGGTGGCGTAAAGCGCCTGACCCGCCACGGCAGCCCGCACTGCCGCCTCTCCGGTCAGAATCAGAGCCAGTGTCTTGGGGCGTTCATCCAGCAAGGGTTTCAGGGCCTTGCACAGGGCAGACTGCTGCTCAAACCGTGAAAGCCCGGGGTTTACCCAGATCCAGGACAACAAAAGTCCTTCGTCGCACACGCCCACAACGGGCGTGTGCTGCAAAGTCTCCGGTGCATCCCCGCGCCGCTGCAAAGTGGCCAGCAAGGTTTCCAGTCCGGGAACGTCCTGTCCGGCCGCTGGTGGCGCGGCCAATACCACGAGCGCATGACGAATGCCCTGTCGGCGCCAGCCGGACACAGCGCCCGAAAGGGGCTTCAACCGTGCCATATGCTGCTGTCCGAGACCTGCCCTGGTTTGATGTCGCGTAGTTGCCATGATGATCTGATGCAATGTTGTATCGAGGCGATGGTATCATGCCCCCATGCAACAGTACCTCCAGTTTATCGGCGACATTCTGGATCGCGGCGTCACCAAAACCGACCGGACCGGCGTGGGCACGCTCAGCATCTTCGGATACCAGATGCGCTTTGACCTGCGCGCAGGCTTTCCGCTGGTCACTACCAAAAAGCTGCACTTGCATTCCATCATTCACGAGTTGATCTGGTTTCTCTCTGGCGACACCAACATCGATTATCTCAAGCGCAACGGCGTCAGCATCTGGGACGAATGGGCCGATGATCAAGGGGATTTGGGGCCTGTTTACGGCAAACAGTGGCGTCGCTGGGAGGCCAATGACGGCCGTGTCATCGATCAGATGGCGCAGGTGGTGCAACAGATTCGAGGCAATCCGGATTCGCGCCGCCTGATCGTGTCCGCCTGGAACGTGGGTGAAGTGGAACGCATGGCGCTACCGCCTTGCCATTTGCTGTTCCAGTTTTATGTGGCCGAAGGCCGGTTGTCCTGCCAGCTCTACCAGCGCTCTTGCGATGCCGGACTTGGCGTGCCGTTCAACATCGCATCCTACGCCCTGCTCACACACCTCGTGGCACAGCAAAGCGATCTTGAAGTGGGTGATTTTGTCTGGACCGGAGGTGACTGCCACATCTATCTCAACCATGTGGATGCCTTGCGCCAGCAACTGACACGTTCTCCGTTGCCGTTACCCCGTCTGACCTTGCTGCGCCGTCCGGAATCGCTCTTCGACTATCGTTTTGAAGACATCTGCATCGAGAACTATCAGGCACACCCGCACATTCCCATGCGGGTTGCCGTCTAGTCCATCATCGCGTTCTAGTGCAGGGCCTCAGCCTTGGCTTTGGCCTCATCAAAACCAAGCGAGATCTTCTCGTCGGCGTCCACATCCACTGTCACCTTGCCCCCTGATGCCAAACGACCAAAGAGGAGCTCGTCGGCGAGGGCGCGCCGGATGGTGTCCTGGATCAGGCGCGCCATGGGGCGTGCACCCATGAGCGGATCAAAGCCCTCGCGCGCCAGGTAGTTGCGCAGGGCATCGGTGAAGGTGGCCTCGACGCGTTTTTCGTGCAATTGAGATTCCAGCTGCATCAGGAACTTGTCCACCACCCGCAGGATGACGTCCCGATCCAGCGTGGCAAACGAGATGGTGGCGTCCAGGCGATTACGAAACTCTGGCGTGAACATGCGCTTGATGTCCAGCAGCTCGTCACCCTTGTGTTCATTGGGCAGGAACCCAATCCCCGTTTTGGTCAGTGATTCTGCTCCCGCATTGGTGGTCATGATGATGACCGTGTTGCGAAAATCTGCCTTGCGTCCATTATTGTCCGTCAGGGTGCCGTGATCCATGACCTGCAGCAGGATGTTGAAAATATCCGGATGCGCCTTTTCGATCTCGTCGAGCAGCAACACGGAATAGGGATGCTTGGTAATGGCCTCGGTCAGCAAGCCGCCCTGGTCAAAACCCACATACCCCGGAGGAGCGCCGATCAAACGCGAGACGGCATGGGGCTCCATGTATTCGGACATGTCAAAACGGATGAGTTCAACACCCAGTGTATACGCCAGTTGACGCGCCACTTCGGTCTTGCCCACACCAGTGGGCCCGGAAAAAAGAAAGGAGCCAATGGGTTTTTGCGGATTGCCCAGGCCGCTGCGCGCCATTTTGATGGCAGCTGCCAGCGCGTCAATGGCCTTGTCCTGCCCAAAGACCACGGCTTTCAGGTCACGGTCCAGGGTTTTCAGTGCGTTTCGGTCATTATTGGAGACGTTGCGCGCAGGAATGCGGGCAATCTTGGCCACGATGTCTTCAATGTCGCCCTTGCCGATCACTTTTCGCTGTTTGGATTTAGGCAAGATACGCTGCGCGGCACCCGCCTCGTCAATGACGTCGATGGCCTTGTCCGGCAAATGGCGATCGTTGATGAAGCGCGCCGACAGTTCGGCAGCGCTCGTCAGTGCAGTTTCACTGTAGCGCACGCCGTGGTGGCTTTCGAAACGGGATTTGAGGCCGCGCAGAATCTGCACGGTTTCGTCAATGGTGGGTTCCACCACGTCAATTTTCTGAAAACGACGCGAAAGCGCGTGATCCTTTTCGAAAATACCGCGATATTCGGTATAGGTCGTGGCGCCAATGCAGCGTAGCGTACCCTTGGAGAGCGCGGGCTTGAGCAGGTTGGACGCGTCCAGCGTGCCTCCGGAAGCTGCGCCGGCACCGATGAGTGTGTGGATTTCGTCAATGAACAGGATACTCGACGGATCTTCCTGCAACTGCTTCAAAACCGCCTTGAGGCGTTGCTCGAAGTCGCCACGGTATTTGGTGCCTGCAAGCAGCGCACCCATATCGAGAGAATATACCGTGGCATGCGCCAATATATCTGGAATGTTGCCCGCCACAATGCGACAGGCCAGGCCCTCTGCGATGGCCGTCTTGCCAACGCCTGCCTCACCCACCAACAAGGGGTTGTTTTTGCGGCGCCGACATAGAATCTGAATCACCCGTTCCACTTCCCTGTCACGACCGATGAGCGGATCGATCTTGCCGGCACTGACTTGCGCATTGAGGTTGAGCGTGAAACTTTGCAATGCGCCGCCACTCTGGCTATCCGCTTCATTCTCCTGCTGCCCGCCCTCTTCACGCGGTGTGCCTTGTGGCACCTTGGTGATGCCATGGGCGATGTAATTCACCATGTCAAGACGACTAATGCCTTGCTGATTGAGGAAATACACGGCGTGCGAATCTTTCTCGCCAAAGATGGCGACGAGCACGTTGGCCCCCGTCACTTCCTTTTTTCCGGAAGATTGCACATGCAGGATGGCGCGTTGAATGACGCGCTGAAACCCCAGAGTGGGCTGGGTATCCACATCTCCGTCGCCAGGCACCATCGGCGTGTGCTCACGCACAAACTCGGCCAGCTCCTTGCGCAGTGCCTCAATATCCGCTCCGCAGGCGCGCAGTACGTCTACCGCAGAGGGATTATCCATCAACGCCAAAAGCAAATGCTCCACGGTGATGAACTCGTGGCGCTTTTGTCGGGCATCGACAAAAGCCATGTGCAGGCTGACTTCCAGTTCTTGAGCGATCATGTTCCGTTTTCCTCCATCACGCATTGCAGCGGATGCTGATGTTGCCGGGCATACCCGGTCACGCGTTCAACCTTGGTGGCTGCAATATCCCTGGGGTAGACCCCACACACGCCTCGGCCTTCAGTGTGAACCTTGAGCATAACCCTGGTTGCCGCTTCACGATCCAGGGAGAAAAATACCTGCAACACCTGAACCACGAACTCCATGGGCGTAAAATCGTCATTCAGCAGTACGACATTGAAAAGCGAAGGTGGTTTCGCCCGGGTACGCTGTTTTTCAAGAACGGGGTCTGCCGGATTTCGGGTTGCCATGTATTTAAAGTATCTTGCCTCAATCCCTGAAGTTTCTAGCGACCAGGATTGCATCACTAATGGGTTCAGTCTAAACAATTCTGGGTTTTTCGCAAGGGTTGTGGTGACCTTTGCAAGCTTTCCCCCTGGAGAATCTCAAATTGGGGTTAACTACTTGACTTACACGGTAAAAGTCGCGTAAAAGATTGTCTGGCGTTTGGTTCAAGATGTCTGCATCACCGGTTTGTCCGTTTGCTGGCCTTGAAACTCAAACCGTTCCGGGTTTACAGGCCCATATTTATCGATAGGAAAGCAAACAATGGCAACAGGCACAGTGAAGTGGTTCAATGATTCCAAGGGTTACGGCTTCATTACCCCCGATGATGGCAGCGAAGACCTTTTCGCACATTTCTCGGCAATCCAGATGGGCGGCTTCAAGACCCTGAAGGAAGGCCAGAAGGTCTCCTTCGAGGTTACGCAAGGCCCCAAAGGCAAGCAAGCCTCCAACATCCAGGCTGCGTAATTCCCACCTTCCCTGCCCAACCACCGTTGGGCGTGACGGTAAAAAAACCCCCTGCCATAGCAGGGGGTTTTTTCATGCACGACGCGACTGTGTCAAAGATGCTTGATGAGCTCCTTGCCAAAGCCTGAACAGGAGACCTGAGTGGCCCCCGGCATCAATCGGGCGAAGTCATAAGTAACTGTTTTTGCTGCAATTGCTTTCTTCATGGCGTCAATAATGCAATCTGCAGCCTCAAACCAGCCCATGTGGCGCAGCATCATCTCGGCAGACAGGATCATCGACCCTGGGTTGACGTAGTCTTTTCCGGCGTATTTTGGGGCCGTACCGTGGGTGGCTTCAAACATGGCCACGGTATCCGACAAATTGGCTCCGGGAGCGATGCCGATACCGCCCACCTGAGCTGCCAGGGCATCCGAGATGAAATCGCCGTTGAGGTTCATGGTGGCGATGACGTCGTATTCTTCTGGACGCAGCAGGATTTGCTGCAGGAAGGCGTCGGCAATGACATCCTTGATGACGATGCCGTTGGGCAATTTCATCCAGGGGCCCCCATCCAGCAATACGGCACCGAACTCACGCTGGCACAAGGCATAAGCCCAGCTCTTGAAGGCACCTTCGGTGTATTTCATGATGTTGCCCTTATGCACGATGGTCACCGACTTGCGCTGATTATCGATGGCGTATTTCACCGCCTGGCGCATCAGTCTCTCGGTCCCTTCGCGCGATACGGGCTTGATGCCGATTCCCGATGTGGCCGGGAAACGGATGGCGCTCACTTTCATTTCCTTTTGCAGGAACTCTATGATCTTGCGGGCCTCGGGGGACTCGGCTTCCCATTCGATCCCTGCGTAAATATCTTCCGAGTTTTCGCGAAAAATCACCATGTCCGTCTTTTCAGGCTCGCGCACCGGGCTTGGCACCCCAGTAAACCAGCGTACCGGACGCAAACAGACGTAAAGGTCCAGTTGCTGGCGCAACGCCACGTTGATGGACCGAATCCCCCCCCCGACCGGGGTCGTGAGCGGGCCCTTGATGGACACGACGAAATCGCGCACGGCATGCAGCGTTTCTTCGGGCAACCACACATTATCCCCATACACGCGAACCGACTTTTCACCCGCATAGACTTCCATCCAGGAAATCTGTCGCTTACCGCCATAGGCCCGGGCTATTGCGGCATCCACTACCGTTTTCATGACCGGGGTGATATCCACACCCGTGCCGTCTCCTTCCAGGAAAGGGATGATGGGCCGATCCGGAACCTCCAGGGAATAGTCCGACTTGACGCGAATCTTCTCCCCAACCGTGGGGACCTTGATGTGCTGGTACATGATGGCCGATGCCTCCCATTGAAAAAATACTTGTATCCTATGTCTTATATATGATATATCAATACTCACACGAACGGGAAACTGTTTTCACTTCCCTCCATTCACCCAAGGAGCCCGTCATGGCCCTCAACACCTCTGATCTTTGCGATCAACTCGGCGAAGCCGCTTTCGTGGCCGAACCCATGTTGGGCAATTATGGTGGCATGACGGCTTTTGGCGGGCAAATGGCCACATTAAAGGTTTTTGAGGACAACACCCTCGTACGGGCCGCTCTGGAAACCCCGGGCTTTGGCCGCGTACTCGTCGTAGACGGAGGCGGATCCTTCCGTTGTGCCCTGGTGGGCGACCAACTTGCCTCGCTGGGCGTGAAACATGGCTGGGCTGGCATCATCGTTTATGGCTGCATTCGCGACTCGCAGTCCATCAGCAGCATGCCCATTGGCGTGCAGGCCCTGGGAACCCACCCCCGAAGATCCATCAAGAAAGGCGAAGGCGCTGCAGACATTCCGGTCACTTTTGCCGGAGTGACCTTCAAACCCGGATCCTGGCTCTATGCGGACGATGACGGCCTGGTCGTCACCACCCGCCGCATGGATCCCACCTAACGTTTACAGGCAGTCACCATTTTTAGGAGAAGTTCATGAGTGTCGAACAGGAAATTGCAAAGCTGAACCGTGATTGGGCTGAAAACCCCCGCTGGAAAGGCGTCAAGCGTCCCTACAGTGCAGAGGACGTGGTCCGCCTGCGCGGCAGCCTGCAGATCGAATACACCCTGGCCCGTCGCGGTGCTGAAAAATTATGGCAGCTGTGCACCACGGAACCCTACGTCAACACCCTGGGTGCGCTCACGGGCAACCAGGCCATGCAGCAGGTCAAGGCAGGCCTCAAGGCCATCTACCTCTCAGGCTGGCAAGTGGCCGGGGACGCCAACGACTCGCTGCAAATGTACCCTGACCAGTCCCTGTATGCGGTCAGCTCAGTGCCCACCGTCGTGCGCCGCATCAACAACACCTTTCGCCGCGCCGACCAGTTGCATTGGGCCGAAGGCAAATCCAGTATTGACTGGTTTGCACCCATCGTGGCAGATGCAGAAGCAGGTTTTGGCGGAGTACTCAATGCCCATGAACTGATGAAAGCCATGATCGAGGCCGGCGCCGCAGGCGTCCATTTTGAAGACCAGCTTGCTGCCGCCAAAAAATGTGGCCACCTGGGAGGCAAGGTTCTGGTCCCCACCCAGGAAGCCGTCCAAAAACTGGTGGCAGCCCGCTTTGCAGCCGACATCATGGGCGTTCCCACCATCCTGCTGGCACGTACCGACGCGGAAGCCGCCAACCTGCTGACCTCGGACGTGGACCCGCGCGACCAGCCGTTTTGCACCGGCGAGCGGACTTCAGAGGGGTTTTATCGGGTGCGCAACGGCCTCGAGGCCTCCATTGCCCGTGGCCTTGCTTATGCTGAAGTGGCCGACATGGTGTGGTGCGAAACCGGAAAACCCGACCTGGAGTTCGCCCGGCAATGGGCTGAAGCCATTCGGGATAAATTCCCGGGCAAGATGCTGGCGTATAACTGCTCGCCGTCCTTCAACTGGAAAAAACACCTGGACGACGCCACCATTGCCAAGTTTCAACGTGAACTGGGCGCGATGGGCTATAAGTTCCAGTTCATCACCCTGGCCGGGTTCCACTCGCTCAATTACGGCATGTATGACCTCGCGCAGGGCTATGCGCGGGACGGCATGACGGCCTATGTCAAGCTGCAGGAAGCCGAATTCGTCGCCGAGAAACAGGGCTACACCGCAACGCGCCATCAACGTGAAGTGGGGACCGGCTATTTTGATGAGGTCACACAGGTGATTCAGGGAGGGGCTTCATCAACCACCGCCCTGACCGGCTCTACAGAGGAAGAACAGTTCCATTAACCCCCTACCACCGGTGATCCTGGTGGCATCCCGCCCCGGCCAATCGGGGCGGGATTTTTCATGCATTAACCTTTGTCCAATCGACAATGGTTCGGTAATATTGCACTGCAGCATTTCAAACCTGAAGAGGATCTCATGACCGCATCCTTCCGGCCTTCTGGCCTGACCATCACCGCCCCGTTACAGGCGGGTTTTGACCAGATCCTGAGTCCTGAAGCCCTGGAATTTCTGGCCATGCTGTGCCGCACGTTCGAGCCCCGTCGCCAGGCCCTGCTCCAGCAACGCGAACAACGCCAGGCTGAATTCGATCGGGGCATCCGCCCCGATTTTCATGCAGAAACAGCAGCCATCCGCCAGGGTGACTGGACCGTAGCCCCATTCCCGGCAGACCTGATCGATCGCCGGGTTGAAATCACCGGCCCCACGGACCGTAAAATGGTCATCAATGCGCTCAACTCGGGCGCCAACGTCTTCATGGCTGATTTTGAAGACTCCACCACGCCCACTTGGGAAAATTCGGTGCAGGGCCAGATCAACATTCGGGACGCGGTACAGCGAACCATCAGTTACACCAGCCCCGAGGGCAAGTCATACCAGCTGAGGGACAAACCCGCCGTGTTGATGGTGCGTCCGCGTGGCTGGCACCTCAATGAAAAACACGTTCTGCTGGATGGCAAGCCCATTTCAGGCAGCATTTTTGACTTTGCCCTGTATTTCTTTCACAACGCCCGGCATCTGCTGGCGCAAGGCAGCGGCCCTTACTTTTACCTGCCCAAGCTGGAAGGCCATCTGGAGGCCCGGCTGTGGAATGACATTTTCGTCGCCGCACAAAATGCCCTCGGGATTCCGCAGGGCAGCATCAAGGCCACGGTCCTGATTGAAACGGTGCTGGCCACTTTCGAAATGGATGAAATCCTGTACGAACTGCGCGAACACAGCGCAGGCCTCAATTCCGGGCGATGGGACTACATCTTCAGCTGCATCAAGAAGTTCCGCAAGGATCCCCACTTCATCCTCGCTGACCGCAACCTGGTGACCATGACCGCCCCCTTCATGCGCGCCTATGCGCTCCTGCTGGTAAAGACCTGCCACCGTCGTGGCACATTTGCCATGGGGGGCATGGCAGCCCAGATTCCGATCAAAAACGATCCGGTGGCCAATGAAACCGCTCTGGCCAAGGTACGCGAGGACAAAACCCGCGAGGCCACAGATGGCTATGATGGCACCTGGGTAGCCCACCCTGGACTTGTCCCGGTGGCTCGTGAGATCTTCGACAAACTGATGACCGGTCCCAACCAGATCAGCCGTCAACGCACCGATGTCCATAGTACGGCAGCGGACCTGCTCGATTTTTCTCCGCAACGCCCCATCACCGAGGCGGGATTGCGGATGAACATCAACATCGGTCTGCAGTACCTCGGCTCATGGTTGGCGGGCACGGGCTGCGTCCCCATTCACCACCTGATGGAAGATGCCGCCACCGCTGAAATTTCGCGCGCCCAGATATGGCAATGGATCAGAAGCCCCCATGGTGTGCTCGAGGATGGCCGCAAGGTCACCGTGGCGCTATTCCGTTCACTGGTCCCTTCCGAATTACAGAAAATTCGCGAAGAGTTGGGGGAGTCCCAGTTTGCAGCAGCCGAGTTTGAGGCTGCGGCCGCCATGTTTGACCAGCTGACCACCTCGGAAGCGTTTGTGGAATTCCTGACCCTACCCGGCTATGAATATATTCAGTAAGCCTGGGTCAACCCACAGAAAGGGATTTGCGTTAGTGTTCCACGGCGACTAGAATTGCCGCGTATTCCCAGCATCATCTTTATAATTGACGATATACCGAGGAATTAACCATGTCCAAACTGCTGTCCGCTCTGATCGCGGCCGTTTTTGCCGCTGTCACCCTGTCTGCTGTTGCTGCTGACGCACCGGCGCCTGCGCCTGCAAAACCTGCCGCAGCACCGATGGCTGCCCCTGCCGCAGAAAAGGCGCCTGCCGCAGAAAAGGCACCTGCCAAGGCAAGCAAGAAAAAAGGCAAAAAGAAGAAATCCAAGAAAGCTGCTGCTCCTGCTGCCAACTAATTATCAGTTCGACAGCTTTGCCAAAGGCAGGGGTTTTCGTCCCTGCCTTTTTTCATTCCTGAACTTGCACCGCACTGCTCACCATGGCTAAACCCCGCGTTGTCGTCGGACTTTCCGGTGGCGTCGATTCTTCAGTCTCTGCCTTGCTGCTCAAGGAGCAGGGCTTTGAAGTCATCGGCCTTTTCATGAAAAACTGGGAAGACGAAGAAGACGAATACTGCAATGCGCGCGATGACCTGGTGGACGCTGTTTCCGTGGCGGACCTGTTGGACATTGAAATGGAAGCCGTCAATTTCTCGGCGGAGTACCGCGAGCGGGTCTTCCAGAATTTTTTGTCGGAGTACCAGGCCGGCCGAACACCCAATCCGGATGTGCTGTGCAATTCGGAAATCAAGTTCAAGGCTTTTCTGGAACACGCCATGGCATTGGGGGCGGACAAGATTGCCACGGGCCATTACGCCCGTGTGCGGCAGACAGGCTTGCAGTACGAACTTTTGCGTGGAAAGGATCCCGCCAAGGATCAGAGCTATTTTCTCTACCGGCTCAACCAGTCCCAATTAAGCCGCACCCTTTTTCCCGTGGGTGAGCTGCACAAAACCGAAGTACGCGAACTGGCGCGCCGCGCCGGGCTTCCCACTGCCGAAAAAAAGGACAGCACCGGCATCTGCTTCATCGGCGAGCGCCCCTTCCGTGAATTTTTACAACGCTATCTTCCCATCGCTCCGGGCCCCATGAAGACGCCCGAAGGCCGCGTGGTGGGCCAGCACCAGGGTTTGATGTATTACACCATCGGACAGCGCCAGGGTCTTGGGATTGGCGGTCCCGGCGATGCATGGTTTGTGGTGGGAAAAGACATGGACGGCAACGTGTTGACCGTGGTGCAGGGGCACGAACACCCTGCCCTGCAAAAGACCTGGCTACGCGCCAACCAGCTGAGCTGGATATCGGGAGTGCCTCCCCTTGACGGCGGGCATTATGGTGCCAAGAACCGATACCGCCAACAGGATGCCCCCTGCACACTGGCGCTGGACGGGGAAGGCATGACACTTGATTTTGCCTCACCCCAATGGGCCATCACCCCCGGGCAGTCCGCCGTACTCTATGACGGCGAAGTCTGCCTTGGAGGCGGCATCATTACGGCTTAGGCGTCAGGGGGTGTTTCCTTGAACGATTTGCGCTGGGCCAGCTTTTTGGCCAGCGCATCGAGATTGGGATACTGGCCCCGCCAATCCAGATCGGGAAAGCGAAAATCCAGCCACAGCAGGGCACAACCCGTGGCAATGTCTGACAGGTTCATGGCTTCGGCAGTACACCACTGGCGCTGCCCCAGTTCTTTCGACATGGCCGCCAGGCCCCGTTCCATCTTGCCACGCTGACGCGCGATCCAGCCAGGACTGCGTTCATTTTCAGGCCGACGCAATTCCAGCACGATTGCAACACCAGCATCAAGGACGCCATCCGCCAGGGCCTCCCAGCGCTTGACCAGGCTGCGTTCGCGCGTGGGCTCGGGAATGAGATGCGCCACAGGACTGATGGCATCGAGGTATTCCGTGATGACTTGCGAATCAAACAGACAAACCCCGTCGTCCAGGACCAACGCAGGAATCTTGCCCAGGGGATTGTACTGCTCGATGAGCGGCTCGGCCCCGGTCATGCAGTCCGTAACAAATTCGAAATCGATGCGCTTTTCCAGAAGCACCACGCGCACTTTACGAACGAAGGGGCTGGTAACAGAACCGAGAAGTTTCATGGGTTGTAAGTATCCAATAGGGTCATGAGTGCGTCGGATTATAACATTGGCGCCTGCCATGATTGCCGACACTGCCAGGCAAATCGCAACATCAAATTACGGTAGAATGCCCCATTTCCCTGTTTTCTGAGTCATTCCTGACATGCCTCCATCCATATTGACCGCACTCTCTCCGCTCGACGGCCGCTATAGCGCCCGGATGGACGCCTTGCGTCCGTATTTCAGCGAATATGCCCTGATCCACTATCGGACGCGGATTGAAGTCGAATGGCTCAAAACACTTGCGGCACACCCCGGGATTCCCGAGATTCCCGGATTCTCGCAGGACACCCTGACCCAGCTGGACCAACTGGTCAGCCAATTTTCGGAATCGGATGCGGCACAGATCAAAGCCATCGAAGTGCGTACCAATCACGATGTCAAAGCCCTGGAATACTGGCTGCGTGAAAAGCTTTCCGACAATGCAGAAATCGTCGCTGCAGCCGAATTCATCCACTTTGGCTGCACCTCCGAAGACATCAACAACCTGTCCCATGGGCTGATGCTTGCCGGCGCCCGCAGCCAGGTGCTGTTGCCCGCATTGGATGCCATCATCTCCCGTCTTACCGTCCTGGCCCACGAACTGGCTGCGGTTCCCATGCTGTCACGCACCCATGGACAAACGGCCACGCCAACCACGCTAGGCAAGGAAATGGCCAATGCTGTGGCGCGCCTTGCGCGCCAGCGACGCACCATTGCAGAAATTTCCCTGTTGGGAAAATTCAACGGCGCGGTAGGGAACTATAACGCCCATCTTTCAGCCTATCCCGACCTGGACTGGCCAGCACTGTCCAAAACATTCGTCGAGGCACAGGGGTTGGAGTTTAATCCCTACACCACGCAAATCGAGCCCCATGATGCGATTGCAGAGCTGATGCATGCCTTCTCGCGGGTCAACACCATTCTCATCGATCTGGATCGTGACATCTGGGGATATATCTCGCTGGGTTACTTCAAGCAAAAATTGAAAGCGGGTGAAGTGGGTTCTTCCACCATGCCCCACAAAGTCAACCCGATCGATTTTGAAAACTCCGAAGGCAACCTGGGGCTTGCCAATGCCATTCTGGGTCACCTGGCAGAAAAATTGCCGATTTCGCGCTGGCAGCGAGACCTCACCGATTCCACGGTGTTGCGCAACATGGGCGTTGGACTGGGTCATAGCCTGCTGGGTTACGATGCCTGCCTCAAGGGCTTGGGAAAGCTGGAAGCTGATCCCCAGCGCATCGGCAAGGACCTGGAGCAGGCCTGGGAAGTGCTGGCTGAACCCATTCAGACGGTGATGCGCAAGACGGGTCTTGTCAATGCCTATGACCGCCTCAAGGAATTGACCCGCGGCAAGACCATCGATCAGGAGCTGATCCAGGCATTCATCAATGAACTCTCCTTACCCGCAGCGGACAAGCAGCGCCTCCTGGCACTCAAACCCACCACCTATACCGGTCTTGCGGAAGCCCTGGCGCGCAGTATCGGACAGGATCATCCCTGAAGTTACGGTTTTTTCCTGAAGCGCGCCCGTAACCCGGCCCACACCAGGGGCAACAGGGTGACGGCCACGATGCCCGCAATCATGGCGCCGAGGTTGCCCTTGATATAGGGCACGTTGCCGAAAAAATATCCCGCAAGCAGCAGCGAAGAAACCCACAGCACGGCTCCCAGCGCATTGAAAGCCATGAAACGGGAATGGGTCATGTCTCCCACGCCAGCCACGAAGGGTGCGTAGGTCCGGATGATGGGCAGAAAGCGGGAAAGCACGATGGTCTTGCCCCCATGCCTTTCGTAAAACTCGTGGGCCTCTGCAAGGTGGCGGGGATTCAAGAGGCGTGAGCGCTCCCAATGAAACACCTTGGGGCCCAGCCAGCGACCAATCTGAAAATTGAGCAGGTTACCCAGAAACGCCGCAGCGATGAGCGTGACCATCAACATGGGCAGATTGAACGTCCCCTGCTGCGATGCGTCCATGGCCGCCACCGCCCCCGCCACGAACAAAAGGGAGTCGCCAGGCAAAAACGGCGCGATCACAAGCCCTGTTTCCCCAAAGATGATGATGAACAGGATGGCGTAGGTGGCGTAGCCGTACTGCTGACTCAGCAGGATCAGGTGATCGTCCAGGTGTTCCAGGAATTGAAGAAGTTCCACCAGGCGGATCCGGCCTTAAGCGCCTTCCGTTTCAGGGGCTGGCTTCTTCTCCGTGGCAACGAAGTCGTCGCGCGTCATCCCCAACCACATGGCGATGGGGCTTGCGACCAGGACGGAGGAATAAATCCCGAAGATGATGCCGATGGTCAGTGCCAGAGCAAAATAATGCAGGGCCTCTCCCCCAAAGAACAACATGGAAGTCACCATCAACTGCGTACAACCGTGCGTGATGATGGTGCGGCTCATGGTGCGGGTAATGGCATTGTCGATGACCCGTGCAACCGATGCCCCTCTCATCTTGCGAAAATTTTCGCGCACCCGGTCAAATACCACCACGGATTCATTGACGGAATATCCCAGAATGGCCAGCACGGCTGCCAGCACGGAAAGGGAAAACTCCCACTGGAAAAAGGCAAAGAAGCCCAGAATGATGACCACGTCGTGCAGATTGGCCACGATGGTGGCTACCGCAGGACGCCATTTGAAACGCAGGGACAGGTAAATCACGATGCCCAGCGAAACGAACAGCAGTGCGGCAGAGCCGTCCTTGACCAATTCATCGCCTACCTGTGGTCCTACAAATTCTACACGTCGCATCTGTGCCGATGGGTCAGCGGCCTTGAGCGAGGCCATGACCTGGTCGGACAAGCTGGCGCTGGTCAAACCGGGCTTGAGCGGCAAACGGATCAGGACATCGCGCGACGTTCCGAAATTCTGGACATTGGCATCGTTAAACCCGAGTGCGTTGAGCGCCCCACGGATTTTTCCCACGTCGGCTGCGTTGCCGTAGCTGACTTCCATGACCGTGCCACCGGTAAAGTCCACCGAAAAATTGAGCCCGCGGCTGAAGAGAAAGAAAATGGCCAGCAAGAAGGTGAGGAGGGAAATGGCCGTGGTGTAACGGCCCCAGCTCATGAAGGGTATATCGTTGCGAATCCGGAAAAATTCCATGTGCGTTCTCTCTCAAGGCGCGCGATCAGCGGCCTTTGTGAAGCCAGTCCACGTTACCGATGGATAGCTTGTCGATCTTGCGGCGGCTGCCATAAATCAGATTGACCAGTCCCCGTGAAACGATCACGGCGCTGAACATGGAAGTCAGAATGCCCAGCACCAGGACCACGGCAAACCCCTTCACCGGCCCCGAACCGAAGGCAAACAGCGCAACGCCGGCAATGCCGGTGGTGACGTTGGAATCCAGGATGGTGCCAAAAGCACGGTCATAACCGGCATGGATGGATGCTCCGGGCGAGTTGCCGTTGCGCAGTTCTTCGCGAATGCGTTCATTGATCAGAACATTGGCATCAATGGCCATCCCCACCGTCAACGCAATCCCGGCCATGCCAGGCAAGGTCAGGGTGGCTTGCAGCAACGACAGCAACCCCACCAGCAGCAGCACGTTGACCGCTAGTGAGGTGATCGAAATGACGCCGAACAGAAGGTAGTAGACCACCATGAACACCGAAATGGCCGCAAAGCCGATCCAGGTGGAATGAAATCCGCGGGCGATGTTTTCAGCACCAAGGCTGGGGCCTACCGTACGTTCTTCAAGAAACTCCATGGGCGCAGCCAGGGCGCCGGCACGCAGCAGCAACGCCAGGTCGTTGGCTTCCTTGGGATTGCGCAATCCAGTGATTTGAAACCGCGCGCCCAGTTCGTCCTGGATGGTGGCCACACTGATGGCTTCGGTCTTACCCTTCTCGATGAGCAGGATGGCCATGCGTTTCTTCAGGTTTTCACGCGACACCTGGCGGATGATGCGTGCACCCTTGCTGTCCATACTGATGTTTACCGACGGCCGGTTGGACTGTGAATCAAATCCAGCCCCGGCGTCTGTGATGACCTCTCCCGTCAAAACCACCTGCTTCTTGACGAAGACCGGCGCACCGCCCCGCTCCAGGACCAGTTCGTCACCAAAGGGCGGGGGTTCGGTCACGGAAGTGGGGGAGGCATGATCCTCATCCACCAGACGGATTTCGAGGGTAGCCGTACGCCCGATGATGTCCTTGGCCTTGGCCGTATCCTGCACACCCGGGAGCTGAACGATGATGCGGTCCGAGCCCTGTTGCTGGATGATGGGTTCCTTGGCACCCAGCTCGTTGACGCGATTGCGCAACGCCAGGATGTTCTGCTTGAGGGCCTGGTCCTGAATGGTGGTCAGCGCTTCCTGCTTGAGCGATGCCACGATGGAAAGATCGGTGCCTGATCCTTCGTCCTTGAAGATCAGGTCACGGTATTCATTATCCAGCACCTGGTGTGCTGTGGTGCGGGTGGCTTCATCGCGAAACCGCAGCGTCACGCGGTTGCCGTCGCGACTGATGCCATCGTAGTACACGCGCTTGTCGCGCAATGCGCCACGCATTTCCGAAGCATAGCTGTCCAGCCGCTTGGTGAGCGCCGCCTTCATGTCCACCTGCAACAGAAAATGCACGCCCCCGGAGAGGTCAAGCCCCAGATACATGGGCAGTGCGCCGATGTCCGACAGCCAGCGGGGCGAATTGGGGACCAGGTTCAGGGCGACCACATAACCGGGTTGCTGCCCCTCGGGATTGAGTGCATGGTCCACCACATCGCGCGCCTTGAGCTGGGTGTCAGGATCAGCAAAACGGATCTTGATGCCGCTTTCATCGAGCGTGGAACGCGTGTAGGGGATGGCCGCGTCATGCAGTACCTGCTCAACCCGCGCAGCCAGGGCACTATCCACTTTGGCAGTGGCGCCCTGTGCCGAAATCTGCACTGCTGGTGACTGACCGAAGAAGTTGGGCAGGGTATAGAGCGTGCCCAGCACCAGGGCCAGCAAAACCAGGCCGTTTTTCCAGAGGGGGAACTTGTTCATGAAAAATTACTGGACAGTGCCTTTGGGCAGCAATGTGCCCACGGCCCCACGTTGCACCTGGATGGTGACACCCTTGGCAATTTCCAGTTTGACGTAGTTGGCGTCCAGATCGACGATCTTACCCAAAATGCCTGCTGCCACAACCTCATCGCCACGGCTCAATGCCTCGAGCATGGCCTTCTGCTCTTTCTGGCGTTTCATCTGCGGGCGAATCATCATGAAATACAGCACCCCAAACATGATGACGATGAAGACCAGGTTCATACCCAGGTCAGGAGCACCGGTGGCGCCACTATCCGCGAAAGCGTTTGTAATTCCCATGAAAACCTCCAAAAATCAAGCTGCGGGATTCTACCACGGCGTGGCCCTGTCCCGCTCAAATTCGGCCCGATACTCGGCCAGTCGGCCGGCTTCGATGGCCGCACGCAGTTCCTGCATCAGCACCTGATAATAATGCAGATTGTGCAAGGTATTGAGGCGTGCCCCAAGTATTTCATTGGCCTGCTGCAAATGGTGCAGGTAAGCCCGCGAGAAACGACGGCAGGTATAGCACTGACAGGTTTCATCGAGGGGTCGGGTGTCCGTCTTGTGACGCGCGTTGCGGATCTTGATGTCGCCGAAACGCGTAAAAAGCCAGCCGTTACGAGCATTGCGCGTGGGCATGACACAATCCATCATGTCGATTCCTTCCGAAACGGCAGCCACGATATCTTCCGGCGTGCCCATGCCCATCAGATAGCGCGGTTTATGGGCAGGCAGGAGGGATGGCGTATGTTTGAGAATCCGCTCGCGATCTTCGGCAGGCTCACCCACTGACAAGCCCCCCATGGCATAACCCGGAAAATCCATCTGAATCATTTCCCGCGCCGATATCTCGCGCAGCGACTCATGCATGCCACCCTGGACGATGCCAAACAGCGCATTGGGGTTGTCACCGTGTGCCTTGAGGGAGCGTTCGGCCCAGCGCAGGGATAACGCCATCGACGCGCGCGCTACGGACAAATCAGCCGGATAGGGCGTGCATTCGTCAAAGGCCATGACGATGTCGGAATTGAGCACACGCTGGATGCGCATGGATTCTTCCGGCGTCAGGAACAGCGCATCTCCGTTGATGGGAGAACGAAAAGCCACGCCCTCCTCTGAAATTTTGCGCAGGGCGCCCAGGCTGAATACCTGAAACCCTCCGGAGTCCGTCAGGAGGGGCCCGTTCCAGCCCATGAATCCGTGCAACCCACCATGCATGTCGATCACTTCAAGGCCGGGGCGCAGCCAGAGATGGAAGGTGTTGCCCAAAATGATGTGCGCGCCCAGATCCACAAGTTCGTCGGGCGAGACCCCCTTCACCGACCCGTAGGTGCCCACCGGCATGAACGCTGGTGTTTCCACCCGGCCATGGGGAAGCTGGATTGTGCCGCGCCGGGCGCGACCATCGGTGGCGTGCAGGGTGAACTTCATGATTGACGATCCATCAGCATGGCATCGCCATAGCTGAAAAAGCGGTAGCGCTGGGCAATCGCATGTTGATAGGCGGCGCGGATGGGCGCGGCTCCGGCGAATGCCGAAACCAGCATGAGCAGCGTGGAACGCGGCAAATGAAAGTTGGTGAACAGTCGGTCCACGGTGTTGAAACGGTACCCCGGCGTGATGAACAGGCGTGTCTCGCCGATCCCTGGCACCAGGGTGCCGCTTGCCGAAGCGGCTTCAAGCGCTCGCAGGCTGGTGGTGCCAATGGCTGTGACGCGACCCCCGCGCGCGCGGGTGTGCGCAATGGCTGCAACGGTCTCTTCCGGAATCTCGTACCACTCGGCATGCATGACATGATCCTTGACGAATTCGGCACGGACCGGCTGGAAAGTGCCGGCCCCCACATGCAGGGTCACACTGGCAAACGCCACGCCACGCGCTTTCAAACAGCCCAGCATCTGCGCATCAAAGTGCAGACCCGCCGTGGGCGCTGCCACCGCACCCGGCTCCCGTGCATACACCGTCTGGTAGCGTTCGTCATCCTGGGCGTTGGGCGAGCGTTCGATGTAAGGTGGCAGGGGCAACTGTCCCCGCTGCTCCATCCACTCCAGCACCGTCAGCGCCACTTCTGACTCCAGACGCACGTGAAAGAGCGCGTCCTCGCGCCCCAGTACCACGAGGCGCGACCCTCCCTCGAACAGGACGGTGCCGCCCGCGCGCGGGGCATGACTGGAACGAAAATGCACCAGCGCCTCATTCGACGACAACACCCGCTCCACCAGGCATTCCACCTGACCGCCCGTAGGCTTGTGGCCAAACAGGCGCGCCTTCATGACGCGCGTGTCGTTGAGCACCAGGAGGTCGCCTGCCCGAACCCAGTCGGGAAGCTCTGCAAATTTGGCATCGACCGGCCCCGAGGCGTTCAGTAGCAGCATGCGGCTCTCCCCCCGACGCTCAGGCGGAACCTGGGCGATGAGCTCCTGGGGCAGAACATAATCAAAATCGTCTGTGCGCAACATGATCAAACTGGCTATAATAACCGGTTACAGCCCGGGTGGCGAAATTGGTAGACGCATCAGACTCAAAATCTGACGCTGGCGACAGTGTGCCGGTTCGAGTCCGGCCCCGGGCACCATGCTCCTCAAAATCATTCACTCTCAACTGCCATGAGCCTCCTTTTCAGCCCCCTGACTTTGCGCGGCATGACCTTGTCCAACCGCATCGTCATCTCTCCCATGTGCCAGTATTCTGCCATCGAGGGTGTCGCCAACGACTGGCACCTGATGCACCTCGGCAAATTTGCCGTGTCGGGCGCCGCGATGGTCATCGTGGAAGCCACGGCCGTGACCATGGAAGGCCGGATCACGCCGCAGTGCCTTGCCCTGTGTAATGACACCCAGGAAGCCGCATTGGCCCGGGTGTTGCAGTTCTGCCGGGCGCATGGCGAGACCCGGATGGCCATCCAACTGGGCCATGCTGGTCGCAAAGGCTCGGCACGGCGACCCTGGGAAGCAGGCCCGCCCCTGACTGTGGCAAATGGTGGCTGGCGCCCCGAGGCCCCTTCAACCCTTCCGTACAGCGATCAGGGGGAGGCGCCCCATGCCATGACGGAAACAGACCTTGAACGCGTCAAGGCGGCTTTTGTGGCTGCTGCCCAGCGCGCCAAGCGCCTGGGTTTCGACGCTGTCGAAATCCATGCGGCGCACGGCTACCTGCTGCATGAATTCCTCTCCCCACTGACCAATACCCGTACGGACAGCTATGGCGGCAGCCTGGAAAATCGCCTGCGTTATCCGCTGGAGATCTTTGAGGCCGTGCGGACTGTGTGGCCCGAAGACAGTCCCCTGGGCATCCGGCTGTCTGCCGTGGATTGGGCCGAAGGCGGTTTGACCATGGAGGATACCGTCCACTTTTCGAAGGCGTTCAAAGCTGCAGGTGCGGACTGGATTGACGTCTCCAGTGGCGGCCTCGTGGCCCATCAAAAGATCGCGGTGGGGCCCGGGTACCAGGTGCCCTTTGCCGAGCGGGTACGCAAGGAAACCTCAGCCACCACCATGTCAGTGGGCCTGATTACCGACCCCCATCAGGCCGAAGACATCCTGGCACGCGGCCAGGCCGACCTCATCGCCATTGCCCGGGCCGCGCTGCGCAATCCGCATTGGGCCTGGCACGCGGCAGATGCCCTGGGTGCATCCATACCGATCGTGCCGCAATACGCGCGCGCCAGGTAGCTTACGTTTTTGACATTTCCTTGCACTGCATTCCGGTGCGGTTTTGTATGCTGGAGGCTCTGACGAACCCTTTCTCATTGCCAATCCAGGATGATCATGAACCGCACAACACCCATTCGTGTCTTTGCCGCCACTCATAATCAAGTCACCATCTGGGGCCTCAAGGCCCTGCTGGAATCCTCGCCCAACCCGATGAGCTGGGTGGGCAGCCACCCGGTGGACCCGGGCCTGCCATCCGAAATCCAGCGTCGCAAACCCGACATCGTCATAGCCGACGCCGGATTGATCGGCAAGGCCTTCGACCTGCCGGCACAATTGGTTGAACAGGGCATCGGCCTGCTGATATTGAGTGCAACCCGTGACCTGACCGAACTGGAAACCCTCATCCGCGCAGGAGCCCGCGGCGTAGTCCACATGGGAGAGCCCGTAGGCACCTTGCTTGGCGCCATCGAACAGGTAGCCAAAGCCCGTTTCTGGCTACCCAGTGAACTATCCGACCGCATGCTGTGCAAAGCCATCGGCGGTCCCCTGGCCCCAAAGGTGTCACCCGAAGAATTACTCATCGGACAACTTACAACGCGTGAGCGGCACATCATCGCCACCCTCGCACGCAATCCCGAGGCCAAGGCCTTCACGTTGGGCACGCTACTGGAAATCAGCGAATGCACGGTGCGCAATCACCTGTCGATGATCTATCGTAAATTGCAAATTCGCGGACGCGCTGCCCTGGTGATGTTTGCCAACCGACATCACCTCGCCTGAAGGACACGTCGTGGCAATGCGTTCCCACCTCATCGAGTGGGGGCTGCGTCTTGCTGCGGCGACCGCACTCCTGCAATTCTGGGTCAAGGCCTGTGCCATATGGCTGCAGCACCCCCAACATCCCACCCTGTTGGCGCTGCTGTTGACCGAAACCTTGAGCGTGCTTCTGATCCTGTTCAGTCGCCAACCGCTGACGCGCGACTGGCATCCTGCCGCACTGGCCACCAGCCTGCCAGCCACGTTCTATTTTCTGGCGCTTGATTTGGGGGACGGAAGGCAGCTGCTCCCCGAACACATCACGACTGGCCTCATGCTGGGCGGTGCGCTCTGGCAGATCTTTGCCAAGCTTTCCCTGGGCCGCGCTTTCGGCCTCCTTCCGGCAGAACGCCACATCGTCACCCGTGGCGCCTACAGACTGGTGCGGCATCCCATTTATCTGGGCTATCTCGTCAGCCATAGCGGATTTTTTTGCGCGCATGCCAGCCTGCGCAACTTCCTGATCTACGGTGGTCTGTATACCCTGCAATGGCTGCGCATCGAACGCGAAGAGCGCTGGCTGGCCCGTCAGGCAGCCTACCGTTCGTATCAGGGGTGCGTGCGCTGGAGGCTTTTGCCCGGTCTGTATTGAACCCTTGCCCTTCATGGGATGAACGTCATGGCGCGCTTCATGGGTATTCATCCCGCACCGCGATGCATTCGTGACTGTCGTGCGCAAAGCACCCTCGCTATGCTGAATTTACATCGGTGATTTGCGATGTGCGTTCAATTTGCGAGGGGTCTGCCATGAAATCCTGCATTGCCTGCATCAAAAATTTTCTGAAAGGCGACGACGCCGTCACCGCCATCGAATACGGTTTGATCGCTGCCCTCATCGGCCTCGTGATCATCGGTGGCATTACGGTTCTGGGAACCAACCTCGAGACCAAATTCAACAGCATCGCCACCAGCGTGGGCTCAGCGGGGTAATGGCAATGATCTGGCTTCATGGCCTGATTCTCATGCTGCTGGCATGGGCCGCAGCCATCGAATCCAGAACGCGCAACCTTCACGACGAATTGATCCTGGCCGGGCTTTGTCAAAGCGCGCTCTGGACCTGGGTGCCGCCTGGCGGCGGACGGATGGCCTGGGGCAAGGTGCCCCTTTCAGGACTTGCCATGGCATTGATGGAACGATGGTCATGAGCCCCCACCACAAGCCCTGGTGGATTGCTGGCGGTATTGTGCTGGCGCTGGGAGCCACCACCCTTTCTGCTCGCTGGCTGCTCAAGGCAGCCCGCGTCAACTCAGTGCCAGTGGCCGTGGCCGCGACGACATTGGCACAAGGCACACGACTGACAGCTTCCAACATCACGGCACGGGAATGGCCCAACCATCTTCTTCCGCAGGGATTTGTCAGCGACACCTCGCGCCTGGAAGGACGCTACGTACGCATGGCGATTCCACAGGGAACCCCCATCCTGGAGAGTGTCCTGGCACCCGAAGGCACGCGGGGTGGCTTGTCCGCCATCATCACCCGCGGGCGGCGCGCCATGACCGTGCGCGTCAATGAGGTGGTGGGCGTGGCCGGCTTTGCATTGCCGGGCAATTATGTGGATGTCGTGGTCAACAGCCTTCACGAAGGGGCGCCGGGGCACACCGGCAGCAGCGTCTCAAAAATCGTACTGGAACATGTGCCCGTTCTGGCCGTGGCACAAGAGGCCAACACCGACGAGACGCGCCCACACGTGGTCAATGCGGTCACGCTGGAGGTAACGCCTGCGGAGGCGGAGCAACTGGACCTGGCACGCAGCATCGGGACGCTCTCCCTGGTGCTGCGCAATCAGGTAGATCAGCAAATCACTGCCACCACGGGGGCCACCCGGCAGACGCTGCTGGGGCGCTTTAATGGCATAGCGCCAACCCAGCAGGGGCCTGCCACCGAGGTGATTCGTGGCGTTGAACGGAGCATGCAGCGGTGAACGCGCGCATGGCATGGGCGCTGCTCGTCACCCTGGGGAGCAGCACATGGGCGCAGGTGGTTCCTGAAGAGCACACGCTCACCCTGATGGAAGGCAAGTCTGCAGTCATCGCGCTGGATCACCGGGTATCGCGGCTGTCGGTGGGCCAACCCCAGGTGGCCGACGTGGTATTGCTGGGACGCCATGATCTTTATCTCGTGGGCAAGTCTGCGGGTTCCACCAATGTATTGCTGTGGCAGGAACACGGCCGATTACAGGTCTTCAATCTGAACGTGGAACGTGACGTCGCTCCTCTAATGGCCCGGTTGCGTTTGCTGTTGCCCGATGAGGAGCAGATCAGGGTGTCCTCCAGCGGCGAATCGGTGGTCCTGGCGGGAAAGGTCTCAGACGTGATCCGTTCTGAACAGGCCGTGGCCATAGCACAGGCATTTTTGACGCACTTGCCCGGCGCAGCATCCAGCACCACCTCCACCGCAGCCAATCCCTCACCGGGGATGATGCCCGCTGCCAATGGCGGCCCCGGTGCGCATGCCGTTCCGGGCGTCACCACACCGGCGGCATGGTCCGCCCCACACGTCATCAACCTGCTCACCGTGGCGCAACCGGCGCAAATCATGCTGGAAGTGAAAGTGGCCGAGGTCTCGCGACTGCTGATGGATGAGCTGGGAGCCTCGGTTCAGTACCAGAAATCAGGAGGTCCCTGGTCGTTTGGCGTCCTCTCCAACCTGCTCACGCAAGGCCCTGCCCAGATCACTTTCAACCATGCCCTGGCGGTGTCACTGGACGGCCAACACAGCGATGGTTTGATCAAAATCCTGGCAGAGCCCACGGTCATGGCATTGAGCGGGCAGGAGGCCCATTTCCTGGCGGGCGGCAAAGTGCTCATTCCCACCAGCACACCCAACGGCATGGGAGGCAGCATGGTGACGCTGACCGAACAGGAATACGGCGTCTCGCTGCATTTTCTGCCCAAGGCGCTGGAGGGAGGACAGATTTGGCTGACGGTAACCCCAGAAGTGTCCGAACTGAACCCGCAGGGCGTCAACGTCAGCAGCGGACCCGGACTTGCGCCCACCATCCTGCCCTCCTTTACCACGCGCCGCGCCAGCACCACTGTTCAACTCAAGGATGGCGAGCATTTCGTGATTGGTGGGCTGGTGCGCAATAACGTAAACGCCACACTCAATGCCATGCCGTTTCTGGGTGAGATTCCGTTGTTGGGTGCGCTGTTTCGCAGCCCCAATTTCCAGACGGACAAAACCGAACTGGTGTTTGTGGTCACCCCGCACCTGGTGGGCCCTAGCAATACGCTGCCGGATCTGCCCACAGACCATTATCGTGAACCTGGCGTCCTGGAGCGGACACTGGGAGGGCGCCTTGAGGGCAAGCCATGAGCAGGCAATCCGGCAGCGTGACCTTGACCTTGATGACCGTGTTGATGGTGCTGGTGGCATTTATCGCCATGGCGCTGGACCTGTCGCGGCTTTACCTCGCGCGTGGCACGCTGCAGACAGCTGCGGACGCCGCGGCGCTGGCGGGTGCGCGACAGCTGGACAACACGGTGACGGGCACGCTGAATGCCGTACTGGAAGCCCAGGCCGTGTTGGCCCAATATCACCTGGTACTGGAACAGAACGCGCCGCTGGACCCCGGCCAGGCCACTTTTCGCCTGGGAACCTGTGCCAATGCCAATAGCGCCAACAGCGCTTTGCGCGGCGGTAGCGTCACGGCCTTGCACTGGAGTCCATTGGTGCCAGACTGCGCCTTCGTGGGAGCCACCAACAACAGTGCCAGCACCGGTGTGGTGGATGCCACCGGCCTGCAATACCTGGAAGTGGATACCGGCGCGCAAGCCGCACTCACGCCTTACTTTGCCCAGGTTTTCAGCCTGCTGGGGATGGCTTCGCCAGCCGCCATGACGCCTTTCGGATATGCGGTGGCAGGATATGTGCCGCCCGCCCCCCCATTGCTCTATCGCTAAGGTCTGCCCCTCCTTGTTCACTATTCCCAAGCCCAGCGATTGCATCCAACGAAACCAAAGTGGCACGGCCACGGTGGAGTTGGCCTTGCTACTGCCATTGCTGGTGACGCTCTGTGCCTTTATCACGGAATTCGGCCGGCTGTACTGGACCCAGAACGTGCTGCAAAAAGCGGCCCAGGAGGGCGCTCGGGCGCTCAGCCTTGCACCACCCAACCAGCTGGGGCAGCGCATGCCCGGCATCACGGCGCAGATGCTTCAGGACATTCGCAGCGGCGGCCTGACCAATGGCCAGAGTGCCCACATCGCCCTGGTCTGCCTGGACCTTGCCTTCAATCCCTTTACCGTACCGCCCGCCTATTGCGTGCCAGGTTCCACTGTCGCAGTGGACGCCACGCTGGGTTATGTGCAAACCAGCATTACCCTGTCGCTGCCCAACCTCGGCTCGTGGCTGCCCTTTTATTTTCCCCTGGCAGCCGGCGCAGGCTACACGATCGTCGATGCGGACAGTGGCTACCGCATCACCCTCAACACCTCGGCGCTCTATCGTTATGCCGGTAACTGAACGTCGCGAAAAGGGCGCCACAAGCGTGGAGTTTGCCCTGGTGGCCGCTTTGTTGCTGACCCTGCTATTTGGAATCATGGAACTGGGCCGTGTGCTGCTTGTCTGGAATTCGGCGCAGGAAGTCACCCGCCGTGCTGCCCGGGATGCAGCCGTTCAAGGACTCAACCCATACATCCCTTACGATGCCGTATTACAAACCGGAACGAGCAGCGGCACCGTGGCCTTTCCAGGCGTGGGTGAAATCACCAGCGGCACGGTCCTGATCCAGTTCATGACGGGCGATTTTGGGTCGCTCACTGCCACGGCCCCGCCTTCCAACATCGCACTCAATCAGTCCAATTGTGCCCAGGGCATCAGCCCCTGCGTTTCGGCCGTCCAGGCCAGCCTGTGTGCGCCCGGCGCATCTCCATGCCAGCCTTTGTCCTATTTGCCGATCGGCATTTTTGGCAATGTCTTTCAACTGTTGCTGCCGCTCTCCACAGTAACCCTGCCCCTGGAAAGCGCAGGGGCCCTTTCAGGATCAACGCCATGACGCCCGCCTCACGCCCGCGCGGCCGCATTCTCGTGTTCTTCAGTTGCAAGGGTGGCGTGGGGACCACTTTTCTGACGACGCAACTGGGTTGCCTTCTGGCACTGCGCTGGCAGCTCAAGGTGCTGGTGATCGATGGCGTCCACCCCTTTGGCGACGCTGCGCTGATGCTGTCTCCAAACGAGCCCAAAGCCACGCTGGGTGATCTGCTGCACCGCCCCGAACGCTTCGACGAGGCGTTGCTGGAATCGGCACTGCTCTGGCCGCAACCCCGTCTGGGTGTGCTGGCCGCAACCGAGCACCCTATGCCGGATGGAACCCTGACCCCCGATGGGTGGCCGGCCATTCTGGAAGCGGCACGTTCGCGGTTTGACTGCATTCTGGTGGATGGCGGACGCGCATTGGACGCCAGGATGATGGCACTGCTGCGTGTTGCCGACTGCCTGCTACCGGTATTGCAAACCACGCTTCCCATGGTCAGGGACGGGCGACGCCTGCTCAGCGCCCTGATTGCGCAAGGCATTGATCCCTTGCGCATCCTGCCCATACTCAATCGGGTTAATGCAATGGGCGAACCACATCCCAAAACGCTGGATCGTGCCCTGGGTACCCACATCCTGCACCACATTCCCGAGGACGCAGCACTGGTGCGCGCATGCATCACAGGCGGGCACGTGCTCTGGTACAAGGCCCCCTTCCACCCCATCAGCCAAAGCCTGATTGCCCTGGCACGCACCCTCGTCCCGGCTCCTGAGCCCACGGGCAAACCGCCACGCGGTCTGTTGCAACGCTGGTGGAAAAAGCAATGGCGCTGGAATCCACAACACCCGTGAGCGGCAATTCCCATGAAATCACTCTCCGCACTTCGCTCCAAAATTCACCATCAACTGCTGGACCGGTATGATCTTGCCCACCTTCAGGCGCTAGCCCCGGATCGCCAGCGCAGCGAAGTCAGATCCTGGATTGAAGGTTGCCTCCTGGCAGAGCGGCCCACCATCAATGCCATCGAACACCGCCAGCTGGTGGAGGACATCCAGCACGAGATGCTGGGACTGGGGCCGCTAGAGCCCCTGCTGCAGGATCCTGAGATTTCAGACATTCTGGTCAATGGCCCAGGTCAGATCTATGTGGAACGACGGGGAAGGCTGGTCCTTGAACCCCGATCGTTTGAGGACCACCACCATCTCATCCGGACCATCGACAAAATCGTCTCGCGCGTGGGGCGCCGCATCGACGAATCTAGCCCCATGGTGGATGCGCGTCTGCCCGATGGCTCACGAGTCAACGCCATCATTCCTCCGCTGGCACTGGACGGCCCGATGCTGTCGATACGTCGCTTCGGCCCCGCCCCGCTCACGCTCGAGCACCTGATCGCGCACGGCAGCCTGAACCAGGAAATGGGCCATCTGCTGATCAGCTA
>VFSW01000201.1_pt1 | contig 82707 bp, 54 predicted proteins | sample 5358111 | NCBI WGS metagenome assembly VFSW01 (sample SAMN11554181, study PRJNA540505) | mine drainage metagenome | isolation source: sediment from site ElyBrook_90M | place: USA: Ely Copper Mine, Vershire, VT | collected 2017
ACGGGACCTGCAACGTGCCAACCGGCGGGCATCCTGAAGCCTTTACGACACGGACCTCACGAACAATGGAGGTCCGGACGCCGGCGGCATCCCCACCGTGCGTTAAAAACTCGCGGCCACTGGCAGCGGCGCGCGAAACGAGACGATGGGGCCAGATTCGCAGCATTCACAAGAACAGCGTAGCAGGCCGGAATGAGACGGTGGAGACGATTGAGACAAATGAGACGATTTATTTTTGGCCAAGGCGGGATCCTTCGCCGCACAAACCGCGACTCATGATGACACGGCGCGTGCCGGGGCGGGGGTGTGGTAGCGCGGAGGTTTCGGTTTGTGAAACATCGCGGGTTTTCCCCGATGGCGCGCTTAAAGATTGGTTGTCACAATCCATGGCCCGCGGACTATACTGTTTTTGTTTTTGCGGCCCGGCGCGCGTTGACCGCTGTGCGATTCCACTCCGCACCGGGAAACTGAAATGGCGCTTCGCGAACCCAAGCCAGCCCGGAGGAATTCATCATGGTAAAAAAGGCCTCATTGCTTGCCGCTGCCGTTCTGTGCGTGTTCTGTTGGCGCGCCGCGGCCCAGAACGCGGCCACGGCCAATTATGACGAAGCCAAGGCGGGCCATTTTACGCTGCCCAACCCGCTGGTGTTCAAAAACGGCAAGCCGGTGCGCAACGCCGGCGACTGGGCGCGACGCCGCCGCGAAATCATTGAGATGTACGCAAACAGCATGTACGGCCACAGCGCCGCGCCACCCCCGCACACGCGCTTCCGCGTTTTTGAGCAGGGCGCAAGCGCCCAGGGCGGCACTGCCACTCGCCGGCAGGTAACCATCTATTTTTCTACCAGGGCGGATTCGCCGCATGAGGATCTGTTGATCTACATTCCCGCCGGCGCTACCCAGCCGGTTCCGATGATTCTGAGCCTGAATTTTTTCGGCAATCAATCCGTGGTGGACGATCCGGGCGTGAAGCTGGCGACGGTTTGGAATCCGAAAACGCACCAGAGCCATTTGGCCCCGGAGCAGTCGCGCGGGCGCGATCCGGAATTTGAAGTGGCCAAGGTGCTGGCGCGCGGCTACGGGTTTGCCACCATTTGTTACCAGGATATTGAGCCCGACTTTGACGGCGGCGTGCGCTACGGCATTCAGCCCCTGTTCTACAAGCCGGGCCAGACGCAGCCCGGACCCGCGGACTGGGGCGCGATTGGCGCCTGGGCTTACGGATTGAGCCGAGCCATGGATTATCTGGAGACGGACAAGGCTGTGGACGCCAAACGCGTGGCCATTATGGGCCACTCACGCCTTGGCAAGACGGTGCTGTGGGCGGGCGCGCTGGATACGCGCTTCGCCATGGTGCTTTCCAGTTGCTCGGGGCGCGGCGGCGCCTCGCTGGCGCGGCGCAATTACGGCGAAACCATCCATAGCATGTGCATCACGTTCCCTTACTGGTTCTGCCGCAATCTGCAGCAGTACGCCGACCATACCGACCGGCTTCCGGTGGATTCCAACGAACTGATCGCGCTGATGGCTCCGCGGCCGGTCTACATTACCGGCGCGGAGGATGACAAATGGGGCGATCCGCGCGGAGAGTTCCTGGCCGCGGTGGGCGCGAGCCCCGTTTTCCAATTGCTGGGCGCCAAGGGGCTGGGAACAGACAAAATGCCGCCGCTGAACCAGCCGATTATGCACACGCTGGCCTTTCACATTCGCGACGGCAAGCACGCCGTGACGGCGTTTGACTGGGACCAGTTCCTGAAATTTGCGGATAAGTATTTGCGGGCGCAGTAGCGGCCTGCAGAAGCGAAAACAGCGCGCCTCACGGTTCGCAGCCGCCGATTTTTACATAGTCGAGCGGCGCCGGTTCGCCGCCGCCGGGTATGCCCTGAATGCGAATCTGATCGCCGGGCCGCAGCGCCAATCCGGCCACGGTGCGCCGGGTTGACGAGCTTCCATTCATCGTTCGCGCCGGCAAATGGTCGTTGGCCAGCCACTCGTCAACCATCTGCTGGTTCACGAAGAGGCTAAAGCGCGAAACGCCGTTGATCTGGTCAAAGTATTGCACGCTTAAGGAGCACCATCCTGGCCTGCCCTGGTAGGTGAAGCTGGCGGAGCAGCCCGCCGCCACCGGGCAGCTTACAGCTTTGCCGCCGGAAGCGGTCTCCCATGGATGTACATTCACCACCTGATAGCCGTCCAGCGTCATGTCTTCCGCTTCCACCCGCCCGGGAAAGTGGCCGGCGCGTCCCGCCGCATCCGCAACGCCCGACATGCGCAAAAACCAACTGCACACCGCATCGCGCCACACAATGGCGTGGCCCTGCTGGTACTGCAGGCGTTGCAACACGGCCTGGTAGCGTTCGCCATCGATCCATGGGCGCAGTGACTGCCATTGCGCCACAAGTTCGGCTGCCTGGCGCGCGCCTTCGTAATGCGTGTCGTAGACGGTTTGGATCACCGTCTTGCCGCTGTGCAACCTGTAGGTGTAAGGGACATGATGCATAAAAAGCAGCAGTTCGTCGGGGCAGGTGGCGAGATTTTCATACATTGCGGCCACCGGTGGCGAGTACTGCCCAATGTACCCGGTGCCTGTGGCCACGGTGCGATCCATGCCGATGCCGTTGTGATCAGCGCGAATCCACTGCCCCCAGCCGTTGCGCTCCGCGGATTCGATGCCGGGTCCGTAGTGGCTGCCCAGAATATCGGTAAGGGTGCCGATGCCGAGCGGGCCGGTGTAGTTTTCATAAATTCGCCAGGAGCGCATCTGCATGGCGGTGAGGGTTTTGACCACTCGAGGATCATTGCCAAAGGTCTGGCGCGTCCATTCCTCCGCGATTTTGGCGCTGGAATTATCGGGATTCCAGGCCAGGCGCCCAAAAGCGTACAGGTTCGCCATAGCCAGGTGGCTGCCCAGCCAGGTATCGTCGCGTCCAACCCCGGCGACCCCCACAAAGCCGCCCAGCGGCCGGTTAAACACCTTGCCGGTTACCAGCGACTTTACCGGCGTGCCCGGCCCTTTCACCTGCATATCGAATTGCAGAACCTGGGTCCACATCGGCGCCAGAAAGCAGAGGTGGCGCTGCTGGCCGGTGTACTCCTGCGCAATTTCAAGCTCAATGGCTTCGTTGGTGCGGTGCAGGCCGCCCAGCAGGGGCGAAGCCGGTTCGCGGACCTGAAAGTCAATGGGGCCGTTTTTAATCTGAACGACCACGTTGCTATCAAACTGGCCGTCGAGGGGATGGAAAATGTCGTAAGCGGCGCGGGCGCGGTCATTCTTCGGGTTGCGCCAATCCAGATGATGGTTGTAAACGAAAGCGCGATAAAGAATGATTCCGCCGTGCGGGCGCAAGGCGCGGGCGATCAGGTTGGCGGCGTCAGCCGGCGTGCGCCCATAAACGGAAGGGCCCAGGCGGCCTTCGGAATCCGCCTTCATCACCACGCCGGCAAAGTCGGGAATCAAGCGGTAGATCTGGTCGAACTTTTCCTGCCACCACCTGACGACTTGCGGGTCAAGCGGATCAAAGGTATTAAGGCCGCCCAGCACTTTGGGACTGCTTAAATCCACGGAGACCACCAGGCGCACGCCCCAGGGCCGGAAGACGCCGGCAATCCGCGCCAGTTGGGGCAGAAAGTTATCGCTGATCGCGCGCGGATCGGCATTTACGTTGTTCACCGCGCAGCCATTGATGCCCACGGAGGCAAGCAGGCGGGCGTAATCGCGGGGGCGCGATAGATCCTGCGCGACCTGGCCGTTTTCAAAAAAGATGGAAGCGCCGCCGTAGCCCCGTTCCACGGTGCCGTTCAGATTGTCCCAATCGTTTACCCATCGCACCGGGGCGGAGGGCGAGTGCTGTTCATTAAGCTGTGCGACGGGCTGGCGCAGGCTAATCTTCCGGAGCAGTGCAAACACGCCGTAGAGCACACCGCGATCGTTGGATGCGGCAATCAGGATGTAATGCCGGCCCCGGGCTTGCGCGCTTTTCAGCAGATAACCATCCTCTGGCAGGCGGGCCGGAAGCCGCAGGCCCGGCAGGGCCTGGCTTATGGATTGGAGGGAGCCGAGCACGAAAGCGTCTTCACGGGGCAAGCGCGATTCCGCGCGCAAGGTGCGGCCCAGCATTCCACGCACGCCGCGAATCAGCTCCTGCCGCGCGGCACCCAGGGTTGGTGAGTTGCCCAGCAGCACCGCGGCGGCCGGCAACGCGTTGTATTGGCACCGGGCGGCGGCATTGTGGATGGGAGCGTAACGAAGCCATGCGGCGTAACCGCTTTCCGCCCGGCATGGGAACGATGATAGCAACAGAAATGAGAGCGCGAGCAATGTTGCCGCGCCTGGCGCGTTCGGAGAAAGGATGCGAGCAAGTGGGCGGGTCGCGCTACGCATAGGCTTTAAGGCTGCTTACAGCCGGGGCTGTTAATGCCGAAAAACGTTGAAATGTTTCTGTTGTGGTAAAGGCGCACGATCCGCTGTGCATGGCGAACTGGCTTAGGATTTTGCCGCCACCGGCTGAGCCAGCCGGAGGGTAAAGCCTGCAAACTGCCGGTCCTGGCGAATGCGAAGCTGTCCGGCGCGCGAAAGTTCAAGCATGGCGAGAAAAAGCACGATTTTTCGTTCAGGAGAATCCTGCTGTTCCAGCAATCTTTCTCCGGATAAAGGCTTCTGCTGGCCGGACCGCTGAAGCACGCTGACGAGCCACTCCGCCATCTCCTCAATCGTTACGACGGGGTGGTCAAGGCTAAGCACCCGCCGCGCTTTGGCAAGGTCCAAGGCTCTCTTGGCCAGGTCAAGAAGCTGGAGCAGATTGACGGTAGGCGGAAGAGAATCTGCAGACAACTGCCCATCCGCGTCAAGCTCGCCGGCAACTTCTTCAGGAGGCGGCGACCAGGTAGCGCCGACGCAGGCCAGGCGGCGCTCCAGAAATTCCGCGGCGCGGCGGATCTTCTCATAATCAAGCAGCTCGCGAACCAATTCCTCCCGCGGGTCGGGCTCGTCAACCTCCAGGCTGGGATCGCGCGGCAACAGGCTGCGGCTCTTGATCAAAATGAGCGTGGCCGCCATGTAGGCAAAGTCTCCGCCCAGATCCAGGTCCACTTCTTTGGCGCGCTGCAAATAGTCCATGTACTGGCGCGTGATTTCAGCAATGGAAATATCCGTAATCGGCATCTGGTGCTGGCGGACGAGAGAGAGCAGCAGATCGAGCGGACCCTCAAAGCGCGGCAGGGAAACGGTGATGGAATCGCTCATTTCCCACCCTCGATCGCGGCCTGGAACTCCGCAAAATTGGAGGCGGCAAGACTGATCATTTCCGCAACGCGCGCCAGCAGGTCTTCGGCGCCGGTAAAGTTGATCTGAAGCTGACCCGGCGCCACCAAACGGAACGCGCCGGGCAGCGAAGACGTTCGGGGAGCGCCGCTGCCTGTGGCGATGCGGGCCAGGCGGGCTGTGCGCGCGTTTTCCACCTGATTCAGCACTTCCAGCACGCGCTGCTTGCGCTGGATGGCCGTTTTCGGCAGGCCCGTTTTGGCGACGCGCTCCAGGTAGGCCGTGACGGACTTACGTTCAACCAGAAAGGTTTTGCCCACCTGATATCCGCCGCACATCCCCATCAACCGAATGGCCTGGCGGCGGCGCAGGTGAAAAAGATGCTCGATGGCGGCCCGGTCGAGAAAAGGAGGCGAGCCAGGAGCTTTGAGAGACTCCAGGAGAGCCGGGACTTTTAAATACCACCCCGGGAGCGGAGGCATGCAACGATGGTAGCACAAGCAGCGTTGAAAATGGCACGGTTGCGCCCGCATTCCTGTGTTTCTATTCAATGGAATCGGGGCCGCGGCAGCTCCGCCTGAATCCACCGCGATATTGCCACGCAGGGGACGAAAAGCCTGCGCGCTTTGACTCCAGAGAAGGCCTCGCTTAACATGGCGCTTCCGGCCTGCTGCGGATTGCGCGGCAGGCGAAAGGGACGATATTGAATCCGGCGCACGACGTGGTTTGCGATGAAAGCCGAAGCGTTGGAAGGGGCAAGCCAGACCGCTGATGGCACTTTGAAAGAGGCTTTTTTGGCCAACTTGCTTGAGATTGAGAACCTGACGGTGCGTTACCGCCCGCGCAGCGGTGCGGCCGTTGAGGCTTTGAGCGGCGTATCACTGGCACTCGAGCGCGGTGAAGCGCTGGGCATTCTGGGCGAGTCGGGTTGCGGCAAGACGACGCTGGCCCTGTCGGTGCTCCGTCTGCTGCCTCGCGACGGCGGGGTAGCGGCAGGCGAAATCCGTTATGCGGGGAATAACCTGGGGTTGCTTAGCGAAAAACGGCTGCGGCAGATTCGAGGGCGGGAAATCTCGCACATTTTTCAAGAGCCGGCGCTGGCACTGAATCCCGTCATGCGCGTGGGGGATCAGGTGGCAGAGGTTCTGCGCGCCCACGTTCCCGCCAATCGCAGGGATCGCCGCACCGCTGTGCTGGCCGCGTTCGACCGCGTGCACCTGCCTGATCCGGGGAAGACTTATAAGGCTTATCCGCATCAACTGAGTGGCGGGCAAAGACAGCGCGTTGCCATTGCGCAAGCCATTTGCTGCCAGCCCTCGCTGCTGATTGCCGACGAACCCACTTCGTCATTGGACGCGCCGCTGCAGGTTGAGATTCTGGAGCTGCTGAAGGAACTCAAGCAAACTCTGAATACCTCACTGATCCTGATTACGCACTATCCACTGATTTTGCCGCTGCTGGTTGACCGTGTTGCGGTGATGCTGGCCGGGCGCGTGGTGGAAGAAGGCGCGGTCAGCGATGTTTTTCGGGAACCGCTTCATCCCTACACCGCGGAACTGCTGCGGCTTGCCCGAAGCGACCGCAGACACCAAGAAGGAACAGAGATTTCAGGCGGGAATGCGGTAAAGGCTGCCAGACCGGAGCCGGAACCTGCGAATCAGAGCCTTGGCTGCGCCTATCAACCGCACTGCCCGGCGCGCCTGCCGGTCTGCGCGGCAAAACAACCAGAGGAGACAGCTCCGGCTTTGGGCAGAAAGGTGCGCTGCTTCAAGTATGACGCCTGAGCCAACAATACATGAGGCCAGTTCTGCAAGCCTGATGCGCACCTCCGCCTTGACCAAAGTCTATTCACGAAGCAGAACGGCGCTGGGGCCGGCGCGGCGCTTCACGGCGCTGGATAGCGTCGATTTTCGCCTGCGCCGCGGCGCCATCACTGTGCTCGTGGGCGAATCCGGTTCAGGCAAATCCACCCTGGCGCGCTGCCTGGCAAAGTTGGATGAACCCACCAGTGGCGAAGTGAGGTACAAGGAGAGGCCATTGGCGTCGGTGCGCGGGAAGGAATTGCTCCAATTCCGGGCCGAGGTGCAACTGATTTTTCAGGATGCGGGCACAGCGCTGAATCCGTCCTTTTCAGCCCTGGAAGTGGTGTTGGAGCCCATGCGGATTCAAGGCCGCCCCGCACGCGAACTGCAGCGAGAGAAGGCCATTGAGCTGCTGGCCCAGGCGGAAATCCCTGCCCGATGGGCCAACCGTTTTCCCAGCCAGTTTAGCGGCGGCCAAAGGCAACGGCTGGCACTGGCACGCGCGCTGGCTTTGCAGCCTGAGCTTTTAATTTTGGACGAGTCGCTCTCCGGGCTGGATCTTTCCATTCAGCACAGGATTCTAGACTGGCTGCTGGACACCACGCAGCAAAGAGAGATCACCCTGCTTTTTGTAGCCCACGATCTGAGTTTGGCGCGGCGCATTGCGGATGATCTGGTAGTGATGCACCAGGGAAAGATTGTGGAGGCTGGCGAAGCCGGGCAGATTTTTGAGAGACCGCGCCATCCGCAGACCAGCGCGCTGCTGGCCGCATACAGACTGTTGAACGGCCATGCGATTTCAGGTCCCCATCCGGCTTGAAAGGCCTCTGCGCGGAAATAAGGCGCAGCGGGCGGCACGGAGCGCGGCACAAGCAAGGACACAGATATGAGGTTTATCGTGCGGCGACTTTTGTACGCGCTTTTCCTTCTGGCCGGAGTGTCGCTGCTTTCTTTCTGGATGGCGAACCTTGCGCCCGGCAGCTTTTTCGACGAGATGAGGCTGAACCCGCAAATTTCAGCCCAATCCGTGGACCAAATGAAGGCGATGTACGGATTTGACCGCCCGCTCCCGGTGCGCTATTGGCGCTGGGTGCGGGCGCTGGCAAGCGGGAACATGGGCATTTCTCTGGCCTACAATCAACCCGTTTCAAGCCTGCTGTGGCAGCGGCTGGGGAACACGCTGCTGCTGACGGGCGTGGCCTGGATGTGCGCCTGGATACTGGCGATTCCACTGGGTGTTTGTGCGGCGGCGTGGCGCGGCCGCTGGCCTGACCGCTTGCTGGGCGGCGCCACCAGCCTGCTGGTCTCCTTGCCGGAGATTTTATCGGCTACCCTGCTGCTGTGGTTTGCAGCGCAGAGCAATTGGTTTCCTACCGGCGGCATGCGCTCGGTTCGGATGGAAGAGTTGGGTATGACGGGGAGCCTTAAAGACCTGGCATGGCATATGATTCTACCTGTCCTTGCACTGACCCTGGTGCTTGCGCCCGCGTTGGTGCGCCACGTGCGCACCGGCCTGATCCAGGTAATGGACTTGCCCTTCATTCAGGCCGCGCGGGCGCACGGTGTAAGCCAGAGCCGCCTGTTGTTCCGCCACGCGCTGGCGGCAGCGGCTGGCCCGCTGGTTTCGCTGTTCGGTCTTTCCATTGCGTCTTTGTTGGGCGCTTCGTTTGTAGTGGAAGTCATCCTGAGCTGGCCGGGGCTGGGTCCCATGCTGCTGGAGGCAATTCTGGCTCGCGACCTGTATCTGGTGCTGGGAGCGATTATGGTGTCAACGCTGTTCCTGTTAGGTGGCACGCTGCTGGGTGACCTGTTGAATTTCGTATTTGATCCGCGGATACGGGTGGAGTAACCGATGGCGGGGCGCAAGGCATTCATCATCTCGGTGGCATTCCTGGCTGTATTGCACGTGGCTGTATTTGCTGCCGCTTTCGTCGCGCCGTACGGCATGGCAGAGCAGGATCGCGACCAGGCATTTTCACCTCCGACCACTCTGCATTGGATCGACGGTCAGAAAAAATGGCGCCTGCGGCCGTTCGTGTACGGAAGCATTCCGACGTACCTGAAGGCAGGGTCGGCGCAAGACGATCAGCGCCCGATCTATCCCTTGCGCATCCTGGTAAAGACTCCGCCTTATCAGTTTGCCGGAGTCTTCACCTGGCATCACCGCTTATTTGGTGTAGACGCTCCGGGCCGCATCTTCCTTTTAGGGACCGACGAGTTTGGACGCGACCTGTTTTCTCGAATGCTTTATGGAGGACAGATCTCGCTGACGGTGGGGCTGGCCGGCGCCGCTATCTCACTGGCAATAGGGTTATTGGTGGGGCTGGTCTCTGGCTTTTACCGCGGCTGGCTTGATGCGGTGCTGATGCGGATCACTGAGATATTCCTGGCCTTGCCGTGGCTGTACCTGCTCCTGGCCATCAGAGCCTTCCTGCCATTAAGCTTGCCCCCAGCCACAGCCTTTATGATGTTGATGGGTGTTTTGGGCCTGGCAAGCTGGGCACGTCCCGCCCGCCTGATTCGAGACCTGGCATTAAGCGCCAGAGAGAGAGAATATGTGGTGGCGGCTCGAGGGTTTGGAGCCAGCTCAACTTACCTGATCAGGCGTCACATCGTGCCGCAATCCCTGGGTGTGGCGCTTACGCAGGCGGCGCTGCTTATACCACAGTTTATCCTCGCTGAGGTAACGCTCTCGTTCCTGGGATTGGGAATTGGAGAACCTGCGGCAAGCTGGGGTAACATGATGGTGAGCCTTCGCCAAGTTACCACCCTCCTCAGCCATTCGTGGATGCTTGCGCCAAGCCTTATCCTGGTGCCTGTATGCTATAGCTATTATTGTATTTCTGAGTATTTCCAGCAGGGCCTTAATCGCATATCATAGATTAAAATCGAAGTTGGTTTTTTTGTACGGTTAAAGGTGTGCCGCACCGGTTGCCCGCTTTGTGGGCGGAGGTCCTGAAGATTAGTAGCCGCGACTCCACAAGATTAACTCTCGCAGAGGATCTGCTGCGCATTTGAACTGCAGACTTAAATACCACACGAGAATGCTCTTCCCGGAAGCAAGAGACCGCAGCCGGATTAGTCTGTTTATTTTTGCTTTTTGGCAATTGATCGCCTTTGGCGCCGCGTTGCGGGCGCAGGATATGGTGATTAATCCGGCTTTATCAGGCCATGCCGGCGGCAGCCTGGTGGTTGGTTTGCGCGCTGAGCCGAAAACCTTAAACCCGGTCATCGCAGTAGACTATCCATCCCGCGAAGTCTTGCGCATGATGAATGCTGACTTGATCCACATCAATGCGGCAACCCAAAAGACCGAGCCAGCTCTTGCCAGGTCCTGGCAGGTTAAAGGCGGCGGGCGGCGCTACATTCTAAAATTACGCACCGGATTGCGCTTCTCAGATGGACAGCCGCTCACCGTGGACGACGTGGTATTTACTTACCGGATGATTCTGGATCCGGCTGCCCATTCACCCAACCGCGATCTGCTGATAGTGGGCGGCGAACCCTTACAGGTTCGTAAGCTGGACCAAGCCACAGTTGAATTCGATTTAAAAGAGCCTTACGCGGCCGCTGAACGGCTATTTGATAGCATTGCCATCGTACCGCAGCGTTTACTGGAAAAGGCGTACCGGGAGGGAAAGCTGCGTCAGGAATGGGGATTATCAAGCGCGCCCACGCAGGTGGCTGGGGTTGGTCCCTTCCGTTTAAAGCAGTATGTTCCGGGTGAAAGGCTTGTGCTTGAGCGCAACCCGTACTATTGGGAGCGGGATTCGCACGGTACGCAACTTCCCTATCTGCAGCAGATTACTTTTCTTTTCATCCCCGCAGAAGACACTCGCGTGCTGCGCTTCCAATCCGGCGACACCGACATTATCACGCGCCTCAGCGCCCAGGATTACGACGAGCTGGCAAGCCGGGAGAGTTCGCACGGCTTTCACGTGTTTGATATTGGACCTTCGCTGGAATACAACTTCCTTTTTTTTAATCTGAATTCCGTGAAAGTTCCCGCCGCCGTTGCGCGGCGTCAGGCGTGGTTTCGGCAGGTGCAATTCCGTCAGGCTGTTTCCAGCGCGATCGACCGGCAAGCTATCGTCCGCCTGGTTTATCAGGGGCGCGGCCACGCTATTCAAACCAACGTAAGCCCTGGCAACAAGCTTTGGTATGACCCGGCCATGGCCGCACGGCCGCGCTCTATCGAGCGCGCCCGCCAATTGCTGCGCGCAGCCGGATTCACATGGGGAGATGGTGGCGCATTAAAAGACGCGCACGGCGAGCCGGTAAAGTTTACGATTGTAACCAACGCCAGCAACGCACAGCGCATCAAAATCGCCACGATGATTCAACAGGATCTGAGCGGGCTTGGCATGAACGTACAGGTAGTGCCGCTTGAATTCCGCGCTCTTCTGGATCGTGTTCTCCATACGTATGACTATGACGCCTGCATCCTGGGCCTGGGTGGCGGGGATGCCGACCCCAATTCCGAGATGAATGTATGGCTTTCAAACGGCAGCATGCATCTATGGAATCTGAGCGAAAGCAAGCCCGCAGCACCCTGGCAAGCCGAGATCGATCAATTGATGAATAAGCAGCTAACCGCGCTGCGCTATGCCCAACGCAAACGCCTGTATGACCGGGTGCAGACGCTGATAGCCCAACATCTGCCCCTTATCTGCCTGGTCAGTCCGGATGTTCTGGTGGGCGCGCGAGCGGCGCTAGGCAATTTTCAGCCCGCAATCCTTCCGCCCCATGCTTTGTGGAATGCGGATGAATTGTTCTGGCGCCAGACGAGCAATGAGGGAAAGCATTGAGCGGCAGAAGTCCAAGCCCTGCCAATTCGCGCTACACCAGCCCAGAAAGCATCCGGGAAGATCACCGGCTTGTGAAGAAGTGCCTGGAAGGAGACGAAGCGGCATGGGCTGGCTTGATTCAAAAGTACAAACAGCTTATCTACTTTATCCCCATGAAATATGGCTGCACTCCGGCTGATGCGGCGGACATTTTCCAGGCCGTCTGCCTGGATTTATTTTCTGAATTACACCGGCTGCGAAAAGTGGAATCGCTGCGCTCGTGGCTGATGACGGTCACCGCCCACAAGGCTCTGCAGTGGAAGCAGAAAAACGAGCGCCAGACTGACCGGGAGCCGGTGCAGCTTGACGATGAAATTGCTGCAGAGAGCGTGACGCTGGTCGACCGGGGGGCAATTGATCTGGAACGCGACCAGGCGGTGCGCGAAGCGATCCATTTTCTGCCGGAGCGTTGCAAGGAACTGGTGCGCCTGCTGTTTTATGAGCATCCGCCGATTCCCTATGAGGAAGTGGCGTCCCGGCTGGGCCTGGCCACCGGTTCGATTGGCTTCATTCGCGGCCGTTGCCTGCGCCGATTGGAAAAGACTTTGCGGGAGATGGGATTCTGAGATCTGACCGCCCTGTATTAAGCCAAGAGCAAGTGGAGGCGCTTTCGAAACTGGCGCAACTGCCGGGAAGTTCGGCAGCACGGAAGTATCTGGAAAAGAACAGCCGCCTTTTGGACTGCCCCTTTATCGATCACCTGACCGCCGAAGTTGTAAAGCTGACCCACGTGGATATGAGGGCGGCGGGCCGACTGGCGCAATTGGCCTTGCTGGTAGCCGTCCGCATGGGCGACGACCACTCCCGCGGGCGCAGCCTTCGCGCCTTCGCCAACATTCAGTATTTGAAGGGCAACTACCCCAAGGCCTACGCCTCTTACCGCGCCGCCCTGCAGTATTTTGATCGCGCCAATGAGGAGCTTGAAACCGCCTTGACTCTCAACAGCGCGCTGCAAACCCTGATCTACCTGGGCAAGTATGATCTGGCATTGGGCTGGGCGGAGAGGGCGCGAACGATATTTCGGCGGCGCAGGGACCATTTGCGGCTGGCTCGCCTTGATTCCAACACCGCCAATATTTATTACCGCCGTGATCAGTTTGAAAAAGCCCTGGAATCCTATCACCGCGCCTATCATCGTCTACGGCGGATCGGCCAGCCTTCGGATGTAGTTTCCGCACTGGTGAACATGGCCACCTGCTACATCAGCCTGAACGACTTTACCGCCGCCCTGGCGAATTACAAGAAAGCCAAGCAGCATTGCCAGAGGAACGGACTTCCTCTACAGGAAGCGCTGGCCGATTACAACGTGGCTTATCTTTACTATCTTCGGGGCGAATACACGCAGGCTATGGATGCTTACCGCCTGGCGCGAAAGCACGCGCAAAGAGTAGGAGACCGGTACATCAGCAACCTTTGCGACCTGGACCAGTCAGAAATGTTACTGGAGTTGAACCTGAGTGTGGAAGGCGCCAAGCTGGCACGCCAGGCAGTGACCGGATTCCATGAACTTAAAATGCGTTATGAAGCCGCCAAGGCGCTGGCCAACCTGGCCATTGCCGCAAGCCACCAGATGGCTTTTACCCGGGCTTTGGACCTTTTTGGGAGGGCCCGCCAGCTTTTTGTCCGGGAACGAAACCAGGTTTGGGTGGCGCTGATCGATCTTTACCAGGCCGTCGTTCTGTATCGCTGGGGACGCTCGGCAGAGGCCCGGCGCCTGGCGGAAAAGGCCTTCCGCTATTTTAGGTCTTCGCCTTTCACCAGCAAAGCCGCTCTGTCATTGCTCCTGCTGGCGCAAATTGACCTGCAGACCGGCCAGCCCGAGGGCGCACGCCAGAAATGCCGTGCCGTGCTTTCCATGATGCGCTGGGAAAAAATCCCTTCCCTCATCTACCGTGCATATTTCGTGCTGGGCCAGGCCAAGGAGCAAATTGGCGACTTGCCCAAGGCGCTGAACAACTACCGCAAGGCCCATGCGCAACTGGAAAATCTGCAAAGCCGACTGCGCGGCGAGGAATTAAAAATCGCTTTCCTGAAAGACAAGCAGGAAGTTTATGAGAACCTGGTCTATCTTTATCTGAGCACGCTGAACCGTGCCAAAACGTCTGAACAGGTCTTTCAGTACATTGAGCAGGCCAAATCGCGCAGTTTGACGGATATGATTGCCTTCCGGGCCAGCTCGATTCCCGCTCCGCAGCTTCCCCAAAGCGAATTGGTGAACAAGGTTCATCGGCTTCGAGAAAAGTTGAATTGGGAATACCGCCAGATTGACTTGCAGGAAGTTCGTATGGTGGAATCCGCGGGCGACCGCTTTTCCCGCCTTCGCACCAGCGCCAGAGAAACGGAAAAACAACTGGTGGATGCCCTCAGCGACTTGCGCATCAAGGACCGGGAGTTTGCCCTGCTGCAAAATGCCGGATCCCTTCCCATCCAGCAGATTCAGGGGGTGATTCCCCACGGCTCCATGCTGGTGGAATACTACGAAGCGCGCGGCCGGCTGTACGCGTTTCTGGCCAGGCGCAAGGGTTCACTTGAGGCCATCGATATCGGACCCTCGGCACGGATTCGCAGTGTGTTCCGGCTGTTGCAGTTCCAAATGTCAAAGTATGGCGCCGGGGCAGGGCAAAACGATCCGCGCCCCCAGGTTCATGGCGATCCGGCCCTGCACCATCTGCAGGAGCTTTATGCGGCCCTCATCCGGCCCGTGGTTCAGCGCACGCGTGAGGAACACCTGATCATTGTTCCGCACGCCTTCCTTCACTACCTGCCGTTCCATGCCCTGTTTGACGGTCGCGAGCACTTGATTGACCAGGTTGCGGTTTCTTACGCGCCCAGCGCCAGCGTATTCTTTTTATGCAGCGCCAAAGGGAAGAAATCCGGCAAGGGGGCTTTGGTTTTGGGAGTGCCCGACGCCCTGGCGCCGGCGATCAAGGAAGAGGCTCTGGCAGTCGCCTCGATCCTGCCGCAATCCCGGCTGTTTCTGGGAGAAAAGGCTAACCGGGAAAATCTGGAAAAGTACGCGCACGATAGCCGCTACATCCACTTGGCCACGCACGGCCTGTTTCGCAGCGATAATCCAATTTTTTCAGGAATCCGCCTGGGTGATTCAAGGTTGAGCCTGTTTGATCTGTATCAGCTCCGCTTGCCCTGTGACCTGATCACCCTGAGCGGGTGCGGCACCGGGCTGAATGTGGTGGCGGAGGGTGACGAACTGCTCGGCATGACCCGCGGTCTGCTCTATGCGGGGGCCCGCGCCGCCCTGGTTACGCTTTGGGACGCCCACGACCGGAGCACGACGCTGTTCATGAAGTCGTTCTACACTCACTTAAGCCAAGGTATAAATAAAGCCAAAGCCTTGCGAATGGCCATGTTAGCGGTTCGTAATTCCCACGGTCATCCTTTTTATTGGGCTCCGTTTATGCTGATAGGCCAGGTTTAAGCATCCAATAGACAGATCTCAAATTTCAATAAGGGCGACGGGTTGTTGTAACGAATTGAAAATACAAGGCTTGATGTGCAATCCGGGAACGGAATTAGAGTCTGGATGCAGCCTGCAGGATTATTAATAAAAAAAGTTCATTTGCCTATATTTTTGCGCCACTGCTAACACCTAAGTGCTGTGAAGGGGGAAAGCGGATGAAGCATTTTGACGAGGCTAATTGGGCTGATTTTGTAAGGAACGTCATTCCCCGAGCTCAGGAAATGTCAATGCAGGAGCACCTAGGCAAGGGCTGCAAGAAGTGCAGGCAGACAATGGAATTGATGCGACAAGTTTTTGCGGTTGCGGAAGCCGACAATAAAAATCCGGTTCCGGAATTCGCAGTCCGGGTTGCCAAAGCCATTTTTGCGGTGCAGCAACCCGCCGGGGCGCGCAGACTCCCCTCCCTGCGCCCCCGGCTGACTTTTGATAGCTTTTTGGCTCCGGCAGCCGTCGGGATGCGGGGGGAGCGCTCGACCCGCCGGCAGATGTGCTACCAAGCCAAGGACTTTTCCTTGGATTTGCTCATTGAGCGGGAGCAAGGCGGCCCTCACATGACTCTGGTGGGCCAAATTTCAAACCTGAAAGATCCAAGCAAACCCATGAGCGAGGTGCCGGTGTTTTTGCGGTATGGCAAAAGCATTGTGGCCCATGCGGTCAGCAACCAATTTGGAGAATTCCAGACCGAATATAGACCTCAGCGCGGCCTGCGGCTGCATCTGCTGCTGGAAGAGGGTGGCCTTGGACTTGAAATCTCTCTGGACCGCTGCAACGTAGCAGCGAGCCAGGCATAAAATGGCCAGCCCGTAGGGTTGGCAATCCAAGTGATCGAAAAGATGCAAGGCGCTTAACAGCTTGCACGGCAATAAGAAATTGTGAGGGAAAAAATGAGGCGACAAACTTTAATCCTGACCGCGATGGCTTGCATTCTGATGGCGGCCGGAATGGGTAAGGCGCAGGAGAACTACATTCTGGAAACGTCCCCTGCGTCGGTTGACACGGTAGCCAGCAAGTACAGTTTGACGGTTGAGACTCCCGTTGACGATCTACACCCCGGCATCGTGCTGGTTAGCGCTCCTACCGGCACCATTCAGTCGATTGTCGCCAACGATCCGAGCGTTGAGAAGTTTGAACTTGACCAGGCTGTGAACGCACCAGAGTCTATTACCGGCGTGAACCTCAATCAATCGTCGGCGCCCATGCTTTCCGCGCTGGGCAACGTTACGCTGACCACCTTCTACGGGGTGCAGGCGTGGACGGGTTACGTAAACCAGCCGGCAGGTCAATTGATCAACCTTTCCAGAGCTCAATCCGATTACGGAACAGGAAGTGGTATTGTCGCTGTAATTGACGACGGAGTGGATCCTAATCAGCCGGTTTTGAAAAGCGTGCTGGTACCGGGGTACGATTTTACGCGCAACACAGCGGGAATTCCTTCAGAGCTCGCGGACTTGAGCCAGGCTACCTCAGCCATACTTGAAGGGAATCAAACCACCATCCTGCAGCAGAACACGCTGGTGCCTTTAAGCGCATCCACCATCATGAACCTGGACCAGGCTACCTCCGCCATTCTGGAGGGCCAGGGCGTGCTGCCTTCTGATTTCGGGCATGGAACGATGGTGGCTGGATTAATTCACCTGGTGGCCCCCACCGCGCAGATTATGCCTTTGAAAGCGTTTGATTCGAACGGAAACGGGGACCTTTTCAATATTCTGCGCGCGATCTACTTCGCTACGGAAAACGGCGCCAAGGTCATCAACATGAGCTTCAGCATGCCTGCTCCTTCCCCGCTTCTGGCCGAAGCGGTGGAAACCGCAAACGAAAATGGCGTGATTTGTGTGGCGGCTGCGGGTAACAGCGGCCAGGAAACTATGGCCTATCCGGCGGCGGTCAAGGGCGTACTGGGTGTGGCTTCAACCAATAACAGCGACCAGCAGAGCACCTTCACGAACTATGGCAGTTACCTGGTGGAAATCACGGCGCCGGGCGAGGGAGTGATCACAACCTATCCGGGCGGGTATTACGCCGCCGGCTGGGGCACCTCCTTCAGCGCAGCCTGGGTATCCGGAGCGGCGGCCATTATCTACCAGATGAACAACCAGACCAACCAGGGAGACGTTACTCGCTGGCTCTCCTACGCGAAATATGTCTCCACTCAACTTGGCTTCGGGCGCATTGACCTGAACCAGGCGCTGTCCACGCTTGCAGATTCTATGGACAACTGACCACAGCAGGCCCTGATGATCCGTGGCTGATCGCCATGCGCTACCACGGACCGCGGAAGTAAACCAGCAAAAGCAGCGAAGCACAACCGAGCGCCATCCGAAGGACGGGTTCAGATTGACCTGGACGGTGTATACGAGACGTGTATCAGAAATCGAACTTTTCATAAGACACAGTTATTTTCAGTGGATCAAGCGGCAATCATGAAGAAGGCGAACTTAGAAATTGAATCAACCAAATTAAACGTTGGAGGCGGCATCATGAAAGTCTGCATCATCGGAACTGGCTATGTGGGACTGAGTACTGGCGTGTGCCTGGCTTTTCTGGGACATCAGGTGCACTGCCTCGATGTTAACGAGCAGAAAATTGCCGGATTGCGGAAAGGAGTTCTGCCTATCTACGAGCCTGGCCTGGCTGAGCTGTTTGAATGCTCGACCAAGAACCTGACCTTTACCACCGACGCCGCTTCAGCCATCCATGACGCGGAGGTTGTCTTTATCACCGTGGGAACTCCCAGCCTGCCGGATGGGCATGCGGATTTGCAGTATATTCAGGCCGCAGCCGAAATGACCGGGCTGCACCTGGGCAGGCAATTTGCGGTGGTGGTCAATAAATCCACCGTTCCGGTGGGTACCAATCGCACCGTTGAGGGCTGGGTAAGCGAGGCTTTTGAAAAAAGCCACACCTCGAACGTACGGAAGAATTTCGCCGTGGCGTCGAATCCGGAGTTTCTGCGCCAGGGATCGGCGATTCACGACAGTCTTTATGCCGACCGCATCGTGATTGGCTCCGACAACCCCGCAGCCTTGCAGAAGCTGCAGGACCTTTACGCACCCCTGATTCAGCAGTCATTCCAAAGCCCGGAGTTTCTGCCGCGCCCTGCCGGCTGCAAGAGTGTTCCGGTCGTGGCAACCGATTTGACTTCTGCCGAGATCATCAAGTACGCCGCCAATGCGTTCCTGGCGCTGAAGATCAGCTTTGCCAACGAAATGGCGGAGCTTGCCGAGGTGGTGAATGCTGACATCACTCATGTGATTCAGGGAATGGGAATGGACCGCCGGATCGGAAGCCAGTTCCTGCAGGCTGGCCTGGGGTGGGGTGGATCCTGCTTCGGCAAGGATACAGCGGCACTGGTTTCCACAGCTCAGGACAACGGAGTGGAGATGAAAATTGTCTCCGCCGCGCGGCACGTGAACTACTCCCAGCGTGAGCGCCTGGTTGCGCGGTTGGTGGGCGAACTGGGTTCCCTGCGAGGCAAGACGATCGGCCTGCTGGGTCTGGCCTTTAAGCCCAATACCGATGACCTGCGCGATGCGCCCGCTCTGGATATTGCCCGGCGCCTGGTCAATCGCGGCGCCATCGTGCGGGCCCACGACCCCATCGCCATGGACCGCGCCCGCCGCGAAGCAGCAGGTCTGGGAATTCAGTTCTGTGAATCGGTTGAAGAAATGGCGGATTCCGCCGACGCGCTGCTGCTGGTGACCGAATGGCCCGAATACAGGAATCTGGCGTGGGAAAACCTGTTGAACAGAATGAGCACCCCGCTGGTTTTGGACGGGCGTAACTTTTTGAACGGCAAGATGCTGCAGAGTCTGGGATTTCAATATTGCGGAATTGGAAAAGGACAAATAGCAGACAAAAGGCCGGACATGGCGCGCATATCCGCCGAAGAAGCCATCCTGGCCCGCCAGATGACTCTTCACAACCGCGGCCACTTCGCATGGGCATCGGCTGGCGCAATACAGCTTTCCGTGAAATAGGGTTTTTCTCCAACTCGCACGAAAACCGGCCCGCCCATACGGCGGGCCGAGGGTGATCCAACGACCATGAAATTCCTGATCTACTCACACGACACATTTGGACTGGGCAACATCCGCCGGATTCTGGCGATCGGCTCTGCACTCAAGGAGAGCTACCCGGATTCCTCAACCCTCATTATTTCCGGGTCTCCCATGTTGCAGGGTTTCCGGATTCCGGCGGAGATGGATTACATCAAATTGCCCTGCCTGAAGCGCAGCGAGACCGGAGGGCTGCATGTGCGGACCCTGGATATGGACTTGGCCGCCACTGTCAAGCTGAGAAGCGAGATTATCCGCACTGCCGTTGAGAATTTTGGCCCTGATGTTCTGCTGGTTGATAAGAAGCCTGCGGGTGTGGCCGGCGAATTGATCGCCGGTTTGCGGCACATGAAGGTCTATTCCCCTGGCGCAAGAATTGTGCTGGTCCTTCGGGACATTATGGACCGCCCGGAAGTTACGATTGATACTTGGAAGCGCCAGTCGTTCTACGAAACCCTGGAGCTCTATTACGACCGCGCGCTGGTTCTGGGAGACCCCCGCATCTTTGACGCGGTGGATGAGTATCAGGTCCCTCCCGTCCTTCGCGATCGCGTCACATTCTGCGGGTATATCCGCAAAACCCCGTCAGGGCAGCACCGCGAGCGCATCCGCCAGGAGCTTGGCATTGACAGCCGGCAGAAGCTGGTATTGATTACCACCGGAGGCGGTGAGGATGGTTACCGCATCATTGAGACTTACCTGCAGGGTCTAAGGCAATTTGGCCGGCCCGACACTCAAACCCTGGTGATCACCGGCCCGGAACTTAGCCAGGACAATAACGCGCGGCTTCAGCGCCTTGCCCAGCAGAGCGAAAGCGTCCGCATGATGGAATTCACCGATGACATGATCGGTTGCATGCAGGCAGCCGACGTGGTGGTTTCCATGGCAGGGTATAACACGGTCTCGGAGCTGCTTTCACTTAACAAGAGAGCCATTCTCGTGCCGAGAGTCCACCCGGTTCAGGAGCAGCAGGTTCGAGCGGAACGGTTCGCGGCGAAAGGGCTGTTTCGGATGATCCATCCTGCGGATCTCACGCCAGACCTGCTGATGCGGACAGTGAATGAGGAACTGGCTCAATCGGCCACGCCGCTGAATATTGAGAGTGCGGTAGACCTGAACGGCCTTAAGGGTCTTACCCGCCTGATGGGCGCTCTAATCCCGCATGCCAGCCAACACCAACAAACGGCGTGCCACATTACCACCTAGGACGGCAGAGCTAGCACCATGCATGAACAAGCTGATCGAATTGCGTATCTGGTCAAAACGTTTCCCAGGCTCTCTGAAACTTTCATCTTGAATGAGGTTCTGGAGCTGGAACGGCAAGGGTTGGCGCTTGAAATCTTTTCGATCAAAAGGCCGGCCGACGAACGGAATCACCCCTCGCTGGCGCGGGTGCAGGCAACCGTCACGTATCTTCCCATGCTCCAGGCGGGGTGCGATGTTGCCGAGGCTTGCCAGCTTATCCTGCACAATCTTCTGCTTCTCCTGCAAAGTCCGCTGCGCTACCTGAAAGCCGTGGCAATGTTCTACCGCGAAGATGAAACGGCCAACGCTCCACCCTCAAAAGTCCGCACGCTCCTGCAGGCCGGGTTCCTGGCGCTTGCCATGAAGCGTCGAAAGCTGAAGCGCCTGCATGCCCACTTCGCGAACATTCCAACATCCGTCGCCGAGCTTGCCTCCATCATGACGGGAGCGCCTTACAGCTTTACGGCGCACGCCAAGGATATTTACCTGACGGACGCAACGGAGCTGGACCGCAAGATTGCGGGGGCAAGGTTCGTCCTAACGTGCACGGGATTCAATCAACGGTACCTGCAGGATCTGTCCCATAGCTCAACGCCCATCATTCTGGCGCACCACGGCATCAATCTTGATTTCTTTAATCCCTCCGTGCCGGCGGGGGCAAAGCAGGAGCCGCCACTGATTGTGGGCGTCGGCAGGTTATGCGAAAAGAAGGGCTTCCGCTACCTGATTGAGGCCTGCGAATTGCTGCGGGAAAAAGACGCCGACTTTCGCTGCACCATTGTCGGCTATGGGCCCGGTAAAGACGAGTTGAAAAAACAGATTTCCAGGCTCCGGCTTGAAAAGGTGGTTACGCTGGCAGGAAAAATGACCCAGGACGAACTATTCCAGGTTTATTCATCAGCAAGCATTTTCGCCCTGCCCTGCCAGGTGAATGATGACGGCGATCGCGACGGCATTCCCAATGTGTTGATTGAAGCGATGGCGATGCGGCTGCCGGTGGTTTCTACGCATATTTCCGGCATCGGCGAACTGGTTGACCATATGGAAAACGGCATCCTGGTGGAGCAAAAAGATTCCGTGGCTCTGGCCCAGGCCCTGGAATTCCTGCTGCAGCGTCCGGACCTGAGGGCGCAGTTCGGCGCCCGTGGGCGCGAAAAAGTGCTGCGCTGTTTCTCGCTGGAGCGGAACGTGCACCAGGTGCATGATTGGCTGGCAGGCAGTGAGGGCGCCTGCAATGACAACAGAGACAGTGCCGGAATGCTGGTGGAGGTAAACCGGTGCGGGTAATGTTCTACTGCCAGTACGTGCTGGGGATCGGCCATTGGGTGCGCAGCTCGCAGATTGTGCGCGCGTTGGCGCGCCAGTCAGAAGTTCTTTTTGTTAACGGCGGAGTGCCGCTTCCCGGTTACGAGATACCGCGAGGAGTTGAGGTTGTCCAGCTTCCGGCGCTTGAAACCAGTAGTGACTTCCATCGTCTTAATGCCCCCGGCCAAACCGGCAGCGTCGAAGAGGTTCAGCAGCAGCGAAAGCAGTCGCTGGAAGATATGCTCCATCGCTTCCGGCCGGACGTGCTGGTGATTGAAATGTTTCCGTTCGGAAGAAAGCGGTTTGCCGGCGAGCTGCTGCCGCTGCTCGAAAGGGCCAGAACTGTCTCAAAGCCTCCCAGAATTGCCTGCAGCGTGCGCGACATCCTGGTGGCCAAGAAGAATCAAGCTGTGTTTGAAGAGAAAGCCTGCCAGATACTGAGCCGCTATTTTGACCTGGTACTGGTGCACGGAGATTCACGATTCCAGAAACTGGATGAGACCTTTTCAAGGGTCAATGACATTCGTTGCCCGGTCTGTTACTCCGGCTATGTGACGCAGCCGGCGCCAGTGGAACAAGAGCACGTCGCCGGCGCAGATCGTAATGACCTTTGTGCCTCGGAGCCCTGTATCATCACCAGCATTGGCAGCGGGCGCTACGCAACAGGCCATTTGCTTCTTGAAAATGTGATAGAAGCCGCAGGATTGCTTGGAGAAACCATTCCCCATCGCTTCAAGATTTTCGCCGGCCCATTTGTGCCCGACGCTGTATACGACCGCCTGCAGAAGATGGCGCTGAACAAGTCAAACGTAGAGTTGAACAAGTACACGCCGGATTTTCAAGCCATGATGCGCCGCGCTCAACTCTCCATCAGCATGGGCGGCTATAACACCACCATGAACGTTCTTAGCACAGGGATTCGCGCCCTGATGTTCCCCCACACCGCAAACGACGATCAGGAACAGATCATTCGCGCTCGCAAGCTGCAGGAAATGGGCGCGCTTTCGGTTCTCGACCTTGAGGATCTTGTTCCGTGGGCCCTGGCGCAAAAGATAACCGCGGCTCTTGCCCAACAACCATGCCCCATCGACATTAGTCTGAACGGGGCGGAGGTGAGTGCGGGCATTCTAAGCCGGTTGGGTCAGGGCGAAGACCCGAACGCAAGCCTTTGTGCGGAGGCGCAGCTCCAATGAGCAAGAAGAAGTCCCGTGTTGAAATGCTCCCCACCCTTGCCCGGCTGGTGAAGGCCTTCTGGCCTCAAATTGCGAGCCGCCAAAGGCTGCTGTGGTTATCCGCCTTCAGCCTCGCCGCTGCCATCTTCCTTCACGTACTTGAACCCTGGCCACTGCGGTTTATCTACAACATTATTTTCCGTGCCGCATCACACCGCGCTGTTCACCCGCTGCCGTTTCTGCACAGTACAGACCTTAAGACCCAGCTTGGACTTATGGCAGCCGCGCTGATCCTGGTGGCAGGGTTGGGATCAATCGCCGATTACCTTAGCACCGTCATGATGGCCTATGCGGCTTCCGACATTCTGGCTGATGTCCGCGCCAGTCTTTTTGCGCATCTGCAGAACCTGTCGCTCGCCTTCCACTTCCGCAAGAGAAGCGGCGATCTGATCACTCGCGTTACCGGAGACGTGGATCGGATGCGCGAGGTATTGGTGACGGCAGCGCTTCCCCTTCTTACCAATAGCCTCACAGTCGTCGCCATGCTCGGGGTCATGTTCTGGATGAATTGGAGACTGGCGCTGATAACGGCGGTGGCCTTCCCGTTTTTTGTGGCTTTTATCACGCGTCTCACCCGCAGCATGAAGCAGGCGGCCAGGTCGCAACGCCAGCGTGAAGGCGTGGTGGCGGCCGCCACCACGGAGGCTTTGACGTCCGTCCAGGTGGTTCAGGCTTTTTCGCTCCAGAACCTCTTTTACAACCTGTTTAAGGATGAAAATGAAAAGAGCTTCGAGGAAGCGGCACGGGTCCAGAAAATATCGGCCAACCTGGGCCGTACCACGGACTTGTTAATCACCGGCGTCACGGGCCTGATCCTTTGGGTTGGCGCTCAGTCGGTCATCTCGCACCAGCTCACACCGGGCGACCTGATCGTCTTTGTGAATTATCTGCGCAAAGCCTTCCGGCCCATGCGCCAGTTGGCCCGTAATCTGGGCCAGATCGCCAAGGCGCTTGCCTCCGGCGATCGCGTGCTTGAAGTGCTCGAAACCAAAACGGAGATTGTCGACAACGAAAACGCCGTCGACGCCGCGGGCATCAAGGGTCATCTGAGGTTTGAGAAGGTTTCATTTGGATATGGACCCGAGAAGAATGTTTTGCAGGATATTGATTTTGAATTGCCGGCTGGGAAGCGCATGGCCATCGTTGGACCTTCGGGAAGCGGCAAGTCTACATTGGCCAGCTTACTGATGCGGTTTTATGATCCCACTGAAGGCAGAATCCTTCTGGATGGACGCGACCTGCGCGACTACAAAGTAGACACACTGCGCTCTCAGGTGGGCATGGTTTTTCAAGAGAGCCTGCTCTTCTCCACCAGCGTGCAAAACAATATCAGCTACGGCGCGCTCAACGCTGGCGAAGACCAGGTAATCAACGCGGCAAAACTGGCGAACGCCCACGAGTTCATCACGGAGTTGCCGCAAAGTTACGATACCGTTCTGGGTGAACGCGGCGCCACCCTTTCCGGCGGGCAGCGCCAAAGGGTAGCGATAGCACGGGCAGCCATTCGCCAGACGCCCATCCTGATTCTGGATGAGCCCACCGCCAGCCTGGATGGAAAGAGTGATAACGAAGTCAGCGCAGCCCTGGAGCGGCTTACCGAAGGGCGAACCACCGTCTGGATTACACACGACCTGCGCACCACGCAGAACACGGATATGGTTCTGTACATTGAACACGGAAAAATTCTTGAGCAGGGCACTCACGAGGAATTAATGGCCCGCGGCGGCAGATATAACGCATTGTACGAGGCGGGAATGGCAAACTATGATTCTCTCTATGCCGTCCAAGCCTAGGGCCCGGTCCCTCACAACCCCGCCCGGAGAACTCCGGGTTTTTCTTGTTCGTCACGGACAAACCACCTTTAATCAGCAGAAGCGATTTCAGGGGTGGAATGACGAACCGCAGCTTACCGAGAAGGGGATTGACGAGGCTCGGCGCCTGGCGGGCTTCATTCAGCAGATCGGCCCTCAGGTTATCTATTGCAGCCCCTTGCAGCGCGCTCAACAAACCGCCGCCGTTATCAGGCAGGAATACGAGCGTACCGGAATGCGACTGTGCCCGGTAACGCTGGACGCCCGGCTGCGCGAAATACATTTGCCTCCGTGGGAAGGGATGTCCTACACCGACGCTCAGGCGCAATTCCCGGTGCAATGGGAAGCCTGGAAAGCCACGCCCCACCTGCTTGAGTTTGAAACAAGCGGGGCGAGCGGATCAGTAAGTAGCGGCGGCTCTCACGCTATCCAAATAGGTTTCAGGCCTCTCACAGAACTTTTTAACCGTGCACGAGCCTTCTGGTATGAATTGTTGCGCCACGAAAGGCGCAGCCCCGTTCTCATGGTTGCGCACAGCGGCATCAATCGGGCCTTGTTAGGCACAGCGCTCGGCGTTGGCGAGGAGCGTTTCGGCTTGATCCAGCAATCCAACGCCGCAACCAGCGCTTTGCGCTTTTCCTCTCCACTGTCGATCCGGAACGTACGATTGCAATCGCTCAACCTGACGCACTACCTTAAAAAACCATTGCCAAAGTTGAAATCCGGGCGCCATGGCGTCCAACTGATTCTGCTTCCGGCAGCGGAAACAACCGCCTTAGGCAGCGCTGATTGGCTGCTGCAGGCAGCGCGCGCGGCCTTCATCGTCTGTGCCGATGATCCGTTGTCGCGACGCCGGCTCGGCAGGCTGCCTCCATTCCAATGCCCTTCCCTGCCCCATTTCGTTCAAGCCCAATGGTTCAAGTCCTGGGGCGAGAATCCATCCACCCTTCCCGATTGCGGCAGCTTGCCCACGTTTGAAAACGAGGCCTCAACAGGCCTGGTGATCGCCCCCCGGCGCACTCTCGCCGCACTGCTCCTGCGTTTAATGGGTCTGGTGGATCGTAACCCGGACTGGCTTCCACTGCTAGACAATGGCGCCAGCATTCTGCATTATCCTGCAGGCCCAAAGCCGCCCGTGATCCAATGCCTTAACCTTCCGATCCATGGCCCTGGTCACGCTGCAGTCGAGCAGACCAATTCGGAGGCTTTCAGCTTGCCTGCCGATCAATAATCCCCGCGCCATTTCCACGATGGCGTTGCCTCCCGCAGCCTCCTGGTGAGAGCCGCCGCAATTGACGCAGCCGGCCGTGCACGCTTCGATCGTCCTATAATGCAAGCCCGCAATTTGCGCTGGACACCATTCCGGAATCGCCATAGCATTTAGCGGCGGAGGTAAGCAAAGGAATGCGATTTGGTGTGAATACGCTGGTATGGACCATGCAATTGGGGGCTGCCCACCAGCCCTTGTTTGCGCGCATCAAACAGTGGGGATTTGATGGCGCGGAGATTTTTCTTTCGCCCGGCGAACCCAGGGACATTACCGGGATTCGCCGCATCCTGGACGAACAGGAACTTGGACGAACCACTTGCAGCGCCCTGCCGCCGGAAGTAAACCCCATTAGCTCCGACGCCTCAGTTCGCCATAGGGCTCGCGATTTCCTGCTGGCATGCGTGGAACGCACGGCGGAAGTGGGAGCCAAACTGCTTTGCGGGCCGCTCTACGCCGGTTTGGGTGTGCGCACGGGCCAGCGCCGCACGGAAACGGAATGGCAATATGCTGTTGAAGCGCTCCAGATCGCCGCGGAGCGAGGCCGCCAACTGGGCGTTATGCTTTGTATTGAGCCGCTGAATCGCTTTGAGACCTATTTCTTGAACACCCAGGCAGACGCGGCGCGCCTCGTGCAGCAGACCGGCGCGCCTAACCTTCGCATCCACTACGACACTTTCCACGCCAACATTGAGGAGGCGCACCCCGCCGAAAGCCTGCGTTCCATTGCTCCTTTTCTTGGCCACTTCCATGCTTCGGAGAATGACCGGGGCATTCCCGGCAGCGGCCATGTGGACTGGGCGGCGGCGGCGCGCGTGCTGCGTGATGTGGGCTACAACGGTTGGGTCACCATTGAGTCCTTTGCGCAGCCGGAGCCGGCCCTGGCCGCGGCCGCTGCGATCTGGCGCGACTTGGCGCCATCCGGCGATGAACTGGCCAGACAAGGACTGCAATTTCTAAAACAGTTGCTGGCCTGAGCCCCGGGCGGCTTTTACTTTTGCGCCCTTGCCGGCGCAAGGGCGAGGACGGGGCAACCCACAATTGACACGTTTATACGCGAACCATCTTTCCTAAAAGGAGTCCACGATGACGGCAATTCAACTTTCGATCGGAAGCTGGGCGTATTGCTTTGGACCTTATAAAGACAACCCGGTCCCCTTCGATACCGTGATTCAAAAGCTCGGCCAGCTTGGGTTTGACGGAGTTGAGCTGGGCGGTTTCCCTCCCCATCCCTACCCTGCCGCCTTGCCCTCGCGCCAGCAGCGGGAGGAGCTGCGCAAACAAGTGGCCGGACACGGATTAAAGTTTTCCGGTTTGGCCGCGGATTTATGGTCATGCCCGGTGGTCACCGAAGAGCAAAACACGCAATGGATGGCGGCCTTTGAAACCAATCTGCAATTTGCCGAGGATCTGGGCATTGATTGCATTCGCGTGGATTCGGTAAGCCCTCCCGATGTTTTTGAAAAGCATCACCTTGACCCGCGCACGGGCTGGGACCGCCTGACCAGTACATTCCGCTCCGCTTCGCAGAAGGCCGCCGATCGCGGCATCCGTGTGGTGTGGGAGTTTGAGCCGGGTTTCGCCTTCAACAAGCCCTCGGAGATTCTGCGAATGCCCGATGAGGTTGGCCACAAGAACTTCACGGTTCTTTACGACACCTGCCACGCCCACATGTGCGCGGGCCTTGGCGTGCGGCAACCGGCAGAAAAAGAGACGCTGCCCGGCGGCGCGCTGGAGCTGCTGGTGCGGTTGAAGGGGAAAATAGGCCACGTGCACCTTATCGATTCCGACGGTACCCTGCACGACAATGAGACCAGCACTCATGCGCCGTTCGGCCAGGGAATCCTCAATTTTGACCGCCTGATTCCGCAGGTGCTGCAAAGCGGCTGCCCCACCAACTGGTGGACCATCGACCTCTGTTTTTGGCCTGACGCCTGGAACGTTACCGCCAGTGCGCAAACCTTTCTGCAGGCGATGGCGCGCAAATACGCCGGACAAACCGCATCCGCCTGAGCGCGCTGCGCCTCCAGAGGGAATCCAATGCCCGCAATACGCCAAGGAGGATGACCTTAATGCCCGCACCCTTGAAAATCGGCATGGTTGGGTATGGCTTTATGGGACGAGCCCATTCCAATGCCTACCATCGCGTGAATCAGTTTTTTGACGTAGCCTTCCGCCCGGTTCTGAAAGCGGTGGCAGCGCGCTCCCGCGAAAGCTTGGAAGCCTTTGCCAGCCGCTGGGGATGGGAGCGCACAGAGACCGATTGGCGGAAGCTGGTCGAATCGCCGGATATCGACGCCATTGACATCTGCTCGCCCAATAATACGCATCACGAAATCGCTCTGGCCGCTGCCGCCGCGGGCAAAATCATACTGTGCGAAAAACCTCTGGCCATGAATCTGGCGCAGGCCCGCGAAATGACCAAGGCAGTGCAAAAGTCCGGCAAGCCCAACATGGTGTGGTTCAATTATCGCCGAGTCCCCGCCATTTCTCTTGCCAGGCAGATTATTGAGGAAGGCAAGCTCGGCAAGATATTCCATTACCGCGCAACTTACCTGCAGGATTGGACCATTTCCGCCAAGGTTCCCGTGGGCGGAGCCGCCACGTGGCGATTGGATAAAGACGTTGCCGGCGCCGGAGTTTCCGGCGATCTTTCCACGCACAACATTGATACCGCATTGTGGTTAAACGGCGCTCTGGCCAGCGTGTGCGGCATGACGGAAATATTTATCCGCGACCGGGTACGCCCGGACGGCAGCCCGGCCAAAGTAGAATTGGACGACGTTTGCACTTTTCTGGCGCGTTTTGCCAACGGCTCAAACGGAACATTTGAAGCCACTCGTTATGCGCGCGGGCGTAAGAACAAGAACAGCTTTGAAATTAACGGCGCCCTGGGATCGCTCTACTTTGATCTGGAAGATATGCACCAGCTTCAATACTTCAATCACGAGGATCCCTCCCACGTGCAAGGCTGGCGAACCATCCTGGTGACCGGGGCGGAGCACCCTTACATGGCCAACTGGTGGGTGCCAGGCTGCGTGATCGGCTATGAGCACACGTTCGTCAATGCTCTGGCGGATTTTCTGAAGTGCCTGGAAAAGGGCGAAAGGGCGCGGCCGGACTTTCAGGACGCCCTGGAAACTCAGGTCGTTGCGGAAGCGGTGCTGGAAAGCGCCCGGCTTGAGAAGTGGATCACCATCAACTCATCGCCAAGCCCACAAGCCTGATATCCCGCCGCCGCGCGCCACTGCGCCGCTGAGCTTGCCTACCTTCTTAGCGGATCAAAACGTCCGCCGTATGCGCGGTGTTGTTCACATTCCCCACGACGATCCCCACGGATTGCCCGGCGGCGCAAGCCGATTGACCGTTATCGTGCAGTTTTCCTGCGACGCCAGTCGATGCGGGTGGCGCGCACGCCACATCCCCCGCCGTGATAAGGCCGGAATCAAAGTTAGCGGCCCGGGCCTCGCCGTGGAAAACGGCGCCGATCTGCCCGGCGGCGTTGGACAAGGCGACTCCCAGCCAGTTCACAGCCCCGGGCGGACAATCCACGGCGCCGCGCTCGGAGCTGGCGGCGCAGGCCAGATCGCCGACCGCGCTGACTGCTGAGGAGGATGCAGTCACAAACGACTGCTCCAGTACCAGCACCCCTTGCACGCCGGCGGGAGGCACGCCCGTGGCCACGCCAGGCTGTAAAACCAGATCGCCACCAGCGCCGGCGCCTGAGGTCGACTGGCCGGCGATGGTGAGGGCGCCCAGTGCGCTCGCCGAAGACCCCGCGCCGCCTCCCAGCGTGAACGATCCCGCGCCGTATAGCGGCGTGACGGCGTTGGCCGCGTACGTTGCGCCGCCAGTCGCCGTGAATGCGGCTCCGCTGACCCCGCCGTTGAATTGGTTCAGCGCCCCGGACGCGGTGGTGATGCGCGTGGATTGATTGCTGGCGCTGTTCGCCACATCGCCCAGCGAGTAGAAACCCAGATGCGTGCTGATGTCCGAGTAGGAAAACACGTCGTCCTTGAGGACGGAGAATCCGGCGGGCGCCACGACGTTGCGCACCGTGGTGTCGATCGTGGAGGCGTCCAGGTGAACCACGGCGTCGGTAATCCACGGGCTTCCAGTGATCGTATCGATGGCCGCCGCGCTGCCTTTGGTCAACTCCACGCAATCCGCGAACCCCTCACAGTGTACATCCCGAATCGAAGCCCCAATGCCGTAGTCCGGCCCGGAGTGGATCAGCAGAACGCCGGCGACGCCAGTGGCGGAGTGATTGGGAGCGCAGCTTACGTTGCTGGCCGCGGCGCGCCCCAAAGGCACGCCGGCGAAAGTGAGGCATTGGGTGTAAGCGGCTTCCTGCCCGGTCATGCTCACGTTCTCCACCTGGCTGTTTTGCGCCTGCGGACCTTGCGCGGCGTAAAGCCCGCCCAGCGCGTTGGCCACGTTGATGTCGCGAATGCCACTTTCTTCCTGAGCGTAGGGGTTGTAAACGCCAAGGCAGTAGGGTACCGCGTGCTGCGGGGTGTTGTCGTACGAGCAGTTGATGGTCAGGTGTTGCACCCGCACGTCAAACGAGGCGCCCCCGCTGCCCAGCACAAACACCGCGCCGGTGGTGTTCACATTGGAGTAGGTGGCGGTACCCGCGGTCATGGCGGAAAGGGTGACGGGCGAACCAAAAGCGTTCACCCCGCCCTGCAGCACCTCCGCGCCGGTGGCAGTGGCGGCGTAGATCTTCCACCCGCAAGGTGAAGCGCCGTTGGGGCAGGGCGCGTTCGCCGCGCCGGTGGCGAGTGCGGCGGGCGCCGCGATCTGCAGGTTCTGGGCGGCTAGGGTGATCGAGTATTCGGCGCTGGGCGTCGTTTCTCCATTCGGGTTGACGTAACTGACAACGACGTAATAGGAGCCGGTCAGTGATCCTCCCCCCACAGCCGAAAGCGGGCTGGAGGAATAAGACGGCGGCGGTGTTCCCTGCGGGAATTGCTGCGAAACCCTGACCTCGGTGGTGGTGCGGCCCAGGCCGTCTAATTGATCCGTCGTGTTGAGCTGGATCTGGGTGCTCGTGTACCACACTCCGGCGCCCAGGGTCAAATCCACGCGCTGGGATGATACGAAGGGGTTGGCGGTGAACGTTTCGGGCGTGGCTTCAAATGCGTTCACGGCGCCGCCCTGCAAAGGCAATGCGGCGATGGCCGCCGCCACCGTTGTGTACTTTATGCCGTCCACCCACAGCACATTGTTGAAATTCGGCGCGGTCACCAGGCTGGAAGACGTGTTGTAGGTAACGTCCGGAGCGCCGCCAAAAACCCCGGCATTGTTAAATTGAACCTGCGCGTTCGCGCCGCCGGGCACGCCGCCTGACGCGCAAGCAGCGCCCGCATCCGCCAGCACGCCGCTCGCTGACCACTTGGCGCAATCGCCCGCCGTTGCCCCACCGCTGAACTGTGCCAGCGATGCCGGAAGCTGGCCCAGCCCCGCCACTCCACTTACGTCACTGAAGGCCGGCTGGGTTAGCGTGGGCGCTCCTGAGACGGAAATGGAGTTGATCCACTGGTGCGCCACCGCGCTTACTGCCTGAATTCCGCCCAGGCTGCCCGCAGTGGGCGCGGGCAGCAAAGCGGCGGGAATTACGCCGGTGAGGTTGGCCTGAATGTTCCCCAAAGACGTGTTAATGAATGCGATATTGGCGCCGTTTGCCAGGTTTATGGGGGTTTGGCTGGCGGTGTTCGTCCCATTCACCTGAAATACCGCACCACCGGCGCCACAGCCAAAAATGCACACCACGTGGATCGCATTGTTGGCCTCGTCAAAAACGGAAGTGAATACCTGATCGGCATCGCTCGGCGAGTGCATGCCGCCAGCGCCGGGCGACGCTTCAATCCGAATGGCATTGTGTGCCGCATCAAAAACGCTGGCAGAAATCTGATTGAACCCAAAAGGGCCGCCTGCTGGCCTTGGCATTGGAAGCAGGCGCACTTGGCCGCTCGGAAGCATAATGGCCCGGATGCGGATTTGCGGCGCGAAGGGCCGAGCCGCTTCGGCTACGCCCGTCACAATGAGCAAGATGGCTGAAAAGCAGGCGGCCTGCTTGGAGATGGAATGAATGGTTCGGCGGTGGCATCCGAATCTTGCAGCAAAGATATTAAGAATGGAAACCGCGACTGATGACTGCGATTCCCAGGAGACAGGAAGAGAAGGAAGTCGACGCATGGAGTGCCTCACGGGAAAATATTCCTGAATTTAGCTATAACGATATCGCTTAAAAGATAACACCTGAAAATGAGACAATGGGGACGAATGAGACAATTTTTTTCAATTGCCATGGAATCAATCTGTTAGATTGAATTATGGCCCCAGAAAGGCGCCACAAAAGGAGGTCTGTGTTGCTTTTTGCCCCATGCCATGGCAGCTACACTGTTCAGTCCAAGACTGTGGAAGAGTGTTGATACTAGGCAAGAAACAGGCAGTCAAGATCGGCGGTGGTTCATCAAGTTGCACAAGCAGCAGTTAGTTAAGAGACTTGTCACCCAGGTTCCCCGCTCCGATTCAGGCATCCGGCGGGCACAATAGTCGCAAATGCTAAAACGCACGGCTGGCAACCACAGGTCGGAGGTTCTCATAGAGGGGAAAACGCTGGGTAAGCGCCTCCACCTCACGGCGAATTCGTCCCAGCACGGCTTCGTCTTCCAGATGGTTCAAAGCCTCGGAAATCCATTTGCCAATCTGCACCATTTCGGCTTCCCTCATGCCTCTGGTGGTGACAGCCGGGGTACCGATGCGGATGCCGCTGGCCACCATCGGCGGCTGAGTATCAAACGGTATGGCGTTCTTGTTCACGGTGATGGCGGCGCGCTCCAGCGCCTCCTGAGCCTGCTTTCCGGTTACGCGGCGGGAATAAACGTCTACCAGCATCAGGTGGTTATCCGTGCCGCCGGCCACCAGCCGAAAGCCGCTGGCGGCCAGCGTTTCGGCCAATGTTCTGGCGTTGATAACAATCTGCTTCTGATACTCGCGGAATTCGGGCTGCTGCGCTTCGAGCAGGCAAACCGCCTTGGCGGCAATAATGTGCATCAAAGGCCCGCCCTGGATGCCGGGGAACATCAGCTTATCCAGCTCTTTGGCATGCTGCGCCTTGCAAAGCACCATGCCGCCGCGCGGACCACGCAGAGTCTTGTGCGTGGTGGTGGTTACAAAGTCGGCGAAGGGTACAGGGCTGGGATGCAGGCCGGCCGCAACCAGTCCGGCTATGTGCGCCATATCCACCATCAGGAAAGCCTCTACCTTACGGGCGATTTCCGCAAAGCGGGCAAAATCGATGGTGCGAGAATAGGCGCTGGCGCCGGCCAGGATCAGACGCGGGCGATGTTGAACGGCCAAACGTTCCAGCTCGTCGTAATCGATGGTCTCCGTATCCTGCCGCACACCGTAAGAGACAATGTTGTACATGCGGCCGGAAAAATTCAGTTTGTGGCCGTGGGTTAAATGGCCTCCGTGGGCCAGGCTCATGCCCAGAACGGTGTCGCCGGGCTTCAGCACGGTCATGTAAACGGCCTGGTTTGCCTGGCTGCCGGAATGCGCCTGCACGTTGGCGTGGTCCGCGCCAAAAAGCTGCTTGGCTCTCTCAATGGCCAGCGTTTCGGCTACGTCTACAAATTCGCAGCCGCCGTAGTAGCGCTTGCCGGGCAGTCCCTCGGCGTATTTATTGGTCATCACGGAGCCGGCAGCAGTCAGTATGGCCTCGCTCACAAAATTCTCTGAGGCGATCAATTCCAGCGTCCGCTGCTGGCGGTCCAGTTCCTGCGCCAGCGCCCTGGCAATTTCCGGATCAACCTGCTCCAACGGCCGCAGCCGCGCTGCCTGATCATTTCCCATAAAAAAGTGGACTCCTTCCCTGTAAACCCGCCGCGGCCCGCAAAACAGATTCGCTGGCGATGGCAGAGGACGCACGCACTGGCCCTTTGATTCTATCGAAGGGCCGTGACCGACGCAATCCAACACGAGCCAATACGACTGCCGCGGCGCGAAGCCGCGGGGTTATAATAGGATTTCACGGGCGAATTCGTTTATTTAAGGAGCAATCATGGTCGAGCTGGCCAGGAAGCAGTGTATTCCCTGCAAGGGCGGAGTGCCTCCCTTGAAAGGCGCGGAATTGAACGCTCTGCATCAGGAAGTTCCGGAATGGAACGTTGTTAATGAGCACCACCTGGTGCGCACCTACCGCTTCCCAAACTTTGCCCATGCCCTGGGCTTTGTGAACAGGGTTGGCGCCGTGGCTGAGGAGCAGGGGCATCATCCCGATATTTTGCTGGCCTGGGGCAAGGCTGAGGTAACGCTTTGGACTCACAAGATCGACGGCCTTACTGAAAGCGACTTTATTATGGCCGCCAAGATCGACAAGCTTTATGAGTAGCATAATTTATTTGAATTGCCTGGAGTGCGGCCGTGGGCGCTTTTGGGTTGACAGCTCACTGCGAAAACGGCCATTCTTAAGTTTCATGGATAAATTCGGCTCTTATTATTTCCGGGGATGTTGTTGTTGCTGGAAGTGCGCTTCCCCGGCAATGGGCTGAACCACCCAAGATTTGACCTAGAATCAATTTAGCCAGATCAGAGACCCACTGCCAGCGCAAGAATTGTTGGCAGTGGGTTTTGTGTTTTCAGGAGGTTGACATTGTACGAAGGCCAGAATGTAACGCCAAGGGAAACCAAAGCCCAGCGGGCGGAGCGGTTAAAAAAACTGAAGAATCCCTGGCAGGCTTTTGAAGAAATCGAGCGCTTCGCACTTGAGGGCTGGGAATCTATTCCCGCCGAATGGCTTTCAACCTACTTTCGCTGGTGGGGAGTTTACACTCAGGGCGATGGCGCCGGCGTGCTGGGAGGGAAGGGCGGTGAAGGCAAAGCTGTTCCTTATTTTATGCTGCGCATCCGCATCCCCGGCGGACTTCTGGACAGCCATCAGATGCGGGAAATCGCCGGCGTTGCGGCGGAGCACGCCCGCGGAGTGGCGGACTTGACCGTGCGGCAGAACATCCAGTTACACTGGATCACTCTGGAATCGCTGCCGGGCATTCTGCGGCGGCTTGAGAAGGTAGGGCTAAGCACGATGGCCGCATGCGGCGACACAACACGCAATATTACCGGCTGCCCGCTGGCTGGCATTGACGGCGGCGAAATCTGTGATGCAACGCCTTTGGTATCCCAGGTGGATACGATGCTGGCCGGGCATGCGGATTTTTACAATCTGCCGCGCAAGTTCAAGGTGACGATCAGCGGATGCCGCACCTGGTGCTCCTATCCGGAAATTAACGATGTGGGACTAATGGCCCAGGCGCGGCGCAGTGGCCGCCGGCGCGAAGTAGGCTTTGCGCTGCGTGTAGGCGGGGGGCTTTCCTCCGAGCCGCATCTAAGCCTGCGCCTTCCGGTGTTTGTGCAGTGGGATCAAGTGGCGCCGGTAGTCCACGCCATAGCGACCATTTTCCGTGACTCCGAATGCCTGCGCGAAAGCCGCGAACGCGCCCGCCTTAAGTATCTGTTTACCCGCTACGGCTGGACGGCGGATTCATTTCTGGCAGCCATTGAGGAGCGGCTCGGCTATCCCCTGGATCCGCCGGAGGCCGAGACCCTGCCCGATGATTTTTACCGCGATCACGTGGGAATTTATCCGCAAAAGCAGCCAGGCTTGTATTACGCCGGGGCAGCCGTGCTGCGCGGACGAATTACCAGCAGCCAAATGCTGGCCGCCGCGGAGGCCGCGGAGCGCTGGGGGCACGGCGATCTGCGCATTACCACAGGGCAGAATCTGCTGATTGTGAATATTCCCAAACATAACGTGGACCCGGTTGCCGCAGAACTGCATTCTGCCGGGCTGCCTCTTGCCGGCTCGCCTTTCTGGCGCGGCATGATTGCCTGCACCGGCACAGAATTCTGCAAGCTGGCCATAACCGAAACCAAATCCTATTCGCAATGGCTGACGGAGCAACTGCAAGCGCGGTTGCCCGGCTTTCGCGAACCGCTGCGCATCCACGTGACCGGCTGCCCGAACAGTTGCGGGCAGCATTGGATTGCCGATATCGGCCTGGAGGGCAAAAAGATCAAACAAGGCGGGCGCATGGTTGACGCCTATTACTTCTGCGTGGGCGGAAGCGTAGGCGCGCAGCAGGCCATCGCGCGGCCTACCGGCTTCCGATGCGCCTCGGATGACGTTCCCGAAGCCATCACCCGCCTGCTGGTGGCCTATCTTGAACTGCGCGACGAGGATGAAAACTTTCGCGCCTTCTGCATGCGCCAAACCGACGAGGAGCTTCGCGCCCTGCTCGCTGGTGAAATGCTCGCACCCGTGCCGCACGACCTGCCCGGCGGGCGCCTGCCCATGGGCCTTGAAATATAAGTGCGGCGCCTGTAAGAAAAGGCCATCCAGCGGGCAACCCACCTGAGCTGGCCACGGCCTCATTGCCTTCAACCTCAAAAAGGCACGATGCAAGGATTTCCAAACTTCGCGCTTCTCGTTGTTTAATAGTTGCTGCAACAAATTTCAGCGGCGGCGGGAGGTGCGCGTGGCGGAGATTGCGGCGATATTTTCGGATGTGGGCGGGGTACTGGGCACAAACGGCTGGGACAGACCATCGCGGCGCCTGGGCGCGGAGAAATTCCAGCTTGATTGGGAGGAGTTTGAGGACCGTCACGAATTGGTGTTCCCGGCCTTTGAAGCCGGCCACCTGACGCTGGAGAACTATCTGGATCGCACCGTCTTTTATCGCCCCCGGGCTTTCACGCGCCAGGCGTTTCAGGACTTCATGTTTTCAACCTCGCAGCCTTATGCCGATACGCTGGCCATTTTTGAGCGACTTGCAGCCAGCCGCGGTTACCTGCTGGCCACGCTGAACAACGAATCGCTGGAACTGAATTTGCACCGGATCGAGGCCTTCGGATTACGCAAATACTTCACGGTTTTCTTCAGCTCCTGCTTCCTGGGCCTGAAAAAGCCCGACGAAGGTATTTACCGGCTGGCGCTGAAGCTTACCCAGCGCAGCGCTGAAGAAGTGCTGTTTATCGACGACCGTCCGCTTAACGTGGAGGTGGCGCGCAAGTGCGGCATGGCGGCCATCTGCTTTGAGAGCGCAACTCAAATGCTGGGGGAGATGCGCAAGCTGGGCATCAGTGTGTAGGTGGCTGGCGCCGCGCGAAGGCGCCGCCCTGTGCATTCACTTGTCTCGCACGGCCTCCAACCCCACGGAGGCGATGGTGACTTTTTGCAGCCGCTCTTGCCGGTCCACCCAAAGGTCAATCCGCGCCTGATCGGTCACCACCACCAGATGCCTGGTACCGGGCGGCTGGCCCGGCTCATCGGGCGCTGCCTGCACGGTGATTTCGCCGGGAACAGCTTCCTGGGGAATAAAGGCGGGAAAGGTCTGCGCTCCGCCATTGCCGCGGTCATATCGCCACACCACCAGCTCATACTGATGGATGACGTTGTCATCCAGAATCGCCACGTCGCGCGACAGGCTGAATTCCCGCTGGTCGCTCTCGCCGCTTACGGTGCGGTAAACAACCTGCGCGGGCTGAGTGAGGAAGTTTGCTTCAAGCCGGGACGATTGCGCACCCGTCTGGCTCCAGCGATAAGAGAGCGGGTTAAAGGAGGAATCCAGAACAAGGTCTGGGCGAGTTTTAAAATTGAGAGTTTTGCCATCCTTGGGAAGCTGCAGGTCTGATTGCGACCGCGCTTCAATCTGGCCCACCGAAGACCGGATCTCAAATTTCTCGTCGCCAATGGTGGACCCGGCAAGAGTAATATGAAACGTGCCCTCGTCGTTCAACGCCGCCGTGGACCTTTTTTTCTGGCGCGCCTGAAGCGTTACCGTGCAAAGCGCCAGCAACGCGGCCGCCCAGGCCATTTTACCAAGTTGCCCCAAACCGGTCCTCCACGCGTCAAAAGATACGCAGCCGTAAAATCTGTTCCACCACTTGCCGCGGCTCCAGGCCGTCAACTGCAACCCGGTAATCCGCCATGCGGTAAAAAGGCAGGCGTTGCTGATAAAGCTGCAGGAACTGCTCCGGATCGCGGAATAGCGGGCGGTTTGACATCATCTGGCAGCGCTGCTGCAACTCCTGCAGATTGCAGTCCAGCCACACGGTGACTCCGCCGCCGTCGCGGATCAGATCGAAATTGGGGCGCTGAACGAAAGTTCCGCCGCCCAGCGCAATCACCGCCGGCTCCTTGCGTGAAGCCTCGGAGAGCGCAGCGTGTTCCAGTTCGCGAAAAAAAGGTTCTCCTGCCTGCTCGAAAATTTGCCGGATGGTGTGCCCCTGCCCAGCCTCAATCGTAGCGTCCAGGTCGATGAACGGCCATCCCAGCGCCTTTGCAAGCAGGGCGCCGGCGGTCGTTTTTCCGCATCCCATAAAACCCAAAAGGAAGATCAACTTTTTGCGATGACGGCCCATGGCAGGAAATGGACTTGAACTCCGGATTGATTATAGGTGGCGGAGGGGGGGCGAATCAACCTGTCGCAGTCAATGTGTGCGTGGCTAGACGCCGGCGGGCCCCGTGGCCTACTGCTGGGGCAGAATGTGAATGGTTCCCTTGTAGGAGGTGAGGTCGAGGGTTGCGCGTCCTTCGTTGTGGGTGCCAAAAAGACCGTTGCCGTAAAGGACGGGAGAAGCGCGGTGCACTTCGGGCTTGATCTCCATCTGGTTATCCAGCTTGCCATGCGCGGAGCGCGCGTGCAGTTCAAAGGAATCGGTCGGCTGACAGAGGATTTCAATATCGCCACTGTAAGTGGAGAGCACGTAGTCACCCGCCGGCACAAGGTTGCCGGAATAGGAAATTCTGCCGGAACTGCTGTTGGCCCGGATGCGCTTGCTGGTGGTGCCCACAAAGGTCACATCACCCGTAACGCTTGAGGCGTCAACGTGGCCGGAGGAGCGAAGTATTTGGATCGCGCCGCCGATGGTTCCAACACTCACTTCCCCAGTGGCGCCTTGGATCGTGATATTGCCGCCTACAGTCCGGATCCAGGTATCTCCGCCAATGTTGTGAATCTCTACTCTGCCTTGTGGATTGGTAATTTCCAATGTCGCACCGGAAGGGACATCCATTGTGTAGTCAACGCGCTTCTCTCCCGACCTCAGGTTCGAGGCCATTGAATCCGTCACCAGATGAATCTTTTCTGCGGTTCCTTTGGCGGGAATGCCATCCACATCCACGTCAACACGCGGCGATACAACATCGTAGGCCACATGCACCTGATGCCGCTCCCAGCCGCGAACCAGCACGATTCCTTCGAAATTCTTCAGACTGATGCGGGGATCAGCGGTCGTGGAGAGGGTTTGTTCCTTATGGGCAGCAGCCAATCCCATTGTGCAAAGGGCGATAATTAGCGCAGGCGCCGCAATCGCAGCTTTGATCAGCTTTTTTCTGCTCATGGTGGTTTAGAACCTCTTTTTCCGTCACTGCCCTTCGTATTCCAGAGCAGATTGAAGAACCTGGGCCTTCTGCACGTAGGCCTGTGAAAGGTAGTCGCGGGCCATGGAGTTGGACGGTTCCTGCTGCATCTCCGCCTGACACTGGCGTATTTCCTCATTCAACGAGTCCAGACTCTTCTGATAAGTCTGCTTCACCATGGGATCGTAGCTGGCGGCGCGTGCGTGAAAAGTGCGCTCCATATCCTCCGTGGCATTGGTCACGTCCACAAAAGCATCATTGTTAGGGGAGACAATCTCCGCGGTCTGAACACCGCCTTGCGAGTGGCGATCCAGACGGCCCGGGGTGCTAAAGAAGAAAAGGGCGAGAGCTGCAATGCCAGCCAGAGCGGCCACGGGAACCGCGCTTGGCCCCCAGGCCAGACTGCCAAAAATCCGCTGCCAAAATGAGGTTTGAGTCCGGATTATCCCTTCCTGCACCAGCGCCACGCGCACATTGGCCCACAGCCGTGCCGGAGGTTCTTCCTCCACCAGAGTTGCGCTTACACTTCTCAAGTCACCCAGGTCCGCCAGCAGGTTGCCGCACGAGTTGCACTGGCGCGCATGGGTCTGCACAAATGGCCGCTCCTCACCTTCCAGAAAGTCGGCCAGCTCAATATCAAACCGGCGGCACAGTGGCCGGTTAATCGCACTCTCTCGCTTGGCTTCTAACATAGGTCTTACCCTTCTTTGCTCTTACGGTTCTTCGTTAGCCGCATGGGCCAGCGAGTCGCCTTCTTCCTGCCTTGGATTGCGCTCTTTTCCCAGCGACTCCCGCAGCTTCAACCGTGCTTTGTGAAGCTGCGATTTGGAGTTGCCCACGGAACACTTCATGATTTCCGCAATCTCGTTGTGCTCGTACCCTTGAACATCGTGCAGAACAAAAACCGTGCGGTAGCCTGGCGGCAATTCATCGATCGCCTTGTTCAAGGCAATGCGGTCAATGGAACCCAGCAACCTCCGATCGTCGTCGCCATACTCGCGCTTAACAGGTTCTTCCTGGGAATTATCAGTTTCATCCAGGGAAACCTGCTGCAAACCTTTCTTCCGCAAATGCATCAGCACTACATTCACCACCAGCCGGTGCAACCACGTTGAAAAGGCTGATTCGCCGCGAAAGGTTGAAATCTTGCGGAATAGCTGCAGGAATGCTTCCTGGCTCAGATCTTCCGCTTCAGCAGCATCTCCGGTCATGCGCAGACACAAAGCATAAACGCGGCGTTTGTGCTTTTCAAAGATAGCCGAAAACGCTGCTTCGTCGCCACGCTGCGCACGCTCGATGTACTCCGAATCGGGCGCCGCCTTTCCTGCCGCGCTCTGCTCTGGGCTCAAATCGTTCCATTTTGCCCAGCGCCTCGAAGCCGCCAATTCATGAGATGCCGGGCTGTAATTGGGAGTTGTATTTGCTCCTAAATCCTTTGTGTACTCCCATCTCCGATCAGCGGTCAATGGCCGGAGCCAGCCAGTGCAACTCGCACCACCGCCTTGCCGATCCCCACGTTACCTGCCGTATCAAAAGCCCGCAGGGTTATCACGTGCTCGCCGGGTGCTAAGGCCTTTACGTTCACCGTAAAGGCCTCATATTGCGAATCCACAATCCCGTCGTCCGAGGTTATCTGTTGCCAATCCCGGCTGTTGGTTGAAATCTCGGCACTGCGCAGTGGCGCCACCTGGCTGCGGGCTGTAAAGTGTATCTCCGCACCCCCGTTAACCTCTTTCTGGCTAACAACTTGAACCACAGGCGGGCTATTGTCAATCCAAAACGGCACGCTGACCAAATCCGCCGTTCGCCCTTCGCCGGGGGGGTTCGATTCCTGGTCCGATGCCACAAGGCGGGCCTGATATTGGCCGTCTGCGTAAGAATCCGCATTCAGAGTATAGTTTGTTTCGTGCAGGTTACGTTTTACCAGGTGCCAGTTTTCTTCATCGGCAGCCTTCAGATACAGGTCATACTCCAGACGGTCCCCGTTCGGGTCTTCGGCTTGCCAGGTCAGGGAAATCGGCTGCTTGGGCATGGGGGCGTTACCCGCTGTAGGAGCTCCAAAGGCGCCCGGTGTCATTGTAACGCTTACCGTCCCCATGCCACCGGTGTTTCCTGTAGAGCCAACCAGACCCGTACGTTCTCCCGCCGTGCTGACGCGCAGGAACTGGATTTGCGGCGGCAGGTTCTGGTTCAGGTAGGAGACGGAAACCTCCTCCAGCGTCGGAGACAGCCCGTTGGCCCCGTGCAGTACCGCCTTCCATTGAATGTATCGCGCTGGCGTGCTGGTGATGAGGTTCGTATCTTTCTTGGTATACGGTCCGGACCAATCGCTCCAGGTCTTATCCGGGCGGTCGGAATTCCCGCTGCGTGTAAAGAACTCCAGGCTGGTCCCGGCGGGTATCGATCCTCGCCAGGCTAGAACGCCCCAGCGCGAGACAAACCGGGTGTCTTTTACCGGGGAAACAAAGTTCCCGGTGGTTTCCAGCGCGTTACCAATGCGGAAAAGGCGCGCGATATTGCTGGTCGCAACCAGCAACTGGTGATCATGCTGCAATAGGCGCGTGGGAAGCGCCTCGCGGGTTTCCGTAAGCAGGGTCAGTTTGGGTCCGTTGGCCGAAGTGCGCAGGTCAAAAACGTGGCCATCCCCATCGGTCGAAAAAACAACATCCTGCCCGCGAATGGCAAGGCCGAAAATGCTCTCCTTGTTTGACGTCCAAAGGGTTTCAGCAGAGTAGTCGGGCAGAATCTGGATCAGCGCCCCGCGCCCGGGAGAGCGGCCCTGGTAGCCAAAGCCCATGGGCGAATTCATAGGCGGAGCGTAAGTGGGAGCGGTGGAAGGGGGCTGATTGGCGTCGGCATTGCTGGCGGCTCCGCTTCCGCCAGCCGCCGTTACCGTAATAGTAGTTACCGGAGCTTGCAGTGTGCCGGGTGTGGAAGGCACAAAAAGCCCGGGCACTCCTTTGCCGGCGACCCCGCCCAGCGCCGCCGCATAAATATTCCCATGGTCATCAACGGCCAGGGCATGGATTTCCGGCAGATTGGCCTGATATAGAACGTAGCCTTTGCCCTCCGGGCTGATGCGGAAGATCAAACCATTCGGCTCGCTGCCGGCCAGCAGGTTTCCCGCCCGATCCCAGGTAAGGCACATGATGTGTGTCTGGCTGCTTTCAAAAAAGACGGACCCTTTACCAGTTGCGTCAACGCGAAAAATCTCTCCCCGGTCGCCCGTGGCTACATAAAGCCGCCCTTGCGGGTCAAACGCCAGCGCCCAGATATAGCGTGCCTTGGGGTTAAAAAAGACGGAGGATTTGCCATCCGGCGTAACGCGATAAACCTTGCCTTGCGGAGAACTGCCTACGTAAATGGCGTGGTCCTGGCCCACGGCCATCGCCAGAATTTCGGGCTCCTGGGCCTGAAAGAAAAGCTTTCCGGTCTTGCCGCCTTCAACGCGAAAAACTTTACCTTGATGTCCTGTACCCAGGTAAATGGTTTGATTGCTATCCGCGGCAACGGAAAGCGCCACGGTTTCATCCGGGCTGAAGATGGGGAAGGCCTGAGGCGCCAGGCGCAACTCGCCTTCGCGGCTTAGCGAAACGCCCTGGAGCTGTCCTTCCAGAAACTGGTCAAAAGTGCTGGTGTGCCAAAATTCAGTTTCGCTGGCGGCAGCCACGCCTCCTGCGATAAGGGCTACGGATAATGCCAGCCCCAAAGTCCTGCGTTGATTCATGAGCAACCTTTCTACGTGCCGCGGTGGAACCCTGCCGCCCGGTCTGTTCGATGGCGCTACTTTACGGGCGTGACCACCTTGAGGAACAGCGTCTGTTGTCCGCGGATGGCGTAAGGCTCCGGCCTGGTCTCAAAATCGCCGATCACGGAACTGCCGCTGAATGTGATGCTGCTTGAAACCGCGGGGTCTGCCATCAGCGTTTGCAGCAGCGAAGGAGGGGGCGAAGGGAACTCATCGCCGCCCAGGCGGAACGAGCGCTGCGGCGCCATCAGCAGGGCGTAAAGCCGGTTGTTGCGCCGCCGGCGGTTCAGTTCCTTCACCATCTGATGCACGTCGCGCGGCGGGTCGCCCGGCCGCGTGAACTGCATCTGTAAACCGTTGATCGCGGCGCCGCCGCCTACCACCAAAGTAAGCCGTGAGTCCGTTACGCTATCCGGAATTTCCACCGGAATCTTTTGCACTCTTCGCTCGCCCGTAGGCGTGCGCTCCACCGCCGTCACCTCGATGTGGTCGCCCGGTCGAACCTCAGCCTTTGAGCTCCACACCTGCTGGATTTCCGCCAGACGGCTCTGGTCGCGCGAGACCATGTGGACATCAATGGAGGCAACGTGCAGATCGGGGAATTCGCTTGCCAGCAGGTAGCCGAGCGGAGAAGCCACATCCGCTGCAGCGGCATTGGCGCTGTTCACGCCCGAAGAGACCACGTCTTCCAGGTCGATGGCATCGCCGTTGGTCAGTTGAATTTTACCGTTCACTTCGATGGTGGAGGGTCCCGCCATGCGCTCCGTTGTGCCCAGGGTTTGCACCAGCGCCACATTCACCAGCAGCGGCGTCAGCAGCGGTTCCTGTGCTACCTTGAAGTCGTAGCTGGTCTTGCGGTTCAGCGTGGAATCCAGCTCCAGGTGAACGGGCAGGAAGGGCGCCTTTTCCCCCACGACGCCGTAAATGGCGCCAAAGCGATCCTGGTGAATGCTGCCCACCGGCGCGCCCGAGGCGTCAATCTTAAACGAAACGGAGAGGCTGGGAATGGTAGCCAGAACTTCAGCCGGTGCAAACGGCACATCCACCGGGCCGGTTGAAAAAACCTGATGGCCGCACGCATAAATGTTGTTGGCGTCGCGGTAAGTGACCGTGCAATCCACGTTCAAATTCAAATCGCCGCTGGCCAGCAGCATGCTGATCATCTGCCCCGGCTTCACGTCCATGCCGGCAGTTGTTGCGCCTTCCTGCGGCGGCCGGGGCAGTGAGCCGGAAATCATGCCGCCCGCCACAGGCTCAAATCCCAGGGAGTGGAATACCGTCGCATAAGCTTCCATCACGTTCCGGCTGATGCCGCCGATCTCGAGCGGAAGCATGTACTGCAAGCCGTTGGGAGCAGTGTTCTGCGGTGTAAAAACGGGTTTCCAGCCGGCAAGGTTCCAATCTTCGGCGGGTATCCAGCGCCCGCTCTGCCCATCTGCTTCAGTAGTGCGGCCTACGCTCCACTGGAATCTGGGAGAAGCCTGGGCGGTACGGGGCGAAGCAGGTTGGGGAACAACCCGCAGCATATCTTCAATGGGAGTGATCAGGGTGTAAGGTTCCTTGGAAAACGGAAAGGCAATGGCCACCGCGCCCAGCAGTTTGCCGTCAATGTAGACCGGGCTTCCGCTCATGCCCGAGGCAATCCCGGTGCGGTCGAGCGAACCTCCGGAGAGCTTGGCAAGGATAGCTTCCCGCTTGGGGGCAACCACGTTCTTCAGGACGCCGATCAACTCCACCTGGAACGCTTCAACCTTGCCCGCGGAGAAGCTGGAGTAGCCTACTCCCTTCATCCCCGGGCGTACCTGGGCCACCGGGAAAAAGGCACTTGGAGCTTGCGCCCCTAAATTTCCCCCCGCAGTCAAAAAAACCAGAAAAATCAAACAAAACCGCACGGTTCGAGGCCGGCACCCTAATATAGATTCCGCCATCATAGTTCAGTCTAGAAACAATCCGGCCCGGCGTCAAGCCGGGCTTTGGCGCAGCACCCGCCGTTTCTGTCTGCGCCTGCGTCTCACCATTCCCCGCTTCCGCCTGCGGCGCACCCCATTCGCCAAACCGCCCGCCGCTCGCGGGCCTCGCCGCGCTTAGGCCGTCTGCTGCGCGACGCTACTGCTCTTCTGATGCACAAACAAGGCCGCAATAGCGCCCGTCAGCGAGCCCAGCAACACGGTATAGCCTATCCACATGGTCATTTGTGGCAGCAGGGCCTCGTATACAAACTTTTGAATGAACGAAGCATTGGCCAAGGCTGGAGCAATGGCGTCATAATGCGTTCCCCACTTGCCGATCATGGCCACCAGCATAACGATCAGCACCGGGATGCGGGCGGCAAAGGCGTAAGCAAACAGCACATTCACCAGCGCCCTCCAGCCGCTGCGGGCAATAAACGCTGCTGCCAGCATTAGCGCAAAACCGACCAGCATCAAGAGCCCCGCGCCGGGCTTGCCCAGGCGATTGAACATCGACTCTACCAGAAATCCTCCCCCAACAAAGCATACAATCCCAATCGCTATGCTCAAAAACGTTCTGCCGGCGGATGCCCACCGGTCGCCGGCCCCAGCCAGCTTAACGGCAAAATACGGGCCAAACAGAATCGGAAGCCAGGAAATTCCGATCAGCGCGCCCCCACCGCCGGCGGCATTGCTGAACCAGGGCGCGGGCCAGTGCTTTAATTCGCCAACCAGTCTCACGATGGTAATGGCAAGGGTCAGCAGCGCAGGAACAGTTATAAGGCTAATCGTGGAAAAGGACTTCGTGCCGGGCATAGACACCTCCTGAGCCTGAATGGATATGGGTTGTTGGGGAATGAGCCTATCATAAGCACGAGCGATTGCAAAACGCCGCGCACAAACAGGTAGCGGTACGGTTCCGCCTGTGGCACGGGCGTCCCGCCCGTGACCACGGCAAGTACGGCCGTGCTACGCCAGCGCGCGGTTCAAACTGTACCACTGCCCACAAACAGGCCGGAGCGGGTTTTGCCGCTTTGGGCATCTCCGATGGGGTAAAAAAGGGAACCCAGGCCTGCCGTTAACCTAATTTTTTCTGGCCTTGGACGTAGAAATGAGGCTGATCAAAGCGATGATGAGAACAATCACGCCAAGGATGGGACCCAAAGCGCCGGCAATGGCCCGCCACCCTTTTACGGAGCCGGCAAACTGCAACACGCTTGACGCGACCGGCCAGGCAATCGAAAGATTCACCGTTCCGTGCATGCCTGTCCACAAGCAGATCAGTCCCGTTAATAGAAATACGGCGGCCAGTATCATCAAACCTTTGGTTTTCATGCCGCATTACCATAGCACAAGGCGAATCGATTCCAAACCTTGTTGAGGCAAAGCAAAGAAAAACAGACCATCGGCGACGGGCCCGTGAATGCCGCCATGCATCGCAGTTCTTTGGCTCAAACCTGCCGCCGCTCTTCGGTTAAGAATTGGAAACTTCTTGCTGGATTACTGGACAGATCCGTTGCGGCGTGTGAGCTTATCCACTACGTTAATTAGGGCCTCCAGCCGATGATCGGTGTGGGTTTGAGACTCCGCCAGTTGATCCATGCGCGCGGCGAGCAGGTCCATTCTTTCAACCAGGCGCAATTCAGCCTGTGTCAGGCGGCCCACAAGGTCCGTGACCGTGGCCACAGAAGCCTCAAGCCTTGATACTGAAGCCTCAAGCCGCGTAATGCGCTCGTCATGCCGCGCTGCCGTCGTCTCAAGGCGGGCCTGAGTCTCCAGAATGAACTGCATGGTCTTCTCGACGTCCGTAGCGTCCATTATAACTGCATATTGCAGCTCTCCCTCACAATAGGAGCCGTGGTTGTCATGGATTCCCACGTTCTAATCAAATTCCGAGCAGGACATGAAATAGCCGCAACGGCTGCAGACCATCTTGCAATGGAAGGATTCGAGGCGCGTCGAGCACTGCGGGCAGTATTGTACGGGCAATTCTTCCCTCTCGGCGGCATCGGCGGGATTGGGTTCGTCGCTCATCGCGAGATCAGGATAGTGTTGCTGCATAAATCGCGGCCGCAGAGCAGCAATTAACCGCTCAGCGCTCCGTAGCGCTCATTCAACAACTCGGCAATGCCTTGATAGGCGCGCCCCAGCGTGGCCTCATCCGGCAGAAAGACAATGCGGAAATGGCCGCTGCCTTCAGGCTCGCCAAATCCGCTGCCGTGCACCACCATCACCTGCTTCCGGCGCAGCAGTTCACGCACAAAAACGTGATCGGGTTCAGGAATGTTGATGCGCGGAAAGGCGTAAAAAGCGCCGCCCGGAGAAACGCACTCCACGCGAGGCGTCTGGTGGCACCACGCCGTGGTCTGATCGCGGCGCTGCCTCAATTTGGCGATGGCGCTCTGCAGATGGTCCTGCGGACCCTCCAGCGCCTCACGAATCGCAAATTGCAACGGTGTGTTTGCGCTCAGCCGCGCGCGCAGCAGCTTTTGAATGCCTTCCAGATAGAGTTCAAAATCCTCGCCACCGCCACTCGCAATCCCCCAGCCCACGCGCCAGCCGGGCGCCAGATAGGCCTTGGAAAGGCCGTTAAACGTGACCACCGGAACGTCAGGCGCAAGCGTGGCAAACGGCGTGTGCGGCTCGCCGTCAAGAATCAGCCGGTCGTAAATTTCATCCGCAAAAACCACCAGGCGATGCCGCCGGGCAATTTCCGCCAAAGCCTCCAGCGTGGCCCGCGGGTAAACCGCTCCGGTGGGATTGTTGGGATTGATCACCACCAAGCCGCGGGTTTGGGGTGTGATGCGCCGCTCAAGTTCCCTCAGGTCGGGAGCCCAGCCTTGCGCTTCGTCCAGTGGATAGGGGTTGGGCGTTGCCTCCAGTTTGGCCAGCACGGCGGAATAAAGCGGATATTCCGGGCACGGAGTCAGCACGCTCTCACCCGGATTCACCAGCGCCGTCAGGCAAACGTCAACCGCTTCGCTTACTCCCTGGGTTACAAAAACGCTGCGGATGTTGCGAATGCCTTTACTTTCAGCTTGGCGGCGAATGGCATCCAGCGCCTGCGGAATCCCCGGCGATGGAGCGTATCCATTCTGCCCGTCGCGCATGGCCCGGATAACTGCCTCAATCAGGTGCGGCGGCGTGGCAAAGTCAAATTTCAGCGGGTCGCCGATGTTCAGAGGCAATATCTTCTTGCCCTCGCGCGCCAGTTGCTCGCCCACCACGGCGATGTCTCGAATTGCGTAGCGCACATGCTCTAGCCGGAAAGCAGCGTGAAGGCTGGTAGTAGCCATGGCTGATTTGTATCAAAAAGCTCGGCAGGGGTCAAATCGCCGCCCGCAAAAATAAATCGTCTCATTTGTCTCAATCGTCTCCCTCGTCTCATCGCAGGCTGCTACGCTGGCATGATGGATTGCTCAGAGGCAATTACGGGTGTGCGGCGGCACAATCCGGGTTTTGACCCGGAGAAAAATGCAGGCAGCCGAGGCGCGGTTTGGGCGCCGTGGGCCTTTTGCGGCACCAGGAACCCACTCTACGAGGCCTCTACAGGGTGGCAAATGGCACGCAGGGGCAGAGCTTGCCCCGCCCTGGGGACGGCAAGCCGCCCCTCTACAACCCACGGCTGCGGCAAGCCGCGCCTTCCCGGCCGGTGCTGGCGAGGCGCTAACTCACGGTACAGCGCTAAAGGGTGCGGCATTAAAACCCAATGCCGCGTTGCCAGCGGCCAGAGACCGCCCCTGCAGCCGATTATTAAAAATACCCTTAATTATCATTTTTTTACGAAACGAACCCAATCATGATTGAAAACAAACCACTTACTAAAAAACGAACCCAATCGAACCCAACGAATTCCACCATTTTCACCAGGCCCGGAGCCGGCCGTGTTTCAGGGCACGGGGCTGGCGTCATGCGGCAGGCAGGGCAAGGTGTTGATGGGTGTTGTAGCGCGCCAAAAATAGGAAGGTTGAACTATTGTGGGGCTGCATTGTTCATGATATAAGCCTTGAACCCGCAGAAAGCCCTGGGCGCTGCGGGGATTTGCTCAATTGCGGCGAGCGGAGCGTTCCAATGGACAGTGTGAGTCGGCGTAACTTTCTGAGCGGAAGCGTGGTGGCGGGTGCGTCACTGGCGGGCAATTCCTGGCTGGCGCGCAGCATGGCCGCGGCTGTGCCGGACTCCAACACAGCCCGGTTAAACGTCGACGTGGGCCGCACCATCAGTACGATTGACCGCAATCTGTTCGGCTCATTCCTGGAGCACCTGGGCCGGGCCATCTACGGCGGCATCTACGAGCCCGGCTCACCCCTGGCGGATTCAAACGGCTATCGCAAGGATGTGTTACAGCAGATCAAGGGCCTGGGCGTGCCAATAATTCGCTACCCAGGCGGCAACTTTGTTTCCGGCTATCATTGGCTGGATGGAGTGGGACCCAAAAAGGACCGGCCGCGCGTGCTTGACCGGGCGTGGAATTCGATCGAGACCAACCAGTTCGGTACCAACGAGTTTATAACCTGGGCGCGCGAAGCGGGCACGGAGCCGCTAATAGGCACCAACCTGGGCACAGGGACGCCGGAGATGGCTTCCGCGCTGGTGGAATATTGCAACCTGGAGAAGGGCACAAAGTGGAGCGACCTGCGCCGCTCGCACGGCTACGAACAGCCCCACAACATCAAGCACTGGTGCCTGGGCAATGAGATGGACGGGCCTTGGCAGATCGGGCACATTCCCGCCACGGAATATGGCATCAAGGCGCGGGACGCGGCGCTGCAGATGCGCGCCGTTGACCCTTCCATCAAGCTGGTCGCTTGCGGTTCCAGCGGGCCATTCATACCCACTTACCTCGAATGGGACCGCCAGACGCTTGAAGTGTGTTATGACCTGGTCGATGGTCTCTCGCTACATCGCTATATTGGCAACACCAACGAGGAAACCGGCGGCGAATCCACCAAATTCGTGGCTATGAACCTTTCGATGGAGCGTCAGATTGAGGAGACCGTGGCCGTTTGCGACATGGTGCGCGGGCACAAACACTCCCCCAAGTCGCTGTGGCTGTCTTTTGACGAGTGGAACGTGTGGTATCGGGCGCGCAGTGGTAAAGACGTTAACGGCGAACGGCAGGTGGCGCCGCACCTTCTGGAAGAGATTTACAACCTTGAGGACGCTCTGCTGGTGGGCGGAATGCTGAATACTCTGATCCGCCATTCGGATCGCGTGCGCATCGCCTGTCTGGCGCAACTGGTGAACGTGATTGCGCCCATCATGACCAACAACGGCGGCCTTTACCGCCAGACCATCTTCTATCCCTATTCCTGGGCACTGCATCACATTAGCGGCAATGCTCTTGACCTTGTGCCTGAATCGCCCACCTACGAAGTTTCCGGATTGGGCCAGGTAGCCTATTTCGATGTGAGCGGCTCTTTTGACCCGGCTACACGAACGGCAACATTACTTATATTGAACCGCGACCTGGAAAAAGCGCGTGAACTGGAGGTGCATTGGCAGAATTCCGCGCCAACCCGAATCCTGGCCAGCCAGGTGCTTACCGGAGGCGATTTGAAAGCGGTCAATGGCTTTGACGCGCCAACGCGCGTGGCCCCCCAGGACCTGGAACGCCCCAAGATCGGCGGCCGGATGACGCTGCAACTACCCGCCCGGTCCTATAGCGTGATCAGCGTTGCGCTGGGGTAGCCAGGACAGCCGCGGCATTCCTTGCTTACTGCCGGGCGTGCTGCAAGTGAGCATGGTTTTCACAACCCCGGACCCTTGAAAAACTCAACTATTGCCGCAAGTTACCATCATCTTGCCTGCCCTTTGGTGTTGAGCCGCCGCATTTTTTTCCGCGCTCGAAACCTGTAGCCCACTTTGGGCGTCAAATAGCTTTATAGCCCTTTTAAATCGGTTAAGCTTGTAGGGAGGCTTTTTTGATTGCAGGCGGTGAGAAGATGGCAACGGAACAGATGATCTCCAGATTGCCGGAGAACGAAACCGGGTCACAACCAACACCGCATCGCCGGTGGATTCCCTGGGTGTTGATGCTGGCGTTCGCGGTGATTGCGGTACTGGGCTGGCAGGCTGCCGCCCGGCGCCAGCAGGAGGCGCAGAATATGCTCGCCCAACAGGCTCGCGCCGCGGCGTTGCGCGCTGTGCCCGTTTCTGTAGCCACTATCGCGCAGCGTGATTTTCCCGTCTACCTTGCCGGACTTGGCTCGGTGACTGCATTTAATACGGTAACCATTCAAACCCGCGTTGACGGCCAGATCATGAAGGTGTATTTCCGCGAAGGCGACCACGTAAAGACCGGCCAACTGCTGATGCAGATTGATCCCCGCCCCTACGAGATTCAACTGGATTCGGCGCAGGGGATGCTGGCGCGGGATCAATCGCTGCTGCACGATGCCGTGATCAATCTGGACCGCGACAAGGCCCTTTGGGGCGGCGGAATTATTCCCCGGCAGCAGTACGACACGCAGCAGGCCACGGTGGGCCAGCTTGAGGGTAGCGTTCAGGCGGATAAGAGCCAGATTGCAAACGCCAAACTGAATCTGGAATATTGCAACATAACCGCGCCCATCGCCGGAAAAGCCGGTCTGCTGGCCGTGGACCCGGGGAACATTGTTCATGCCGCCAGCGGTGCGGGAATAGTGGTGATTACGCAAATGCAGCCGATTGACGTGATCTTCACCCTGCCACAGGAGCAATTGGCTCCGGTGCTGACCGGATTGCGCCAGGGCAGATCCTTCCAGGTGCTGGCTTTTGACCGTGCCGACCAGCACCAGATTGCCAGCGGACGCCTGGAGGCCACTGACAACCGCATTGACCAGACCACAGGAACCCTGCGCCTGAAGGCGATGTTCGCCAACCGGGATGAGGCGCTGTTCCCCAACCAGTTTGTAAACATTCACATACTGATCCAGGTGATGCCACGCGCGGTGCTGGCGCCTGCGGCCGCCATTCAACACGGCACGAACGGAAGCTACGTTTTTCTGGTGCACCCTAATCAAACGGTTGAGCAGCGCGTGGTGCAGGTGCAACTGACGCAGGGGAACGACGTGGTCATCGCCAAGGGCCTCGCTCCCGGTGATATTGTGGTCACCGACGGGCAGGACAAACTGCGCACCGGTAGCCGGGTGCTTACGAAAACGGCTTCGCGGTTGGCCCAGGAGGGCGAGGGGCCGCAGCCGTGAACCTATCGCGCATTTTTATTCTGCGCCCCGTCGCAACGTCACTCCTGATGGCAGCCATCCTTATTGCCGGCGTGGTTGCCTATACCCAGTTGCCGGTTTCGGCGCTTCCTGAAGTTCAATATCCTACCATTCGTGTGCTCACTTTTTACCCGGGAGCCAGCCCCGACGTTATGTCCGCGCTGGTCACGGCGCCCCTGGAACGCCAGTTCGGGCAGGTACCGGGGCTGAAGGAGATGACGTCCGCCAGCTCGTTTGGGGCGTCTGAGATCACGCTGGAATTCGACCTGGACCAGGATATCGACGTTGCGGAGCAGGAAGTGCAGGCCGCTATCAACGGCGCGGGTACTTTTCTGCCGCCCGATCTTCCCAATCCTCCCCTGTACAGCAAAGTGAATCCCGCCGATGCACCCATTTTGACTCTGGGTCTTTCCTCACCCAGCCTGCCGCTGCCGGCCGTGGAGGATCTGGCGGATACCACCCTGGCGCAGAAAATTTCGCAGGTGCTGGGCGTGGGTCTGGTGTCGATTTCCGGCGGACAGCGGCCCGCGGTTCGCATTCAGGCCAACCCGACCACGCTGGCCAGTTACGGACTTAGCATGGAAGACCTGCGCGGCGCTTTGACCGCGGCCAACGTTGACCAGGCCAAGGGAACGCTGCAGGGAAGCCGCCTGGCCTACACCATAGGCGCCAATGACCAACTGGTTTCCGCACCTGACTACGGGCCCATTATCATTGCTTACCGTAATGGCTCCCCGGTGCGCGTTTCCGACGTCGCCAGGGTAACCAGCGGAGCGGAAAACAACGAGCAGGCGGCATGGATGGACCTGTCGCCTGCCGTAATTATGAACGTGCAGCGGCAGCCGGGCGCCAATATCATCACCGTGGTAGACCGCATTAAAGGCCTTCTGCCCCGGCTGGAAGCGGCGCTGCCCTCGTCGGTTCAGCTCAAAGTGCTCACCGACCGCACGAATACCATTCGAGCCTCCGTGCGCGATGTGGAGTGGGAACTCTCCCTGACCGTGGGTCTGGTGATTCTGGTAATCTTCCTGTTTCTTCGCACCCTTTCCGGGACCATCATTCCCAGCATCGCGGTTCCGCTCTCGCTGGTTGGGGCCTTCGGCGTCATGTACCTGATCGGCTTCAGCCTGGATAACCTTTCCCTGATGGCGCTCACCATATCCACCGGCTTTGTGGTGGATGACGCCATTGTGATGATTGAAAACATCTCGCGCTACATTGAAATGGGCGACAGCCCGCTGGAAGCGGCGCTGAAAGGCTCGCGGCAGATCGGCTTCACCATCCTTTCGCTCACCGTTTCGCTGATCGCGGTGCTGATTCCCCTCCTCTTCATGGGCGATGTGGTGGGGCGGCTTTTCCGCGAATTCGCCATCACCCTGGCCGTAACCATCTTGATTTCGGCCGTAGTTTCACTAACGCTCACCCCCATGATGAGCGCCCGGCTTCTTCGCCACCGCCCGCCGGAGGAACAAGGCCGCTTCTTTCGCTGGTCTGAGCATCTGTTCGTGCGGACGATTGAGCGCTACGGCGCTTCGCTGCAATGGGTGATGCGCCACCAGCCGGAAACTTTGGTGGTTACGGCGGCAACGCTGGCCCTGACCATCTACCTTTACATCGTGGTGCCGAAGGGCTTCTTCCCCGTCGAGGATACGGGCGTTATTCAAGGCACTTCAGAGGCCTCGCAAACGATCTCCTTCACCCACATGGCCAAAGAGCAGCAAGCCCTGGTCGACGTGATTCTGCAGGATCCCGCGGTGGAGAACGTCTCCTCGTTCATTGGCGTCGATGGCACCAACATGACTCTGAACAGCGGTCGCATTCAGATCACCTTGAAGCCCCTGGAGCAGCGCCACGCCAGCGCCGAAGAAATCATACGGCGCTTGCAGCCTCGCCTGGCCGCCGTGCAGGGTATTACCCTGTTTATGCAGCCCGTCCAGGACCTGAGCATTGACGATCGAGTCAGCCGCACTCAGTTCCAGTACAGTCTGGCAGACGCCAACGCGGCGGAACTGAACGCCTGGGCGCCGCGTCTGGTTGCCAGGCTGCAGGCGCTGCCCATGTTGCGCGATGTGGCAACAGACCAGCAGGACCACGGCCTGCAGACTTCACTGGTCATCGATCGTGATACTGCCAGCCGCCTTGGCATTACCCCGGCGCAGATTGACAGCACCCTTTACGACGCCTTCGGCCAGCGCCAGGTCTCAACCATTTTTACGCAGCTCAACCAGTATCACGTCATTCTTGAAGTCAGCCCCGAGTTTAAGGAAAATCCCGACTCCCTGAAAAATCTTTACGTCAACACCAGCATGGGGACGCAGGTTCCGCTCAGCTCATTCGCGCGCTTTGAGCCAACCAACGGAACCCTGGTTATAAACCACCAGGGTCAGTTCCCGGCGGTAACGCTTTCCTTCAATCTTGCTCCGGGAGCTTCGCTAAGCCAGGCGGTTGACGCAATTCGCAGCGTCACGCGCGAAATCGGTATGCCGGCTTCCATCACCGCCAGCTTTCAAGGCACAGCGGCAGCCTTCCGGGCCTCGCTGGCCAACGAGCCCTTGCTGATTCTGGCTGCCCTGGTCACGGTTTACATAGTGCTGGGCGTGCTTTATGAGAGCTACATCCACCCTCTGACCATTCTTTCCACCTTACCCTCCGCAGGCGTGGGCGCCATTCTTGCCCTGCTCATTTTCCACACGGAGTTCAGCGTGATTGCCCTGATCGGGGTCATCCTGCTGATCGGAATCGTGAAGAAGAACGCGATTATGATGATTGACTTCGCGCTGGGGGCCGAGCGCGAGGAAGGCAAGAGCCCGGATGAAGCCATTTACCAGGCGTGCCTGCTGCGCTTTCGCCCCATCATGATGACCACTATGGCGGCTCTCCTGGGCGGATTGCCTTTGGCTCTTGCCACCGGCACGGGCGCTGAATTGCGCCGCCCGCTGGGCATTACGATTGTCGGAGGGTTGATCCTCAGCCAGATTCTCACGCTTTACACCACACCGGTGGTTTATCTCGCTTTTGACCGGCTGGCGCGCCGCTTTCGGCCGGCGGCTTCAGACTTGCTGGCCAATTCCGTTGCGCCTTTTGAAGAGCAGGCATGAATATTTCCGCTCCCTTCATCCGCCGTCCGGTGGGCACCTCACTGCTGGCGCTGGCGCTGCTGCTGGCGGGTATAGCGGGCTACCGCCTTCTGCCCGTCGCTCCCATTCCGCAGGTCGATTTCCCCACCATCGCGGTGGGCGCCGGCTTGCCGGGGGCCAGCCCTGAGACCATGGCCTCCGCCGTGGCTACGCCTCTGGAGCGCCAGTTCGGACGCATTGCCGGCCTGGCTGAAATGACTTCAACCAGCTCCATGGGCCAAACCTCCATCGTGCTGCAGTTCGACCTGAGCCGGAATATTGACGCTGCGGCTCGTGATGTTCAGGCCGCCATCAACGCCGCCCGCAGCCAGTTGCCGGCCAACCTTCCCAGCAATCCGTTCTACCGTAAAATGAACCCGGCCGATGCGCCTATCATGATTCTGGCGCTTACCTCAGACGTGCTGCCCCAGAGCGCGCTGTACGACGCCGCGGATTCCATTCTGGCGCAGCGCATTGCGCAGGTGGAAGGCATTGGGCAGGTCTTTGTGGGCGGCAGTTCCAGACCCGCAGTGCGCGTGGAGGCGAATCCGCGCGTTCTTGACCATCTGGGCATGGGCCTTGAGCAATTGCGCACCGCCCTGGGCTCCATCAACGTGTTCCGCCCCAAGGGTTCGCTGGCGAACGCGGGCACGTCGTGGGCGGTGGCTGCCAGGGACCAGCTATTTAAGGCGCGTGACTACCGGCCACAGGTTGTAGGCTATCAGAACGGCGCGGCCGTGCGCCTGAGTGATGTGGCCAACGTCATCGATTCCGTCGAAGACGTCCATACGGGCGGCAGCGCCAACAACAAGCGTGCCAATATGCTGGTGATTTTCCGCCAGCCTGGCGCGAACATCATCCAAACGGTCGATAACGTGACCGCCATCCTGCCGGAGTTGCGGGCTTCCATTCCTCCCACCATCCACCTGGCTGTTACCCTGGACCGCACGCAGACGATTCGCGCCTCGGTAAGAGACGTGGAAATCACGCTGCTGATCTCAGTGATTCTTGTAGTGCTGGTGGTTTTCGCGTTCCTGCGCGACATCTGGTCAACCATCATTCCCAGCATCGCCGTGCCGCTCTCTTTGATCGGCACGTTCGGCGTCATGTTCCTGTTCGGCTACAGTGTGGATAACCTTTCGTTGATGGCTTTAACCATTTCCACCGGCTTCGTGGTGGATGACGCCATCGTGGTGATTGAAAACATCACCCGCTACCTGGAAAAGGGTATGGGCGCTCTTCAGGCCGCTCTGGTGGGCGCCCAGGAAATTGGCTTTACCGTGCTCTCGATGAGCACCTCACTGATTGCGGTGTTTATCCCCATCCTGCTCATGGGCGGTATTGTGGGACGCCTGTTCCGGGAATTCGCCGTCACGCTCAGCTCTGCTGTTACGCTTTCACTGCTCATTTCGCTTACGGTAACTCCCGCCATGTGCGCCCGGTTTCTGAAGCCGCAACGCGGGCGCAAGCACGGGTTCCTCTATCGCATCTTTGAACGCGGCTTTGACGGCATGCTGTGGCTTTATCGCATCAGCCTGCGATGGGTGCTGGATGACAAAGGGCTGGTGCTGGTGATTACGGCGCTTACCGTGGCGCTGAACATCTACCTTTTTATTACCGTTCCCAAGGGCTTCTTTCCGCAGCAGGATACCGGAAGAATTTCGGCCACGGTCATAGCCTCGCAGGATATTTCTTTTGATAGTCTCCGCGAAAAACAAGGCGAGTTCGTCAGAATCGTTATGAGCGACCCGGACGTTTTTGAGGTGGAGAGCTTTGTGGGCGGCGGCGGCCCGGGCGGAAGCAGCGTGAATACTGGCCGAATGTTCATCGCCTTAAAGCCCGTCAGCGAACGGAAGAGCACGGCGGATCAGATTATTGCGCGTATCCGCCGCAAAGCGGCTAAGGTTGCGGGCGCCACGCTGTTTATGCAGGCCGTGCAGGATATCAATGTGGGCGGCCACTTTACCAGCGCGCAATTCCAATACACGCTGGAAGATCAGAACCTGCAGGAGCTGAACTACTGGGCGCCGCGCCTGCAAAGCCAGTTGCGCACCTTGCCGGAATTGCGCGATCTGGGGACGGACCTGCAAAACCAGGGCCTTGAAACCACGTTGGTGATTGACCGCGACACTGCAAGCCGGCTGGGCATCAGTCCCCGCCAGATTGACAACACGTTGTACGACGCTTTCGGGCAGCGTCAGGTGTCCACCATGTTTGGCGCTCTGAATCAGTATCACGTCGTGATGGAAGTCGATCCCCGCTTCCAGCTTGATCCTGCCGCGTTGACCGATATTCAGGTCAAATCCAACACCGGCGAGTTGGTTCCGCTGTCGGCGTTTGCAAGCTTTAAACCTTCCACCACAACGCTTACCGTAAACCACCTGGGCCAATTTCCAGCCGTCACGTTGTCGTTCAACCTGGCCCCGGGGGTCTCGCTGGGCCAGGCGGTGGAAGCTATCGAGAAAGCCAAAAATCAGATTGGCATGCCCGCTTCCGTGAACGCCAGCTTCCAGGGCACCGCTCATGCCTTCCAGGTTTCTCTGGCCAACGAGCCCTGGCTGGTGCTGGCGGCACTGGTTGCGGTCTACATTGTTCTGGGCATCCTGTATGAAAGCTATATTCACCCCCTGACCATTCTCTCCACGCTGCCTTCCGCAGGGGTTGGAGCTATTCTGGCCCTGCTGCTCTTTCACACCGAGCTGAGCGTCATCGCCCTGGTGGGCATTATTCTTCTCATTGGCATCGTCAAGAAAAACGCCATCATGATGATTGATTTTGCGCTGGGCGCGGAAAGGCGGGAGGGTAAAGCCCCGGTCGATGCCATCTATGAGGCGTGCCTGCTTCGCTTCCGCCCGATTATGATGACCACCATGGCGGCCTTGCTGGGCGCGTTGCCGCTGGCCGTGGCCTCCGGCATGGGCTCTGAGTTCCGCCGACCTCTGGGCATTGCGATTGTCGGCGGTTTGATCCTAAGCCAGGCCCTCACCCTTTACACCACACCCGTTGTGTACCTCTTCTTTGACCAATTGGCCTCATACTTCCGCCGCCCGGCTGCCAGAACTGTGCTGGCCTCCACGCGATCTGCTGCTGAAAGATTCTGAGTCGGCGGTGGCATATCGCCCGCGCTTGCGCCTGCCTCTGTTCGGCCGTTATTCGTACCCGTGCCCTTTCGCCGTCCGCTTTTTCCCCGCGCTGGCAATTTTCAGCCAATTGCTTCAATCTATTCAGGCCTTGTCCTGAGGATCATCTCGGCTGCCTCGGGCTTTGCAACAGGGCAATCTAAGAAGGGCGGTTTGATCCCCAATGGAAAGGCATCCAGATTCTCGTAGAGACTTTTTGCGATCCGTGAGTGTTGGCATTCCGGCGGCGGCGCTGTCAGTGGGTGCGGTTGAAACCAGGGCGGAGAGCGCCGCTGCCGTCTCCGGATCGCCCCCTGATCCTGCCGAGGCATCAAGCGCCGGCAGCGTGGCCATCCATGACGGTTCAGGGCCAAATGCGGGCGACGGCAGCCTGCAATTTCTTAAGCACATCGTTGATCTGGGTTTTAGCGAAACGTGTGCCGTAGCCGATGTCAACAACGACGGCAGGCTTGAGATTATTTCCGGTGAGCACTGGTTCGAGAAGGCTCCGCCTGCAGCGCCCGGCCTGGCGCCCCAATGGATCAAGCACAAATTCCGCACGCTACCCTACCTGAATTTCTATATCGATAATTTCAGCGATCTTCCGGTGGACGCGAATCAAAGTGGCTATGCGGATATCGTGAGCTGTTCCTGGTTTTCAAAGCAGATCACCTGGTACCAGAACCCGCGAAGGGCGGATCAGCCGTGGAAGTCAACGGTCATCCAGGCAGGTTATCCGGTGGAATTTGCCTTTCTGGTGGATATTCTCAATACCGGTAAACCGCTGCAGATCCTGCCTGAATTCGGCGACGTGCACGCGCCGCTTTCCTGGTACGAATTGGTGGGAGAAGGCGCTGACGCGAGATGGGTGCGCCACCAGGTCAGCTCGCAGAGCTACGGCCACGGGATTGGAGCCGGTGACGTAAACGGCGACGGCCGTACCGATATTATTACGCCGCAAGGCTGGTTTGAAGCGCCCGAGGACACCCGCAATGGCCAGTGGATTTTTCATCCGGAGTTCGACCTGGGCACGGTCGGATTTATCCACGTTCACGATGTGAACGGCGACGGATTGGCGGACCTTGTGACCAGCGCTGCGCACGGCTACGGAGTGTTCTGGTATGAACAAAGAAAAGACGGGGCTGGAAAGCGAAGCTGGGTTAAGCACGTTATTGACGACAGTTGGTCGCAGGCGCATGCGCTGACTCTGGTGGATTTAAATGGCGACGGACAAATGGAACTGGTTACCGGCAAGCGCTATTTTGCTCACAATGGCCACGACCCCGGCAGCAAGGAACCGCTGGGCGTTTACTGGTACCAGCCCATCCGCGTAGAGGGCGAACTGCAGTGGCAGCGCCACCTGATTGATTACAGCTCGCGCGCGGGCGGCGGCATGCAGATTCCAGTTGTGGATCTGACGGGCAGCGGGGCATTGGACGTGCTCGTGGGAGGAAAGTCCGGCCTTTTCTGGTTTGAAAACATCACGCAGCAAAAGAGCCAGCCGGGCCGCACGGAGGTCCGGTGATAGTGCTCCCCCTGCCCGCTCAAGTGCAGCGGGCAGGAGGAGGCTGGGAACTTGAAGTTCGGGATTAGAAAATGAACTTCAAACCCAATTGAATTTCGCGCGGGTCGCGGGTGGAACTTGGCTGCCCGAAACCTTGCGCGCCGTAGGTTGTGAAGAAGCCGTTGAATTCAGCCGTGTTGAAGGTGTTGAACACCTCGGCGCGGAACTGGATGGTGGCCCCTTCGGGCGTTTTGGGGAAGGGAATGCCTGCGAAATTCTTGAACAGAGACATATCCCAGTTATAAAGCGGCGCGCCGTTCACGATATTCCGGGCGGAGTCGCCAAAGCTTCCGATAGGCACAGCCGCAAAGGCCGCGGGGTTAAACCACAGGTTTGCGCTGCGAGTGCCCGGGCCAATGTTGGGATTGCTGATCACGTTGGCGCGATAGCCTCCGCAGCCGCACTCGGCCGGGTCGCCCGGGAAACCGATCGTTAAAGGTGAGCCGGCATAGAAGGTGGAAATGCCGGAAACCTGCCAACCACTTAGCAACGTGCGCGAGGCTCCGGTGGCGCCGCGCGCAATGGGCAGGGTGTACACGTAGTTGATGACCAGCATTTGCGGAATGTTGTAGCCGCAATTGCCGTACTCAGCCGCTACGTTGTAGGCGTTGTTGATGAAACCCGGCACGTCGTTATCCGCGTAATTCAGACAATGCGACCAGGTGTAGGCCACGCCGGAAGTTAGCCCGTGCCAGTTGGAAAAGCGCAGGCTGGCCTGCAGTGAGTTGTAGTTGGAGTTCGTGGAATTCTGATACCAGCCAATATTGGCAAAGCCCAGGAAGGGCCGGGCCATGTTAATCGGCCCGCTGGTTACGGGACCGAAGGGCTGGTTAATGTTGGTAGTGATCTGCTGGTCAGTGCCCTTGGACCCTACGTACATAAGGGAGAAGACGGTTTCAGGGTTGAACTGTCGCTCAATGCCAAAGCTCCACTCCTGCGAATAGGGCTGCAAGTATTGAGGGTCATAGGCCTGGATGTTGCTGGGGAAGATGGTGCCGGGCACCAGGCCTGGATTGCTGAAATTAGTGTTGAAGATCTGGGGCGAGTTGGAAAACGGCGGATTGGGAGCGACGTTATAAATGTCGTTCCCCTGGATGTTCTCGTAGAAGATTCCGTATCCGCCACGAATTACGGTTTTGCCGTCTTTAAAGGGTTGATAGGCGAAGCCCACCCGGGGTTCAAAGTTTGCCCAGTGATTCTGCACCAACCCTTGAGGGATGCCATTCTGCGCGGCTATCCCTATGCCGTTTAACAGGTTTCCAGTGTTGGGGACGATGGTGCCATTGGCGTTGAACTGTGGAATTTGTGAGGCGCTGAAGAGCGATGGCCGGAAGACGGAGACGTCATTATGGCGCTCGTAGGCATGCGGCATTCCCTCCCAGCGCAAGCCCAGATTGAGCGTCAGGCCCTGCTTTACCTTCCAGTCGTCGCCGGACCACAAGCCGTAGAAGTTGTTCAGGTAAGCCGGCATCGTCTGCTTTTCGAGCTGGGTATAAGAATAAACATTGCCCAGCAGCATGTCGGCAAATTCGTTGCCCCGCGTGGTCAGTATCTGGCCATTGGGGCCCAGATAGCTGCCTGAGGTTCCGCTGCCGTTAAAGGTGTAGTTACCGTTGGTGTTTCCAAACAGCTCCTGTTCCTTCAGGTAGTGTTCGTACTCGCCCCCGAAGTTCAGCGTGTGATTGCCTGCCGTTTTGCTGAGCGTATCGCGCCACACCCAGGTGTTCAGCACGTTGGTCCATGGCCAGGAGCCCGTATCGTAGTTGACATTCAGCGCTGGCCCGGCGAGGTGGATCACGGGTATGCGATTGTCGGTGTTTACCCCCGTAAATATAGGTTGGAGCGATATTCCTGAAGGCATCGCATAGGTTCCCGTGGGCAGCAGAGTGAGCGGTTGGCGGTTGAACGCCACCGTGAACTCGTTCAGCAGAGTCGGGCTAATGGTGCGCGTCAGCCTCAGCATGATGGACTGCGGTTCGTTCAGGAAGCTGGTTCCCACGGTGGGATAAGTGTCGCCCGTCCACAGCGAGGTGGGGAAGGACTGGTTGATGCCATCACGGATGTAATGCACCATCAGCGAGGTCTTATCTGAAAATTGGTGGTCAATGCGAACGATCTGCTCGTTTACATTGATGGGTACGCTGGGGGTGGCGGCGTAAAAGCCGGTTGATGTGGTCGCTGAGGGAAAGATAAGGCCCGGCGCGCCCAGCTTTGCCGCATTGGGATCAAACATGGTAGACGGTATCTGGTTATTGGGAAATGGCTGATAGCCAATCTGGCCGTTGGGCAATGTGACCGGCTTGGTATGGTCCAGAATCACGCTACCATAACTTGAGAAGTCGCCCGTGGTCCATGCTGCCGGTACTGCGGGCGCAAAAATTGTGCTGCCCTGTACAATGTTGCGCCAGTCGCCTTCAAAAAAGAAGAAGGTCTTCTTGTCGTGGCCGGGCAACGCGACAGGACCGCCAATGTTAAAGCCGAAGTCGTTGAAATTGAGTTTGGGTTTGGTTGCGCCGGATTTGTTGGCGAAGAACGAGGAAGCGTCCAACGATGTGTTGCGGTTGAATTCAAAGGCTTCACCGTGATACCGGCTGGTACCGCCTTTAATTTCCACCTGGATGTTCCCGCCTGAACCAAAACCGATGTTCTGGCTCATGTTGCTGCTTTGCACGGTGAATTCCTGAATGGCGTCCTGGTCAGGCACCACCTCCATGCAGCCGCCGCAGCCGCGGTCATAGTTGTCAATACCGTCGATGGACCAGACGTTGTGGCTGGGTCTTTCGCCGTTAAACGAAATCCCTGTAGACGCGGTAACGCCCACCGGCGTGTTGAACGAAGGCAATTGAGAGGCCGCACCCGGCACCAGAGTGGCAAGCTGAATAAAACTGCGGCCGTTGGTGTCGATCTGGCTTATGTGCTGGCCGGTAATAGTCTGCTTTTGCACGCCATTTTCTGTCTGAACGTGAAGGGCCGCAGCCGTCACATTCACTTCCTGCGTCAGCGAGCCGAGAGGCATTTGGATATCCACACGCAAAACGCTGCCCACGTTCAGAACAACGCCGCTATGGACGACCGTCTGGAATCCCTTCCCTTGGGCCTTGATGGAGTAAGTGGAAATAATCAAATCTGAGAAAGCGTAGTTGCCTGCCGAATTGGTTGTGACTTTGCGCGCTACAACTCCTGTTTGGGAGTTGGTTATGTCAACTTCGATGCCCGGAATGGCAGCCCCGGAGGGGTCTGTCACCGTCCCTACAATTGACCCCAGGTCCTGAGCGCGAACGCTTGCCGCGCTCAACAAGGCGAACATTGCAAAACACAGTACAAAAGCGCAATGGCAAATTCTGCTGCCATGGCGCCAGGCATTGTTTCCACCTTTCATAACACCTCCTCTTCGTTCGGCTTTCTCAACACCCTCGGCAGGGAAAGACAGGGCGCGCCTCTCGCAGGTGCGCGGGATGCGCCTAAAATGAAAAGATCAGCTTTTTACCTTCACACCACTTATGACTGACGGAGAAGATCCTGCGTCAGCCGGCGAAAGGAACGAATGGAATCCTGCGTTATCTTCAGCGCAGACTCCGGTCCTTCGGACAAGAGGGCTTCTGCAATCACTTCATGCAGGCAAGCATTCTCTTCCAGATCAATTTCCAGGTGCTTCACGCGAAGAATCATGCAGAACGCAAACACCGGTATGGTGATGCGCGTAAGCGCCTGCACCAGGAAGTTATTCCCCGAAAGTTCCCAAAGAGCTTTGTGGAACGCCATATCGTCATGCGAAAAATAGGCCACCACATCCTTGTTGGCGGCGGCGCGGTGCAGGCCCTTTACGGCTTCAAGCAGCGCTCCACACCTTCCGGACCATAACTGGCGGCGTTCCAAGGCCAGCCGAACGGCCAGTACTTCCCATTCTTCGCGCAAGAGGAAAATCTGGTCGATTTCTTCCACGGTTAATTGGCTGACACAATAGCCGCGATTAGGCCGGTGCTGTACCAAACCCTCACCCGCCAGGGTGGCCAGCGCCTCGCGCACCGTGGCCTGGCCAACCCCCAGCTCGCGAGCGATGCGCGTTTCGATCACTCTCTCGCCCGACGCCAGTTTGCCGGAAACAATCAAGCTTCGAATTAAATCCGCCACCTCGGCGGGCAGGCTGGTGCGATGCCGGAGTTTCGTGGCCAGGCCGTAGGCGCTTGGTTTCTCTGTGGTCAGGGTTGATTGGCTCTTCTCGTCGTCCTCATTCATGCCCGGCCTCAATATTGCGGCAACCATGCCGTTCCAATAGACGCAGTTCGGAACGCCAAACCTGAGTTGATTGTCCGCGATTCCCAGCGCGACCTGCCGCGCCACAGCGAAGGGCAAATCTCAAACCAAACCAAATCGCGCCAGTGCCCCCATCTCAATGCTCGGTTATTGGCGGACGGCTCAAATCCAGTGATCGATCATCGATGATCGTTATCTTCTATAACCATTCTGACGGATTGTCAATAGAAATTTTTATCGATTTGAAGTATTTCTCTTGGGGCTCGAATCTACCCTGGGCGATGGGCCAGTAGCCCCAGCGTGCGAAAGCTTGAAGCGAAAGGCGCAGCGCACCTTATGCACCGCTACAGCGCTAGACAAGTTAATTTATTTCAATATTTTACACATAGATCTCCGGACCGAACTACGCGAATAAAGTGGTCTGACATGGTGAATGGCGAGAGCGGAATGCGGCATTTTGGCATATGGCAAGTTACGCACCTTTGTGTGGCAACAGGGCATGCCTTGCCTTCTGCTGGTGCGCCGGACTTGGCCGGGGCATGGCAGGAAAGGCAAGCCTGATCGTATGCGCCCAAATTGCGCTGCAGAGGTTGATGGGGGTTATGGCAAGTCAGGCAGTTGATGCGTTGCGTCATAATCCAGCACGAGCTCATTTCCAGGCGGTAGGGTTCGTAGTGGATAGTATCGAGCCCGTGCAAACCCTCAGCCAGCACTCTTTCCGTGGTGCGGTGGCAGGCCCCGCAAAAGCCTTCAATCTTCTCAGGCTCCAATGTGCCGGGGTTAAAAATAAATGATTTGGCGGGAGGCTTTCCGCCTGCGGATATGGCTCGCATGGCTGTTACATGCTTTGCTCCGGGACCGTGGCAGGCTTCGCAGGTAACTCCAGGAATCATTGACTCAACGCGCAGTTGATTTTCCGTGACCGCCGCGGTGGTGTGGCACGTGATGCATTGGCGCACTGTGTCGGGCGCCAGGGGAAGGCCAAAAGCCTGCCGAACGGTTCCCACCTCGCTGGCATCCAGCCCTGCTACCACGTCCAGATGTTGCAGCACGGGATAATAGGCCACTTCAGTTTCGTAGTAGACGCCTCCCAGTTTGAACATAAAAGTTTTCCCCACCACTCCGTTGCCGAACTGCCATAGCAAGGGGACGTGGATCACGTTCTTTCCATCGTCAACCGAATAAGTGGCCTGATCGCCTTCCAGGTCGATACGGTAATGGTAGGGCCCGCGGTTGAAGCGCAGGTGCGGCTGCTGGCGCAGCAACTGGCTTTGTCCCACCGGCTTCAATGCCCGAGCCATTTGCGAAAGCTGCCAGCCGGAGGCTTCCGCCGTGTGGCAAATGGCGCATGCCTGAGGGCCGGCATACTCCGCGCGCGATGGAGTTCCGGTGCGAGGCCGCCAGTTCTTATCCACGCCGGAGGGAACACGGTTCAATGCCCCGGCCTGCCGCTCGCTTAATGCGGTGCGGACTGAGCCTGACAGCAGCCATGCGGTTATCATCGCTGCGGCCATCATTCGGAGCCTTCGGCGCCGCTCCAGGACTGATTGATTCTGCCTTCGGGTTATCAATCCTCTCCTCTTTTAATCCGGCTGCATTCCGCGCCTTACCGGTATAAGGTCTCAATCCCGGCTCTCGCCGTGACTTGTCTTGGCTATCCTGCTCCTGTACGATTGATCTTGCTTAGGGCTGCCGCATCGGGCGCCAGTTCTTCGCAGCAACCAGGAAAACAACCGCACCATGCAGGGTATTCAAGCCGCAAAGCGCCTTTGGAGGGAGACTGAAAGATGGGCATTGGGGTTCCTTTTGCCCGTTGGTCGCCCATCCGGCGCGCGGGTGCATACCCGCTGCAATCCATGGATCGCCTTGGCCTGCGGGGCGGTGATTGGCCTGATGGCGGTCCTGATATCCGTTCCCTGCCCGGCGTCTGCCGCCACCTCCCAACCTTCACAAACCGCACCGCCTCAGAATCTGCAGCAGCTTGCAGCGCGCGCTCAGCAACTGGCCAGTCAGGGTGATGCCGCCGGCGCCGCAAAGTTGTATGAAGAAATCGTTCGTCAAATGCCAAACTCCGCCCCTGCCCTGAGTAATCTGGGTCTACTTTACTCCCACATGGGCAAGTATCCGCAAGCCGCCACCGCTTACGAACGCGCCTTGCGCCTGCAGCCGAATACTTTTGGGTTGCTGCTGAATCTTGGACTTGCTTACTTCAAGAGCGGTGAGTTCCAGAAGGCGACCGTTCCGCTGGCCAAGGCCGTGAACATTGACCCGTCCAATTTTCAGGCGCGGACGCTGCTGGGCATGTCCTACTACTCCACCAAGGACTATAAGGACGCCAGCCGGCAACTGGAAAAGGTGCTCCCTTCGCAGCCGCAAAATTCAACTTTGCAATGGCTTCTGGCGGAAAGTTACATGCACAGCGGGCAGGAGCAGCAGTTGATCGATTTTTTCCAGCACGCCATGCAAAATTCGCCGGATTCCTTCACCCTCCACATGCTGCTGGGCGAAGCCGAGGACGGTCTGGACCGCACTGACGCCGCGATTCAGGAATTTGAGAAGGCTGCCGCGCTTGCCCCGGACCAGCCCAACGTGCACTTTGGCCTGGGCTATCTCTACTGGAAAAAGCACGATTACGACCATGCCGCTGTGGAATTCCAGCGCGAAATTCAGGCTGCGGGATCCGTGGCCAAGTCTGAAGCTTATCTGGCTGATATTGCCGTGCGCCAAGGCAAACTGCCCCGGGCCAAGGCGCTGGCCGAACAGGCCATTCGCCTTTTTCCTGACGACCGCATTGCGCATTATGACCTTGGCATTGTGGCCGCGCGCGAGAAAAATTACAAGCTGGCGATTACCGAACTGAAAGAGGCCATCCGTCTGGACCCTTCACGCACTGACGCCCATTACCACCTTGCCGCTGTCTATCGTTCCGTGGATAAGCCCGAGCTTGCAAAGGCGGAGTTGAAGGCGGTGGCGAACATCCAGGAGCAGACGCGAAACAAACTGTATCGCGAGATCTCTGGAGGCGCGGCCCCTCCCGCAAGATAGGTTCAAACTTCAGGCTACCTTCGCTTTGTTCAGCCCTTGCAGCGGCAGGCGGCGCACCAGGTCTCAAGCCTGCCTCGATCCCAACCCCTGCCCGCGGACAGCTAAAATCGCCTTTGTGACGTAATTATATCGTTAGCGACCATGTGGTTACAACTCTGACGCCTGGGCTGGGGTCCGGTTCCAGGCCAAAGACCGTCTTCGCGGGTGAAATGCAGCGCGTCACAGACAAACCACAAGCTTGTCTGAAACAATTTGCTGGTTGTAGTCGTATTTCATGGCGTTGAGTTTGGCGGTGCGGAACAGGCTGTAATTTTAGGAGGCCCTATGATAAGTCAATGCACGACGGGCCGGCCGGTGGTTTGGGGAATTGCTTTTCTAATGCTGATTCCGCTCCGCTCCCTTTCCCAGCAACCGCAGGTGACGCCACCGGCCACCCCGCCCACTCCCGCGGCGCATGCCCAGGATTCTTCCAGCTCTTTGATCCGCACCCAATTTACCCGCACCAGTATTTTCCCCAACCCATTATCTCCCTATGGCAATCCGAAGGTTCCCCCGCAGCGGCTGGCAAATTCACGCCGTATCTATAGCCTTATCCAGGATGGCAAACTACGTCTATCGCTGGCGGATGCCATCGCCTTGGCGTTGGAAGACAATCTGGATATTGACCTTTCGCGGTACAACATGGCCTATGCCAGCACCGATGTGGTGCGCGCTGCCAGTGGCCAGGCCACGCGCGGTGTAACTGGAGCATTCCAGTCGGCAAGCGTGTTTTCCGGAGCGGTGGGTGGCGGCATTGGCTCCGCCGGCAGCGGCGGAGGCGGAGGCGGCGCCGGTTCGGCAACCGGTGGAACCGGGGGCGCGTTCAACATCGGGTCTCTCGGCACCTTTGATCCGTTTGTGGGGCTTACGGCCGGCTATGACGATTCCGTTGTACCTCTTGGAACCAACACTGTTACCGGCATCGGATCTCTTACCACTCACACGGGCGCTTACACCGGGTTTTTTGGCGAAGAGCTGCCTACCGGCACAAGCTATGTCTTTTTCGGCGGTGGTTCGCGCCAGTCCACCAATGCCCTGACCAATTTCTATAATCCTCAGCTCACGGCCAACGGAACCATCGCCGTAAGCCAGAACCTGCTTTCCGGCTTCGGATACCGCGCCAATGCCAAGTTCATCCGCATCGCGGCCAATGACGTGAAAATTGCCAATAGTGTTTTTCGCCAGCAGGTGATTACGACGATTTCACAAATCGAAAACGCGTACTGGAACCTGGCCACCGCCCAGGAAAACTTGCGCGTCGCCCAGGAAGCGGTTGACTATGCGCAAAAACTGCTGAATGACAATTTGCAGCGCAAGAAAATCGGTACCCTTGCTTCCATCGACGTTATTCAAACCGAATCGCAGTTGGCCAATGCCCAAACCAATCTGGTGGTGGCGCAAACCACCTACCTGCAGCAGCAATCCGCGCTGAAGACGACGCTAACGCGGCGCTTTGACAAGACCATTGCCAATGCCAGCGTGGTGACTACTGATCCGCTTCCCAATCCTGGCGCCAATGAGGTTCCGGACCTGGACGAGGCGCTGGAGCTGGCGCGCAGGAATCGGCCTGAGGTCGAGCAGGATGCCTTGAACGTAAGCAGCGAAAATGTCATTCTCAAGGCCAATCGCAACGGCCTGCTGCCCAGCCTGCAGGTATTCGGCTCCTGGAACCCGAGCGCGCTCGGCGGCCAGCTTTCGCCCTTTGCACGCGCCAGCAGCGCCCTTCTGGGCGCCGGCGGTTTGCCTGGCGGCGCTGGTAATTTGTTCACCCAGATTTTTCAAAACTCCTATCCCGACTACTCCTATGGCGCCTCGCTGCAAATGCCCATTAAGAACCGCCAGGCTCAGGCGGATGCTGCCCGCGCGGAACTGGAGGCTCGCGCCCTGCACACTCAGGCTCAACAGCACCTGAACAACATCGGGCTTGACGTGCGCAACTCCCTGATCGCCATGGCCCAGGCCCGGGCACAGGTGAATTCCGCCGAAAAGGCGCTGCAGTACTCCCAGCAGCTTCTTGCTGGCGAACAGGTTCGTTTCAAATTGGGCGAGTCAACGGTATCCGACGTCATCCAGCGGGAAAATGACCGCATCACGGCGGAAGGCAATCTGGTGAAGGCTTACTCGACTTATGCTCAGGCGATTAGCCAGTATGCCCAGGCTACGGGCACTACGCTTGAGCGCCACAATATCCAGATTGAAGACGCCATGAATGGTGTGGCGCCTCGCAGTCCTGGCCAGCCATCCAACAAAAACCAGGAGCCGGGCTCAAGCCGTCACCCCTGACCCTTGCGCTTAAATCCACGCTCGCGGCCGGCTTGGTCAATCCAGGGCCAAAGCGGTCGCCTGCGCCCTTGCCTGCTCTTAGTGTGGCGCGGCCCATTAAACGCTTGAGTATTTCGTGTTCAGCGCCCGGATTTTTGCCACCAGCTTGGGAACCCCGGTCATAGGGTCTTCCTTGCCCTCGTACTCCGCGCTCATATAACCTTTGAAGCCAGCGTCGCGAAATATTCTCCATACCCGGTCCAGATCGATGGGAGTGCCATCATCAAAAACTTCGCGCACGTGAGCCACGGTGGCGTAGGGCACGCAAGAGGCAATTTGAGCGTAGGCGTCTTGCCCGCCGTCGGGTAGGAAATGGGTGATGTCAAGGTTAATCGCCGCATAAGGAGAGTCAACCCGCCGCAAAAGCTCCAGGCAAACCCTGGCGCGCTGCGCAATGCCCGAGTGGTCTTCCAGGCCCAAAGTAATCCCTTTGGGTGCGGAGTAATCGCAGGCGGCCTTCATAATCTCAACAACCCAATCCACGCCCTGCGCCTCGGTTGCGCCAGGGGGAAGTTTACCCGCAAAAATACGCAGGTGCGACGCACCCAGGATTTCCGCCGCATCAATCCATTTTCTGATTTCACTCAGCGCCTCGGCTCGCTTGGCGGCGTCGGCCTGTACCATGCTGACGCCGCACGCCGTTCCTGAAAAAGGAAGCGCCAGCTTGAAAGCCAGGTGCCGCAGCCCGGTCAAATAGTCCGAGGACATGGATTTAAAATAGTAGCCGGTCATATCCACCGCATTCACGTCCAAAGCCACAGCCCGGCGCAGAAAATCCTCCATGGTCATCGGGCCATGTTCCAGATACTTGCGGAACGAGTAGGCGCAGCAGCCGCTGAAAAATCGGGGCTGCCGGTCAGCTGCAGGCGGCTGGCCTGCAGGCGGTGCAAGGCTTGAGTTTGCCAGCGCGCCTGCGGCTCCGGTGGCTGCTGTGGCTCCGGTAAGGGCGGCGGTGAGTGCGGCTTGCCTCATAAACCTCCTTCGGTCGATTGAGTGAATCATTTCTCCTCCCTGGTAACACCGTCATCCGCCCACCCCACGCCGTTTCGCAGCGTCGCTTTGGGTCCCCGCGCTTGTCCGGAGGCGGCCGGCAATGCCGCAGCGGATTTTATCAGAATTCGGGCGGCGCGGCTGACTCGTAAATCTGACCCGTAAATCGTGCGGCCGAGTCCCTGATGTGAGAGAATATCTCCGCATTCCCATTTCTGCTTGCCCATGCCTTACCGGTGGGCGCCACAGGGGACTTACATGAGGGTAAAAACTTCAGGCAGTCAAGTCGGGTTGGCGTTTGCTGCAACGCTTGTCCTGCCGCTGCTCGCGTCAACCTCAACCTTCGCACAGGAGCGCCCCGCTATGAACCACCCCTATCTGGTTTTTGTGGGCACTTATACCCAGCCTCCCAGCGAAAGCAGAGGCATCTATGTCTATCGTTATCAGGCCGGCCATTTAACGCCGCTCGGCTTGGCTGCCGCCACCACCAATCCCTCTTTTCTGGCGGTTGACCCGAGTCACCGCTATCTATACGCGGTGAATGAAACGCAGGAGTATCACGGTGAAAAGAGCGGCTCTATAAGCGCTTTCCTGATCAACCACAAGACCGGCAATCTGACCTTTTTGAACGAAGTGGCAACCGGCGGAACCGATCCGTGCTTTGTGTCCATCGATCCCGCTGTGCCCTACGTGTTGGTAGCCAACTACACCAGCGGCAGCGTGGCAGTATTTCCAGTGCTTTCCGATGGACGGCTCGGTGCGCGCTCCTCTTTCGTGCAGCATACCGGCCATAGCGTAAATCCTGATCGCCAAGAAGGCCCCCACGCCCATTGCATTCTAATGTCACCCGACCGCCGGTTTGCCCTGGCCGCCGATTTAGGGCTCGACAAGCTGCTGGTTTATCACTTTAACCCGCACACCGGCGGGCTAACGCCCAACCAGCCCCCTTACATAAGAATTCGCCCGGGTTCCGGACCGCGCCATTTTGTGTTTGACCGCAGCGGGCTGTTTATTTATCTACTAAGCGAAGTGAAATCCACGATTACGGTATTGGCCTACAACCCCCGAGAGGGAACGGCGCACGAACTGCAAACCGTCTCTTCGCTACCTCACGATTTTAAGGGTGACAACACGGCGGCAGAGATTGAGCTGGATCCTTCCGGCCGCTTTCTTTACGCTTCCAACCGCGGCGACGACAGTTTGGCCATGTTTTCCGTCGATCCGCAAACTCACAAGCTTTCGCACTACGTTCGCGTCGCTTCCGGCGGCAAAACCCCGCGCAATTTTGCGCTGGATCCCTCCGGCCGCTTTCTACTGGCCGCCAATCAGGATTCAAACAATCTGGTTCTGTTCCACGTGGACCATGATTCCGGCCGCCTTACTCCATCCGGAACGCCATTGCAGGTTTCCGCGCCGGTGTGCGTAGTGTTTGTGCCTGTGCCGTAAGCAGCGGTTACGTGCCAGGCAGCACAGTTCAAGCAGGGTGCAGCCGGTCTGTCAATGTGCGGGGCGGCGCGTCATGCGGCAAAAACGCAAGCTGGCCGCATCCAATTTGGTATGAGCACGGCCGCCTCCACGTTTGAATCCGCCCGCGCCTTATGGCCCGGCGATATTGCCCGCGTCGCCGCCGCTGCTGAAGTTCTGCTGGTGTTTGCCGGTACTTTGCTCTACATCTGGCGCTGGCAATACCACCACCCGCACTCCTGGGCGTGGCTGCTGGCGGCGGTGCTGCTAAGCCACGCCCTGCGCCGCGAAGGGCTGCGTGACGTTGGCCTTGGTTTTAGCGGCGTGCGCGCCAGCGCGGAAGTTATTCTGCCGCTCGCCCTCGCCATTTACCTTCCTGTGTTTGTCTACGCGCTGCTGCGCGGGCATCTTGTGCTGCTGCTACCCAACGCGCCCTCGCTGGTTCGCTTTCTGGGCTACGGCGCCTGGTGCGTGGCGCAGCAATACCTGGCGCAGGGATACTTTCACCGCCGCCTTATGCGGGTGATCCGCACTCCGCACCTCAGCTCAGCCCTGGTCGCCCTGATGTTTGGCGCCTGCCACATTCCCAATCCGGTTCTCATGGTGATTACAACGGCGGGCGGTTTTGTAATGGCGGAAGTCTACAAGCGCCATCCCAGCATTTGGCCATTGGCCCTGGCCCAGGCCGTGGGCGGCACGCTTACCGCGGCGCTGGCGCCCGCCACACTGGTTCACAACATGCGCGTTGGCCCTGGCTACTACCTGCGCATCCGCCGTTAACCTCGCCCATGGCTGGCGCCGCCTCCCTGTAGCGCCGGTATCCTCACCGGCGTTTTACTTAGCGGCGCTCTGCGAGCGTCGGCTGTTACTCAGAGAAACCCGGCGGTCATAGACCACCGCTACAGCCCGGACCGTCGGTCCCTTCGGTTGTCAGGGCAAGCGCTTCCCGCCGCGTCAATCGTCAATCTTCCGCGCCATAAAAGAAGCGCGTGCCTACTGATTATATTCAACCCATATACTCCGCTTAGTATATTGACCGTCGCCCCGCGAGAATTTAATCTCAAACGCGCTTGGCAAAGAGCAGGGCGGATGGCCCTGCGACTTTTTCCAAATCAAATTAAAACTTGCGTTGGGTCTGCGCTTTCCTGGGACTCGGGTGTTGAGGCCTTGGCATTTCCAAGGTGGAAGTGTGCCGGCAGCAAAGGCGCGGTTCAAGCCGCGCCTCTCTGTGCTTGTGTCATCTTCCGGCTTGCTTCTAGCCTTAAAGGCTGAGGGGCCATCGGAAAGCGGGCGCTGATCGGGTTGTGCGCGCCACAACCCTGCAATGGCGGCGAACGTGTGAACTCTGTTCACACGCACCCCAGATCAGTCATGCCCGCTGCCGGTGGAATGCGCAATAGTGGATAGCTTTATCTCTGGAGGCTGTCGAAGGATGCTCTTAACACCATCTACGCTTTCATCAACCAGGAACTCCCGCCGCCAAGACAGCGAGGGCTGCCGGTGCCCGCAGACCTTACGAAATCTGTTCGGCAGCGCCGTACTGCTTCTGGCATCCAGCGCCTGTGCTTTTGCCCAGGCAAACTTTGCCACATTGAGCGGGGCTGTGGTGGATGCTCAAGGAGCGGCCATGCCTCAGGTCAAGCTCACTCTCACATCATCCGGCACAGGTTTTATTCGGGCTACGGTCACAAACGGCGAAGGGCTCTACCAGTTTGCGGCAGTCAAACCCGGCGATTACGAGTTACGCGCGGAAACGCCGGGCTTCCAAACCGAAGTGCGCAAAATGACGCTGGCGGTTAACCAGACTCTCAGCGTCAATTTTGCAATGCAGGTTGGCGGCAAGGCTCAGCACGTGGTGGTGAAAGGTGCGCCGGCGCCTTTGCGTACCTCTGACGCCACGCTGGGTGAAGTGATTGACCCCACGTTGACGGACCAGCTTCCCCTGGACGGCCGCCGTATTCTCGATCTCGCAACGCTTGCGCCCACCGCGCTTCCCAGCATGGATATGGGGGCGCAGGCCGGCAACGTCAACCCTCTTTACTGGCGTCCGGGCCAGGATTCCGGCATTACCGTGGGCGGCGCGCGCCCCAATGCCAACTACTATTTGTTGGATGGCACAACGGACACGGACCCCACTTTTGTCACTTTGTCACTAAGCCCTTCACCCGATGCCATCCAGGAGTTCAAGGTGCAGACCGGAAGCTACTCCGCGGAGTTCGGCGGCGCGGGCGGGGCGCAAATCAACATGATCACCCGCTCCGGCACCAACCAACTGCACGGCACTCTTTATGAATACATGCGCAACACCGGTCTGGATGCCAGGGTTTGGAATGCGCCCAACGTTCCCCATCTTGACCAGAACCAGTTCGGCGCATCATTGGGCGGTCCCATTTATAAAAACAAGACCTTCTTTTTCGTCAATTATGAAGGATTCCGCTTCAGCAACCAGGTATACCAGATCGATACCGTACCGACTATGCTGGAGCGCATGGGTGACTTCAGCCAGAGCGGAACGTCGATCTACAATCCCTTCAGCTCATCTCTCAATCCCAACTTTGACCCGTCGAAACCGGTAAGCAAAAGCAATCCGCAAATCATCCGCAGTTCCTTCGCCGGCAACGTCATTCCAACGGCGTTGCTCAATCCGGTGGCGTTGCAGGTGCTTCAGACCGTTCCACTGCCCAACCTTGCATCGGGCGCATCGAGCCTGGGCGGCATGGGCATGGGTTCTGCGGCGAACGGGGCTGCCTCTAACAATTATCTGGATGTGCGCACGGCCACGCAGCCCTGGGATCAGGGAACATTCCGGATAGACCACAACTTTTCGCAGGGCGATAGCCTTTTTGGGCGCTACTCCATTGAGCACGAGAGCGGCTTCTCCCCGCAGAACCTTCCGGGTTTCGGTATATTCGATAACAATCTTGCCCAAAACGTCACAATTTCGGATACTCACATCATTTCTTCCACCACCATCAATACGCTCTCGTTCGGCATGTCGCGCCTATCCATGCACGCCTATTCGCAGAACAATTTCACCAACAACTACGTTGGCCAGCTTGGCATTCAGGGCGTGGGCTGGGGTGGCAAGGGAGCCTGGGGAATGCCCTGGTTCGCGGTGCAGGGATACAGCGGCATCGGCGATACCTTTGCCGCCACACCCGTGCAGGACTGGGACACCTTCTTTGAAATGCAGGATACCTGGAGCCGCCAGGCGGGCCACCATTCGCTGAAGATTGGCGGCGGTTACCTGCCCTTTTTCTGGCCCATGTGGGGATTCTTTGAGAATCGCGGCTATTACCAGTTCACCGGCGGTTTCACTACCCAGACCGCCACCAATGACGGAACCGGCTCCGGCCTCGCCAGCTTTCTGCTGGGCTTGCCGGTGGTCAAGCAGCGCCAGGCGGGCGTTCCCTCAATGAACCTGAGGCAATGGTACGGCAACGCCTTTTTTGAAGATGTGTGGCGCGTAACCAACGCGACCACGCTTGACCTGGGACTACGCTACGAATACATGAGCGCACTAACCGACATTTCCAATCCCGGTTCAAACCTGATCTATCTCAACGGGCAGCTCGATGCCTTTGTGGGCGGCCAGGCGGGCATGCCGCGCGGGCTGTGGTATCCCAATAATCTGGATTTCGCACCCCGATTCGGTTTCGCTCATTCGCTCAGCCGTTCCGGCATTGTGCTGCGTGGCGGCTTCGGCACTTTCTTCACTCCGGTGGATATGAACACCTGGTGCAACCAGCGCCACAATCTGCCTTATGTATTTCCTGAAACGCAGCAGAGCGATAACTACATTCCCGGCCTGACAGGATTCAACTTTGCCCCTCCCGTGCAGGGGCAGACCGTAGTCAGTTTTGCCGCGCTCCAGCCCAGCAGCCCGCCCGAGTACATCAACGAGTGGAGCTTCACCCTGCAAAAAGCGCTGCCCGGCAAAATCGTACTGGAAACCGGTTACCAGGGCTCGCGCGGCTACCACTTGCAGCGCGCCCATCTGATCAACAATGCGCTGCCCGGGCCTGGTCCTATCAATCCGCGCCGTCCGTATCAGACCATAACTTTCCTGCCGGGAACATCATTCGCCGGCGACAACCCGCAGAACTTTGCCATCCTCGGAGACACTTTCCCCGTCTCGGCAATCAACCTGCTTGAAAACACCGCCGATAGCTGGTACGACGCAGGGTGGGTGGACGCGCGGCGCGAGTTTAGCCATGGGCTCACTTTCCTGGCTAATTACACTTACTCCAAGAATCTTACCAATGCGCCCGACTTTCGCTCGCCCATGAACCAGGCGGCCATTCCCCAGAACAATAATGACCTGGCGGCGGAAAAAGGCTATGCCATGGACGTGCCGCAGCGGTTTGTTGTCAGTCTGGTCTACAGCGTGCCCGGATGGAGCGCGCCTGGTTTTATGCACCGTCTAACCACGGGCTGGAGCCTGGACAGCATTTTTTCTGCTGAAAGCGGCATGCCGTTTACGATTTCCGTCTTTGGCGATACGGCCAACGCTGGAACGCTGCTGGGGCAAAATCCCATTCGCGCCAACGTGACGGGAGCGCCGCTTTTTCCCGCCGGAACGCGCAACACGGCACAATGGTTCAATCCGGCGGCGTTTGTGGCTCCGCCCGCCTATCAATTTGGCAATGCGGGCGTCAACAGCGTTTTCGGCCCGGCTTTCCAGGATTTGGATCAGGCGATTGAGCGCCGGTTTGTGCTTACCGAGCGCACTACGCTTACGTTCCGGGCCGAGTTCTTTAACGCCCTGAACCGCTCGAACTTTGGCACTCCCAATAACTACGTCAACACGCCGCAGTTCGGCACCATCACCATGGCGCAAAATCCGGGCCGCGAAATTCAGCTTAGCGGCCGCATTAGCTTTTAACACCTTCTGGAGCATCGGTGTCCGAGCCGGCGTTTTTCTGCAGCGGCGCTCTGCGAGCGCCGGATGTTGACTCCGAAAATACCAGCGTCATAGACCGCCGCTACAGCCGCCGTCGCCCTGCGCAGCGCGATCCGGAAAGTCAACTTTGGCCCGGCAAGGCCGGATAAACAGGCGCTACCCGGCCTTTTTCAGGCCCTTCAGCGCCGGCCGTAGCGCGGCGCGCAACTGCTTTTTGGCGCGCCACAAACGGATCCTGATGTTGGCGCGTGACTGGCCCAGGCGGGTTGCAATTTCACTGTCGGTCATTTCCTCAAAGTAGAAGAGGACGAGCGGCGCGCGGTAATGTTCGCGCAGATTCGCGATGGCAGCCCGCACGGTTAAGGCTCTCTCCTTGGTTTCGAATTCATGGAGCGGCGACAAGCCCTGTGCCACAGGCTCAAAATCCACTGGCCGTTCAGAAAGAATCACTCTGTTCTCACTCCGCCGCCGTCGCAGCAGGTCAATGCAGTAGTGGCAGGCCACCGATGCCAGCCAGCGCGAAAAAGGCTGCGCGGGGTCATAGCTCTTCATGGCGCGAGGCAGGCGCAGGAAGATCTCCGCCGCGGCGTCTTCCGCATCGGCGCCGGACTGCAGATACCGCCGGCAGATGTTAAGTACCAGCGGGTGGTATTCGCGGTAAAGGTCTTCGGAAAGCGGCGCGCCTTCCACGGGCTTTTCAATACTCATCGCGCTTGTCATCCTGCTCCCTTCGTGGCTCCAGCAAAGTGTGCGGCTTCCCAAAAAAACGGCTGGCCTCTTCAGACTTGTTGAGTAGCAGTTTGAGCGCCAATGGTGCAAATATTTTATATCTTATTGTTACGATTATTGTTAGCTGTGTGGTTCGACGTGCCAGCCTGGAGTATAAATCGCAATTAATTGTGAATTCACAAGCCCGCTGCCCTATGGTAGACTGGGTCCATGGCAAACCAGCCACTTCCCGTAAGCCCGCCGCAGGAGCCGCACGCCACCGACAGCCAGCGCCACACCTTGGTGCTGCGGGCCTGGGAGGCCATCAACAGCGAACGTGAACTGAGCGGGGTGCTGGCGGCAGTGGCCGATATTCTTGTGCCCATCGTCCCCTTCAACGCCATCGGCATTGTCTCCTTTGAAGGCGAAAAGCACGATCTGTTTGCCATGCACGTAGTGGGCATGCCGCTTGCTGAAGGCGAAAGCGCGGAAGGCCTGGCGGTTCGGGCTCAGGAAAAGATGAAGGAAATATCGCCCGTCACCCTGTTCCCTGACCACACCCTGGTTCGCAATGACCATTCAAGCCAAAGCGGCGAATCCCTCCAACCCTACCGGCCTTATCACTGCTCCGACCTGCTGGCCAAGAAGGAATGGCACGAGCACGAATTTTATCTGGCAGCGGGTGGAATTCGCGCCTACATCGCCATCCCGTTGGTGGTGAGGGGCAAGCCGATTGGCGTGGCGGTTTTCAGCCGGATGGAACCCACGCCTTTCACGGACGAACAGACCTCAATCCTTGTTGACGTTTCCCGCTCGCTGGCGGTTGCCGTGGCAAACGCCATTGCCAATGAGGAGATCCGCAAGCTGCGCGACCAACTGGAGGCGGAAAATATTGCTTTGCGCTCCCAATTGGGACAGGCGCCCTGGTTTGAGGGGATTGTGTGCGAGTCAGCCGCCATCCGGCGCGTGCTGCAGGCCGTGGAGCAGGTGGCCTCCACCGATGCCACGGTGCTGATCACGGGCGAAACCGGCGTGGGCAAGGAGCTTATCGCGCGCGCCATTCACCGGCGTTCGGAGCGCGCCCACGGGCCGCTGGTGCAGGTGAACTGCTCCGCCATTCCGGGTGGGCTGCTGGCCTCCGAGCTGTTTGGACACGAGCGCGGCGCCTTTACCGGCGCGGTGGAAAGGCGCAAAGGCCGCTTTGAGCAGGCGCACGGCGGAACGCTGTTTCTGGATGAGATCGGCGAGATGCCTTTGGAAACCCAGGTGGTTCTGCTGCGCGTGCTGCAGGAGCGGGAATTCCAGCGCCTGGGCGGCAGCCAGACGGTGCGCGTGGATGTTCGCATGGTTGCGGCTACGAACCGTGATCTAGCCGCGGAAGTGGCGGCCGGCCGCTTTCGCAACGACCTTTACTACCGTCTGAACGTCTTCCCCATTCATGTGCCCGCGCTGCGTGACCGTGCCGAGGATATTCCCGCCCTGGCGGCGCATTTTGCCGCCAAACACGCCGCCCGTTTTGGCCGCTCCATCGAGCGGATTGAGCGGCGCACCCTGCGCTTTCTGGTATCCAATCCGTGGCCCGGCAATGTGCGCGAACTTGAAAACTTTATCGAGCGCGCCGTCATCCTTTCTTCCAAAGGCACGCTGCGTCTGGGCGCGGACGACCTGCGCGCCGTCTCCGGCGACGCCGCAGGCATGCGGGGTCAACTGGCTGGTGAAGAACGCAGCTTGATTGAATCCGCGCTACGCGCCTCGCGGGGCCGCATCTCCGGACCCAACGGCGCTGCCCGGCGGTTGGGTATTCCCGCCTCTACACTGGAGTTCCGCCTGCGCAGACTGGGCATTGATAAACTACATTTCCGGCGCGAGCTGCCCGTATAGCGAGGTAGGGGGTAGATTCTCTCTTGAACGTCAAGAGAGAATCTACCCCGCTGTAGACGTTGGCCCGCGCGTACCGAATCCCGTTCGGCCGTGCAACAACCGCCAATTCCAGCTATTTGCCTTAGGACCAGACGTTGGTTATGGCAACAGCATGGTGTCATACCTTGTTAGCCTTCAGCACTCGCACCCCTTGCGCCGGAAGCATGAGTGTTGCTCTTGTATCCCCCTCCCGCCGGGTCACGTTGACCTCAGATAGCGCTAGTACATCGGCAACCGTTGCGAATTCTCCGGCAAAGTGCACCTCAATTTCGTCGTCCCGGCCCCAATTGGTAAGCACAACCGCCGGGCCGGAAGAGTGATGGAGGGGCCGGAATCCCACTTGTTCCGATGCCTTAAGAAGGCGAATTCGGGAGCCGGCGTTGGCCTTTTCCGCAGGTGATGTTATCCATTCTTTAACCTTTGCATTGTGGCGGTGAAAGTATCCCAGGCTAAGCGCTGCGCCGTAATAGATCGATTTGCCTTTTCCAAAACTATTTTGCGTGGCAAATGTCTGCCCTTGGTGATTCCTCACCAACACCTCGGCGCCGTGCAATTGCAAAGGGATTTTCCAGAGTTCACCTGCCTGATCGTTATCGGCAGAGACCGAATACGGTTCCTCCACGGGAATGACGTCGGCCACGAAAGCCTCGAATCCGAAGACGTCGCTCAAGCCCCCCGGCAAACTTGGACGGATGACGCCATATTCATTCTTCCACCCCAGCAACCCATCCGCCCAAAGTGTCCCTCCGTTGCGCACAAAATCCTTCAGCGCCAAAACCGCGTCGTCATCAATAGCGTAGGCATAAGGAAGATAAAGAACGCTGTATCCGCCGGCCTTGCCGGATTTCAGTTCGTCCAGGTCAATGAAATTGACAGGCAGATGACTGCGGTGAAGAGCTTCATAACAGCCCATCAACGACCGGATAGCTTCATTCGTACGCTGTTGCGGACGCCCGTCAATTTCTATTAGCAACAAGGATTCCCGGTTGTAAAGAATTGCGGCCTTTGGCGGCAGCGGCTTCGCTTCAGCGAGAAAAGGCATCCGTCCAACGGCTCCCAATAGCTCCTTGGCGGCCACCAGGCGATCTGTGGTTTTACCCTCCAAAGTCGCCAGTTGCCATTCACCCGCTTCCCGGCCCAGCACCCTCGGACTCCACAGCCAGAAGACCACGCCGCGGGCTCCAGCGCCGAAGGCATCCCATAGCCATCGGGTTACTTCGTCGGCAGTAGGATTCATTGCGCGACGACCCGTAAAGATGGTGGGGCCGCCTTGCAGCTCCGTTACCCACCACGGCTTGGCTCCCGCGGCGCTGGCGAGAAGATCCACATGATAGGCGAACGCCATGCCGAATTCGTCCCGCTTAAAATCGCTGAATTGCCATGCAGGATGTATCGAAGCGCCAACAAAGTCCACCGTCTTGCTTTCTCTCCACCGGTTTCCGCCGGTGGGATTAATGTGGGTGGGATGCCGGGTATCACCTTTTCTGATTTCGCCGTTCACCCATTGCAGTGTCGCGACCAGATTTTCATCGTTAAATTCGTGCCAGTCGACAAACGAAGGGTAGTCTGCCCAATACGAATCCCACTGCTCGGGCGATAGCTGAACATCAGAGAACTTCTCCAGCGGCCGGAACCAGTGCTTGTTGAGTTCCGCCACTGTTCCGTACTTCGATTCAAGCCATCCGCCAAAAACCTCCATTGTGGCCCGGTCATAAAAATATTCGGGGTGGGGTTCGTTCATCAGCAGCCAGGCGCCTTGCGCTGGATGATTGCCGTAATGCGTGACAACCTTTTCCAGATAGGCGGCGGCGTATTCCCGAAGACGGGGATCATTCAAATTCATTTGATGGTGATAAAACGGCGTTGCCTTCATCCAGCCGGGTGGATCCTCCGAGCAAAGGGTAGCCGCGATCTTTATGCCTGATGTCTGTGCCGCTTTGTAAATCCAGTCATATCGCTCAAAGGTCCACGTCCCCGGCGCTGGTTCGATGTCATCCCAGATGATAAAAATCCTCGCCACCGTGAAGCCATAGGATTGCATCAGCCGGAAATGGCTTTGAACATTCTCTGCGGTTGCCCCCTGGTTCAGAAAAAACTCCGCGCCTAATCGAATTGTCCCCACGAGCTCGCGCAGGTTTGCCGAGTTGGAACTGTTTTCATCAACCCTGTGCAGCGCTTCGGGCGTGGCTCCCGTTCCATCCCAGGCCAGGCTCACGCCCGCCAGGCCCGTCTTTAGAAACGTTCTACGCGATGTCGTCATGTCAGCGCTCCTATAACCCCCCGGATCGGAAAAAAGGTCCAAATCAAGCGCCTGCCCGGGGATCTCATGCCGCTGCAATGCCGGCGGCGCATGAAGATGCTCCAGAGCGGCGTCACAAGGGTAACTGCAAACGCCATGTTACGGCGCCTCGAACACGACTGGCTGGAACCGCAGCCGGACGTTTTACGGTGCACTAATGGTGCTACCCTTCTACCAACCCATGTTAGCGCGGGATGGAACGGAATTGGGCACGGCCTTTGCAGGCGGGTGTTTGGGGGGGCCACAACCCCCCAACACCCGCCCCCCCCCGGGGGGCGCTTTTTTTAAAAGTGGGGGGGGGGGGGGGGTGTGACCCGCGGGGCGCACA
>VFSW01000202.1_pt1 | contig 82392 bp, 60 predicted proteins | sample 5358111 | NCBI WGS metagenome assembly VFSW01 (sample SAMN11554181, study PRJNA540505) | mine drainage metagenome | isolation source: sediment from site ElyBrook_90M | place: USA: Ely Copper Mine, Vershire, VT | collected 2017
CCCGAAGTACGTGATGCAGTGGTGGGGACCGAAGGGCTTTACTGCGCCCGTTTGCGAGATGGATTTTCGCGTTGGAGGAAAATTCCTCTGCTGCATGAAGTCGCCGGATGGGCAGGAGTTCTGGAATGCGGTTGAATACCACGAGATTGTTCCGTACGAGAAGATCGTTTCCTTGATGTACTTTTCCGACTCGAAGGGAAACAAGATCGAGCCTGCGCAATTAGGAATAGAACATGAGGCTATAGACGGTGCGTACGACGTGACCATCTTTGAGGATCTCGGAAACGGCCAGACGAAACTTACCTTCATTGGAAATGAACCCATGGAGAGCGCGAAAAATAGCGGTCAAATGGAGGGCTGGAACCAGATACTCGATAAACTTGCTGCGGTTATTGCGGGGCTGGTACAGGCGAAATAGGAAGTTGACCTTTTGACGATCGTCATGCGCGAGATACAATAGTCGCATTTCCGGATAAGTGACCCTTGGCTCAACTGTTGACTTCAGGTCAATGCGCTCATCCAGCATGGCTGGGGATTCGGATTCATTCAGCAGCCAACTGCCGAATCCGCTCCTGCGGAAACTGCTGCTCCGGTTCCTGTTGGGTCAGCGACCGAGCTTTCTCATAAGAAGACCGGGCCTCAGCGGTCCTGCCCAGCCTGCGGTACATATCCGCGCGGGCTGTATGCGCCAGGTAGTAATTGGCCAATTCGCCCTGCGCCAGGACCGCGTCGATCTGCGCCAGACCGGCCTCCGGACCGTCGCGCATGGCAATGGCTACGGCGCGGTTGAGATGCACAACCGGGGAAGGCTGGATGCGGACCAGCTGGTTGTAGAGCGCGACAATCTGACGCCAGTTGGTCGCGGCGGTTGATTCCCCTCCGCATGAACGGCCGCAATCGCAGCCTGCAGTGTGTAGAAGCCGAAGCGGTGGGACTGCAGGGCTTTCTCCACCAGGGCCGCTCCCTCCGCGATCTGAGCGCGGTTCCAGAGCGAGCGATCCTGATTTTCCAGCAAAATCAGCTCGCCGGTCGGCGACGGGACCGGTAGAGAGTCTCAAGGGTCCTGCTGAGTTGTTCGGGCACAGACGGCGGCATCTCGGCCAAACTAGCAAACGGAGTGGCGCAATACAACCCCGCGTCTAGAGCCATCTGCCGACGGCTGGGATGTTGGCCCGAAACGGTTTCTCGGCGGATCGGGGATCGGTGCGACCGCGATACAGCGGCGAGGATTCCTGGCGCTTGCGGGCGCTCGGCCATCCGGCGCGCTGCGGCCGGTGTCCGGGTATATAACGGTCGAGGTAGACCATCGGGCACCTGGTGCTTTGCGGAGTGCGAGAACCCGGTGCCCATCCACTTTCGCAGCCGCCTGGCGGGCTGCTTTGCGAGCGCTCCGGTTTGGTGCCGGGTCGCTGGAAAGATACGGACCTCGTTCTATGCTGCTCTGTCTGAAGTCTTCTCTTCGCTCGATGTTGCTGCGGCCCTGGGTCCTGGTCTTCGCTGTCCTGTTTGTATGCCTGAGCGCGCGGGTGGCGGGCGCGCAGATGAAGGTGACCGACAACGGTTATCTGGATACGCGCGGGTTCAGCGTGGTGCTGTATCAGAACAAGTATCACCCGGTGTTTGTGGACGAGAAGAATGCGGCCCTGCAGATGATCCTGCACGGGCAGCGGATCGCGACGAATGGGGATATCCGTCTGGTGCCGACGCCGGAGCAGTGGGACCTGGTGGCGACGCTCAAGGGCGAGGAGGCGGACGCGGCGCACGACAAGTTGGTGGCGCATCTGTCGTTCCCGACCTATGAGATGGATTACACGCTGGAGGTGGCGGCGGAACCGGGCGGGGTGCGGGTGAGCGTGAATCTGGCGAAGCCGCTGCCGGAGAAGCTCGCCGGGCGGGCGGGGTTCAACCTGGAGTTTCTGCCGTCCATCTATATCGATAAGAGCCACGAGGTGGACGGAAAGCAGTTTGGGGTGCTGCCGCGGAGCCCGCAGGATGCGATGCACGTGGTGCCGCCGGCTCCGGACCAGCCGAAGAAGCTGCCGTACCAGGAGGAGTGGGACAAGGCGAAGGGGTACACGCAGCCGCTTCCCATCGTGACGGGCAAGAGCATCACGCTGGCGGCGGAGGATCCGCTGTATCGGGTGAGCGTGAGTTCCGATGACGGGCCGGTGTCGCTGTATGACGGGCGCGATCGCGCGCAGAACGGGTGGTTCGTGCTGCGGACGCTGGTGCCGTCGGGGAAGACGGAGGGCGCGGTGGTGTGGCACATCCATCCGAACCTGATTCCGAACTGGACGCGTCCGCCGGCGATCGAGCACAGCCAGGCGGGGTATCCGCCGGAGTTCGAGAAGGTAGCGGTGCTGGAGCTGGACAAGAATTACGACGCGCCGAAGACGGCGAAGGTGCTGCGTCTGGAGGCGGATGGCGAGTACAAGCAGGTGTTTGAGGGGCCGGTGTCGGAGCCGACGCCATGGCTGCGCTACAACTATGCGAAGTTCGATTTTTCCGCAGTGAAGGATCCGGGGCTGTATGTGATCGAGTATGGCGGGGTGCGGACGCACTTCTTCCCCATTGGGAAGGATGTGTACAGCCACACCTGGCAGTCCAGCCTGGACGGATTTCTGGGCGTGGAGATGGATCACGTGTCGGTGCGGGAGGGGTATCGCCTGTGGCACGGGGTTTCGCATCTGGACGATGCGCGCCAGGCGCCTGCGAACGAGCAGCACTTCGATGGGTATCGCATGGGGCTGAATCTCGATTCGCCGTACAAGGCAGGGGAGCATATTCCCGGACTGAATGTGGGGGGATGGTTCGATGCAGGGGATTACGACAACATTGCGCCGAGCCAGTATGCGGTGATCGAAAATTTATCGCTGGCGTATAAGACGTTCGATATGAAGTGGGACGACCTGGATGTGGACGAGACGGCGCGGACGGTGGAGATGCATCGGCCGGACGGGGTTCCGGACGCGGTGGAACAGGTGAAGCACGGCGTGCTGCAGGTGCTGGCGCAGGTGCATGCGATCGGGCACCCGATTATGGGGATCATTGAGCCGACGCTGCGGCAGTACACGCATCTGGGCGATGCGGCGTCAAACACGGACGGGCGCGTGTATTCGGCAAAGCTGGGGCCGAACGAGATGAACGCGGAGTTTTCGGGCAAGCCGGACGATCGCTGGGCGTTCACGACGAAGATGCCGTTCCTGGACTATGGGGCGGCGACGGCGCTGGCCGATGCTTCCGGGGCGCTGAAGGGATACGACGACGCGCTGGCGAAGGAGTGCCTGGAGACCGCGGAGAAACTGTTCGCGGAGGAGCAGGCGCATCCGATGCCGATGGCGGGGCCGCGGTTCGGGCCGCCGGGGATGGCGGATGCGACAGAGTGGCGGGCAGCGCTGGAGCTGATGATCGCGACGAACGGCGGGGACGCGTATAAGGCGAGGTTCCTGAAGCTGTATCCGTCGGTGGAGAAGGGGCCGCTGTTTGGGTTTGCGGGATGGCGGGCGGTGTTTGCGCTCCCTTATATGGACGCGGATTTTCGGAAGCAGTTCGAGGAGCGGGTGCGGGCGTATAAGACGGAGCTGGATGCGGATCTGGCGAAGACGCCGTTTGGCGTGCCGCCGAGTTTGGGAAGCTGGGGCGGGTCGGCACAGGTAGCGGAGTTCGGGTCGAAGATGTATTTCCTGCACAAGGCGTTTCCGGAGATTGTTGGGCCGGAGTACACGCTGCGGGCGGCGAACTATCTGCTGGGGACGCATCCGGTATCGAGCACGTCGTACATCTCGGCGGTGGGGACGGTATCGAAGCTTCATGCGTACGGGAACAATCGCGCGGACAACACGTTTATTCCGGGGGGAATGATTCCGGGGTACATCGTGATCAAGCCGGATTTTCCGGAATGCATCGACGATTTCGGAATGTTGTGGTTCGAGAACGAATACACGATCAGCACGACCAGCGCGTGGATTCTGGAAGCGAACGCGGCGGATGCGCTGACGCGGTGATGTTAAGAGAAATTTACAGGCACGCGCAGCCGGGACCTATAGAAAGATACTGACGTGTGATTTGACGTTCATGGAGGGAACCGGTGGCTGGTGGCTGGAGAGGGTATGTGCGTGCGGTGACGCTGCTTGGGGCTGCGGCAGTTTTGACGCAGGCTGCGGGGGCGGCTCCGACGGCCGGCGCTTCACGGGATCAGCTGATCGCGAATCTGCGGGCGCATGTCCACCATGTGTTTGTGGTGTATCAGGAAAACCGGTCGTTCGATTCGTACTTCGGGTCGTTTCCGGGCGTGGATAATCTGGCGACGAAAGAGGCGCGGGAGCATGGATTCCGGCAGTGGGACGGAATCGGTCACACGTGGGTGACGCCGTTTCTGCTGGAGGCGCCGGATACGCTCGATGCGGATCACTCCCGCGAGGCGCTGATCGCGAAGAGCGACGGCGGCAAGATGGACAACTTTGTGGGCTACGAGGAGAAGAACATCGTGGCGCAGAGCCAGGGCAGTCCGCAATATGCGCGGCAGTTGGCGATGCTGACGATGGCGCACGAAGATTGCCACACGGTTCCGTTTCTATGGATGTATGCGCACCGGTTCGCTTTGTACGATCACATTTTTCAGGCGATGTACGGGCCGTCAACGCCAGGGAATATCGATCTGATCGCGGGACAGACGGGGCAGTCGCAGGCGGCGCGGCATCCAGATGAGAAATTCAAATCGCCGGTGACGCTGGGCGATCCGGTGGTGAACGATCTGCAGCCGGAGTTCGGCCCGTATGCGTTTCCCTATCAGGCGAAGGGGCCGCATCAGCTGGATCAAAAGTACGCGACGCTGATGTTGTCGATGAGTGGGCGCGATGCGAAGGATGTGAAGGTCGATGACGACGATGTGAAGGACGACATCGGGGCGCTGGCGCGGCTGAATCGTCAGGCGATTCCGTGGGCGTGGTATCAGGAGGGGTTCGGCAGCGGCCAGGGCAACAATCATCCCGCGTATATTCCGCACCACAATGCGCCGCAGTACTTCGGATATCTGCGGCAGAACCCGTCGATGTGGAAGGGGGAGCACGATCTGCTGGATTTCTTCACCGCGGTCAATCAGCATCAGTTGCCGGCGGAGAGCGTCGCGTTCATCAAGGGCGGGATGGAGAATCCGTTTGGGTGGAAGCCGGCAGCGCCGCGAGCACGCAACATCCTCGGAGACGACGATCATCCGGGATATTCCGATTCGCAGCTATCGGAGTCACTGGTGGCGAAGGTGGTAAACACGGTGGCGCGGAGTCCGTACTGGAAGGACTCGGCGATCATTGTGCTGTGGGACGACTCGGAGGGGTTCTACGATCATGTTCCGCCGCCGCAGTTCGAGGAGTGCCCGGACCAGCATCCATGCGGGGATGGGCCGCGCGTGCCGCTGATTCTGATCTCGCCGTGGGCGCGGTCGGGGGGTGTGGTTTCCGATCCGGGCGATCATGTGTCGTTTGCGAAGTTTCTCGATGTGCTGTTCAACCTGCCGCCGCTGGCTTCGCTTCCCGATGAGAAGCCGTATCTGCCGGAGGGTCCGCGGGACGCGAATCCGCGTCTGACGGATCTGCTGGGGGGATTCGATCCGGCGCGGCTGGCGGGGAAGAGGGCTCCGATTGCGGCGGGTGAGGCAGAGATTCCGGACCCAGTTGTGAATCGTTTTCCGCCGCCGATGACGTGCCGGGAGACGGGCGTCACGCCGGTGATGATTCCGGGAGGGTCGCTGCGGCCGCCGAAGGATTTTCTGAATCCTCTGCCGTAGGGTGGCAGGGAACGGCGCAGTTTGAGTTTCGCTTCTGGATCAGGTGATGACGGGCTTTTTGGCGATGCCTTCGGTGCCGAAGACTTTTCTGTAACGCTCGATCTCTGCCGGTGGTCCGAGGGCTTTGGCTTCGTTGTCCGAAAGCTTGACGGCCTGGTGTCCATCGGCATCGTTCAGCTTGCAGACCAGGCGGGGCGGGTCGAATCCGTTGCCGCCCTGGGGGTTGCAGTCGCGAAAATCGTTGGTGAGCAGGGTTCCCCAGCCGGCACTGAAGCGAATGCGGCGCTCGGGAGTCCATTTCTTCGCGTCGAGGAAATCGGTGGCGCTGCGGAAGTCTTCGCGGGAGGCGCCGTCCTGGATGCGGCCGGCAAAGGTGGCGTGCAGCTGGAGGATTTCGTCGACGTCGAGGGAATCGGAAGCAATGAAGAGCTTCTTTCGCGGATCGCGGCCACGCTCTTCGAGCCACGCGATGTATTCTTCGCCGGCGATGAAGGGGTCTTTGCTGTCGGCGCGCTGGCCGGTCCAGTCGGCGACCCAGCTGGGGGCGTGGCGCAGGAACTGCGTGGTGCCGAAGGTGTCGGGCAGAAGGATGAGCAACTCGCCGCCGTAGGTGTGCTGCCAGAGGTCAAGTAACCGATACTGTGACGATTGCAGCTCCTCGTCGTTGCGGGCCATGGCGGCCAGGGCCATGGGCAGCTCGTGAGCATTGGTTCCGATGGCCTCGACGTCGTGCTTGTAGGCGAGGTAGGTGTTCGAAGTGCCGAGGAAGTTCTCGCCGAGGACGTCGTGCATGGCAGTGACGACATATTCCTGCCAGAGGAAACTGTGGCGGCGGCGGGTACCGAAGTCGCTGACGTGCAGGTCGAGGACGCCGCGGAGGCGATCCATCTTCTCCCACAGTTTTGCCTTGGCGCGGGCGTAGAGGATGTCGAGCTCGAGTTCGGTGAGGCGCTTGAGATGGGCGCGGGTGCTGAGCTCGCTCATGATGGCGAGCGCGTAGATTTCCCAGAGTGTGGCTTCAGGCCAGGAGCCGCGAAAGGCGAGCGAGAAGCGGCCGTCCTGAACGCTGACCTCGTAGTCGGAGAGGGTGAAGTCATGTTCGAGCCAGTCGATGAAGCCGGGCTCGAAGATGCCGCGCCTGCCGTAGAAGGTGTTGCCGGCGAGCCAGATGATCTCCGATTTGTGGAAGCGCAGGCTTTTCACCTGATCGAGCTGCGCCCGGAGCTCATCCATCTCGATGAGGGCAGCGTAGCGCTGGTCGTGGGAGCGGTCGATGAGGGTGAAGGCGACGTTCGTCTTGCGAAAGTGCTTCCAGATGAACTGGAGCATGAGGAGCTTGTAGAAATCGGTGTCGAGCAGCGAGCGGATGATCGGGTCGAGTTCCCAGTTGTGGTCGTGCGCGCGCCGGGCGAAATTGATGATCACAAATTCACCTTATCAACACGGCCATCCCTGGCCAATGCACGGGTGGCGGTGGTAGTGTTCTCCGGTGCAGAATCCGGCTCGTTCCGGCTCCGGGAAAAAGAGGCTTTGCCGTTCACCCCATTCCTTCCGGAGGCTCGTTTGTCCAGCCACCCGAGAGCCTGCGCGTGACCTGTTGCACACGAGGTTGAGCCATGGCTACCATCGCGATCGATCCCCGCATCAGCGGCACCACCGCCGATTTCGTTGCACAGCGTCACCAACTGTATATCGATGGCCGCTTTGCGAGCGCGGCGTCGGGCAAGAATTTTCCCGTCTTCAACCCCGCAACCGGTGACGTGATCACCGAGGTCCCCGAAGCCGAGGCGGAGGACGTGAATCGCGCGGTTCTGGCGGCGCGGCGCGCGTTCGATGAAGGCCCGTGGACGCGGATGTCGCCTTCCGAGCGCGGGCGGATGATCTGGAAGCTCGGGGACCTGCTGGAACAGCATCTGGAGGAGTTTGCCGAAATCGAGTCGCTCGATAACGGCAAACCGCGCAGCGTGGCGCGCGTGGCTGATGTGCCTCTGGCGGTCGACATGTTCCGCTACATGGCGGGCTGGGCGACAAAGATCGGCGGCAGCACGCTGCCGCTCTCCGCAGGGCGTGACTTCCACTCGTATACGATGCGCGAGCCGATCGGCGTGGTCGCGCAGATCATTCCGTGGAATTTCCCGCTGCTGATGGCTGCGTGGAAGCTGGCTCCGGCGCTGGCGTGCGGATGCACGATCGTGCTGAAGCTGGCCGAGCAGACGCCGCTGTCGGGCATTCGCCTGGCGCAGCTGATCGACGAGGCAGGGTTCCCGCCGGGCGTGGTGAACGTGCTCACCGGATACGGCGAGGGAGCGGGCGCACCGCTGGCGGCGCACGACCTGGTCGACAAAGTGGCGTTTACCGGGTCGACCGAGGTGGGCAAGCTGATCGTGAAAGCAGCCACTGGGAATTTGAAGAAAGTCTCGCTCGAACTCGGGGGAAAGTCTCCGTCGATTGTTTTCCCGGATGCGCCGATCGATCAGGCGGTTTCGGGCACGGCGAGCGCGATCTTCTTCAACCATGGGCAGTGCTGCTGCGCCGGATCGCGGTTGTATATCCACGAGAAGGTCTTCGATCAGGTCGTGGATGGGGTGAGCAAGGTCGCGGCGGATATCAAGCTGGCGCCAGGGCTCGATCCCTCATGCCAGATGGGTCCGCTGGTGAGCGATGAGCAGTACCGGAAGGTCGTCGGCTACATCGAGTCGGGCATTCAGGAGGGCGCGAAGATTGCGGCGGGCGGACCGGTTTCCGGCGTCGATCGCGGCTACTTTGTGCGGCCGACGGTGCTGACCAACACGAATCCCCGGATGAAAGTCGTGCAGGAGGAGATTTTCGGGCCGGTGGTTTGCGCCGTGCCGTTCTCCGACAAAGATGTTGACGCGATCGTGAAGCGGGCCAACGATACGGTGTACGGGCTGGCGGCATCCGTATGGACGCAGAACCTGAGCCTGGCGCACAAGGTCGCGCGCGGGCTTCGCGCCGGCACGGTGTGGGTGAACTGCCACAACGTCTTCGACGCTTCCCTGCCCTTCGGCGGATACAAGCAGTCCGGATGGGGCCGGGAGATGGGCGAGGAAGTGCTGCACAACTACACCGAGGTCAAAGCGGTCACGGTAGCGCTTTGATCTTTGACTATCCCCAGAGGGCGGGCGGAGGAGACGTGGCCTCTGCCCCCTTCCCCATTTCGCGGCAGCAAATCCGGAACCCTTTCCCGGGGTGTGTCATCCTGTAAAGCAGATGGCTGCCGATCGCACAACACGCCTGCGCTCCTTTGAGCGAACCATCGCCAGCGCGCGCCAGACGATCATGCTGAGCGAGATCGCCAAGCTGGCGATCGACAGCTTTCGCAGCTCGAAGGTGCGCTTCGTACTGACTGCGCTGGGCATGGTGATCGGGACCGCATCGGTGATCCTGGTGGTGGCGATTTCGGCGACCGGGGGGCAGTACATCCAGAAACAGATTCAGGGCATCGGCACGAATCTGGTCGAGCTGGAATACGCGGGCGGCGGATCGGGCGCGGTGACGAATATTCAGTCGGACTTTCTGGTGTTCGATGACGAGCACACGATCGTCGAGCAGGTGCCTTCGATTGCGGCGTCGTCGGTGGTGCTGGAGATGCATCAGAACATCAGTATTGGCGGCATCACGCGCGAGGTGCTGGTGCTGGGGGTGGAGCCGCAATATAAGCAGGTGCGCAACCTGGTGACGCTGGCCGGCCGCTTCTTCGACGAGGAAGACGAGAGCGCTCACACCAAAGTGGCGGTGGTGACGGAGCCGTTTGCACGAGCGATGTTCGGGAATCCGTCTGAGGCGATTGGGCGCACTTTCCAGATCAACGGGATTCCCTTCACCATCATCGGCACGTTCAGGGAGAGGGTGGAGACGTTCGGCGAGACGGAGATTGCGAATCAGACGATTCTGATTCCGTATTCGGTAGGACGCTACTTCAGCGGAACGGATAACGTAAAGGAGATGTACTTCTCCATCCGCGACCAGAACGATGTGGAAGATGCGGCGAAGCAGATCATCAACGTGGTGAAGACGGATGGGCGGCATCAGGCCAACTCGGTGTATCAGACGCAGACGATGACGGCGCTGATCACGCTGGCGGGCGAAGTGGTCAACGCGCTGACCGCGATGCTGCTGCTGGTTTCGGGCGTGACGCTGGCGGTGGGCGGCGTAGGCATCATGAACATCATGCTGGCGACGGTGCGCGCGCGGACGCGGGAAATCGGCATCCGCAAGGCTATGGGAGCGACGCGGCGCGAGATCAAGCTGCAGTTTCTGATGGAGGCGATGTTTGTCTCTCTGTTCGGCGGCCTGATCGGTGCGGTGATCGGACTGGCGATTCCCTTCTCGGTGCGATTCTTCACGGCGTATCGCGTGCCGGTGTCGTGGTGGTCCGCGGCGGTCGGGCTGGTCGCTTCGGTTTCGGTGGGGATCATTTTTGGGACGCTGCCCGCCAATCGCGCCGCAGCGATGGATCCGATCGAGTCGCTGCGGTACGAATAGCCGGGTCCTTTGCTGGATTAGACGGGCCCGTTACTGGAGCCTGACGCCTGGAGGAATCACGGTCAACGCGACCTGCATCAGGGTTCCATCCGGCACGTGAACGTTTTTGCCCTTCGATGAAAACGTGACGGACGAGGGGTCGTGGATGCTGCTCTTCAGCATCACGCCAGGGACGCCGCTGTGGTGGATCTGCTGCGCGGGGCCGGAGGTGGCCTGCGGCATATCCATCGGCTGCGAAGCCGGAGTGGGGGTTGGCGATCCGTTCCCCATGGATCCGCCGCCGGACGGCGCTGCTCCGCTCGGCATCTGCACGGGTGCGCCAGGGGTCATTCCTCCTGACGCCTGCTCCTGCGCATATATGGGCTCGGAAACGGCGAGCACGGTGGCCTTGATGGGCAGTTCCTCTCCGCCCTTGAGCTTCGCCTTGTCGAAGGTGACCGTCATCATGGAGTCGCTCTTGTGGTCAGAGGGCTGCACCTGATCGACGTGGCCTTCAAGGATGGTGTTTTTCGGCAGCGCCTGGGCGTCGGGGATCTGAATATCCTGTTCGAGTTTGGCGGTGACGGCATCGCCCTGTTTAGCTTTTTTGGCGTCCAGAGTTTTGCTGAGCTGCGCCTGAGCCTGCACCATCTGGATGGTGCGCTGGGATTGCGGAGCGCTCTGCGGGGTTGTGGCTGGCTGGGTTTGCGCGCCGGCGGCAGCGCCGATGAGCGTGGCAAGAGCGAGTCCTGCTCCGGTGGTCAGAGTCCGGCGAAACGATACATGCATAGGGTCACCTCCGGCGCACCCTGTTCCCTCGTATAGGAGGACGCGGCGCGCGGGAGGGAGCGTTGCCTTGGAAATTGGTAAACTTATAGAGATGGCCGCTGCGACTCCACTTCCGGTTTCTTTGAGCGAGTATTTGCATACGAGCTACCGGCCGGACTGCGATTATGTCGATGGGGTTGTGGAGGAGAGGAATTTGGGTGAATTCGATCATGCTGCGCTGCAGGAAGCTCTTCTCGATTGGTTCAGATCGCACCGGCAGGCATGGGGCATCCGCGCCTATCCAGAGCTTCGCGTCCAGGTGACTCCCACTCGTTTTCGCGTTGCAGATATTTGTGTTTTGTCGGCCACGGCTCCGCGGGAGCAGGTGATTCAGACGCCTCCCGTCGCGATCATCGAAATCCTGTCGCCGGAGGACCGGGTAAACCGCTATCTGGATCGGATCGAGGACTACCGGAAGATGGGTGTCCGGAATGTCTGGGTGATCGACCCGGCGGATCGTCGCGGATTCGATTTTTCCTCGGGGGGCTGGGTCGAAGTGCAGTCCTTTACGGACTCAGGCACGGGAATCCGGCTCGATCTGGCTGCATTGTTCGCCTCGATCGACGACGCTCTGGGCGACTCCCCGAACAAGTAACCGCAGCGTATCTTTTTCTCCGGTTCTCATTCTTCACTTCACATCGCTGAAATCTCAGCCGTCAGGAAACCCTTGTGAGCATTCGCAATATCGCAATCATCGCCCACGTCGACCATGGCAAGACCACGCTGGTCGATCAGCTTCTGCGCCAGGCGGGCACTTTCCGCGCCAACGAGACCCTCACCGAGCGAGTGATGGACTCGAACGAACTGGAGCGCGAGCGCGGCATCACCATTCTCGCCAAGAACACGGCGGTCTTTTACCACAACGAAAAAATCAACATTGTGGACACGCCGGGTCACGCGGATTTCGGCGGCGAGGTGGAGCGCGCGCTGAAGATGGTCGATGGAGTGATGCTGCTGGTCGATGCGTCGGAGGGACCGCTGCCGCAGACGCGCTATGTGCTGTCGAAGGCGCTGGAAGCAAAGCTGCCGCCGATTCTGGTGATCAACAAGATCGACCGGCCGGATGCGCGGGCGCAGGAGGTGCTGAACGAGGTGTACGACCTGTTCATCGATCTCGACGCGGAGGAGGATCAGCTGGATTTTCCGGTTCTGTACACGAACGCGAAGCTGGGCCAGGCGAGCACCGATCCCAACGTTCCGGGCACGGATCTGATGCCGCTGTTCGATGCGATTCTCTCGACGATTCCGACGGGGAAGGGGGATCCGAGCGGGGCGCTGCAGATTCAGGTGACGAATCTCGACTACTCGGATTATCTGGGGCGGGTGGCGATTGCGCGCGTCTTCCAGGGAACGCTGCACACGGGCGACGACGTGGCGATTTCGAAGCGGGATGGATCGCTCGAAAAGACGCGCATCACGAAGATGTTCAGCTTCAGAGGGCTCAAGCGGGTGGATATCGAAGCCACGGAGATCGACGACATCGTCGCGATTGCGGGCGTGGAAGGCATCACGATCGGTGAGACCATCACCGATGCCGAGAACCCTGCGCCGCTGCCGCCGATCGTGATCGACGAGCCGACCATCGCGATGCAGTTCTCGGTGAACAACTCGCCGATGGCGGGACGCGAGGGGCAGTATGTGACGTCGCGCAATCTGCGGGAGCGGCTGGAGAAGGAGCTGCTGACCAACGTCTCGGTGCGGGTGGAGGAGAGCGGCAGTCCGGACAGTTTCAAGGTGATGGGGCGCGGCGAGCTGCAGCTGGCGATCCTGATCGAGATGATGCGGCGCGAGAGCTACGAGCTGATGGTGGGGCGGCCGGAGATCGTGACGAAGGAAGTGAACGGCAAGCTGATGGAGCCGGTGGAACACCTGACGATCGATATTCCGGAGAATTTCATCGGGGTGGTGATTGAGCGGCTGGGACCGCGGCGCGGCGAGATGACGAAGATGCACAACCATGGCTACGGGCGCGTGCGGCTGGAGTTTCGCGTGCCATCGCGTGGGCTGATCGGACTGCGCAGCGAAATGCTGACCGAGACGCGGGGGACGATTGTGATGAACTCGCTGTTCGACGGATACATGCCGCATCAGGGACAGATCGCGCAGCGGCCTACGGGCGCGCTGGTCGCGGATCGCCCCGGCCCCACCACCGCTTATGCACTCGAGGGACTCGAGGATCGGGGCGTGCTCTTCATTCCGCCGGGCGTCGAGGTTTACGAGGGGATGATCATCGGAGAGCACTCGCGCGATAACGACCTGGACGTGAACGTGGTGCGCGAAAAGAAGCTGACGAACATGCGCGCTTCGACGGCGGACGATGCGATCCGGCTGGCTCCGCCGCACCTGATGAATCTGGAACAGGCGATTGAGTTCATCGCGGACGACGAGCTGGTGGAAGTCACGCCGAAGTCGCTGCGGTTGCGGAAGAAGATTCTGCAGTCGAATCGGCGGCCGCGGCGGAATCCGACGGTAACGGCGTAGTGGCCTGTCGCAGAGATTTCGTTACCGGCCGCTGACTGCTCGATTGCCATCGGCGGCCGCCGTTTTGAAAGGGAACGACTTCAGTCGTGCCGAAAATCGCCACCCAGGGGCCCGGATTTAGCCACCGAGGGATGTATTTTCCAGCACTCTGGTTCTCCGGGCCCCTTGCAGTAACGTTTTCCCTGCGACACTCCACCAGGCTAGTCCATTAGCGAGTCCGCCGTAGCAGGTGCGCGGGTCGCGGCCGAGCCGGCGGTGCTGACGCCGATGGGCCAGCCGGACCCGCTGGCGATCTACACACCGGGAACATCCAGGAGGGCCTCGTCTCGCTACTACCAGCTACAGGCTCAGATATCCAGATTCTTCACATCCAGGGCATTATCTTCGATGAACTTCCGCCGTGCCTCCACATCCTCGCCCATCAGCGTCGTGAAGATCGTCTCCGTCTCCGCAATGTCCTCAAGCTTCACCTCGAGCAGCGTCCGCCGCTCCGGATCCATCGTCGTCTCCCACAGCTGCGTCGCCGTCATCTCGCCCAGACCCTTGTAGCGCTGCACCTGGTAGTCGCGGCGTCCCTGCTCGATCACGTACTCGAACAGCTCCCGCGGCGTCTGCTTCTCCACCGGCTCCAGGTTTGCCTTCCCCGTGCGCTTCGGAGCCGGCTTGCCCGCTTCCGCCTCGCCCTTCGTCTCCGCCTCGGCCTCCCCTGCCTCTTCCTCGTCCGGAACGCCGACTCCGGCCTTCTCCGCGGCCTTGCTCGCGTATTCCACCACAAACGGCGGCTCCAGCAGCTCTTTGATCGACGCGTGCTTCGACATCATCTGCCGGTACTCCGGCGTTGAGGCCAGCGCCCAGTCAATCCGCCGCTCCGCGCCCTGCGCATCGGTGAAGCGCAGCGACCAGGTCTGATGCTCTTCGTCCTGCACGGGCTTCTCGAGACCCTTGAACTGGTACTTCTTCTGGATCTTCTCCAGATCCTTGTACAGACCTTCGAGCTTCGCGACCGATTCGAAGTCCACGCGCTTCGTCAGCTCCGCCTTCGCCAGCAGGTTGGTCACTTCGTCATTGCGCAGCCGGGTGTTCACCTTATCGAAGAAGCCGAGATAGTCGTTCAGCTGGCCCATGAACTTGGTCAGCGCCGCGCCTTCGACTTTGGCCGCGCCCTCGCCATAACGGATAATCATGCCGTCGGAGGCGCGCTTCACCATCACCCGCACAAATTCGCGGTCGTCCTTGATGTACTGCTCGAAACGGCCCTTCTTGATTTTGTAGAGCGGGGGCTGCGCGATATAGACGTTGCTGCGCTTGATGAGCTCCTGCATGTGGCGGAAGAAGAAGGTCAGCAGCAACGTGCGGATGTGCGACCCGTCCACGTCGGCGTCGGTCATCAGGATGATCTTGCCGTAACGCAGCTTGGTCGCGTCGAAATCGTCTTTGCCGATGCCGGTGCCGAGCGCCGTAATCATGGCGCGGATTTCCTCGTGGCCCAGCATCTTGTCGTAGCGCGCCTTCTCCACGTTGAGGATTTTGCCCTTGAGCGGCAGAATCGCCTGGAACTTGCGGTCGCGGCCCTGCTTTGCGGTTCCGCCTGCGCTTTCGCCCTCGACCAGGTAGAGTTCGCACCGGCCAGGATCCCGCTCCGAGCAATCCGCCAGCTTGCCCGGGAGACCGCCGCCATCGAGCGCGCCTTTGCGCCGTGTCAGATCGCGGGCTTTGCGGGCCGCCTCGCGCGCGCGCGCCGCTTCGATGGCCTTGTTGATAATCTTCCGAGCCACCGGCGGATTCTGCTCCAGAAATGCGCCCAGCCGCTCGTTCACCAGCGCCTGCACCGTGCCGGCGATGTCCGAGTTCAGCTTGCCCTTGGTCTGGCCTTCGAACTGCGGCTGCGGCAGCTTCACGCTGATCACCGCCACCAGTCCTTCGCGCACGTCGTCGCCGGTCAGGTTCTCCTTGACATCCTTGAAGAGCCCCAGCGCCTGACCCACTGCATTAATCGTCCGCGTCAGCGCCGTTCTGAATCCTGACAGATGCGTGCCGCCGTCCACCGTATTGATGTTGTTCGCGAAGCAGAACACCGTCTCCGAGTAACCATCGTTGTACTGGAGGGCGATCTCCATATCGACGCCGTCGCGCAAGCCCTCCATCACAATCGGCTTGTCGTGGAGCACGGACTTACCGCGGTTGAGGTGCCTGATGAACTCCGCGATTCCGCCCGCGTATTTGAACTCCGTCTTCTTCGCTTCGCCCGTCTTGGGATCGGTGATCCGTTCATCGGTGAGCGTGATCGTCAGCCCTTTGTTGAGGAAGGCCAGTTCCCGCAGTCGCTGCGCCAGCGTGTCGTAGTTGTACTCGGTGACGGTAAAGATCGACTTATCCGGCAGAAAGCGAATCCTGGTGCCGCGCCGCTTCGATGTGCCGGTCTGCTTCAGCTTTGTGGTTGGCATGCCCTTCGAGTAGCTCTGCTCGTAGGTATGGCTGGGCTCCTCCGGCTTTGCGGGGCGCCAGATCTCCACATCGAACTCTTCGCTGAGCGCGTTCACGCAGCTGACGCCTACGCCGTGCAGGCCGCCGCTGACCTTGTAGTTCGAGGTGTCGAACTTGCCACCCGCGTGCAGTTTGGTGAGCACCACCTGGACCGCCGGCATCTTCTCGCCATTGTCGAGGGTCATTTCATCGACAGGAATCCCGCGTCCGTCGTCCACCACCGTGATCGAGTTATCGTCGTGGATGGTGACCTCGATCTTCGTAGCGTACCCGGCCAGCGCCTCATGCACCGAGTTGTCGACTACCTCATAGACCAGGTGGTGCAGCCCCATCTCGCCCGTGGACCCGATATACATGGCCGGCCGCAGGCGCACCGCCTCCAACCCTTCGAGGACCTTAATGTTCTCGCCGGTATAGGACCCGGTGCCGTTCTCGGCTTTGCCGCTCTTTGCGGCCTTCACGTTGGTTGGGATCGCGTCTTCCGTGGGTGTGACTTCTTTGGTTGCCATGAAACTCCGGTCTTCCTGGGGTAATTCTTCGGTGTGCGTGATTGCAGCGTGAAAGGGGTAACGCCCGGCGAGTCGAACCGGCGAATTAACCTGCATTTCGACCGCTCATTGCGGCAGTCGCCCTGGCCCGTGTCGAGCCAAAATCCGACCCCTCGCAGAGCCCCTTACGAGCCCAGAAATGCGCTCAAATCGAAGGATTTACAAATGGCCTCAACACCCTTATTTTACCACGCAAAACCACGCTTCCGGACGCTCCGGATCTGGTGCAGATCAGTGCAAAAACATGCTCAGAATCGAGGCTGGTTCTCCCGTTCCGGGCACCCGATCTGCGCGCTGCAGAACCCATCTTCGGACCTGACTTCTTTTATTCATTTGGGCATTGCTCGTGCCGATCGAGCGGATGTACTATGGCGCGCGTCCGAGCCCGGTCCAAAACCTTCCCCACCGCGCTGAATCGCAATTCAGAATTCCCCAGGAGACCCTATGTTCACCCACGAAGGGATTCGTCAACGCTCGCGGCTGCTGTTCGGCTGCGCTATCCTCGCCCTCACCGTCAGCACGCTCGCCTCCGCCGCCACTCTCTGCGTCCAGAAGAACGGAGCATCCAGCTGCCAGAAAACCATCGGCGCCGCCGTCTCCGCCGCTGCTCCCGGCGACGTTATCTACGTCTGGCCCGGCGTCTACAAGGAACAGGTCACGATCACCCAGCCGGTTTCGCTGGTCGCCGTTCCTGACAGCCACACGGTGATCGACGCCACCGGCCTTGCGAACGGCATTTTCATCAACGGCATGTCGGCTGCGCCCAATGCCGGGGTTTCCAACGTGGTGGTGTCCGGCTTCGACGTGCGCAACGCCAACTTCGAAGGGATTCTGGTCGCCAACGCCTCCGACGTCACGCTGTCGGAGAACCATGTCCACGGCAACAATCAATCGCTCGACATCACTGCCGCCACCTGCACCGGCATTTCTGCCTTTGAAACCAATGAGAGCGAGGACTGCGGTGAGGGCATCCACCTGATGGGAGCCGACCACGCCACCGTGCTGGGCAATAAAATCGACCGCAACTCCGGCGGGATTCTGATCAGCGACGAAACCGGCCCGAGCCAGAACAACCTCATCACCGGGAATCAAGTGCACGACAATCCATACGACTGCGGTATCACCATGGCTTCCCACGGCCCAGCCACCAGCGTGATCCCCACCGCCAAGGGCCCCTACGGCGTCTGGAACAACACCATCAGCCACAACGCGTCGTACCGCAACGGCACGCAACTGCCGGGAGCAGGCGCCGGCGTCGGCATCTTCGCGCCGTTCCCCGGCACCGCAGCCAGCGGCAATACCGTCATCGACAACGACATCCGCAACAACGGCCTGCCGGGCGTGACGATGCATAACCACGCGTCTGCGCCGGCGCCCGCGCCGCCCATCAACCTGAATAACAACACTATCGTCGGGAACCACATCTCGGGCAACGCTGCGGACACGGCCGACGCGGCGACTTCCGGGCCGACCGGGATCAACATTTACAGCACCGCGCCGATCACCGGCACGGTCATCGCACAGAACGATATCGACAACGAGGCCATCGCCATCGCGTTCAATGCGCCCTCCGGCCAGCTCAACGTCCACTTCAACGACTTCCCGAACTCCATCGGGATCGACAACCTCGGCGCCGGGAGCGTGGACGCGAGCCAGAACTGGTGGAACTGCGACAAGGGGCCGGGCTCCGGCCGTTGCGCCTCGGTCACCGGAACAGGCGTGACGACTGCTCCCTGGCTCTGGAATCCGCCGTATAGCGGCAGCCACTAATCCGCAACCCTGAGGCGTCCCGAATCAGCCGGTTCGGGACGCCGTTCGCCCCGCAGCACCGACTCCCGCTCGACCCGTTCCATCTCGTACAATGCTCCCCATCCCTGCTTCGCGGAACGAACTGTGGCCACACGATCCACCCCTGATCCCGGCGCGAGCACCTTTGGATGGCGCCTCGCCAACCTGCTGGCTATCGCGTCGCCCTACCTGGTCGCGACTGCGCTGTACGTCACCCTCTACCTGAGCCACACGCCGGTGCCGCACTCTGCGGAGTTGGCCCCGCCGCCTCCGCCGCCTCCGGTGAACGGACCCTCGGTCACCGCCGACACGGAAGGCGCGAAGACCCCGATCGCGCAGGCCGAACCGGCCCAGACGGCTCACAAAGAAACGCCCGGCGCCCGCGCTCGCCACAAGGCCGCCGCCGCAGACGCACCCCCGGCCGCGCCCCAGCCTGTTCCCGTCGACCCGCGCATCGCAGGCACCATGAAGCTCTCCGGCGACCCCCCGTCGTATCCGCCCATCGCCCGATCCGCCGGCGTCCAGGGCATCGTGGTGGTGGATGTAGTCATCGGCGCCACCGGCTTCGTGCAGGATGCCCACGTCATCTCCGGACCGCCGCTGCTGCAGGCGGCCACGCTCGACACGATCCGTGCGTGGCACTACCGGCCGTGGCTTGTGTATGGCAAAGCTGTGCCGTTTGAGACGCAGGTCAGCATCGACTTCAAAATCAATTCGGGGCAGTAGTCTGAGCCGCATACCGGCGTTTGTATCAGGGCCCGACTTCAGAGCTTGCGGAAAAACTCGATTCTTTGAAAGGGCCCGGCTTCAGCCGAAACCAGCACAAAACGAAACTGGGCTTTAAATGGAATGAGACGGCCCATCTGTGCCCAAACCAGATGGGTTTCGCTACCCGTAAGTGCTGATTCTATTTGGCGTCCCCGACGGGATTTGAACCCGTGTTATCGCCGTGAAAGGGACCGCCAAAACCGTAACTGATTGAAACTACAGAGCACGATTGGCCTCAATTCATCCGCTTTGGCTCCCTAAGGAGCCGTTATCGAACCCTTATCGAACCCACGCGGCGGGTGCCTTGCTGCACTTGCTGGCGCCTCCGCGGGATGCATCCCGTAACTCCTCAAGCCGGGCCCCGCGCCGTCGCAGCCATTCAAACCATGTCGGGGCTGCGTTCACGGTGCTTCCCATTCTAGTGTTGTTGCGTGTCGGAGGCAGATGGTCCAACAGAGATCCGGCACGGCGAGTAGAAATAATAGGTGCCACATCCGGCGATCCCTGCCGAAAATCTCGGTCGGCTTCCGGCGCGCAGAAGCAAGTTAAACCCTGAGAACAATCCAACGACTGTCATGAGCGGCGGCCTATGAACTCTCTAACGCACTGCGGCCCGCGCTCAGCGATGACAAACTTTGCCGCGGCCAGACGACCGCGCGATCCGTTACCTGGCACGAGCATCGAAGCTCTGCAGCCCTGCAAGCCCGACACCCTTCATCCAATCCATATCCTTCCAAGCGCCTTCCCACGTCACATTTCCGTTCATCCAGTGCGACCAGACGCGTGGCCTCCACTCTTTGCGATGAATTCTGAAAGCCGCTCAGGAGTGAATTGACCAATTGACCGCGGGTGCTCTTCAATGCTGCTGACTGGAGGAATCGCCTGCGCCGCTGCTGGGTCTGCCAGCAGGGCTGCGACGGCAGGAGTACTGACAACGCCTGCCGCGACGCCTGTAATCTACTTCCTGAGGCGGCGCCGGTCGGTTCGAATGTGAGCGGATCCTTGAGATGGCTCCGAACTCCTGTCGTTCATGACAACTCCTTCCGCGGCCAGACTGCTTTCTTAAACCACTAGGGACCTCCGCGGTCTTTGCTGTGCGCGCAGCGTGGAATCATTGCATCCGATTTCCCCAGCCAACCCCGGACCGAAACCTCTTCCTCTGACAGGGTGCTCTACCGGACCACGCCTTTTCTGCTCGCTGTTGTGGAGAGGCAGCGACAGAAAAGGGGGTGACGAGCGACTTACATTCTTTTGAACCAAATCGTCCGAGGATTCCGGCGAGTGTGGATATCACGACGGCGGCCGTCTTGTCAGCACGGTTTGCACGAAGTCCCCCAATTGCGTTGACGTGAATTGATTGCCCTCGACATTCGCAGCGAGCCGCCCATTTCTGTCAATTACGACGGTGTGAAACGGGTGCGTTAGAAATCCTTCATCGCTCCAGAAGTTCATGCCGAACAATTCGGCCACATTTCTAACCTCCGGCAAAGCACCGGTGAGGAAGAGCCATTCCTTCGGATTGGCTTTCCAGATATCCGCGTACTCCTGAAGAGCTTTGTCCCGGTCATTGTCCGGATCGATCACAATCGTCAACAGGATCAGATCCTCGCCCATTCTTCCGCGGAACCGCTTTCTGAGCAGCGCCAAATTCGTAGAGAGCCGGAAGCAATAGTTCGGGTTGGGGCAGCGCGAGTAGGTGAAACTCACTACGACGACCTTTCCTCTGAGGTCCGCGAGGCGGGTGGGTGCCTGGGTGCGATCCACCAGCGTGAAATCGGGAACTTGTCCGCCGACCGGGACCGCACGCGCTGCAATTGCGGGGTCGATCACTCGTTGAAGGAATTCAAGCCGTGCCGCCTCCTCGGGTTCAGCCTCCGCACTCTCTGCGGGAACTGCCTGCAGTTGCTCTGCATAGAGCCGATGCTTTCCTTCGACGATCCTGAACCGCAGCATTGCGCCGGGCGTAAGCGATTTGAATTCGCTCGAACTGTTCACTTGGAACTCCATGACCATCGCATTCATGTAACCTGGAACTGCATTGCAGGACACCGTAATGGTTCGATGTGTCCGATCGATGTTGAGAAGCATCCCCTGTGCTGCGTGCACCTCCCCGGCCCAGACACGCAGACTGGCGAAGGTCAGGATCCCGGCCCTCAGAACCAGACTCCGGGTGAGTGTACAGAGCCCCTTTCTCACCAGAAGTCTCATTTGCCTCCCATCATCTTTCCGGCAGATTCCTTGCCTCCACCTAAACGAACCGGCGTGCGGTTGAGCCGCACATAGGACGATGCGAACTCTTTGATTTGAATGAACTCGTCTTTCTCAACTCGGGCAAAGTGCTGTCGCGTCCTGCTGGCCGGCCAACATACGTCGACCGTAATACCATGTGCGGCAGGCCCCAGCCCAATGTGTTGCTCCATAGGATTGGATCCAAAGGAACTGGCCTCGCCCACCACTCTGTATATGGAGCGCGGAGCGCTGTCGCCGTTTTGTACGGTCACTCTGATTTGCGCGCCCGCCGCCTCTCGGTTGCTTTTGACCCCCACGAGCCGCACGTTCAGCCAGTCATTCCTGTTGCCGGGATTCTGAAAAACCCGCATCGCATGTTCATCGCCCGGTACTGCTCCACCGGTAACGGCCACGATATCCTCATGACCGTTTCGGCTCAGGTCTGCAAAGGCTATCCCGTGCCCTTTGTGCAATTCCCCCGTGCCGGACGATTGTGTTATGTCGACAAAACCTTTTCCCTCATCATTCCTGAGCAAGACATGGGGCAACAGAGCCGTGTAAGAGGGAGATCCGCTTCCCAAATATATGTCAAGGTATCCATCGTTATCCACGTCCCCGAAGTTTGCCCCCATCGGCATGAAGACTTTGTCCAGCCCCACCTTTTCCGTAACGTCTTCAAAGGTGCCGTCGTGTCGGTTGCGATAGAGCTTGAGGGTCTCGGCGTAGCCTGTACCGCCAACGTAGGTCTTCACAGTCTCGGATACCGAATTCAGATAGTTGGCGACGAAGAGGTCGGGCCATCCGTCGTTGTCGTAATCGAAGAACCAGGTGGCAAAGCTGAATAGAGGCGCCTGCACACCAGCCTCTCTTCCAACCTCGGTGAAAGTCAGATTTCCGTTGTTGTGATAAAGAAAGTTGGCTCCGTTCTGATTGGATATGTAGAAATCAATAAATCCGTCGTTGTCGTAGTCTGCCGCTGTTACCCCTTTGGAAAAGGCTGTTCGATCAATTCCGGCCGATTCGCCAATCTCCGTGAAGGTACCGTCACCATTATTGTGGAACAATTGCGAAGGACTGTTTTCGTTGGCGATGAACAAATCCAGATAGCCGTCGTTATCGATGTCTGCCCATGCTGCACTCTGTGTGGATGTCACTGTGGCTCCCAGACCACTGGAGTCTGTCACATCCGAGAACGTTCCATCGCAGTTATTGCGAAGCAGCGACTTGCGCTGGGCATACTCCCAGCCGCCGCGCAGGACCAGAACGTCCATGCAGCCGTCGTTGTTGTAATCTCCCTGCACAATATTCAAACCACCGAGCTGATCTGCCAGACCGGCTTGGACAGATCGGTCTGCGAAAGTCCCGTCTCCATTGTTGTGGAAGTAGCGCAATGGATCGCAGACGTTCTGGCTGGACACCATTAAGTCGAGCAAGCCGTTATTCTCGAAGTCATCCACAATAACGCCACCCGCGGCCCGAATGACACTCAGCCCTGCGGCTGCAGCAACATCGCTGAAGCGCCCTATGTTCTCTTTCGATTGAAAATCGCGCGGCGGAATCCGGTATTCCGCGGGAACGCCATCCGGGTACTTGCCCAACGTCATGTAGGCCAGATTGAGAAGCCACCGAACCTCGGGATCGTCCGGCTTCTGTTCCAGATATTTCCCGTAATACTCGACGGCTTGTTCTGAGTCTTTGATTTGCTCGTAACGAGCACGCGGATTGGGAGGAGGAAATATATCCAGATCGCTGGGGCTGCGGTAGATGCCGTTTCTCAGTTCCGATTTGTGTAGATAAGCTGTGCCCAAGCTCTCTTCGATGTCCGGCAACAGTGCAGGAAGCTCATCACTGGCTATCTTGTACGCGATTTTCCAATCTTCAACGGACTGGCTCATGTCCCCCCTGTATGCCAGGAGTTGGCCAAGCGCCGAATAGCCGTTCAGCTGATCCAACGCATCGTCATGGCCCACCGGGGGCATTGTTTTCTTGTTCAGAGCGGCCTGCAGGCCATTCTCCGCCTCTGCCATCGATTCCGTACGTAGCTTGCAGATCTCGCGCAGATCGCGGTTCCATCCGTCAGGTTTCGGGAAGTCTTGCATGATGGCGTTGGCTTCGACCTGTCCGGACAAGGGCGCTCCCCACCGGATTTCACCACTCGAGATAAGGGCCAGGATCCGCTTCGGGTTCAGATCTTCCGATGTTGGCCTAGACCGGAGAATCTTCAGGATTGCGAATCCCGAGGGTGTACGAACAATGTTTGTGAGCTGCCCCGGTTGGTGTCCGCGCAGCGCGTCGCGCAACTCGCTGCGGAGCTCGTTTGGATCGAGGGTACCGACAAAACCACCATCGGCTGAAGAGGCATCAATGGATTTCTCTCTTGCCAGAACCGCAAAGTCCGCACCTGCATTCAGCTGCTTCAATACCGATTCGGCATCCTGTTGAGAGGAAACCACGATGATTGCGAGATTCAGTGGATGCGGGGATTCAGGTATCTGGGCGCCACCTCGTCCGTTTGCCAGTAGGCCAACGAGGATCACGAGTTCAAGCGCCGCCGTTCGCATGGAATCTTTCGGCGATTTCTTGTAGCTGAATGAGTGCATTCAGGGATGAATGAGCGGTTCTACATGGTGACTGAAAGGTTGTTAAGAGCCATTCCAACCTCTCAGGGTTCAGGTTTGCCTTTCTCGCTGATGTTGCTGATCTCTTGAGGGTGAACCAGCCCAGAGCACCTTAGCTTACCCGCTGCTGACGTACAAGGTTCGTTACCGTTCGGAACTTTGCCTCCCAGCAGTTAATCCATAGATCTTTTAAAATATGTGGCTTGCGGTCATGTTGTTAAGAGCGCCTTGCATTTATCTCAAGTGCTGAGGTGAGGGGACGGAGTGTACACTTCTGGTCACTTCGAGAACTGCAGTAGCTGCACTTGGCCAACTCATCGCTGGGGATTCGCATCCAGATGTTGCGGCGTGACGGCATCGACGATCGGCCCCCGCATGCTTTCGGGAATCACCTGATGAATCCTGGTAAAAGTTGCGAGTGCCTGCTGTTGTCCCTCGCGATTGCCGACAGCCCGGTACGCCTGCGCAAGGCGCCACCACGCCACTTCATCGTCTGGTCGGATCTTTACCGCACGCTCCAGGAGTGGCACGGCGCGATCGGCCTTTTGAACCGTCAGCTCGAGGCCGGCCAGTCCCACCAAGGCCTCTTCAAAATCCGGATACTCCTTCAGAATCCGCTCGTATTGCTCGGCAGCTGCGGTTGTGTCTTCTCCCTCAGCCTCAAGGTAGGCCAACTCATACGCCGCATTGCCATTGCTCGGGTCGTTCTCCAGTTCTGCTTGGAACTCGCGCATGGCCTGCTCGCGATCCTGCGGCTTACCCGTGCCACGAAAGCGCCCCATGTATACCCGCCCCAGATGGTAATGAATGCCAGGCCTGCTGGGATCGATGGTCAGAATGTGATTGAACGCGACGATCGCACCATCCCAATTCTTCTCACTTTCATTGGCTTCGCCTTGCGCCTGCAGCATCCATAGCGAGCCGGGCGCTGTATCGTGCAGCTTCTCAAGCGTTTCGTATGCGAAGTTTCCGTAGATGCGGCCTGTGTGGTAGAGAACCTCGGGGTCGTTCGGATACAGCCTGTTCAGAGCCAGCGAGATCTCAACGGCATCGGCATCTCGTGCGAGGTTTGAATACGCACGCAGCAGTTCCAGTCCGCACATGCGCCGCACCTCGAGGTCGCCTGCCTGATGGAACCCCTTATCCAGATGGGGAAGGGCCTCCACATACCTGCCCTCCTCCGCCAGAGAGAGGCCGAGAAGGCTATCCAGCTTTGGCAGGAATGGTCTTAGCCTCTGTGCCGTACGAATCTCGCGGATTGCCTGATCATATTCGCGTCGTTTGAAGCAGATAGCCGCAAGGGTGGCATGGATCTCCGCGACATTCGGGTTGAGTTGCGCGAGGTGATGGAAGTTCTCTTCTGCGATTGCATAATCGCCACGCCCCATGGCCTGCTGGCCTGCAGCGGCGAGCGCTGCTGCATCCTCTGGGGCGGTTTGGCTCGCGGCCGCTCTCGGCCACGCACACGCGAGCAAGAGCAGCAGACACACTCCCGCATGTAAGGTAAAGTTCATCTGGAATTCGAGGGCGCTCCGCCATGCTGGAGCGTAGTCGGCTGTAAACGCCCGAATTGAAAACCGCTGGCGCTGAACCGCCAACTTCAGAAAGCCACCGCTCGTATAGCGCGAGGCTGCCTCGAATGCAAATTGAACTGCTCTATTGTGCGGATCGTGCCGTTGGTGGTCCATTTACCCTCGCCCTATCAGTTGCTTCCGATTGCAGAGTCCGGCTTAAATGGCCCGTAATTAGTTCAAGCATAGAGATAATCTGTTCCCTCGATAGCTCCTCGATATTACGTCTTTCGTAGGCGTGTCCATTGCGGTCTGGCCTGAGCGGCGTCTCCAATTTTGCGAGTGCATTCGCCGCGAGAGCATACCTGCCTTCACTGTCTTGGGTCACATATCCACGCTGCAGGAGCGATCTCAGGATGCGGTACGTGGTCGTAAGTGAAATATCGAGTGATCGTGCGACGTGCACTGTTTTTAGTGCTTCGTTCTCGCTCGCGAGCAACTCGATGACGTCGAGCGTCTTGAGCACAATCGGCACGAAGTATGATTCGGTTTTCTTAATCCTTAGCATTGCAGGGAGAAACCCATCGACTCGTGAGCGGAGCTTCAAAAAAAAGGGCCGCCACGCTCAAAGAGCGTGGCGGTTACGGAGGCACTAAGAGACAAATCGATCAGAACGTGAGCTTGCCGCTAAGCTGGATAATACGGGACGGCGCAGCTTGGGTAATGCGGCCGGCGAGGTTCGGTGCGTCGAGTACGCCGTTGTCTATGGCGGTTCCCCCTCCGGAGCCGCCACCGGCATAGGCGCCCGTATTGACCACGTACTGGTGATGATTAAAAGTATTGAAAGTGTCGAAGCGCAGGCCGAAATTTGCGCGTTCTGTAATCGGGAAGGTTTTGGTTAGCCCCATATCCCAGTCGTTGATCCCGGGCTGACGCAGGAAATTGCGGGGCGTGTTGCCGTATGTTCCAGCGCCCGGCTGGCTGAAACAGGACATGTTAATCCGCTGGAGCGGCAGGGTGAGCCCTTTGTGCGGATCACAGCCGGAAATAAGGTTGGCACGCTGGGCGACCGTAGCGGTAAGACCATAGGCATCCGGCGAGGAGATGCCAAAGGGGAAGCCGGCCTGGAAGGTGGTGATGCCGCTGAGCTGCCAGCCACCGATTACCTCGTCCGCCGCACGATTGACCCCGTTGGCAAATTTCTTGCCGCGCCCGAACGGCAGGTTGTAGATGTAGCTTGAGACAAACCGCTGGTTGACGTCGAAATCCGACAGGCCGTAGTCAAGCTGCGGACGGCTGTTATCCATGAAGCCCTGGTAGCCGGCCCCGCTGGCTCCCACGCCCGCGGCCGCCGACTTGTCGTCCTTGCTCTGGGCCCATGTATAAACCGCAGTCACAGCCAGATCCCGGGCCCGATGCTGCAGGTTGATATTCATGGCGTTGTAATGCGAATAGCCATGGAAGTCGCTGTCGATATAGAAACCGGTGAAGTTCGGGTACGGCCGCCGGGTGTTCGACGGACACAGGTGCGTCGTATCCTGCGGATTGGCCTGGCAGAACGGCACGTCGGCGGCAGGCAGATCCGTGGCCTGAGCGATATTATGACGGTCGAGTAGGTGGACGGAGTGGGTCCCGATATAGTTGACCTCCAGGGTCGTGTTCCTGCCCAGCTGCCGCTCCACCGACCCGGTCCAGGACTGAACATAGGGATCGAGTGGATTCTCTGATTCGATCACAGCAATGAAGGACAGTGTTGACACCGGGAAAGGTCCCAACGTCGTAAAAGACGGATATTGCTGGTTACTGAGTTTTGGCACATTGGACTGCGTGGCGGGGGTTGATGCCCATCGAATACTATAAGGGTAAATGTCAGCCGAGTTGTCGATCTCACGCCCTTCGTAGGAATCGAAGAAGATCCCGTATCCGCCGCGAACCACCGTCTTGTCGGTCAGGCGATAATCCAGACCAAACCGCGGGGCAAACGGAGTCTTCAGCCCTGGGTGTGGAACTTTCCCACAATAGCGCAGGATTGGTCCTCCGTTGACACCCACGCCAGGAGCCACGCCATCTTTCGACAGTTGCGGATCGGCGTAGCACAGACCTCCCTGGGGGTTTGTCGTATCGAGCCAGAAGAACTTGTTGCTTGCTTCATAGGCTGCCGGGCGATAATCCCAGCGTAGACCGATATCCACCGTCAGCTTCTGCGTCGCTTTCCAGCTGTCTTCCGCGTACGGTCCGAAATAACCGAAAACATGGTTCTGCAGGTTGCCCGCGTAGGTGGTCGGACTGAGGGGTCCGGGAATAAATGCGTTGGCCAAGCCGCTGTAGTAGCCGAGCAGGAAATCGGCAATCGAATTGCCCGTGCCGCAGAGACCGGTGGCATTGGGACAGTTTGTACTGTTTTGCGAAATCAGGTTTCCTGCGAAGGTCCAGTCGCCGTAGAAATCGTCGTCCAGGTTCCGGAGCAGGTGCCAATGCCGGTAATCGAACCCGAACCCGAGACTGTGTTTGCCATGAACGGTGGTGAACGAATCGGCAAACTCCCACGCTGGGTTATCCGACCCTGTATACGCATTCACCGGGCCTCCCCAGCCATTGGCGGCGAACTGACCCAGGCGGATATTGGGCCAGCTTTGCTGTAATGCTGCGAAGTGCGTGAATGCGCCGGTCAGGCCCAATGCCTGCACCGCCGCGGAGGTGGGCGCAGGAGCACCCTCCGGAGCTTGGGCATCCAGATATCCGAAGCGGAAATTGTTGACGTTCGAGGCGCCAAAACTGATCGTGTGCGAAACTTCCCAGTTCTTCTGTGTCTCGTACTGTGTCTCGATGCCGTAATCCAATGATGTGCTGTTGTAGAGCGCGCTGTTCGCGTATGTCGAGTAGGTACCTCGCCCGAAGATCGTCCCCAGCTTTCCGAGATTCTGGTCGATGCGATATGTCTGCTGATTGGTCGTCAGAGGCGTCCCGAACGTCGCCTGAAAATTGTTGACACCCTCGCCCTTACCGGGGGACGTCGGCGTGGGGAAATAGTGGCTTGCAATCGCCATATTCGCCAGCCGGCTCGTCATCTCCGTGGTTGGAATCTGATTGTTCGGAAACGGCTGCCCTGTCGTCGGATCGACCGGCATGCAGTTCTGGCCCGCAGCAAGCAGAGTTGTGCAGGCAGCTGTCCCATAAGTGGGCAGTGGCGCCCCCGTTTGCGTCGACTCTCCGTTAAAGTTCCCGGTCAGCGTTGCAGGATTCGGAACCGCCGAAAAGAGCTGTTGGCCGTTGGTGATGCGCCAGCCCTCATAATTGGCCATCCAGAATGTTCGATTGTGCCCGTTATAGATCTTAGGGAGGTAGACCGGACCGTCCGCTACAAAGCCGAACTGGTTCTGGCGCAGGACAGGATTGCTGGTTGGCGTTCCCTGATTGAGGTAGTTCGTCGTGATGAACGGCTTGGCATCATAAGCATCGTTCCGGTTGAACTCGAAGATCGATCCGTGCAGACTGTTGGTCCCACTCTTGCTGACCAGGTTGATCTGGCTGGCGCTGAACCCGTACTCAGCCGAGTAGGTGCCGCTCTCCACCTTAAACTCCTGAATTGCATCCTGCGACAGGATGACTGCTGGCGTTTCGAGCGCCTGATCGGTGTTGACCAGGCCATCCAGCGTGTAGTTGTTTCCCTCGGGTCGCCCACCATTAATGCTGATCGCGTCGCCTTCGCCCTGCCGCATCGTGCCCTGCTCGCCGCCCACCGTTACGGCCCCAGCGCCCACCAAGAGCAACTGCATGAAGTTGCGTCCGTTCAGCGGCAACTGTTCCACTTGGTGCTGGCTCATCATCTGCGACAGCGCCGCCGTGTCCGTATCCAGACTCACCGCCTGGGCTGTGACCGACAGCGTCTGGGTGACTTCTCCCGGCTTCAGTGTGATGTTGACACGCAAGTTCTGATCCACGGTCAGGGTGAGACCGGTCGTCACCGACTTCTGAAACCCCTGAATCTGGGCCGCCACCTCATAGCTGCCCGGAATCAGCGACGGTACCTGATAATCGCCCGACGAACTGGTCGTCGTTATGGACGGCACGTTCGTGGCGGTATTCGTCACCGTAACCTTCACATTCGGGATTACAGCTCCAGTACTGTCTGTCACCGTACCGAGGATCGTCCCCGTGGCGCCTGCCTGTCCAAAGGTCCTCAGCCCTGTCATTGCAAGCAGCAGGGCGAGTCCCGCAAGAATTCGTGTCGATTTCATTCTTAGCCTCCCTAAGAGTTCCCACTTCGCGTTTTTCAACAGATCAGGTCCAGCTAGCCCGCACGGCACCGAACGTCGTTCGCTCAACAGACTGGGATTGCCATGTGCCACGATGTTGAAATTTCCACGGACAAACTATTTCTATCCATAAACGGCGCTGACAGTAGGCGTATCCGATGCCGTCCTGCAAGGTTCGAAACCGTTACGACGGTGGATGTTAAGGCCAGTTCGACCCACTAAACCGTTTGGATCGTGCGAGTAACAACTAGCTGGTTAATCCCCGGTTTCCCTTTTTTGGGGGGCCGTGATGCACAAGGATGAGGTCAGGTCAATGAACACTGAAGGGAACTCGGAAGCGTGATCATCTGAATGGCTCGCGGGCAAAAGGCAAATGCACCAGCTCGTCGGGCAAAGCCTCGGCAAATGAAGCGGTCTTCAAAGTCAGGGCGCGCTTTGAGCTTTGAGCTCAACATTGAGAAGCGAGTGCCGATCGGAACTCAGTTTCTCGACTGGACTGAATGTGCCAGGAGTCTTGGAGCGACGAGAGCCTCAAACGCGCCAACTACATGCAATCAATGATTTTTACTCTGGAGGGAAAGACCATAAGGGCTCTTACGGCAGAGACACTACCTGTGATCCCGCGTGAAGCGGCCAGCTGTGGTTCTTCCACACCATCTGGCCGTCGATACCCGCGGGCAGCGTCACTTTCGCGACCCAATGGTCTCCCGTGAACCGATACGACGTCTCAATCATCCCGTCCGGGTGCGGCATGGAAGCACTGAGTTCGTGTAATCCGTTCAGGTGTGGCTCAATGCGGACTTTCCTGAAGCTTGGCATGGCTGGGCGAATACCAGCAACGACGGTCAGCAGATCGTAGTTGGGGCTCGCGCTCCACGCGTGACAGTCTGAACGGGTTGGCTCGGGAGTTTCCGCCCAGGTACTGAGCCCAAGATCAAGCATGTTGTACCAGGGTCCCAGTTGTCCGAGGTATATATCGCCCAGGCCTGCGTGATCGAGCGCGCGGATTAAGTAGAACCGAAAATAGTAGCTCAGTTCGGAGAGAGCCGGCACTGTCTTACCCTCCACGACTGTCTCGTCGTGGTCCTTTGCTTCGATCAGCCGCCTGAGGATCGCCTGTTGCCGATCGCGCGGAGCAACGTCGAGCATGACAGCTAGTATGTTCGCCTCCCTGCTCCAGGAGTTCTTCGCGGGCGTGTCCGCAAACAGACCATGTTTTTCATCCCAACTTTCGCGGTTGAGAGCCTCAGTCGCCCGCCGAATGATAGTCCGATATTCCACAGCTCTTTCTTTACTGCCGTAATTGGATTCCATCTCTTCGGCAGCCTGCAAGGCCTCGACAAATTGCAGCGTCAGAAATGTAGAACCACCATCGGACTCCTGCGGCGGGACGCCATACCTGTAGTTCGCTGTCCAGTCGGCGAACTCCCACCACTTCACCTGACCCAGAAGGCCATCGGGCCGAAGATGCGATGCATACCAATCAAGTACCGGCCGGGTATGAGGCAGCGTTTCCTTCACTAGTGGCAGATCATCGACATACATCCAATAGTCGTGGAGCATGTTGACCCACAGCAGCGAAAAGGTGGGGATGAACTGCGGCAGGTCGGAGGGATAGCGGCTCTCGGTGATGCCTTCCGGAGTGCGCGAGTCGTCGATGTTGGTGATGGCTTGACGGGCGAGGCGTGGATCACCCGAAACAACATAAGAGATCAGGGCCTGGATGCGCGTGTCACCAACATATTGAAGCTGCTCCCAATAAGGAGCGTCTATGTAGGTCTCGTGCGCGTCGAGCCGGGCGGTTCGCCAACCCGTCTGCCAGATCCGATCGAGATCGCGGATATCGCCGGTAATCTTCGCGCTGTCGGTGAATGGATAAGCCGAGAACCAGGCCCGCAGCGAGTCGAGCTTCAGCGGTTGAGATTGGGTTGTGACTTCAATCTGAAGGTAGCGCCATGTCCGCCACCACAGCGGTTCGAAAACGCGGTTCTGCTGTCCCCCGGATATGAACTGGTCTGTAATTCCCTCGATGTGACGTCCGGTGATCTCATTCCTGTTGCCCTTCTTCCCTTGCGAATCGTAGAGAGCTTCGGCATAGGTCACCCGGATGTCGGCATCACGGCCGCCGCTGATTGTCAGTTCCGGGTACGCTGTCTGCAACGTGCGATGGTCGAGCAGGAGGGTAACGTGTGAGTTGGCCGGGACTTCGAGAGGTGCGGCCGAGGAGCCCGCTGACGCCTCGATACCTTCCGCGCGAACAACAACACCAGCGTCAACAAGCCGATGCTCCATGGGAGGCAGCGCATCCTGAACCAATTCCCAGCGATTCGGTGCATCCTGGGCCTCACGAGTAGCGGCGTGCCCGAGAAGCCGCGGAGTTTCCCAGGCTGAAGAATCGGCTTGAGGCTGATCCCAGGACCAATCGAGGACGCGACCATCGATTTTTTCAGCGGGACCCGCTGCGTAGTAGCCCCGGACGCCTTCACGCCCCAGGGGCGCGCGACCCGGTTCCTGCCGGACCTCCCAGTCCTTTCCGGTATTGACTGAGGCCTCCGCCTCGGTGTCTCCCTGCATTAGGAAGCCGGTTCGATTGCTCATCTGGGCAACCGGAGCGAGCTCCCCGAAATTCCAGACGACCGCAGCCAGAATGTTTCGGCCCGGCCGGAGGAATGGAGCGATGTCGACGGTCTCGAACCGCCAGTGGAAGAGATCTCCGCGGGCTGGCCCTTCGGCGGCGTGCCTGCCATTAACATGAAGCAGAAATCGGTTGTCCGCACTTACATGAATCCAGAAATGGGCGGGGACAGACGCGAGCGCGATTTCTCTGCGGAAATAGAACACACCCGGATCTCCTCCTGGTACCGTTGCACTGGCAATCCAGGAGGCGGGCCATCGCGAAGCAATCAATGCTGGATTGAGGGGAGGGGCAGGCGAGGCCGATGTTACGGCGTGAGAATTACCCAGCACTCCGAATGCGCCCAAAATCAGGACACTGAAATTGATCAATTTTAGTTTGACTGGAGGAACTCGACCCATCTGATCTCTCTCCGATTTGGGCGTGACATAAAGCATGCGACCCTTCTGCTCAGCCCATGTCTGCCGGCGACGTCAGCTGTTTGGGCGGCCGACCCCGACCGCCCAATCTACCGCCCTATTGCATGCTGACTTCCTGATGCAGGGGCAGATTCCGCGACGAACCGCCGACCTGCAGATCGTATCTGCCGGTTGTGAGTTTCCATGAGTCGCTGGCTTCGTCGTAGACAGAAAGGCGGTCGCGGTCGACCGCAACCGTCACCGTCTTCTGCTCGCCTGGCTCGAGATCGACGCGGGTCCAGCCGACGAGGCGTTTAGGCGGCTCGCCCGCTGCGGCTGGGAAGCCGCTATAGACTTGCGCAATCTCAGTACCGGCGCGCTTGCCAGTGTTTCTGACCGTGAAAGTCACGCTGAGGCCGTCGCCGCTTTTTACGGTGAGTCCGGAATAGGCGTAGGTGGTGTAGGACAGCCCGAAGCCAAAGGGAAAGAGGACCGTCTTGTTTTCGGCGTCATACCACTTATAGCCAACCTTCAATCCTTCGTCATAAGAGATTTGGAACGGTGGCAGGCCCCTGGCCGCGCGAGCCATGCGGGCGGAGATGTCTCCACCCCCACCAAAGTTCATCTGCGACTCAGGTGGCGGAAGAACAAGCGCAGGATGCGGCAGGTCCGCGTCGCTTTTGGGGAACGTGATGGCCAACTTGCCAGTCGGATTGACCTTCCCGGTCAGGATGTTGGCGATCGCCTCCCCTCCCCGGATACCGGGATACCAGGCTTCGACGATAGCGGCAACCTTATCGATCCAGGGCATGGTGGCAGGGCTGCCGGTTTCGAGGACAACTACTGTTCTGGGATTGGCGGCGGCGACTGCCTCAATGAGATCGTTTTGTTCCCTGGCAAGGTCAAGCGTAGGCAGATCAAACCCTTCAGATTCCCACTGCCAGGCGAAGACAATCGCTACATCAGCCCGTTTGGCCGCGGCCGCCGCGGCACCAGGGTCTTCCCCAGAATCGAAAGTAACGTTGTCATTTGGCAGAGCCGCTCGCAGCTCCCTCAACGGCGAACTGGGCAGCCACTGCTGACGATTAAAGCGGGATAGAGTGCCATTCGCAGGCACCTGCGGAGGCGGCACGGCCGTTCCTCCCGGTGCATCGACCTGTGCGGACCCGCCGCCCGTGATAACGCCCGCGTCGGCGTGACCGCCGATGACGGCGATCGTGTGATCGCCGGATTCGATGGGCAGCACCTGGTTGTCGTTCTTCAGCAGAACAATGCTCTTCTCGGCAAGTTGCTGCGCGATCTCAGCCCCTTTCTCAACATCTGGAACCCGCCTGACAACGGGATGATCGAAAAGTCCGCTTGCGAAGATCGTGCGCAACACTCGCCGAACATGGTCGTTGACTTCTTCCTGAGTAACTTCGCCGGACTCAACGGCTTTCTTCAACTCATCGCCAAAGAAGATCTGGCCGGGCTGCTCCATGTCGAGTCCCGCATGCGAGGCTTTTACCGTGGAATGGGTACCGCCCCAGTCCGACAGAACGAAGCCCCTGAAGTGGAAGTCCCTTTTGAGAACGTCGTTGAGCAGGTAGCTGTTTTCGCAGGCGTAATCGGCATTGACCCGGTTATAGGCGCACATGACGCCGCCAGGCTCGGCGACGCTCATTGCAATTTCGAACGCGCGGAGGTCGGTCTCCCGCATGACACGTTTGTCGATATTGGCGTTGACCGCGTTGCGGCCGCTTTCCTGATCGTTTACGGCGTAATGCTTGAGATCACCGATGACAAACTCGGACTGCACGCCCTTAACAAAGTTGCCGACCAAAGTGCCCGCGAGCAGCGGGTCCTCTCCCTGGTACTCGAAGGTTCGGCCATCACGGGGTTCCCGCGCCAAGTTGACGCCGCCACCAAGCGACATACTGTAACCCTGATCGCGCAGCTCGCGCCCGATCAGCTCACCGTATTCGAGAGCTGCCTGCGGATCCCACGCCGAGGCCGCAGCGAGATTATTTGGCAATGCGGTTGAATAGCGGCCAGCCGCGGCTCCGCGCGTCACCCCGTAAGCCGAATCGGCCATCTGAATCGCCGGTATGTCAAGGCGGGGAATTGAATTGGTATAGCCTGCGCCACCGTTGGACTCGGTGGGTCCGGTGCTACCGAATGGCATTCCCTGGCCATGCAGCAGGGAAATCTTCTCATCAAGCGTCATCTCCCGAATGACCATGTCGGCTCGGTCATCGGGTGAAAGGCTTGTGTTGGACCACGCATAGTGCTGAGCGGCCTCTAATGAACCGGAGCGCTGAGCCAGTGTTGGCTGGCTGCCACTGGAGACCGCGATCATCAATGCCATAACAAGCTGATTTCGATGCTTGATTGTGGGAAGCGACGGCGATCTTTCTGTGCTTTCTGATGGCAACAACCGGCTTTGCTTCGGCATGATCGAATCTTACTCAGCACTTTCTGCGCGGTTTTCTGAAGGTTCTTAAAAGTATGGCCTCAAAGGCATCCGGGCGCGTCTGGCTGGGCTGCACATGGCTTGCGTGAAAACGTCATTGCCTGGCTGCGTCGAGGTCAATCGTCAATTGAACTTCGTCCCCCACAACTGCGGCGGGATATTTTGTTCCAATTCCAAAGTCGGTGCGCAGAATCGTGGCCGTGGCTGTGAATCCCGAATGCGGTTTCTTATCCATTCCCTGCACCGGCCCCGTTGGACCTTCGACGTGGAGAGTAACCGGCCGGGTGACCCCGTGGAGCGTCAAATTACCGGTCACGGTGAGTCGACTCGCATCCCTCGCAACTCCTGAGCTGACAAAGTTCGCGGTGGGAAACTGACCGACGTCGAAAAAATTGGGGCTCTTGAGATCTGCATCGCGTGCCGAAACTCCAGTGTCCACCGTCGTCATGTCAATCGTGACGTTGACCTGAGACTTCGTGATGTCACCTTCGTTCAAAACAATCGTTCCCGCTATGTTTCCAAAATGACCTCGAACATGGGACAAACTCATGTGCAGAACCGAGAAATCGATCCCACTGTGGGCCCTGTCCGGCACCCACGTGGATGTTTGCGCAAGCGCCGCGGAAGCTGAAAACAGTAACACGCTGAAGATGGACCATAACCGATTCAAGTTTTGTTTTCCTTTCGAAGTACTCATCGTCCGAAGAACTGCTGAGGATTGCCGGCGGCACAACCGGAAAGATTCGCTTCGCAACCAGTAATGGACGCCACCCTCACGGCTCCATGCGCTCCCACAGTTTGCGTTCCATGCTCCACGGATCGTCAACAAGTTTGCATTCAGCATTGATCAGCATCGTTGGCCGCCGCGTTGTGTCGTAAGCGAGCCACTCAGGCTGTCCTGTTGCGCCCGGCTTGCCTGTCCGGGCAAATGTGCTCCACATCTGGCTCATGTTCTCGGCGGTCTTCACACTATCCGGGTCCCCATCCATCATCGTGCCTGTCGCCGTTTGCTGGGAGCCCCCGGCCGGGGTCTTTGCTGCCGGTTGTATAAGGTCGAATTTGTAGGCAATCTCCATCGCATGTGCTGCCCCCACCTTATGCTGCGTCCCCGGGACGATGCGGTTCGATTCATGCGTGAATACATAGGCGTACACGGGCGCCCCGTGCTGCGCGAACTTGCGTTCGGCGATCGTGATGGAACCGAACCCGATCATCCGCGCGGTGCTGATTGCGATGTATAAGTCGGTTGGGGAGGCTTCAGGTCGGCTCTTGCGATAGGCATCGAAAACCTCATCGGCGTCGGCACCAAATTCTTTCTGCAGCCGCTCCTTCAGCCCGGCTTCCGTCAGATCGAAGACGGCCGTGTTGTGCGATTCCATGAAGAAGAAGATGGTCTCATCGCGGTTGTACCCCACAATAAGAGGCTTGTCCTTCGAAATGGCGGGGGCTTCGGGATCAAATGGATGGTGTGGCAGGATGGTCCCGTCTACTACTGGTCCGAATCCTCCTGCTCTTCCTCCGCCCCCCATTCCCTTCCGTCCGCCATTCATGGTGAGCGGACCATTTCCGGGCTGTCTGCCCAGATCCACCTGCACTTTCAGGAGTTCGTCGGCCGGAACTTCAAGTAGCTTGCGCCATTCGCTCTTGTCGAGACCCAGCTGTTTCAGAACCATCAGGGTGGTCTCGGCAGCCAGGTCGCGGGTATACATGCGAATTCCCGGACCACTCTCGATCGAGGCCTTATTAAAGAACGGTTCGGCTGTTGGCATCGCGTACAAACAGGAAGTTTTGGCGCCGCCGCCACTCTCGCCGAAGACCATCACGTTGTCTGGATCTCCACCGAATCTCGCGATGTTTTCCTGCACCCATTTCAGACCATCGCAGATATCGAGAAGTCCCTGATTGCCAGAAGTCGCGAACTCTGCCCCCCCGAGTTCGCCCAGATAAAGAAATCCCATCAGCCCCAGACGATGGTTCGTCGCCACGACGACCACATCCCAGGCCCGGGCGAGGTTACTGGCATCCTGGTAGGGAGCCCCGCCGGAACCGACGGTAAAGCCGCCGCCGTGGCAATAGAACATCACCGGACGTTTTCGACTGTCGGCTGCAGGGGTCCAAACGTTTAAGTAGAGACAATCCTCTGCAGGAATTCCTTCACTTGTCCCGAAAGAAGGCCGCATCGAGGGCTGAAGGGACGGGGGGCCGGATTTAAGAGTGTCGAGGACACCGGTCCACGCCTTAAGAGGTGGAGCAGCCTTGAAGCGATTCACGCCTGAAACCGAGCCGCCGTAAGGAACACCTTTGAAGGTGGTGAGCCCAGCTGTTTCCACGCCGCGGATTCGGCCGTGGTTCGTCTCAACCACGACGAAGTTCCGCCTTTCAGGCTCGGCGACCACTTTCAACCCCGGCATAAACGGGACAGAAGCGAGCACCATGGTTCCGTTTGCGAGAAAATTACGCCGGGTGGTCCCCAGGGGACGATTACCAGAAGATGTCATTTCAGCAGACTGCTCATGCAACCGGCTCTTCGCAGCGACACGCCCACTGTCCTGAGGGCCACGCGAAAAGCAAGCTGGAATGAGAAGTTGTTCTCCTCATTGAAAGTCATTGCAACCCTAAATAGCCAGCTGAGGCCTGACAAGGTTCGGTACGGTTGTCAGTAGACGTTACGGCCAAAATTGCCATTAAGTTGCCCTTTTTCAGCGCTCATCCGGAAGAGGGGTTAACGCCGATGGCGGCTTCTGCAGATCGCCGAGATGATCTGCTAAGATTCTTTCGCCAATCGGCATCCACGACGTTAGGCGGAGGCGCAAATGCCACTTAATGCAGCCAGTATTCGAGAAGGCGCAGCGGAGCCGTCCATCCTCAGCGCAGATGTTCAGGCCGCCGTCAGGAAAGAACTGGAGATCATGCTGAAGGCGCCAATCTTTAGTCAAAGCAATCGGTGCAAGCGCTTTCTGAGCCACATCGTGTTCCAGACGCTCTCCGGGAACGCTGACGAACTAAAGGAGCGCACCATTGGAATCAGCGTCTTCGAAAGGACAAACGACTACGACACAGGCGATGACTCGATCGTGCGCGTCACCGCAAACGACGTTCGCAAACGCCTCAGCCAGTATTACCGGGAATCAGCCACTATCCCGTCGATCCAGATTGACCTCCCGCGCGGCTCGTATGTGCCGGAATTTCGATTCCATCCAAAACGACAATCGAGGAAGCCAGAAGAGGCCGGTATTTCCGAAGTGAATATCGCAACTCTCACACCTTCCGACTATTCGATGAAGCACGAAGAGCTGCCTCCTCCTGTTCAGAAAGAATTTGGTGGCGCCGTGCCGGAGGTGATCGAACCAGGTTCAGCACCGCAGGCATCGAGAGGGGGGGTGCGTCTTCTGGCAATCGTGACCGTGGCATTGATCGCGATTGCCGCTGTTTTTGGAATCGTCAGGAAAGCGCTGTTTTATGATGTTCCCGATCTCTGGAACTCGTTCACACATTTGAGCAGCCCCGTGCTCGTTTGTATCGATACCCACGAACTCCCGGACGCGGGAGCTTCGACGAACACCGAACAAACCGGACAGACATTTCTTAACATGGTACTGCGCAAGCAGATCATCGCTCTCGACGACGCCGCGGTTCTCGCCTCCATGGCCGCTGAGCTGGGTAAAAAGGAGATACCGTTCCGAGTGGTCGGAGCTGAACAGGTATCCCTGGCAGATCTTCGTCGCCAGCCAGTCATTCTCATTGGCGCGATTGACAACAAGTGGACGATTCAACTGACGTCGGGACTTCGTTATCGCATCGAAGTCGCCAACCCACCAGGATCGGGTTCTAAAGATCAACCGGTTGCTTCGATCGTAGATTCGCAACGGCCTGCAACGCGTTGGAGCACGGACCTGAGTGTGCCCTTCACCGCATGGAAAAGCGACTACGCGTTGGTTTCCAGGATTGATGATTCCACGACGGGCGTTCCCGTTTTGATTGAAGCTGGACTTGGGAATGACGGGACGCTCGCCGCAAGCGAACTAGTGACTTCAGCCAGGTTGTCGACTGTGCTCGCAAAGGAGTCGACATGTCGAGGTAAGAGGAACTTTGAGGCGGTAATTGAGACACAGATTATCGACACAAAGTCCGGCCCCCCGCACGTTCTTCGACTGGCTTGCTGGTGAAATCTGTTCCGCCCAGCTTTGCTGTGCAATTCGTCCGCCTTTCCACCAGATGGACCTCGCAGTCGTTGAAGTTACCGACGAGTGAAATACCTCGACCCACCGGTTCGCAATTGTTCGATTGCGCTTACCATTGCCGGGCGAAGCTGATGTTGAAGCTTCTTCGGACCAGCTCCGAAACCCGGCCCACCGTGCGCAGCGCAAATTCTATGGGGAATAAGTTTCCCTTTCGAAATACGCTTGTGTTAAGGTGTTGCCGCGCCTGAAAGTCGCTCCGGCATTTTTGGCCGGTTCGTTTCGCACTTACTGTTTGCGTGCCCCTGCGGCTGAAAGGAAAAACATGGGACGTCTTTTGAGGCCCGTTCTCGCATTGAACCTGACACTGGTTGCCACCATTGCCGCCGCTCCTGCACAGAATTCACCGGATGCTCTCAAAAGCGGGTTCAAGAATCCGCCAGCGAGCGCGCGTCCCCGCGTGTGGTGGCACTGGATGAACGGGAATATCACGAAGGAGGGTATCCAGCTCGACCTCGACTGGATGCATCGCGTCGGGGTTGCCGGATTCCAGAACTTCGACGCCGCGTTGCAGACGCCGCAGGTCGTCCCTCATCGCCTGGCCTACACGACGCCGGAGTGGAAGGATGCATTCAGATACGCGATCGAAACCGGAGACAAGTTTGGAATGGAAATGGCGATCGCAGGCTCGCCCGGATGGAGCGAGTCGGGCGGCCCGTGGGTTCCTCCATCCGAGGGAATGAAGAAGTACGTGTGGAGCGCAACGGAGATAGCGGGCGGTCAGGCCTTCACGGGCACGTTGCCGCACCCACCCCGGAACACAGGAGCATTCCAGGACATCGGGATTCGCGATGCAATGGGCGGGCCCGAGGGGGCAAAGGCGCCCCCGCAGTTCTACGCTGATTCGGTTGTGATCGCCTATCGACGGCCAGCCAGCGATGTCGAGACAGATAGCCTGCACCCGACCATGACTTTCAGCGGCGGTTCTCCCGACCTCGCGGTGCTGACCGATGGGAACCTGGAGAAGACGACCGAACTGCCGATTCCCGCCCAGGGGGAAAAGGCGTGGATTCAGTACGCGTTCGCTGAGCCCACAACAATCCACGCGGTCACTATCGTGACGCAGGACCCCAACCGCATCGTCGCGATGATGTCCGGAATCGGCGCGCCGGAAAAAGCTCTCGAGGCCAGCGACGACGGTGAGAACTGGCGGACCGTCGCGAAGCTCGTGGCCGGAGAATCGCCGGAGCTAACGGTCTCGTTTCCAGCGGTGACGGAGAAATATTTCCGCGTGACGTTCCGGCGGATGCCCCCGCCGCCCCGGCCTGCGTGGGCTGCGGGGCTCGATCCCTCTTCCTTCGGATTCAAGCTGCCGCCTGCGCCGACCAACTACGAGATTGCGGAGCTGGTGCTTCATCCCGGAGCGCGGGTCAATCACTTCGAGGAGAAAGGAGCTTTTGTCCCGGAGCCGGATCTGTACGGCTTTGCAACGCCTGCGGTGGCCGCCGCCGATGCGATAAACAAATCTGACGTGATTGATCTGACGTCGAAGATGCGGCCAGACGGGACGCTGGACTGGACACCTCCGCCGGGACACTGGGTTGTGCTGCGCTTCGGATACAGCCTGCTGGGCATCACGAATCACCCAGCGACTCCAGAGGCGACGGGACTGGAAGTCGACAAGCTGAACGGCAAGGACGTTCGCCAGTACATGGAGAAGTATCTGGACAGCTACAAGGAGACGGTGGGCCCGGAGATGATGGGCCAGCGCGGCATTCGGTACATCATCAACGACAGCTGGGAAGCCGGATCGCAGAACTGGACGGACGACATGATCGCGCAGTTCCGCAAGCGGCGGGGCTATGATCCGATCCCGTGGATGCCTGTGCTGACCGGCGAAGTCGTGCAGAGCGCTGAGGCGAGCGACAGGTTCCTGTGGGATTTTCGGAAAACGATCGCGGACCTGATCGCCGATGAGCACTACGGCGTATTGGAGCAGGTGATCCACGAGTGGCACATGGGCCACTACGGGGAATCGCACGAGAGCGGGCGCGCCTTTGTCGCGGATGGAATGGAAGTGAAGAAGTTCAACGAAGTTCCGATGAGCGCGATGTGGACGCAGTCGCCGGGCGTAAACAAGGAGATGTACGGCTACAATGCCGACGATCGCGAGTCGGCGTCGGTGGCACACATCTATGGACAGAACCTGGCGGCGGCCGAATCGATGACCGCAGCGGCTGCGCCGTGGGCGTGGTCGCCGGCGACCCTGAAGCCGACGGCCGATCAGGAATTTCTGAACGGGATTAACCGCTTCTGCATCCATGAGTCGGCGCATCAGCCCCTGGTAGACAAGAAGCCGGGGCTCACCCTGGGACCGTTCGGGCAATGGTTCAATCGCAACGACACCTGGGCCGATGAGGCAGGGCCGTGGGTGAACTACATCGGACGTACCAGCTACTTGCTGCAGCAGGGGCACTTCGGCGCGGACGTAATTTACTTCTACGGGGAAGACTCAAATCTGACGGCGATCTTCAATGACAAGTCGCCGGATATGCCACCGGGCTACGGGTTCGACTACGTCAACGCCGATGCCCTGATTCACGCGTTGAAGGTGGAGAATGGGCACATTACAACGCCCGGGGGGACGACCTATCGACTGCTGGTGCTGGATGCCTACAGCAAGCACATGTCGTTGCCGGTGCTGGAGGCAATCCACAAGCTGGTTCAGGAAGGTGCTGCCGTAGCCGGGCCGAAGCCGACGGACGATCCGAGTCTGGCGGACGATCAGGCGGAGTTCCGCAGACTGAACGACGAATTGTTCGGGGATGGCAGTGGCGTTCATTCGGTGGGCAAGGGCACGGTCTATGCGGGCGACGATGCCGCGGCTGCGCTGAAGGCGATGAACATCTCTCCGGACTTCGACTACAAGGGGAGCGATAACCGGATCGAATTTCTCCACCGCAAGCTGGCAAATGGCGATCTGTATTTCGTGGATAACCGAAGCGATGACAACGCGACAGTTCAAGCGACATTCCGCGTGAGCGGAAAGGCTCCAGAGCTTTGGTACGCGGAGAGGGGCACAACGGAGCCCGTCTCATTCACGATTGCGGATGGACGAACCACGGTGCCACTCAAGCTGGAACCGTGGGGCACGTTATTTGTCGTGTTCCGCAAAGCGACGAGTGAGACATCTCACACGGTTCCGGTGGTGAAGGAGACAGAGTTGGCGACGGTTTCAGGGCCGTGGACGGTAGGCTTTCCGCCCGATTGGGGAGCGCCGCCGTCGATCACCCTCGACGCGCTTACCTCGTGGAGCGACAACAGCGATTCGGGCGTTAAATACTTCTCGGGAACGGGCACCTATACGAAGACGATCGACGTACCAGCAAGCTGGTTCAGCACGGGCGCCCATATGTGGATCAATCTTGGCGACGTAAAAAACCTTGCAGAGGTGAGTGTCAACGGGAAATCGCTGGGAATCGTGTGGCATGCGCCATATCGTGTGGATGCAACCGCGGCGTTGAAGCCGGGAAGCAATGAGCTAACGATTAAGGTAACGAACGCCTGGGTGAATCGGCTGATCGGCGATCAACAACCCGACGCATCGAAGAAGTACACCTTCGCCGACGTGAAGCCGTACAAGGCAACATCGTCCTTGCTGTCATCGGGACTGCTGGGGCCGGTGACGATTGTCCAGGAGAAAACGGCCCGGTAACCGTCAGGCGTTCCCCTTCGATCCTCTTGTACCGTTGTCGATAGCGGCAAAACGATTTGTAGCCGGATTGCGCCTCCACGCCGCACGTGGTGGAGATCCGCCTTACCTACACGAGCCCTGGATGGAAGCACGTTTTCCGGAACACAGGCGCCTAAACCGACCGGATGGGACTCGAACTTGGAACGGCGTCTTCGCCCGGATGGAGCGAATCCGGAGGAACCTTGGGCATCATCCCAAGATGCCATGAAGGAGTTCGCCTGATGGGCAACCCGATTGACCGGAGGCACCCCATTCAACAGTAGGCTGTCCACTCCGCCCCGGACTTCCGGCTTGTTCCAGACAATCACAGAAGGCAGCATTCTCGGTGGGCGGGTGCCGGGACCGAATCCTCTCGAACTTCACGTCCCCAGAAGATACTGGCTTTCCGGATTCCGGACGATTCCGTCTGCTGACCCGACAGTCGCCATCCAAAAGGACCGCGAATCGCTGCAGCGCCGAGGGGCCTGAACTGTCGTGATCCTAAGGCTATCGGCTATCGCTTCGAACTGCCCGCCGGTCCGGTTTTAGAGGTCTGGCGTGGATACAGGGGGACTTTGGGAAACCGGTGGTTATTCGAGGTCTGACGCTTTCTTGCCTCTGCATGCAAGAGTCGATCGAGGAATTGATCCAGCTGCGAGCGCGGGGAATCCGGCTACTCAACTCCGACTGGAGACAAGCGATGAAGGTGAAGAGTGGAGTAACACGGACGCCCGAAAAGTTATAGCGCACGGCCAAAAGGTTATTGGACTCCGGGTGAAATTCCGAGCTAAGTTCGCGGCATATCGCGGCCTGAAAGTTGACCGCTGGAGGTGCCGATGTTCCCTAGCATTGCCGTCATTCCCCGCAGGACAACTCGCCTCGCCAAGCGATTGGCGCAACCTTTCTCCAAGCGAAATCTTCTCGAAGCAGCTCATGTGATGGGTCCGACGCTGGCTGCCCTCGCGTTCATGGGCGCCGGCAGCGCCGTCGCCCATGCCCAAGGGACGATGGACTTTTCCGGGGCACAAACGCTCATGTCAACGTTCAAAACCTTCGCGATGTACGCGGGCGCAGTCATCTGTCTCGGCGGCCTGATCTTCGCCGGAATCCGCATGATGTCGGGAAGGTTTCAGGACGCCATTCCGGGTCTTTTCGGCGCGCTGTTTGGCGCCGGCGTCTTGGGATGGGGAGCCGGTTGGATATCCAGCCTCACAGGCCAGGGAATGTGAGGTGCATCCATGGCTCGGCGAGGAGAACCGTTACCGATCAATCAGGCGCTGAATCGGCCGAGGGCCAAGCTGGGTCTCGACCTCACAGCATGGATGGCGATCGTATTCGTCTGCGTAACGGTTTTCCTCGTTGGTTTTCGCCTCGTGGCGATGCTGGCCTTTCCCACGCTTGCAATCGCTGCATGGCTCATCGTTCGTAAACACCCAAAGATGCTTCAGCTCTGGGGCCTGGGCCTCTGCCAGAAGTCCTATTATGACCCGCGCAAATACTGAGCAGGCAAAATACGTTCCGTGGTTCGCGAAGGCTGGCGCGGCGTGCAGTATCGTGCCGATTGCGCGATTCGTCAGCCCCAGTATCTTCGCTCTCAAAGGTGATGGCTACGGATGCCTGTTTGCGCTGGGCGGCATCGATGAAGAGGGGTTGACGGATCAGGAATTGGAAGCACGGATGCATTCCATAGAAGGCGCGCTGCACGGCCTGCCGGAAGGCTCCTGCCTCTACCAGTACGTTCGTGTGACGTCGGGCTTCGAACTGCCCCGGCAAAAGCTGTACAGAAGCCCCGTAACGCAGGTGTTTGCCGGCGACCGGCTTTCACATCTTGAGAAGACCGCGGGCTTTCGGCGGATTGATCTGCACTGGTGCCTGACCATCGAGCCGCCAAAGATCCGAGCATTCGAGCAAAAGCCAAAGGAGCACACCGCCAGCACTTCCCGAATGCTGGCCGAGCTTGAAAAGACAGCAACGATTCTGGTGGGGCATTTGGGAACCTCGTTCGGGCTGCGGCTGCTGGACAAGACTGCCACATTCAACTTCTTCAGCTACCTCTTCAATCTTCAAGAGTGGGCGGCTGCCGGCGAGCTCCGCGGCGACGAAGGAGTAGACCGGCAGATCGTCAGGAACCCTGTCGCCTGGCACAGCGATCATCTGCGCGTGGGCAAACGGTATGTGCAGATGTTCTCGCTCAAGACAACCCCCGAAGCGTCGCGGCCATGCCTCTTTTCGGGTCTGCTTTCGCTCGATTGCGACAGCGTTTTTTGCTCGACCTGGCGGCCCAAATCCGCGACCGCCGCTCGCAGTGAGATCGACGCGCAGGAAAAGTTCATCTCCTTCTTCAAAGTGGGCGTGCTGACGCGCGTCATGAGCGGCCGCGATTTCGCGTCGCTTGAAACCGGCGCCGGAGCCAAAGCCGCCAACAGCAGCGTGGATGACCTGGGTGAAGTCATCCGATCGCTCGATAAAAAGGCACAGGGCGAATACTCGCTTCGGCTGCTGCTCGCGGCAAACAGTACGGAGCAGTTGCGCGACACCATTCCCGCCGTGTACCGGATTTTCGTCGATGCGCGCGCGCAGGTCATCGAGGAAACCCTGGGCAATCTTTCCGCGTTCTACGCGATGTTCCCCGGCAACGGCAAGTTCAATGTGTTCCCGCTGTGGCTATCCGAGGAACATCATGCCCGCCTGTCTTCCGTCTTTGCTCCGCATCTCGGACATCCGCGTTCCGAGGATCTCGATGCGGAGTACCTGAACATCTTCGAGACGCGCACACGGACACCGTTCTTTCAGGATGTATATGTAGACGGCGTGCGAGTCATGCTTATCCTCGGGCCGACTGGCACGGGCAAGTCCGTCCATGGCAACCAACTCATTGCACTCGAACAGAAATACGGTGGCTTCAGCTACATCTTCGACATCGGCGGCAGCTATGAGAATGTTGTCGAACTCTATGGCGGCCGCGTAGACCGAATCGGCAAGGATGGCCCGCGCGTCAATCCCTTTGCTCTGGAGCCGACAGAGAGCAATCTAAACTTCCTGTACTCGTTTGTCCGGCTGCTGCTCGCGAACGGGGGTGCCGAACTGGAGCCCGAAGACGACGACGTGATTCACCGGGCCGTGCAGGACATGTACCTGCTCGACCGGGAGAATCGCCGCCTTTCTAATCTCTATCTGCCAAAGAAGCTCGACCGTTATCTCTCGAAATGGGTCCGCGATGGCGTCTACCACGCGATCTTCGACAACGTAGAAGACAGCCTTTCGCTATCGCGCCTGCAGTGCTTCGACTTCCAGGGCGTCAACAACGAGCAGTACGCCGACCTGATCGAGCCGCTGATGGTCTGGCTCCTGCGGCGCATCAACGATGTCCTCTACGACCCAGCGAATCTCGGAGTTCCCAAGCACATTTTGATCGAGGAGATTTTCTCTTCGATGAAGAACCGGCAGTTGCTCGAAGGCGCGCTCGCTTCCATCAAGACCGTTCGCAAAAATCTCGGCGGAGTCACTCTAATCGGGCAGTCTGCGGAAGACCTTGGCGAGAACGCCGACTCGATCGTGAACTCCTGCACGTCGTTCCTGTTCCTGAAGGATGCGACCTTCAACCAGAAGCGTTATGCCGAGCTGTTCAAGATGAACGAGCAACAGATCGCCCTGTTCGAGAGTCTGCAGGACCGCGAAGCGCTCTACATCAGGCGCGACGGCCTTACGAAAGTCGTGATCCTCAATCTCGACAGCCGCAGCTACGCCATCTTCTCCACCAAACCCAAGGACCGGGTACGCCGGTCGAAGCTGATCGCTAAATACGGGCTCACCGAGGGCATCGAGCGCTTTGCCCAGGGCGAGGCTGGGTAACCAGAAAGGACTGGCCGTGAAACCGCTCATTCCCATCGCCATGATTCTTGGCTCTGCCTTCTCTTCCGTATCCGCTGCTCATGCACAGCCGGCTCCGAAACACCTTGAGCCGAATGCACCGCGCACCATCATGGTGTCCCAGAACTCTGCTCCCTCTGTGGTCCGGGCGGCGATCCTGCAATCGACGCTGATCGAGCTTCCCCCGGAGGAGAAGGTTGCCAACGTCTTTGCCGGAGACACTGTGGACTGGGTCTTCGATGGCGGCCACGTTGCCAGCCGCTTCATCAGCATCAAGCCGAAACTGGCGAACAGCACGACCGATGTTCATATCATCTCCGACCACGGCAACGAGTACACCCTGGAGCTACAGGAAGTCTCTGCTGATGCCGATCCCCACTTCGATTCCAAAGTGTTCATTACGCCGGGCGATCAGGCAGCCAAGGAGAAGCTCACCGAGCTGCCGGTCTTCGTACCCGAATCGGAGCTTGACCAGGCAAAACAACAGGTTGCCGCGGCCAGGGCCGCTGAGGCTGAAAGTCTCAAAGCCGAGGAGACGAAAGAAGAAGAATTCCGGAGCCAATATCCCGGCACTCTCCAATTCGACTTCACCTGGGACGAATCGAAGGGCAAAGAACTGGGCCTCAAGCAAATTTGGCATGACGACAAGTTCACGTATCTACGCGGACAGTTCCAGGAGACCCCTGCACTCTACGAAGTCAAGGATGGCAAGCCATCCCTCATCAATTTCGATTTCAGCAACGGTCTCTATACCGTTCCGAAGGAGCTTGACCGAGGCTACCTCGCCATCGGCAAGCAGAAGGTCGAATTCCACCGGACGGACGAAAGGAACTAGCCATGCCGGAGCTGAATGACAATCCGCCCGCGACAGTTCCCGACCAGCCTGAGGCGAAAGCGCCCGTGCGGAAGACAATGCCGGTGGTCATCGCGCTCGTAGTCATCATGGGACTGATAGGAATCGCGAACCTTTCGAGCCTCCTCCGGGGCAGCAAGCGGGCCGCGCCGGTCGGCAGCCTTCCGATGACGCGCCCCGCCGCGCCCAATGCCCAGCAGGTGAGGAGTTTCGAGACACAGCAGCAGTTGCAGGCCGAGCGGGACGCCCAGGAACGTCAGCACCAGCAGGAGGTGGCAGCGGCGATGCAGCAGCTTGAGGCTGCGCAGGGAGTGCCGGGGCCCGAAGACGCCAATGCACCGCCGATGACTGCCGCGCAACGCGCAGCCATCTATGGCGAGAGCCCCGACGCCCCCATCATCACTTCGGATGCCTCCCAAGCCAGGGCCGAAGCGAAGCAACGTGAACTAGCCAAAGAGAAACTGCAGCAGGATGCCATCAACAGCGACACCGTGGCCATCGACTTTGAACATCCGAGCGCGCCAATCCCGAAAACAGCGACACATGAGACGGCTGCGAATGCCGCTAACGGAACGGTTCCGGCGCAATCACTGGACGCTCAGCCTGGTTCGGCCGGGCAGAGCAAGGCCGGCAACAGCACCGATCCGATGGCCCCCTATGGCTTCGACCAGTATCAGGGCCGCCTCTATCGCATCTTCGAGGGCACGGTGTTGGAGGGTGTCGTGACCAACCACATCGACGGCGGTTTCAGCGGCCCCATTCTGGTCATGCTCACGACCGACTACTACTCCCACGACCATCAGGAACTCCTGATGCCCCAGGGTACCCGGCTGATCGGGACGGTACAGAGTGTCGGCAATGCTCAGCAGCGCAAGATGTTCGTCACCTTTCACCGCGCCATCTGCCCGGATGGATTCTCGCTCGACTTCGACAAATATGTTGGCCTCGACCAGATCGGGACGACCGGCCTTGCCACCAAAGTCAGCCACGGCTACTTCCAGGCGTTTGCCGCCGCCGCAGCGATCGGGGGGCTGGGAGGGCTGGCGCAGATCGGCAACAACGGCAGCATCCTCGATCCTTCCACGCAGATTCGCAACGGCATCTCCGCGCAGTCGGCGGCGGAAGGCGAACAGGTCCTGAATCATCTCCTTGACCGCTTGCCGGTCATCACGCTTAAAGAAGGCTCCCGCGCCCGCATCTATGTGGGGCGCGACATCCTCATTCCGTCTTACGCGGAGCACCGCGTCGATCCAACGCTATGACGAGAAACCGCAAACTCGTTCTGACTTCGATCACGTTGCTCGTGCTCTCTACGGTCGTTGTTCCAGAGGAGCGAATCGCAGCACCCTGGGCAATCGTCCAGTGCGCGCGGATGATCGGGCGCGCACTTCCTCTGAAAACTTTTCCACTCCGTCAACTGGACCCCACATGTCCGCAGTGCCGTTAACCCGTCAACAGCAGGAGGTCTTATGAAGATTACTCAAGGGAGTCGCAAATGGGTCATCGGCGGCGCAGCGCTTCTGCTCACCGCTACGCCGAGCTTCGCGCTCTTCGGCATCGGTGACATCGTGTTTGATCCGACCAGCTATGCCAGCCTCGTCTCTCAACTGACCACGCTGGAGACGCAGTACAACATGCTCAAAAACAACATCGAGCACTTCTCCTTCAAACAACAGTGGCAGACTGCGCTCAACACGATGAAGAACGCCAACGTCCGGAACATGTTCGGCGAAACGAATGGCATGACAACCGCGTTGAACACGAATTCGCCGGCAGCATCCTCGGCGGCGTGGACCGCTGCGACCGTGCCAGTGAACGGAACGACCACGAGTTACCTGGCCGGACAGACGCCGGGGAGCACGCAACTGTCGGAACTCGCCATGGTCGAAGCGTCCGACTCGGTTTCGCCTGACTGCCTCACTGCTGTGGGCCAATACCGGGGAGCCAGGGGGCAGAGTGCGACGGCCAATACCAGTCTTGCCTCCGTGCAACTTGATGGCAGCACGACCACAAACAGCGAAGTCGAACAATTGAACCTGCTCAATGCGGCCGAAGCACAGAAGATGTCCGAGATGCAGTCGGAGGGTGTTCTGCAAGCGTGTCTTGCGTCCGAAATGGCCGTCTCGAACATGCAGCAACGCAATGCGACGGCTCTTGACCTGAATACGGCGGCCTACGTAACCCAGCAGCACAGCGCGAACGATACGAGCGCGGCAAACGAAAGCAACACCTGGGACAGCTACCTGCCATGACGGGAAGCACGATGCTCCAGGCAATGCAAACGAAGATTCTGCTGGCGATTCTGGCGGCTCTGCTGGCTGTCGCTGGAGCCATGACCTACCGACGTCACGAAGCGGCGAAGGCCGCCTTAGAACGCCAGCGTCAATACGAGCTATTGCCCCAGCAGGTGGAGAAGGACAAGAAGAAGCACAGCTCCGCCGCGGCAAACGAAGGCAAGACCTGGCAGAAGTACATCCCCTGAAGAGGACCGGGAGAGTAGCGACATGAATTCCGTAACGTTGCTGGCACAGGCATTGCCGAGCGCGAGTTCAGGCGTCGATTGGCTGTACCAGTTCACTAACAACCTGACCAATCTCACCACGCAGAACGGCGGCGCGCTGACGCAGTTCGGGTTGACGGAATTGAGCTGCATCGCGCTCTTTACGCTCATCAGCATGGTCATCAACTGGAATACGTCCGGGATGACGCTACGCTTCCACACGCATCCCGTCCGGGCGGGTGATCTGACGAACTTCATGCTTCGGCTCATCGTCTCCTCGCTGCTGTTGAACTACTGGGTAAACCCGTTCCCCGGCGCGAGCTTTGGCATTAACCACTTTTTCAGTTACATCGCCCAGGCGATGGTTGCCGCGTTTGATCAGAACTCGCTCAACCAGTTGCTGCAGCTCATGAAAACCGCCGGAGACAACACGGCCATGCCATCGATCATGGCGCCCACCCAGATCCTCTGTTATTTCGTCGTGCAGGCGCTCCTGGGCATCGCTTCCGCAATTCTGTTCGTGATCAATTGCAGCGCCTTCATTCTCTATGGCGTGACGGCGCTCTTCGGTCCGGTCTTCATTCCGCTGCTGATGACAAAGACCTTTCGCGCAAAGTTTCTGCACTTCCTAGACGTGCTGGTCAGCTTCGCAATGATCCGCGCCGTAGCAGCGGCTTTCATCTTTGTCTGGGCCGGCTTTATGAACGGATTTCTGCAGCAGACGTTCAACGGAAATTACTCAATTGAGATGTGGCTTGCGAACCTCATTCCCTGCATCATGGTCTTTGTGGCCTTCATTGTGAACATGCTTTTCATTCCGAGCATGACGCAGGCCATCTTCGGCGGCGCGGCCGGGCTGGTATCGGCAGCTCCGAGTGCAGTCGGCGGTGGAGCTGTACTGCTCGCGAAGAGTGGAGGTGGGTGATGAGAGATTGGTTCTGGTTGGCAATTCTCACCAGAGGTAGATTGAGGTGGCCTCGTTGGTATATCCCCGTGCTGGTGATCTTCCTGATTGGCGTTCTCGCAGCCGGATTGATCTATTCCATGGTCGTCTTCAAGGCCGTGTCGGAAAGGAGTCAATCTCCCCATGTCCACGCGCACAGTACCCATTGAGCATCCTCTGACCCCAGAGCAGGCGCTGCTGACCGATCAGATCGGCAACGAAGTCTATGCTTCCCACTACGCGGAGCGGAAAGCATACCGCCTCATCCTTGGCTGTGGAACCGTCCTGCTCTGCGGCTCGATGTGGCTGAACTTCTCTCTGGCTCATCGCCCCATCGTCAACCGCTATATCCGCATCGACGAGATGGGGCGAGCACAGGCCATTCAGTACAGCGATCTTGACTACACCCCGCGCGAAGGCGAGGTCCGAACTTATCTCACCGACTGGGCCAATTACCGCTACACCATCAACCGGGACACGATCGCGACCAAGTACCCTCTGAACTACTATTTCCTCTCGCAATCGCTGGCATCGCAACTGATGGGCGAGGACAACCAGGATCACCTTGTCTCGCAGGTCATCGCCGGGCAGATTGAGCAAAGCGATGTAGAGGTCAAAGACGTCACCATCACCTCGATGTCCGTCCAGAAGATTCAGGGCACAAACATTACCCGCGGAACAGCGCTGGTGGCCATCGACCGCGGCTATTCCCCCGATCACTCGCACCAGCCGAGAACCGAACACTGGATGCTCGGCGTCACCTACTACCTGAATCCCAAAGAGATCAGCGATCAGGCGAAGATCTTTCCCCAGTTCGAGACCATCAATCCGCTGGGACTGACGATCACCGAGTTCCATGAAAACCGCGTCACCGTCGATCCGATGACGCCGGGTTCGGCTGCCTCCATTCCACGGGGAGGTGTGCGGTGAGCTTTGAGCTTATACTTCCGTTCTTTCCGGAGGAACTGCGGGCGCTCCTGCTCGACCCGTCGATCTCCGATTTGATGATCAATGGCACGAGCGGCGTCTACGCCGACCGCGGCGGCAGTATCGAAAGAATCGCTCTGACGACGCCCTACAGCAACGAACGCTTGCAAGCCGCCATTGAGCGCGTTGCGCGCATCCTGGGGCAGGATCTTACCAGCCAGAATCCCGTGCTCAATACGCGACTGCCGGACGGCTCCCGCGTCGCCGTCGTTGGCGCTCCCTCTTCGATCAACGGCGCGACCTTCACCGTTCGGAAATTCAACCGCTGGTTCACCTCCGATGAACTGATCCAATCGGACAGTTTGCCGGCGTCGGTTCGGGACACCGTTGTCCGCTTCATCGGCCAGCGTAAGAACGGCCTCATCAGCGGCGGAACGGGATCTGGCAAGACAACGCTGATGAAGGCGCTGCTCGACCATATTCCGCTCCAGGAACGGCTGATCGTGATCGAGCAGCCTGCGGAGTTGAAGATCGCTCATCCCAACGCCGTTCGCTGGGAAGCAGTGGAAGCGATTCCCGGTCAGGTCGCGGTGACCGCAAGCCAGCTGGTTGCCGCTGCTCTCCGCCATCGTCCCGACCGGATCATCATGGGTGAAATCCGCGACGAATGCGGCTACGACCTGCTGCAGGCCATGAACACAGGCCACGGCGGAACACTCTCGACGATTCATGCAAAGAGCGCGTGGGACGCGCTCAACCGGCTGTCCGATCTGGCCCTGAGTGCCAGACCCAACCTCAACCACAGCTTCATTCGTTCGGAGACGGCCGAGGCCATCGATTTTGTTCTCTATTGCGAACGCGATCATGCGGGGCGGCGCCGGGTGCGAGAGCTGATTACCGTCTCCGGCTACGGCCATGAAGAGGAGTCCTTCCAGACGCAGGAGGTCTATCGTGCTTCCGACGCCTGAGCGGCAAGCTGTGAGCTAGGGTCCCCAACCCGAATCCGAGGTCACTTCGATGTCCGCTCATGCTGCCTTTTCGGCTGCACATCCCAACTCGTCTCTGAAGGCGCCCGGCGTGGCAATCCCGGCTAGCATGACACCGCGGTACGTGCGCTCGATGCCGGCCCTTTGTGGGGTGATTGCCGCTTCGTTCCGGGCTGCATTTGTGGCGGACTGGCATCGCCGGAATCTTGCCGGTGACTTCGGCGCATGTGCGTGCGTTCCGCCTCGTATCCCGTCCTCTGCTCGGGGTCACGCTTCGGGCCTTTCCTGCGCCCTGCGGCAGGCTCGCTCTTCTGCTTCGCGTTCCGCGCCCTCCGGGTTACGGTTTCCGTCTGCGACGGACCCTCCGTAAATGCAGAGCTTCGGCCTTGGGAGCAGGGGCCACTCGCTCGCTTCGCGAAGGGTGACCCGAGCAGGATACGGGAAATTCAACGAAACGGAGATCACCACCATGTATCAGAACAAAGTCACCCTCATCGGATTCCTTGGCAGCGATGCCGAAGTTCGCACCAACAACGACCGAAGCCTCACCACTCTCTCGCTTGCAACCAAGTCCTCCTACAAGAAAGACGGCAAATACATCGAGCACACCGAATGGCACCGCTGCGTTGTCTTCGGCAAGCTGGGAGAGTTCGCCGCCACGCTCAAGAAGGGCGCTCATATCCAGGTCGAAGGGGAGCTGCGCAGCCGCAAATATGACAGCAAGAAGACGAACTCGGAGCAGACCATCTGGGAGATCCGGGTGAACTCGATCCTGAAGCTCGACCGCGCCGCCAAAGCAGCGACGGAAGACGAAGACTCCAGCGAGGAAGAGGCCGCATAAGCCTCTTCCTCAACCGAGCGGAAGCCCGGTGAGAACCGGGCTCTCCTGCTGCCATAGCCCGTGTGACGCCGGGAGTAAAGCCATGAGCCAAATTGCTCAAAGATTCCTCTCTCGTTGCTTTCGACTAGAGGAGACGATTGCCCTCCTGCTGCGCAGGGAAAACCCGACATCGACAAAACAGCGTGTGGTGCGGCTGGAGCGCGCGCTGGAGCCCCGTTATCAGGCCTGGCTCACCTACGAGAACTGCATGGGAGCCAATGTCTACGTCGCGGCCAATCCACTCCGTCCCGGCAGCCGGAAACGGACGAAAGAGAGCATCGCTTCCGTCCGCCATCTTTATTTGGACATTGACATCGACGGAAATACCCGGCTCGCCGCTCTCAGGACATCAGATTCCGTGCCCTCGCCCACCGCGATCCTCTCGACGTCGCCCGGCAAGTATCAGGTGCTCTGGCGGGTCGAGGGCTTCGACCTCGATCGACAGGAACAGACACTCAAGCTGCTCACGATTGCCTTCGGTGGCGATCCTGCCTGCACCGACTGCAATCGGGTTCTCCGCATCCCGGGGTTCCTGAACCGCAAGTACGACCCTGCGTGTCGCGTTACGGTCGAATATCCGGACGACTCCGTCCGCATTCCCTCCGACTTCCGGCTCCTGCTTCCCGCCATGGGAACCAAAACATTCCTTCCTGTGGAAGGCGCACGCAAGCAGGGCCGCAAGCACAGCCATTCAGAGAACGACTGGGCATGGATTTGCGATCAGCTCGCCCAGGGGAAAGACGCCAAAAAACTGACGCGTGAGCTGGCTTCGCGCCGCTCCGACAAGCCCAACCCGATTTACTACGCCCAGCGCACCGTCGACGTTGCCTCCGCCCGCTTCTGGCTACTCGAAGGAATCCCCATTGAAGACGTCATCACCATGCTCGAAAGCCGGCGCCGATTCGAGATGCCCGCCGCACTTTGCTCAGCTCGCGCGCGGGAAATTGCAGCGACGGCGGAACGCATGATTGCCCGCAGAAAGACAGCCTGATTTCAGTTCTAAAGGAGAACACAATGCCACTACTTGAAGTCATCCAAACCCGTCACCTCAGCGCCTCGATTCGGCTGACTGATACGACCGCCGCACAGGTCGATCAGTATGCCGCCTTCATCCACGCATCCGCCGATGAAGTGGTGGAGCAGGCGCTGGCCTACGTCTTTTCCAAAGACCGCGACTTTCAGGAGTTCCTGAAGTCCACTGACGCGCAGAAAATCACCCCGACTTTGCGCGTCCGTCGAGTAGCTGCTTCTGATGCAGCGGAGCAGCCACCTAGGAAGCCTGCAAACGGTGCTGCCAATGGCAGCACTTTGGCTGCATCCGTGGCGGGATCAAGAGCATGATTCGGCGTCAAGAATGGTGGCAGTGCCACAACGGTGCTTCGCACCGGAAGAATTTTGACACTCCACCCCTCACAGGTTCGTGCAGGTATACCAAGGTAAACCTGCACATTCAAAAGCGAATGTACTGATGCCGGTATACCCAGGTATACCGGCTCGGAGACACCGGAATGGCGCTCCTGTCTTCACAAAACGGCCCAAGAAGAAACTCTGACAAGAGCGTTTTTCGCAAAACGACTCGCTGCCTCAAGCTGACGGAGGAAGAGGCTTGCTTGCTGGACGAGATCGCCACGGCCAAAGGCGTTCCGCGCAGTGAGTGGATGCGCGACGTGATCCTGCGAGAGCTACGGTCAGCGCCTAAGAACGACGTGTCCCTGGCGGAGATTCTTGGCGTCCGGCTGCTCCTGGTCAACGTACTCCGCCCGCTGGCCGCCGGTCAGAAACTCACACCTGAAGCATTCGACAAACTGCTCGACGATATCAGTACAGCCAAGCATGAGCTGGCAGATAAGCTCGTGTCCGAGAAACGGAGGTAATGCGATGGCAAACACAACCTGGGGACGCAAGGAAACAATCATCTGGCCTCGGCACGTACCCATCTATACTTACGGACTGGTCTTCACCGTTGTCGCAATGACCTTCGTTGCGGTGTGCATTCGCATCCATCTGGCCGCACCATTGCAGCGGTATTATTTGCCGCTCTACGAGCGCACATTGGCAATTGGCGCATTCATGGCGACTCACCGCAGCGACTATCGAATGCTCTTCGTCGGTGGACGAGGAGCCGCATCGCGGCCCGCCATGGACGGCGATGTGGTGCTGGGCAGAACGCCGGAGTTGAACGGCAGATCGATTCCGTTGGCGCTCTCCGCCGATGCGCGCCGGCACGGATACTCGCTGCTTTTTCGTGGCGAAGAGCGCAGCTATGTGGATGCGCGGCTGCGCGATTATCTGAAAGCTGTCGTCTACGGCGGAGCGTCGCTCCCCGGCTTCTTTCGCCCGCCGCTGCTCGGCGGCGCCGCGCTGTTTCTCATCCTGCTTCCGCTCACGGCCATCAAAGATGTGCAGCGGCAAAAACAGTTGAAGTACGGGCGCAGGCTGAAAGGCCCGGAGATGCTCACGCCGCAACAGTTCAACCGCATCGTGAAGGGCGACGGCATCGGTTTTAAAACGGATGACATGAAAGCCATGCTCCGCATTCCGGCGCGAGCCGAGGCCCAGCACATGCAGATCATCGGGGACACCGGCGCGGGAAAGTCCGCGCTGATGTTTCAGGTGCTCCGCCAAGTTCGTAGCAGGGGAGATTCGGCGATCGTTTACGATCCGGCCCGCGAGTTCGTGAAACGGTTCTATGACCCAGAACGCGGCGACGTGATTCTCAATCCCCTGGATAAACGATGCCCGTATTGGGGGCCAGCCGAGGAGCTGCGCAGCCGATCTGAAGCGAAGGCCTTGGCGGCATCGTTGTTCCAGCCGCCGCAGGACAAGAAGGGCGAGTTTTTCATCGAATCGCCGCAGAAAATCTTTGCCTTTCTGATGGCCTATGGGCCGACGCCCGAGGAACTGGTCGAGTGGATGTCGAATCCGGATGAGATCGACCGCAGGCTCAAAGGCACCGAGCACGCGCACTTGATCGACGCCCGCGCCCACCAGCAACGGGCCGGCGTTCTGGCCTCTCTCGGCTTGGTTGCAGACAGTCTCCGGCTGCTGCCAAAGAGAGATGCCGGCAATGGGACATGGACCGCTACGGAGTGGGCGGAAAAACGCCGTGGCTGGATCTTCCTTACCTCGCTCCCGGCAGAGCGGGAGGCGCTTCGTCCGTTGCAGAGTTTATGGATTGATTGGCTGGTGTTGCGGCTCCTCAATGAACCGACTGAGGCACAGCGGCGGGTATGGTTTGTGATTGACGAGTTGGCGAGCTTGCAGAAGTTGCCGCAACTTCACACGGCCATCTGCGAGGCTCGCAAGAGCCGGAATCCGGTGGTGCTTGGCTTTCAAGGCAAGGCCCAGCTTGAGTACCTGTACGGACACCTGGCCGAGGTCATGCTGTCGCAGCCCGCAACAAGTATCTGGCTCACCACTAAGGAACCAAAAGCGGGCCAGTGGGTGAGCGAATTCATCGGCAAAGTCGAGGTGGAACGGCTGCGCGAGACACACTTCGACGGCACGCGCGCAGGCCGGAACTTTGCCCTCGACAGGCAGGTGGAGCCGCTGGTTCTGGAATCAGAAATCTCGGGTCTCGCTGACCTCCACGCCTACATGAAATTTCAGAACTACGTGACGCGGTTTTCGTTCCCCTACTTCGATATGCCGGTCGTGGCGAATGGATTTGAGTTGCGGGAGCGGCCGGACGACAAGCTGCCGTACGACCCGCAACGGATGCGGGCACCGAAGGCGCCCCCTGCGGAACTGCGGCAGGCGCCCGAGGCCTCCGCTCCCGTACAGGCAGATGGGACGGCGGCTGTCGAGCAGATCGAGCCGGAACCCGCGATTGTTCCTGACGCCGACGACACGCAAAACCTGATTCTGCGGGGTTGAGGTGATGCAATGCTGACTATCTCTAAACCACTTTCCGCGACTCAGGCGCAGACCTATCACGCCAAAGAGTTCACTGCTGCCGAGCAGAATTATTGGAAGCAGGGCGACACGGTTCCAGGGGAATGGCGCGGCAGGCTGGCCGAAAAATTTGGGCTTGCAGGCGCCGTCGGAGCCGACGAGTTCGCCCGTCTCTCCGAAGGCCAGCACCCGCAGACCGGCGAGCAGTTGGTGCGCCATCGCGCCGTCCACGAATACAAAACTGAGGACGGGCGCACGGTTGCTCCGGTGGAGCATCGTGCCGGTTGGGATGCTACTTTCAGCGCGCCCAAGTCAGTCTCACTGACCGCGCTTGTTGGTGGCGACGACCGTGTGCGTGAGGCCCACCGCGAAGCGGTGAATGTAGCCCTCACCGAGTTGGAGCGTTATACCCAGGCTCGCGTCGGCGGCAACCATGCTGCCGAGACCACCGGGAAGTTTGTCGCCGCCACCTTCGAGCACGACACCGCGCGCCCGGTAGACGGCTACGCCGCTCCGCAACTCCACACGCACGCCGTCGTCTTCAATATGACTGAGCGCGAGAACGGAACCATGCGCGCGTTGCAACCGAAAAGTCTTTTCGAGAGCCAGCAATTCGCTACAGCTGTCTATCAGTCGCATCTCACCTACCAATTGCGTTCCCTCGGATACGAAATCGAACCCGGCAAGAGCGGCGCACCGGAGATCAAAGGCTACTCACAGGAGTACCTTGAAGCTTCCAGCCCACGCCGTCAGCAGATCGTCGAAGCAGTTGCCCGGAGTGGGTTCAGCGGGCCGGAGGCCGCTCAGATCGCCGCCCACAATACCCGCGATGGCAAGCAAATTCTCTCTTCCGCCGAGGTGCTGGCGGCGCACCGGCAGATTGCCGCAGAGTTCGGCAATCAGGCCGACAAGGTTGCGGCCGCAGCGCATGAGTGCCAGCGGAGCCAAGCGCAGGAGAGACCGGCGGCGGAGCGGACCCAACAAGCACATTCCGCCGTGACCTTTGCCCGCGATCGCAGCTTTGAGCGGGAGGCAGTCAAAGACGAGCGCGCCATCTTCGTCGATGCCATGCGCCGCGGGATGGGAGAGACGACATACCCGGAGGTCCGTGCCACCTTCGAGGCGCGCGTCGCCAAAGGCGAGTTCCGCCTCGTTGCCACTGACAGGCACGCCTCAGGCCGGCAATTCACCACAATCGAGGCCATCAGGGCCGAAAAGGAAATCGTGCAGAGAATGCTGAACGGCCAGGGCCGCGCTTCGCAGCTTATGCCCGTGGAGCAAGCTATTCCGCTGACTGAAGCCCGCCCACAGCTCAATCCAGGACAGCGCACAGCGATCGAGCAGGTGCTTACATCACGCGACTGGATACAAGGATTACAGGGGGTAGCCGGGGCTGGGAAGACGACAACCCTGGTCAGTGTTCGGCAGGGAGCGGAGCAAAGCGGATATACGGTCGAGGGCTTTGCCCCGACTGGCCGAGCCGCGCGGCAGCTTCGCGATGCGGGCATTGCCGCCGATACTTTACAGGGCTTCCTTGTCCGGACCCGGAACATGGACTCGTCTGCGAAGCATCTCTACATGGTCGATGAATCGTCCCTTGCATCGACACAGCAGATGCGGGAGTTTCTTCGCAGGATTGGCCCGAAGGACAAGGTACTGCTTATCGGGGACATCCGACAGCACCAGGGCGTCGATGCCGGCAAGCCGTTTCAGCAGTTGCAACAAGGCGGGATGCAAACCGCACAGCTCGAAAAAATTGTGCGCCAGCGAGATCACCAGCTCTTGAAGGCGGTCGAGCATCTGTCAAAGAACGAAACTGAGATTGGAGTGAAGATGCTCCAAAAGCAGGGTCGCGTGACGGTGATTGCCGACGCAGAACAACGCATCACGGCGATTGCGAAGGCTTACGCTGCTCATCCTGAAAATACCATCATCGTGTCTCCCGACAACGCTTCCCGCCGCGCCATCAATCAGGCCGTACGGTGGGAATTGCAGGCCGTTGGCGCTCTGGACATGCAGGAACATTCGATGCGCGTGCTGGTGCCGCGCTCCGACATGACCGGCGCGGATCGGGCATGGGCAGCGCGCTATCAGGTTGGGGATGTGTTGCATTACGTCCGCGGCAGTAAAGAGCATGGAATCGAGCGCGGAAGTTACGCTCGGGTTGTCGCCACGAACCCGGACGAAAATCTCGTGACGGTGCGGAAAGAGAATGGGGAGCAAGTGACCTATGACCCATCACGTCTGCGCGGAATCTCAGCCTTCCGCGAGGTCGAGCAGAAGTTTGCTTTGGGAGAGAAATTGCAGTTCACCGCGCCGAATCGTGCTTTTCAGATTGCCAACCGCGATCTTGGCACGCTGCAGCAAATTGAAAAAGACGGTAGGTTGACGGTCCGCATGGATGGCGGGAAAGACAGAACTCTCACATTCGACCCGCGCGTTATGCGACACTTCGACCATGGCTACGCCGTGACCTCGCACAGTTCCCAAGGGCTTACTTCTGAGCGCGTCCTGGTGAATATGGACACCCATGTTCACCCCGACCTCATCAGTTCGCGCTTTGCGTATGTCTCCGTCTCACGCGCCTCCCACGACGCACAGATCTTCACGAACGAAGCGTCGACACTCGCGGTAAACCTAAGCCGCAACGTCTCGAAGACTTCGGCGCTCGAAAACCGCCAATCGTTAGCTGGTGGGCAAGTGCTCGGAATCTTCTGATTGCCTGAACGTAGATTTTGCGGACAACGTCTGCGAATCCCGAATTGACTCCTCTCACGACTCACACGGGTATTCAGCGCATCTCCCCGTTCAGCCAAGCCTGCCCATCACTTCTTAGTCCCGGCGGGCACAGATATAACGCCTCGTCGAGCGCTCCGACGATGGCTAAGGCGATCGAGTCCATCGCATGAAAAACAGCGCGTTGCAATCGTTCGTAGTCGGTCGATCGGACAACACTGTCATCGATCCCGTGAGCAATGTTATTCCGTCGGTTCACGAGTTCATCCAGCTGTACGTCATATTCGCTCATCAAATCCGCTGGAAATCCCAGTCTGAACAGGTTCCGCCGAATCACAATGGAACTCAAATTGCTCTCCGTATTCACGGTAGACTCGGGCAGATTCATTTTCTGGTTCATCAAAGAATCGAATTCTGCGATTAGGTCTCTTCTGCGAGCCGTCACGTATAGCTTGGGATCTGCGGGAAGCCGGCCGGCAAATACCTTGCCTCTTTCGTCGCCGAATTGAAGGGCGTGAAACAGTTCGTCGAGGGAGGATGCTACGAGGCTGTCTGAACAGGCGGACCTTTCCAGGTTTAATCCGTTTAGGGCTCGAACATAGATCAACAATGCGATCTTACAAAATCCCTCTGCATGGGCGTAGAGCATTACCAATTGAGCGCGCCGGAACCGGTCGCGTTCAGATTCACGCTTAAGGGCATTTCGGCTGTTGGAGAGCAACCGAATCTCCTGATGTCTCCACGCGAGTTCCTGCTCGAGCTGCGCCCAGATGGAATCGATCATGCCAATGCACGCTGGACCGCCTCACGGACAAAACCGATACGACGGTCCAGTGCCCCTTTGGAATTCCTACCGCCACCAGACGTGATCTCAATGAAGTTCTTGTCCTTCTTGATGTCCTCCAGAACGCCGCGAAGTAAGTCCATCTGTGCTTGGTCAGTCAGATCGATGCGTGTCAGAAAGTCCTGCAGGCCGAGCGTGAAGGATTCGAAATGGTAAACCGCGAATCCTCGCACAATTGTGCCTGCCTTATTGACCCATCCGAACGCCCGGTCCTCAAGCAAAACAGCCAGCACTTTGAATGTTTGCTCGAAAGCTTCTCGCTCCTTTTCGTAGCCGAACACTTTCCCTGATTGGGGATCGGCGATGCTTTCCATGTAGTCGGTCATAAAATCGCTGACGTCGTGCGTATAGGAGGCGCGGTTATTTTTGAAAGCAAAAAAGCGCAGGACAAGCTCCTGATCAAAGCGTTGCTGCTGTGCTTCTTCGGTGAGAGTAGAGGTGCATAGTCTGAAATCGGCGAGGTTGCTGAGCAGAGTCAGAAAGCTCATGAACCTCGCGCCATTTTCGAGTAGGCGCACAGTGCAATTCCTGATTTCCTGCTCGCTCAGGTTTTCTCCACCCGTGTTGAGTCGTTTGAACATGTGGTAACGCAGCCGCTGATCGCTGTCCTTCCGGATCACCTCTACCCGAATGAAGTGGCGCTTCAGTCGTATTTGCATGGCTACTGGCAACTGATCATGGTTCAACCCATTTAGTTCGCTCACGATGTCGCAGTCGGTAAGAATCAGCCCTTCATTCTTGTGGATCTTGCGGTCGAAGATTTCGAGTTCTAACGCCCCCCGAAAATGAAAATACGAAGATAACCGTTGCAGTCCGTCGATGAGCTCATATTTTGAATCTTCAAGCTCAATAACGAACAACGGTGGAATCGGCATGCCCAAGATGAGAGATTCGATAAATCGAGATTCCTTCCCTCGTGACCAGCGAAACGCTCGCTGGTATTCGGGATCGATGATCAGCTCCTGGCTGTTGTACATATCAAGCAGCTCATTGAACGACAGATCCAGACTGGAGGTTTGAATCTGCTTGACCTGTTTTTGCACGGCCTGTAAAAGCTCTGCGCTCGCCGCATTCTGATCATCCGCCATTACTCTCTCCTCAAGACCACGTGTTCGGTGTTTTTCTCCCAAATCAGCACGCTCTCGGCTTGGTCGCGCTTCTCCTTGTAGCTGCGTGCGGCGCTGTTCAGTCCCACCATTGTCCGAGTAGTGGGAAAATCAAGCTGTTCGCGCAACTGCATGCCTGCGGTCTGAGCCATATCATTAACGATGCGAGCGAGATCCACGTGAATGTCCTTGTAGTACGAGTCCTGCACCACAAGAAAGCACAGCCCCTGCGGCTTCAGCACTCGTCCGAGTTCGGCGATTGAACGATGTAAGGCATCGAAGTACTGCACAAACGTTTTCCAGTAGTACGACTCGGAAGCCCGCGACGGGTGTCTCTTAATCCTCCCGAGCATCCTGTTGCAGTACGTTCCCCAGTTGTCGGACGTTTCATGGGTGACTCTCGGAATTGTGGGTGTCCCCAACATTTGGTCGCGGAGAGACCGGAAACGGGCGTCGTCGAGACCGAGAATTGCGAGTTCCGGTCGAGTCTTTACCGCGTAGTCGATGCGAGTGCAATACGGGGGCGATGAGACGACGATGTCATAGTTGGAATCAGGTACTGGGAGGCTGCTCGATTCCGCAATATCCACGCTCGCCTGGACGTCCGCTGGTTGAATCGTCGGGATCTGTGGTTTCAGCGCCGGGAGCATGAGTTCCACCTCACGGCGGAAGATTGTGACTAAGTCCTCCAAAGAAATCGATACCTTTTCCTCATCGGTAGGTGCTTGCCTGACCCAAGTTGGATTTGATCCGAGGAAAGGCGTCAGGTAGGTGCGCAAAGACCGAAAGAGCGCCACATAGAAAAAGCAGGCCAGTGGAGAAATAAGGCGTAACGAGGGGCGACTCGCAAGTGGAGAATGCTCTTTGCTGTCGATCAACAGAGTGGAAATCGCCCTGTCGATTCGACGAAATGGCGCTATGCTTTTGTCCGTGAACCAAGATTGAAGCGGGTCCTGTTGAAAATCGGGCTTGCATGCTCGTGCTTTCGTACAGATGTCGTCGAGCAGGCTGCTAATGCTTCCATAGACAGTGCTGTCGAGCAACTTGGCTTTTGCAACAACTAGCATCGCCGGATTCAAGTCAAACCCATCAACCTGAAGGCCTTTGCTGTGCGCAACCTGGGTCGTTGTACCGCTTCCGTTCCAGGAATCCAAAGCACGAGTGGCACACCCGATGTCATTCGCGTACTGAATCGCATCCTCTACGAATGAGCAGGAAAAGCCAGCGTAATAGGGAAACCAGCCTGCTTTGCCTGATTGACTGGACGAATCTCGTTTAGGACTTCTTATGAATTGCTTCGTTGGAGATCCGGATCTCATTATTTCTTAGGATAACCCTTCGAGAGTCAATCTGTTGGGTCGATGCCGCATTCCCCAACAGGATGAATCAAGAAAATCGCCGGGAGTTCTACCCAAACGCTTGCCGATTCCTTTCCCGGGCCGTCCTCTCCAAGATCGTGATGATCAATCCAAGCTGAGCGCGGCCTTGACATATAGGTCATTATGCCCTATATAATGACATGATACCGCTCCTGATGGAGGATCACATGATCCAAGTTGTAACGCCGCTTGTGCTCGCTTTGACGACTCCTGATGTCTGCCCAAACGGGGCGAGGCACAACACAGTCCACGGGGGACTAGTACATCTGCAGGACGAATGGCTCGGAATCATAAGAGTCATATGGAATTCGGCGTCTCGGGAATCCCAAAACAGTGAAGAGTTGACCTTACAGAGTGACACAGTCCTGATTTGGGCAGAAAAGAGCTTGCGCAAAGCTGACCTCGAGATCCTCAACGCAGCATGGTTCATGGGCGCTTGGGATCTTTCGCGAACCTGGCATCTTCCGCTTGGTGCCAATGCAGACCCTCTCGCACCGCACCATGGGCTTGCCTCGTTCTTCGACCTTTCAAATACCTATGCAGTTCGGACGGGGCCAATGGGCATACGCAGCGAACCGATAAATCCAAAACTCCTCCTGAAGACTGCTGCGCAGGACGGCTGGATCTCGTGGAAGTTCCGACCGGTTCTGCGATCGACGAGAGTCGGTGGGCGGGTCGCCGCAAGAGATATCACGCTTGAGCGCGATGGTACCCGCATAGGGCCTATACCATTTCGTCAGCAATCGCCAACGCCTGGCGAGCGGCATCTTTACCAACTTGGCCGAGAGAACACTCCAGTGAATGAACCTTGGTCGTTGAGCAACCAAGGTGCAACACTCCGCGCAGCGCGCAAGCAGCTTGGGATTTCAGCAGAAACACTCGCCGCACGCCTACGACTCGGAGAAAATGGAGGAAGGACTGTTAGGCGGTGGGAAGCTGCCGAGGTGCCGATTAGCGGCCCGGCTCAGGTGGCAATCGAGCTATTTCTCAGTGCTGCACTCACCTGACCTTCACGAACCGGCCCATCTCTCTCCATGTGCAAAATCCCACAACAACCACCGAACGTATCCACTTCTGGAATCCTTAGCTCGCCCCGATGATCTTACCCTTCGTTCTTGGGCCGATGAAATATTTAAATGCTCTCTCCAGGAACATATGACGTCTCTTAATTGCATAGGATTCAACCGATGCCTGAGAAATATACTTCTGGAACTCTTCCAACACGGTCGGATTCGTTGGCTTATTCAAATCGCTCAATATCCCGAGGTTTTCCCGAATCTCCTCTAGCAGTTTTACGTAAAATTCCGCGAATTCACTGATTTCCGTTGTCTTCTTCTGCACATGCAATTCTTCGCAAAAAAGATACGCGGATACGGCCACGGCCCTACTTGTAATACTCTGCGCCCTATCACCGAAGTGTCTCTCCATGCTCTTGAGCACGGCACGTATCCGCTCTAAGTTCCCGTCACTCTTATCCAATTTGTATTTCTCCTTGAAGAATTCTTCGAGATCGTCATAGCGCGCACGCACGAAGTCCCCAGTCTCTTTTCGACTGAATGAATTTATACAGATTTGTGCGAGGGTAAATTGCCTCGAGAATCTTTTCTCAGACAGCTTGGTAAGGCTGAGGAATGGAGCCTCTCTACCCATTTCTTTATAGACGAAGTCCCGAATCGTACCCATGTGAGAATTGAGCATCTCTCCTGAATTCAGCCTGACTCCAAGCTGTAAACGGCGAAAGATCTCTCGAAGGAACTCGTCATCCTCGATCTGTGGGTATATGACGAACGTGAGCGGAAAGTCGTCGATCTTTTTGGCAATTTGCGGGAGCTCCTTCTGCAATCTTTTGTAGGTGTATCGCTCGCCGGCCACTCTGACCGTTAACGGACTGTCCGTAGATTTCTCTGGCTTGTAGAAGTTCAGGATGGTTGCCATTCGCTGTTTGCCGTCTATACACTCAAAATCGAAGTTTTCCCTGCCTTTAATTCGCGCGAGATAGAGCTTTGGTATGTCGATATCCTGGTAAATCGAGTCGACAAGCTTCTCTTGGTCCTCGCGAGACCATATCTTTTCGCGTTGGTAATCCGCGTCAAGGTCAATTCGATAGAGATAGTCATCGACACACTCTTTTACCGAGATCGATTCGATGCTCCTTGTTGCGCGAGCCCTTGGTTTGGTCGACATAGAGATTTCGCTCACTTTACTACGTTCTTGATGTGTTGGGTGACGCCTATCCTCTTTGCTCCCAGCAGAGCAAGGCTCTTATACTTGAGCCATGTTCTGAAAGGGTTCGGCGGTTCTGGTTCCGGTATCAGGTTATCTCTAATCTGCGTGAGGGTCTTCAGACCAGGGAAGAATCCGTAATTAGACCGGATTGCTTCGCCGACCTTGTTACGAGCGATAATTTCAATATCGAATGCAGTTCCGCGTTCTAAATGCGCCTTGAAAAGCAGGTCTATTAAATGAAAATCATTTTGGCTCAGCGAGCAGCCAATGACACGAAGAGTATCGCACCCTACTAAAGTCTCTAGTGCTTGGTTCCAAATGCAGCCATATGGCGGATGGATGTAATTTTTGGTCGAGCCTAGGGGAATGATCTCAACGGTCCTTTTAATTCCCCGTATCCGCTGGCCTTTCCAGTTGAAAGAGCCATGGAGTTTGAGTAATGGAACGCTATTTTTCGGCGCAGGCTCGTCTAGTGAAAAGCAGTAGCGTGGAGGACCGTAATGCTGACTATACGCGCTGTCGAGCACGCCATCATAGTTCAGGGAAATCAGACCAGTCAGCCTTTCTTTCCGCCGAATGGCAGGGTGCTCGTGGAGCTCAAGAAGCGCCTTGTGCAAATAGAAGCGACGAGTCGTAGACGCGGAAAGGATTCCTTCAATGTCCTCCCGCACCAGCTCCTTTAAACGATGAGTTTTGTATTCCCAATCAGAAATCTTGCTGTTCTCAATCAAGCTTATCAGCAGCTCGATATTCAACGACCCCGAAGTGCCAGAAACAGTGGACACGTCCTTGAGATACTGCATGTCCCTCCTGGCCTTTTCGATGACGCGCTTGGATAGGTGAGTAACGAGAAGCCCGCGTTCGTCGGGCAAATCGGGCTCAATATTCTGAACCTCAGCGTGAGTCGCACCCGCACCGAAGAGGTAGACGATCTTAGCTGGTTTGTCTTCGGCCATAAAATCGGGTCAATCACTTTCAGCCCAATCGGGTGACAAAATTCGCGTCGCCCAGCACATCCCAGACAGCGCTCACCGCTTTCGCACGGTTTCAAGCCTACCAAACTACGGTGCAAAGGGGCACTTTCTCTTGGTTTAGCCGGCAGCACCGTCTTTCGCGGCCCATCTCAGCGGGCCGTTTCCAGTCTCCTCCAAACTGATTGGCGAGGAGCATCCCGAGCGCGTGCATGTGCGCATCCCAGCGATGCCAGGTTGACCCGCGTGGAGTCCATATCATGAATGCAATTCTACGTGGGCTGGCTGAACACCCCGCGAAAATACGCTATGCGGTCGAGGCCACCTCTAGATGGTGGCCGTTCGAATCGGCGCAAACGAGCGGTTGACCTACTGCAAAGCTGCCGATGGTAGGCTCTTTGAGGCACAACGCTGTAGTCTGATGAACATCTGGTGCCGCATCATGTCCTACACAGTTGATCTGCTACGCACGCAAGGTATCGAGCCTGCGATGTTGCTTCTGCTCGACCGGATCCAAAAGCGCGCTACCGTGACATATGGTGAGATCGCGCGGATGCTGCCTCAACAGCTTGGCCTCGCTGATGCCAAGATATTCCCTACTCATATAGGCGCGGTTGCAGGAACGCTGATGGACCGGATTCAGGAACAATTTCCATCCGCGCCTCTCGTCAACCTCTTGATTGTCAACCAGGACACCGGACTGCCGAGCAGTGGATGTTTTTCGTACCTCGACGCGAGGTGGGGCAAGCCGGCCGGCACAGCGGTAGCAATGCCGGCAGAGGAGAGGAATCGTTGGATTCATAGGTTGTGGCAGGAAGTCTACGCCTATAGCGAATGGCAAAAGGTGTTCCGCACACTCTTCGGCCATGCTCCTCAATCGGCATCAGTCGCGGGACTGGAAGAATTTAAGGAACGTGACGGCAAGCCAGGGGAATGGGGCGGCTGTCAGGGTGGCGAGAGTGTCCATCACAAGAGGCTGAAGCAATACATACTGGAGAATCCCCAGCGGGTTGGAATCTCTAAGCTGAGCGTGATGTCGAAGTGCACGGAACAAGAGCTTCTGTCCGGTGACAGCGTTGACGTCTTCTTTGCTACCGAATTTGTTTCATACGCTGTCGAGACTAAGTCGTTTATCTCTTCCGATGACGACCTGAAGCGCGGTCTGTATCAATGCCTAAAATATAGAGTCGTTCTGGCCGCACAGCAGGAAAGCGATCCCGATGATGGGAGTGTCGTAGCCAAGCTGGTCGTGGAACGAGAGCCGCCGCCCGATCTTGTCGATCTTGCTCTGAGATTGAAGGTGAAAATCCATATAGTGCATGTCAACCGCTAAGACTGGGATTAGTTTTCCATCCGTTCGCGCGATTCGGTCTCCGTCAGCGCGTCGGAGATCGTCGCGTTTGTGAGCAACGTATCGAGAAAGCAGTACACCCGATTGCTCCTGACGATGCGTGGGCCGTTGCGGACTTCGTGTGACGGCTTGATTGCGGGGCCGAGTTCAACGCAATAATGCAACGGCCATTCCTGGCTCTTGGGAGCCTCCGGGAAAAGCTCTGAAGCCCGCGTGAACGTGACATAGCTTTTCACATGATGGATGCTTTGTAATTTGCCGTCATATCGAAAGGCCAGGTAGTTTGGGGGTGGGTCAGGCCACCGATTTCCAACCGGGAAGAAGTAGCGGTTCTTCTTTTCAACGACATCCCGGAAGCTGATGGACCAGCCTTCGCCCCTGCCGCCGAGAGAGACCACAAACACCTTGTTTGAATATCGCATCTCCATCTCGAGTAATCCTCCAACGTAATCGCAGAATGTGCGGAGCCATTGCTTATTCGTATTCGATTCAGACGACCGAGAGGCGCTCTCCGCGAGCGTTCGTATCTGTCGCCAGGAGCGATGATGCAGGTGAGTCCTCGCAATGCCGTCACATTCCAGTCGGCTTCCCGCCGAGGCCGCGCTCGTATTGGTCAGGGCCAAGAGGTGTTTGCTCTTTGCCGGGCTTCCCGAAAGAAAGTTCGCATACTTCGCAAGTTGGTGCGCAGTAGGAAGCTGCGGCCCTCTCTTCGCTTCAATGACAAAAACCAATTCGCTGCTGACCTCGATCTCGATATCGGTGATTCCATCCATCCCCCGGCCCGTCTGTAGCTTTATGATCGCCTGGCGCAGATGAGATGGAACACTGCCGCACACATCGGCAATCAGGAGCCGGAGAAAGGCTTCGGAACGGGACAACACCCAACCCAGGCTGAATGTCATATCGTTTTCTTTTGAACCAAAGAGGTCGAAGATGGTGCTGACCTCTTGGCCGTAACGAATCAGTTCCATCGGCCTATTATCTACGGTTTGGCTCTGCGCTCGTCTTTCCCATCGTCAAGTGGGCATGCCGGCGGCGCTGGCCCCGCCATAGATGGCGGCACGGCGTCCGCGCGCACCACAGCCGCCGTAAAATGAAGGCGAGCTTGGGTGGCGCCAATTGTGACCGCAGAACACGATTCAGACATGACGAAGGAAGAAGGCATCGAGACCGTCTACGATGGGCCGAGTCATGTGGTTATTCTTGGCGCAGGGGCAAGTATTGCTTCGACGGTTCACAATCCCGAGCCGTCGGGGAAAAAGCTACCGTCGATGGACAATTTCATTGACGTTGTGGGCTTGCAAGAGATTCTGGATGCGGCAGACAGCGACTGCCGGGCGGGTAACTTTGAGGAGATCTATAGCTATCTCTATACCAAAGACCCGAAATCGAAAGCGATACAGAACATCGGGCAGAAGGTGTTTTGACTACTTCAGCGCCCTCCGTCTCCCCGATACGCCAACGATCTATGATTATTTGCTCTTGGCCCTGAGGCCCAAGGATCTGATCGCCACCTTCAACTGGGACCCTTTCCTCTTTCAGGCATTCCTGCGGAACCGGCGCTTTACGGACGCCCTGCCACGGTTGTCATTCCTGCATGGCAACGTGGCTGTCGGGTACTCGGCGAAGGACCAGAGAGCAGGGCCGGTAGGCATGCGGTCGAAGGCCACCGGGGCTGAGTTCGTGCCGACGCCGTTGCTCTATCCGGTGACTCACAAGGATTACAACCAGAGCGAATTCATTACGCATGAATGGGAGCGGCTTAAGGTCTGGCTTGAGGGGGCAAAGCGGTTCACCATCTTTGGTTATGGGGCTCCGGTAACGGACGTAGAGGCGGTTGATCTCATGAGCAGCGCGTGGGGCGACCCGCGCGAGCGCAACATGGAACAAATCGAGATCATCGACATCCAGCCCAAGGAAACATTGGCGGATCGGTGGGGACGGTTTATTCAGACGCACCATTACGAATGTTTCCGTGACTACTTCCAGTGCTCTCTGGCTTCTTTCCCGCGCCGCACGGGCGAGCGCTTCATGCATCAATTCGTTGCGGTCACGCCTGGAGAGGTCTTTCAGGAGCCGAATCCAGTGCCGCAACACTTTGACACGCTCGAGGCGCTGTGGGAATGGCACAAACCACTGCTTGAAGCGGAGAATAGGAAGACCGCTTCCGGGCGCAGGGATACTCCATTGGATGAAGCCGACATCAAGAAGCTCGGCAGCTACGGCGCAGGGCTGTTGAAGATCTTCCATGAGGAATATGCCAAGAATCCGACCAGTCGAGATACGGAGTTCCGGCGCGGCCACGTTGCAGAATGGCGTCACCTTCTCGATTTCATCTATGGCGCTTCTACGACCGAGCGGATTGTCGATGCAGCGCGGGCCGAGTCCGGCTATACCATTCCACACGCCGGCCCGATGACCGAGGATGGCGAGGGCTATTACGGTTTTGACTCGGGCGCGGACATGTATATCGGGAAAATTGAGGAGTAGGGAGTTCTGCGCGTTCCGGGCCTCCGTTGCCGTTTTCCGCGCCGCTCTACAGTTCTCCCGTCATGAATCGAGCAAGCTTGGATGATCTCTCGGCAACACGCTTTCAATCCATTCGGCCGGAATGGCCTGTTTGAGGAGCACGTCCCAGGCTTCCCAACTCTTCTCAGTCATACCCGCGCGTTCCAGCATGAGGCGGACCATCGTCGGGGCCAACGTCCAGTCACTGAAAGCGCAGCATCCAAAGGCTGGAATGCTTGCCGTCACGACTGCCGGCGCTCCCAAAGATTGAATTCCTGTTACCAGTTTCCGCGAGGCCATCGCGGCGAGGCGCTGAATGGCTTCACCGCCCCAATGGTCAAAGAATACGTCGCAACCGCCGTCATGCAACAATCGGCGTAGAGGTGTGGCGCAAACCTGGCCTTCTCGCCCACGGAAAAAATCATCGTTTGTCTTCACCGTGGCAATCAGCGCATCAATCTCGCTTGCGGAGGCGAAGTGTCCAGCCGCCAGAAGCGCAGCTCGCATGGTACTTATTTGACGATCGAGATCGAGAGGGCGTAGCCCCTCATGGCGTACGGAGTCAAAATCGAGGAGCCGTGTCGCATGGAATATCTTGATTCGCCGATCCGCCATTAGATGATGGATGATTCCATGCGCTGCCTGCGTGGACAGTGTAGGGGGCGCCGGGCTATGCCATCGATCACCGGAGAGTCCGAATGCAGTTGTGGCTTGGCGTTCTGTGAGAATGGACGGAAGCAGCGGAGTTACCTTCGCGATGATTGCAGGAGGCCACGATTGTTCCCTGTCAAGATCAATAGCGGGAGGGAGCATTTCTCATCGTAGAGGAAATGCCATACAGACCGAGAACGGGTGATGAAGCGTTTCCGCGTTCGTTCGACGCCAGTGCCAGCCCAATCACATATTTTTAATCTTGTCCGTCTTCTCACCCACATGCCACCGATCCCTGAGCGCGAGGATTCCGGTCGGCCCTTCCTCAGTGAATGCTTTTGACGGCCAATCCACCTTCTTCGGCCCTCTGGGATAGATTTCGACGAGTCTTTCGTCCCACGGACCTGGCGGCGGAGTGACGATGAGACCGGGCTCGCCCACATACGGTGGGTGCAAATGCTCGGTGACGGTCTGCATGAGGATGTGCCCGGCGTAGATCGTGCCCACGCTCCCGGTGCCAATGCGTGTCTTGTCGGCCGCGGATTTTTCTAGGGTGAAGTCAGTACCGTGATAACCGATATGGGAATTGGTCAGAGCGCCGACCCAAACGCGGGTTCTGTCCGGAATCGTTTGGTTGGCCTTGAAAGCCATGCGCTCTTCGCGCGTGAAGAACTGTTCGTTATTGTTGCGCGGCTTGATCGACTCGAAGACCATCGCGCGGAGAATCGCCCATTCGGTCAATAGTTTCATCCCACCTGGATCGATCACGAGCGGTTGGTTGAGGAGCATGGGCTTGAGCCGCGAGACGCATTTCTGTTCAATCTGGCTCATCCACCCGTTATTGCAGATACGGCAGACCGTATTGATCGTCTGTTCTGGGTCCTGACCCGAAATAACAGGTCCGTCCGCTTCCTGCATGTTGATCGGCGCGAACTTCACCAACCTGTGCATCCAATCCGGCCAAAGGTGCTCCTCGCTTCCGGATTCGTTGTCGCAAAAAATGCAGGGCGGTTGCATACGCGGAGTATACTTGCGCCGATCCAGCCAGGTGGCATCGCTGCAGGGCGCGGCGGCTTATGATCGGTATAGAGCTGCTCATGGTCGACGCATTCACCCGCCGCAATCACTACAATCCGTGTTTCTGGACGGCGCTTTGGAACGAAGACTACTTCCGCGAATATTGCTCGGATGCGGCGGGAGGAAGCTCTCCACGGGATCAAGTCGTGTATGCCCTGAACCTGCGCGGGGCCAAGGTCCTAAAAACCACTGTTGAGAAGGTTCATTACCACAAAGATCTGGGAGTCGCCGAGATCGACCCCGAATCCATCAAAAGATTCTGTGCCCGGTGGTATCCGGAGAAGTATGACTCCATGGTGGAATACGTAACCGCGCATCCGGAAAAGGTCTACCTCGACTTCGAGGATATTCTCACCGGAATGGAATCGCTTCGGCATTACGATGCCTTGATGCGGTCGGCAAAACTGGGTGATCTCCGGTCGTTCGAAGACAAAGGCTTTCTCGCTGCTGCATTGATGATCCATGCGATGCGCAGCTACGAATACATGTCGGCTGCTATATCGAGGGCGAATGAGATCGGAATCGACAAGTGGGAATATTTCTGGCAGCTGAAGAACATTTGGAGTAACAATCAATTCCTTACCCGAGCAACCATCGTGCCAGCTCTTGCGCAATGGACGCTTTGGCGAACCCAGAATCACTCATTCCCCCTGTGCGATTCACCGGTCATGATCGATCGCGACTCCGTGATGGTGATACTCTCTCCGCGGCTCCTGCTGGAGATCGATCTCACTGTTCCGGATCCTGAACCACCCTGGATCGTGCGCGAGGACTTGCCGAAGAGAAAGTTCGCGGAGTTTCGAAAGCGCTGTATCGAAAACTCTTTCAAAGAGATCATTTTTAGCGACGAACGCGTTTTGCAGGATTGGCTCAGCTCTGAAGAAATGGCAGCGCGGATTGTGGCATTGAAAGACCCAGCCAAAAACCAGGAATGCGTCCGACAATCTGTACTTCGCACCAACTACGGTCTAACCGGATTCGGGCGGGTACCAAAAGAATTCGAGAGCTCGCTGCAACAACACCACTCACTCTCAGTCGGCCTTCGGTAGGCGAACTGCGCCGCAATCGTTGCAACTCCGCATCCTCATCGAGGGGAAGCGCACCCGAGGACTTGGGAATGCCGGTTTACCGAGATATGCTTGTGCCATGTTCAATGTTGGCCCAACACTATACGCAACGGCCCAAAAGGGAAAAGAAGTCCGGCACCTTTTGATTATTTCCGTGGACGGCTCCCGTGCAACTCAACTCATCCGATTGATTCAGGGTGTCGAGGAACTCATCGGAGCCGGAACGGAGTTCGAGATGAAAGAGATGGCTAATGGTCACCTCAAGTTGTGGGCTGAACAAGAGGGCTTTCAGACTCCCAGATCGGGATATGCGTTTGAGCCTTTGGAATCCACGATCGCTCTGGCCACGAGAATGGGCTTCACCGTGATTTACGACGAGCGATTTAAAAACACAACTCGCGCGCCGCTCAACCTGACTGGTGCAGTGCCTCTTGCCAATTGGCCAGGTATAGAGGGGAAGAACGGAGGGACTTACGTATATGCGGTCGATCAAATGCGGCTCTATGCTCATCCAACACTGCCAGCGACCCATCCATTGAGCCTGGGACCTTCAGGAACGAGCGATTTTGCGGGATACCTGCTCAAGGTGCAGCACGAACTTGATCTGGTCGGTCCGCACCGAGAGTTTCTGCTCACGGGAAATCCCGATGTCGAATAATGACAAGTCTGCATCGGATGCGTTCGAGGGCGGCGATTGAAACTTCTAATGCGCTGCTTGGCCTACCTCCGGGATTTCGCGGCGCAACCTCATGCCTTTCCTGCATTGGGTGCGAAAGGTCTTCGATCACGCAGCAAACAGGTCGGGCGATTTTCATTTTGGCTTTGTGCGCCCGTTACAGCGATATCCAAAGAATCTGCAAGACCCCACTGATTCCCAATTCTTCGACAAGACAACGACTACGGAATCACCTTGCATGACCTGTAAACGCGCTGGGAACTGGGATGGCAGCTTTAACTACGGAGTACGATCTTCCACTTGCCCCGACCAAGCAGCCCTAGTTTGATGGCCCAAACGCGGCTCATCGTCGATCTCGTACTCGAATTTGACCTCGGTTACCCGCACAAGCCTCGAGTCTTCCACGTGCGCTATGTCAGTATAGAAAAAAACGATACTGCTGCCTCCGGGATTCAAGGCACTCGGATAGCGGATGCCGTCGTAATGATTGTGCCGGATGTAATCCGCCAACCTCTGACAGGGAATGTATAACGTCCTGTCATCAGCGCGCTCTAAAGGGCGTGACATCTCTTCTCCCAAACGGTTCAGCAATTCCCGAATCTCAATGTGCCAGCCGACACTCTCGCCCTCGAATGGGTTTAATTCCGGCAAGTCCTTGGTGAGATCGAGGACTCGGGAATCGCGCCTCAAACTCATGTTGCCGACTGACACGTAGAAGCCGAGTGCCGGCCGGACTTCTGATACCGCAGTCTTCTCTTGGTCCGCAACGTACAAAACGACCTGTCCCTCAGCGTTCGCCCTCCCTGCAGTGGCCTTGTCTGCTGGCGGAGGTCCTATCGATGTTCCACTCCAAGGCAATCGTCCTTCATTCTCATCCAAGATGAACCCCAACCGGGCACGAAAAAGGACTGTGCCTGCGGGTAGCCTCTCCTCTGATTCTGCCAGTTCTTCAGCAATGAAATCGTCGAATGGAATTGTGATCTGCGGGTCACTGCGCACCTCGGAACAGAACTGCGCCCATATATCACTGTGCGTATTGTGGAACCATTGGGCGGCCTTTGGCATGTACTGCTCGCTCGCATCCACCGGAGATTCGCCATCGTCATCATCCCAATTGGAATTCGCGATCTCTTCGAGCAGGGCGGCTTGGGTATTTTCGCCGAGGCTGTCGTCGAAGATCTGCCAATGCCATTGAATCAGGTTCAACAAAGATTCGCCGCTCTCAAATGTGTCCGCGACGACGTACATCGATAACAGGTTCTGAAATGGGCCTGCCAATTCGTCGGCTGAGAGCAAGGGAGCGTTCTCCGACTCGCAGAAATCACACGTCCCGCTTCGGTCACTGTGCTGCTCTACGTATTTCTTGAGCCAGCGATGCGCGAAACAGTTTGGGCAACAATCCATCTGAGACCCCACGAATCATTCTTTCCTCGCCCTTATCGCAGTAATCCTCTGGGGGTCGCCCAGCCGTGGATGAACTGACGGATTTCCTCCACGCGCGCATGAAGCCTCGCGCCCTCTTCTCTCCCGTCTCGTATCGACACGACGGCATTGTGGGCAAGTAGACGATTAATTAATCCGAGGCTGTCCAGCATCTCGCCTCCATGATGGCCGGGGTTAAGCCACTGTGCGTATATCGTGAAGCCCTCGGAGAAAACATAGTCCCATGTGCGCTCGAATGCCTCTTCCACGTACTGCACAGAGCACAGGACAATCCGGCAATCGACGTTCTCCAAGACCTTTTGTGCATACCGCTCTTTCTCTTCGTTCGAGCCGCTGATAACGAATACCTCGAGTTCAGGGTTGGCGAGCACGTCTGACAGGTTCCCATGCCGCTCTTCATTGGACCCGCTGATGAGGCGGACATCGACAGAAGTCGCCGCGAACGCCTTGAGGCGACGTGGCTTCTTACCGGTCTTTACCGTGCCTCCGAACAGCGTGTTCCAGGTCGTTGTTTTCCCGGCATTTCGCTCCCCGATTACAGCCACAAAAAGACGGTCGTTCATATCGTAGGAACCCTCAGTATCTTCCGGCTTCTTTCTGGATTGTACTGGCCAAGCGTAACCCTCGCTTCAGGGGAGGATGACTCCTCCCTGGTTGCAGCCGCCGATGATGCTGGCGTCTTCCGCCACCCTCCTCAGCGGGTCCTGTGTCCTTCCCCGCAACGCCCCTCCCTGAAAGCCATGCGGAAGGGTTCCTAAATTTCTTCTTCGTTCACGTGCCCCCGCTTCAGGCGGCTTTTTGGCAGAGCCGGTCGGAACCTGTCAAGGTCCTTCCGCTTCGCTCCGGCCGCTGGAGCGGCGCCTGCGGCGACCTGTGACAGAACCCTCCTCGTCCCTGCCGTGCCGCAAGAGCCATGAAGCGGGGGCACTCAAACAAAGAAATTTGGGTTGAGGCAGACGCCCTCCTTCAGATTTCGCCCCTCGCGGGCAGCGACAGGAGAGCAAACATCATGCCTTACGCAGTCAGCAGCACAGCCGCCAGCAGCGCGCCGCACAGGAAAAATGCTGCGCTCCCCAACCAATCGCCCTACCAGCAGCGCACTACGCAGAAAGACAACCCCACCCAGCAACTCATCAAGCAGGCCGTAGACTTCTTGCTTCAACAACTTGCGGCGGGAAAGAGTGAAACCTTGACCGACTACCTTGCCGCGATGGCCCGGTTCCATTCCTATTCCTTCGGGAACATTCTCGCCATTGCGCGGCAGCGCCCGACGGCGACCCGCGTAGCCGGGTTTTCGACGTGGAAGGAGTTGGGCCGGTTCGTAAAAAAGGGCGAGAAAGGCATCCAGATTCTCGCCCCGATGATGGGCCACCGCCGCAGGAAGGACGGCTCAGACCAGAGCAGCACTCAGGACGAGTCCAGGCCCGTGCCCGTTCTCATCGGCTTTCGCGCCGTGTACGTCTTCGATGTGGCGCAGACCGAGGGCGCGGACCTGCCCGAGTTCGAGCACAACGTCAGCGGCGACGTGGGCGGCCATCGGGACCGGCTCATGGGGTTTCTGGCCGCGCAGAATATCGCGCTTGAATACAGCGAGAACATCGCGCCCGCGCTCGGCGTGAGCTACGGCGGCAAGATCGCCTTGCTTCCGGGCCAGTCGAAGGCTGAGGAGTTCGTGACGCTGGTTCACGAGGTCGCGCACGAGCTTCTGCATAAGACCGACCGGCGCACCAAGACCACGGCGACGGTGCGGGAAACGGAAGCCGAGGCCGTGGCGTTCATCGTGGGCCAAGGCATCGGCCTTGAGATGGGCCGGGCTTCCAGCGATTACATCCAGATGTACGCGGGCAATGCGCCGCTTCTGGCCGAAAGCCTTGAGGTCGTGCAGCATACCTCCGCCGTCATTCTCGGCGCAATTACCGCGCAGTCGGCTGTTTCGGAGGCCGAGGAGCCAGTCGCGGAGGTGGCCTGATGCAGACCCTCCTCCGCATCCTTGAGCGGGCCGGTGGCTACCGGCCCACGCTCTACCTCAAAATCGAGAATCCGCCGTACATGGCTTTGGTCATCGAAGCGGTGCCGGAACCGGGGCCGCTCGGAGTCCCTGCAATCTCTGTTGCTCATTACGGCGAACAGAACGGCGACCTGATGCGCGACCCGGAGATGTGCTTTGAGTGGTCGAAGCCGCCGCTCTGCGCAGCGGAACTCTCAGCCTACTACTTTCGCAACGATTACTTGGGTGTCGAGCAGTTCTCCCGCTTTCGGCAGGGGAACGACTACGTTTTTGTGCCCGAGCTTTACGAACAACACCAGACGTTCGCGGAACTATGGGACCGCAATCTCCACGACCAGCATTTTCTCGAAGCGTTTACGGACGAGTCGATTTGCGGCTAGTCCGCCGCCTGCGAAGCGGATCGTGTCGCAAGTGTCACCCGCTCCGTGCGCCTTCACTCATTCACCGCTCGAAAGGAGCAGATTCACATGGAAACCACAGTCATCAATGCCACCGAGTACCGCGACGTACCGCTGTCGCTCCTGAATGAATCGAAGACCAACCCGCGCCACGTCTTTGAGGATGCCGCGCTCAAGGAACTGGCCGACAGCATCCGTTCGCAGGGCGTCTTGTCGCCTTTGCTTGTACGCCCGCTGACCGAGAACGGCTTCGAGATCGTCTTCGGAGCGCGGCGGTATCGCGCCGCGCAGCTTGCTGAGCAGGAAACTCTGCCGGTTCGCATCAAGCACATGACCGACGCCGAGGTGATCGAGGCGCAGTTGGTTGAGAATTTAATCCGCGCCGAGATTCACCCGATGGAAGAGGCCGAGGGGTTCGCCGCTCTCCTGCGTCTGGACGAGCCGAAGTACAGCATCGAGCAGATCGCCGCCCGCGTGGGCAAGTCGCCCGCGTTTATCGCGCAGCGGTTGAAGCTGACCGATCTTGTGCCCGTCGTGGTCGAAGCCTTCTATGCGAACGACATCGGCGTAGGCCACGCGCTCTTGATCGCGAAGTTGCCCACCGATATGCAGCCGCAGGCGCTTTCGGCTTGCTTCAAGGAAGTCTATAGCAGCAACAGCCAGAAACCCGCGCGGATTCTCCTGCCCGTGCGCAACCTGCAATTCTGGATTGAATCGAACGTCTTGCTTGTCTTGAGATACGCTCCCTTTGACAAGCGCGATGCCGAGCTTCTGCCCTCTGCGGGCAGTTGCGCCGACTGCCCCAAGCGCACCGGGCACAACAAACTCCTGTTCGGGGATGACCTCGGAAAGCAGGGGGACCGGTGCACCGATCCGGCTTGCTACCAGTCGAAACTCGCGGCTCACGTCGCCAGGACCGTTGCCGCCAAACCGGAGATCGTTCAGATCAGCACCGCCTACGGCGGGCAGAAGGAAGGCAGCCCGGTATTGCCGCGCAACAAATACACCGCGATCCGCCACGACAAGCCAAAGTCGAAAGACGATGCCAAGCGCCCGGAGTTCAAGGCGTGCAAGTTTACGACGGAGGCCATCATCACCGAAGGCACCGACGTGGGCACGATCCACAAAGTCTGCGCCAATCCCGCCTGCCCTGTCCACCATTCGAAGCAGCAAAACGGGCGAGGCGTAAGCGACGGCCAATTCAAGGCCGAGCAGGAGAAGCGGCGCAGGGAGGAAGCCATGGCCAACGTCACCGGGCTTCGCGTTCTCTCTGCGATTGGCGCGGCGGTCCCGGTACGGCTGATGAAACGGGACTTGCTTTTCATCGTTGAGAAGCTGACCGGCCTCATGGATGAGAACCGACTTACGATGCTGGCGCGGCAGCACGGCATCCGGCAGAATCGGGATGATGGTGGCATGACAAAGACTCTCGCCGCCTTCCTTCGCCACTCCGACGAGGGAACACTTTCGCGTCTGCTCGTGGAGACGGCCATCCTGCTGGCAGCGTCACGGGCGAATACGGCCACCGTGCTCCGCGATGCCGCCAGCGTCTACAAGGTAGACACCGAGACAATCACAGCCAAGGTGAAGCAGGAGTTCGCCGCGAAAGAAAGGGCAAAGAAGACTGCACACGGAGCAGAGAAACCTGCGAAAAGGACCGCCGCGTAATTCTGTCATCCCGCCTGGAGCCAGCCCTAGGCAGGGGCCATTTATTTTTACCCCCGTACCGGCCCGGAATGTTACGGCGTGACCGCCCCGGGGCAGTCGCGGGGCCCACCCCCCCGGCAACTCCCCGACAATATCAGGAGAGATTCGCGTACCGGACAACGATGGTGCCCGAGTGCCCGGTCCAGTCGATGGGCGTGACCATGTTCCGAGATCCGGTTAGGATCAGGCGCTTTTCTTCGACGCGCCCTTTTGTTTAGCCCATCTGCGTCTCTGCGCTGCTGCGATCCGCGCCCGTGCTTCAGGACTGAGAGTGCGCTTCCTATGGGGCGACTTCGCATCTGTTGCTGCACCGACCCCCAACAGAAGGGTACGGGCTTGTTGAAGACGGGCAATTTCCGAATCGATCTCGGAGACCAGTTGGGCTGTGTCCATGCCGGTCAGTGTAAACCAGTGCCGAACGAGCGAATTGTCACTCCGGGCAATCCTTGCCGTCCGGCTGATACCAAGGCTGCTTCCGCTGAGGGAAGATCGCCTCGTTCCGCGACATTAGGTGCGAGAGAACTTTCTTGGCAAGGTATTCCGCGAAATCAACCTCCCGATCCAGCTCGGAATCGCTCAGCATCTGCTTTGTGCGTGCCGGCCACTTAGCCGTCCGGATGGCCAGAATGAGGCAGGTGGCAATGAGGAGCGACGGTCCTAGTTTGGGCCAGTCCGGGACGTCCGTGTATCCGCCGACTTCCAGTCCCATTCCCCCCACTATAGAGAACAAAAGGCGAAAATAAAAGCCTTCCCTTTGTCGTGGGGCTTCTTTTTGGGCGAATCGCAGGAGCAATAGTCATTGACGCGAGGAGCTCCGGACTTTTCCCAGACACGCGGTGTCTCGAATGATGCATTCAGGCCAATGCACTCATGGAGGCCATCCCCTCCGGTGGGGGTCTGATTGGTCTCCTTTACGGAAAATCGAGGCGATTCGATCTACTTGATGGATCTCTTCCAGAACTGAATCGCACTCGCCACCCATCCTCCGGCGCTCGAGACGGTACCGAGCCCAAAGCCATGCCCCAGGTTTCTGAATCTGTGGAATTCAACTGGGGTTCCGGCCTTGCGCAGGGCTGAGATGCGTTGCTCCATCACATATGGCTGCGCGATTCCGTCCTGCTCACCTACTACAGCGAATGTTGGAGGCTCATTGGGTCCGACCTCTGGATGCGCTGTGTAAGCCATTACGACGACCGAGGGCCTAGGAAGATCGTCGCCTCCATAGAATGCGGCTCCGTGTGTACCAATGGAGGCAGCCATTCTCGCGCCTGCCGAGCTGCCCCATAGAGAGTAATTGCCCGTTTCGATGCGAAGCGCCTTCGCATTCTCGAAGACATAAGAAAGAGCAACGGCCAGATCCTGGGTGGCTGACGCTCCGCCAATTCCGGCCCGGTACTTCAGCACGAAAGCGTTGTACCCGCTCCTGCTGATTTCGGCCGCGTAAGGAAGACCTTCGTGCAGCGAGGCGACGTAAGCGAATCCGCCACCTGGACACACGATTGCGAAAGGAGCTCCGGGCTTTCCTCGGAAGAAGAAGAGACCTGCATTTCGCTTGGTCGGTTCTGCATTCTTCTGCGCCTCAGTGTAGAAGTCATAGAAGATGCGGTCGCCGCCGTTCGCATCATCGATCACCCGGTTCAGCGAGGTGACGACCTCAGAAGGATTCACCTCGCTGTGATATGGAAGCAGCGCGCTGATTTCACGGAGCTGCATGTTGCCGTCAGGCTTGCGATTGTCCCAGGGAAGGAGGAAACGGCCGAAGCCGGCGAAGGCAGGATGCGCAATGACTTCGCCGATTGTGCTGTTAACAGTCAGATGGCTGGATTGAACTTGCATAGCGGGCTGGTTCTTGTTGCTGGCCGCTTCTCCAACTAGCGGCCTGCCGCTTTGCTCATCTTCACGCGGATGAGCAAAGCACATGAGCAAAGCTAGCAGCACGCAAGAGGAACGCATATCGACTTTGTGGATCTGCAGAGAGCGCCAAGTCTCACTTTGCGCTGTTGTAGTCCTTATCCGTGACGGGCTCCAGCCAAATGGTCTTGCCCTTGGCAGTGGGTGTGACCGCGATGTACGCGAAGCTGTCATTCGGACTCGCGCCGTGCCAGTGCTCTACTCCCGGAGCGCATTTGATCACGTCTCCCTTGTGAACGATGCGCGCCGGTTTGCCTCTTTCCTGGTAGTAGCCGGTGCCCTCGGTGATGAGCAGAACTTGACCAC
>VFSW01000203.1_pt1 | contig 82337 bp, 72 predicted proteins | sample 5358111 | NCBI WGS metagenome assembly VFSW01 (sample SAMN11554181, study PRJNA540505) | mine drainage metagenome | isolation source: sediment from site ElyBrook_90M | place: USA: Ely Copper Mine, Vershire, VT | collected 2017
GCGAGAGAGTTATTGGCGAGCATGACCTCTTGGCCACTTGTGACTCCTGAAGTGATTTGAGTATAGATACTTCCAACGACGCCAACCTTTACTGGCACCCTCTTTGTAGACGACCCAACAACCTCCGTCACATACTGAATAGTTCCATTCGTTGTAACGGCAGAGGTAGGTACGACAACTGTGTTTGAAGCCGTCGCGACTGAAATCTCAACGTTCGCCTGATCTCCAGAGAGATGGCCCAGCTTGCTCGAGGAGAACGTAACAGTTACCGGATAGGACGGAGAGGACGAGGCGGCAGTGACTGCGCCGATCGCCGTGATACTACCGGTGATTGCACTCATCGTAAGGTCGGGCACTACTGTGGCTTTCTGGTTGAGATGAACGAGGGGGAGTTCGCTTGCAGAGACCGAAAAGGTAGCGGCATAGTCACTACCATTACCGATAATTACGAATTGCGAAGTGTTGGACGTCCCATTGACAGTAGAACCCGGCCCAACACCGATCGAAGCGACTATTCCGGCAATCGGAGCCTTCAGTGTTGCTAACCCTAAGGCGGTTGTCGCCTCTTGAACATTTGCCTCAGCTAGCGATATGTTTGCATTATCGACGGCAATCTGAGTGGCGGTAGCCGGCTTCGAAGTTGCTCCGCCTCCTCGCAATCCGACGCCTGAACCGCCGTTTGTCTGTCCCGTCGTTGCCGTAGAAGATGAACTAGCTGCACTGGCGATTGCTTTGTCCAGGGACGAAGTAAGGAGAGTGACCTGATTCGAGGCACCGCTAGCTGCAGTTACCGCATCTGAACAGCTCGTCGCAGATGGAGACTTGGCCGCGGTCGGAGCTAAATTCAATGAAGGTGCCGTCGATGTAGCACCTTGGGCTGGCGCCGCTGAGCCAGCTGCTCGGGTCGTAGTTGTAGCCTGAGTAGTCACAGACGTGCTTGAGGTGGCCAAAGTGGTTGACGTTGACGAGCAAAGGGAACTTATTTGCGATAGGGATGCCGCAAGTGAAGCCTCAGCGGCATTTAGTTGACTTTGAATCTGGCCAATTGACCCGACTCCCGAATTGCTAGGAATCGTAGTTGGCGTCGTTGTGGTCGTAGTCTGCGATGCTAGATCGTTGTACAGCTTTAGCTGGTCGTTTGCGAGTACGAGGTTATCACTTTGAAGGGTTGCGTTTAGCGTAGAGGTGTCGAGCGTCGCGATTGTCTGGCCCATACTCACGCTCTGTCCAACTGTGACTGGAACGGAAGCCACTGTACCTGAAGTTGCGAAGTCGACAACAGATTGTGATGACGGGGCAATATTAGCCACAGATTCGATAATTTGGCTAACTGACCCGATCTTAGAGGTAGCAACCCGAAACGATACCTTACGCGAAGAAGAGTACGAATACGCATAGATAGCACCACCGGCAATTGCCAGGGTTACAACCACTCTAAAAGGGGTGATCCAACTTGGAATCGCCCGGGATCTACTTGTCGTCAACGAGCCAAAGTCGTCACTTCCAAAACTCTCGTCGACGGTGGGTCCTTCGATTCTTCCTTTAGCCAAGGGTGCCTCCCGAAGTTGCCCCAAAGCCAAACCTACCTCTAGTAGTACACCCATTTGCCGTTGGTGCAGAGATCGAAATCCTAGTTGCAGCGACGGCGCCAATCGAGTTCATCGTTCCCACAGCACGGGCGCATTGACCGACGACTAGATCTGTTGCCGTAGCCGTAGTGTTTTGAAGATATGTCGTCGCAGATGTCAAAGTAACCGGAATCGAAACGGTACTTCCAGAAGCCCGATTCGTGGCGCTCACCTCAGCAACTCCGTTGGCAACGGAGGTTACTATCCCCGAAGCGGTCGCAAATTTAGCCGCACCAGGAAAACGAGCCGGCCCAGTTGCACCGTTAGCAGGAACACCCCCACCTGCTCCTCCCGGAAATCTGCGCCCGCCAAATCCTCCGGCGCCAGCAGCAGAAGTGCACGATCCATTGACCGGCTGGCTGACCGTCACTGTGGTAGCAGTCACTGGACGACCAAAGAAAGACGTCGAAGTTGACGACCCCGTCGCCGTAGGAGTACCTAACGCATTCACGCAGACGCCTGCGACAACGGCAGATGCGGTAGAGGCTATGGTCTTAGTCAAAACTGTGGACGAACTATAAGTAACAGTCGTCTGCCCGGTAGTTGGATTTTGAACCTCTAAAGTAGTACCGGTAACAGAAGCTATAGTTCCCGAAGTACCAGGGATGGCGGCTCTATTTCCCAACCGTCCAGTTGCAATCGCGGCCGAGCTCGAGGTAGCAGAAGCAACTGACGTGCTCGGTGACGAGATCGCCGTCGCCGTGCTACCGCAAGCCGCAAGTATCACTCCGGCGCCAACCACTACAGCTGATGTCTTTACATATTTCATTGCTTATCTCCTAAAACTCATCTTCTATCTAACTGACACCCTGAACGTCACTCGCTGCGGAGGGCATCAATTGGAGGTAGATTCGCAGCTCTGCCAGCCGGATAGACTCCGAAACCGACGCCAATTCCTACGGCCACGACGAGAGCCGCGACCATCGCTGGGACAGAGAGCTTGATTGGATTTGAAATAAAGTGAGGAAGGATCAGGGCGCCTGCGATCCCAAGCGCAACGCCAATCAAGCCTCCAACAAGTCCTAGTATTGAGGCCTCTATTAGGAACTGTCTCCTGATTACCCTGGGCGTAGCACCTAGGGCCTTCCTCAAACCGATCTCCCGGATCCTTTCAGTTACCGATACGAGCATTATGTTCATAACTCCGATACCGCCAACCAAAAGTGATATAGCCGCTACACCACCTAGGAGAATCGTTAACGTCTTGTCCACCGAAGTAGCCGTCGAAAGAACTGATTGCTGGGACTGTATCGAAAAGTCGGCATTTGCCGCCAAAGTGATCCCGTGGAGCGCAAGCAACTCCGAATCTGCCTCTTGGTATGCAGCACTTAAAGACGACGCACTTCGCGCCTCGATCAAGATCGATGACACACGATCTCGATTTGCGCCTCCAACCAATTCATTGGCCAACGTCGTAAAGGGAACTACTGCCTGATCGTCGAGGCTCGATGCGGTAGAAGAGCTACTTGAAGAGCCGACTGTATCCAAAATTCCTACGACGGTCATGGGAACACCATCAATATTGACACTTTGACCAACCGGATCGCGACCTCCAAAAAGCTCCGCAGCGGTCACCGAGCCGAGTACCACTACGTTGCTTTGATTCGTGATGTCAGATGCAGCCAAAAAGCGGCCTTGGGTTATCGATCTTCCGCGAACCCCTAGCCAAGACGGGAAAGTTCCAACTACGGACGTCGTCCAATTGCTATTTCCCGCTACCAGCGTTCCGTTGGTGGTCGAAGTCGCGGCGACGGCCTGAATATCGGGGGCAACGATAGGGTTTGCTAGTGCATTTGCATCTGAAAGCGTCAATGTCGAAGCGGAACCGAATCCCCCTCTGATTCCACCGCTAGAGGTAGAACTCCCTGGCGATACCGTCAGTAGGTTGGTACCAAGAGAGCTAATCTCTGAGGCCACTTGACCCTGCGCGCCTTGACCCAAACCCACAGTTAGCGTAACGGCAGTGATACCAATCATTACACCAAGAATTGTGAGTATCGATCTCAACCGATGAACGATGATGGAGGATACGCCTGTCTTCAACGTCTCTAGAAGATTCATTTAGCCACCCCGTCTTCGTCTGGTTCGCTTATTAAACCATCTCGAATCGAGATAGTGCGCTCCGCTTGAGCAGCAACTTCATGGTCGTGGGTGATCAAAACGATAGTACGGCCACTGTCGTGTAGTTCTCGAAAGAGACCCAAAACGTCGGATGCCGCCTTGGAATCGAGGTTTCCACTAGGTTCGTCGGCCAAAATCAATGCAGGATTCGTAACAAGGGCACGAGCTATCGCTACGCGCTGCTGTTGCCCTCCTGAAAGCTCACCAGGGCGATGGTCGACCCTATCACCTAAACCAACTCGTGATAGTGACTCAATTGCCATAGCCTTCCTACGATGGGCATCGACGCCCGCATAGACCAATGGCAATTCTACGTTTCGCCAAGCATTTAAAGATGAAAGCAAGTTGAACTGCTGAAAGACAAATCCAATTCGCCGATTACGAACAGCGGCCAGTTCATCTTCGTTCATCTTCGATACATCTTCGCCAGCCAATTCAAAGCGCCCACCGCTTGGAATATCTAGACATCCCAAGATGTGCATCAGAGTCGATTTACCCGAACCCGACGGCCCAATGATGGCTACAAACTCACCCTTTTCTATCTTGAAACTTACGCCCCGAAGCGCTTCGACCTTGATCGAGCCGCTATTGTAGACCTTCCTTAACTGATCCACCAAGATGACGGGCTTTTTGCCCGAATCGACCTTAGGAGTTGGCGCCAGTATGAGGGACGAATCATCGAAGTCATCAAGTGAGGTCATTATCCAAGACCTCCACCGAAGCCACCCGCTCCACCGAAGCCACCGAAGCCACCCGCTCCACCGAATCCTGCACGTCGAGCCCTAGCGCCTGCACCAACGGCGACTCCGTTAATTGTTAGCTGTGTAACCCAAATCTTCTGTCCCGCCGAAACCCCCGAGAGGATCTGGGTCTGGCCACCCGACGTTACACCTGTGGTGACAGCGGTAGGTACTTTGTTACCATTTTGGTCGAGCGATACAACCTCCTGCGAACCTGTTACCGATAGCGCGGTCGATGGTACAAGAATCGCATTTTGCACTACTTGGGTCACGATCGACACATCTGCGGAGAGGCCAGCATAAAGGCCAGAGGGAGTACCCGTGACACTAATCGTGACGGGAAAACTTGACACCCCTGAGGTAGTCGTAGCCACCAGTCCAACCGTGGATACTACCCCATAGGCAGTTGTTGTTGAACCTGGCACCGTGATCGTTGCCTGCTCACCACTTTGAATCTGTCCAACCTGCGCCGAGGTTACGGAGGCGGACACTGTGTAAGAATTCGTTGCAATGATGGAAAACTGCACCGAAGAGGAAGCTGATGCGTTTGTTGCAGAAGAGTTACCCGCACCACTTGCACCTCCTCCGCCCGTAGAAGCACTGGTCCCATTTCCACTTACCTGTTGACCGACGCTGAGATTTACCGCGGTTACCGTTCCCGCGATTGGAGCCGCAAGGGTTGCATCACTAAGAGAGGTTTGCGCATTGTTTACGATCGTTTGAGCAGAGGCGATCGCTGCATTATCGGAGGCGATCTGTTGCGCCGAGGCTGAATTCGCATTGTCGGTTGCCAACTGTGCTTCATCGTTTGCCAAGGTAGCTTGATCGAGGTTCAAAGTCGCAGCAAGTGTTGTCGAATCGATCGTCGCTAGAGGCTGACCGGAAGTTACGCTTTGCCCAACCGTCACGTCCACGGCGTTGACCCGCCCCGAAACTGCAAAGTTGACATTCGCACTATTTCCAGGCTCCACGGTTCCCGTCGTAGTAACGGTCCGTGAAATAGTTCCCGTTGAAACGGCCTGCAGGACCGTAGAGGTCTTGATCGTAGGGGTTCCGGTCGAGCTCTGCGTCTTAGCTCGCTTTGTCAAGTACCACGTCGCAAAGTTCGATGCCAGAAGCAAAATGATGAGAGCGCCAAAGGTTGCGATCCTTCGACTCTTCCGATTTCTCTCGTTGTCCAATTTTAAATACCCTCTATTTGCTCAAATTCAAGCGATGTTTCAAAAAGCTAGTAATGCCTCGCTGATATCAAAATTGAACATTCTTAAGGGTCGCTACCGCATTTCTGTGTAAATTACTTAATTCATTGCTTGACCAGATATGAAGGTCAGAATAAAGGGGCACTTATTATCGAAATTCATCTACTTTGACATGGTATTTAGCTAAAATCAGGGCTCATTCGACCGTTGTGATGGGGCAAAAAAATAATATCGTTACCATTAACGACATATCTTTCAGTTAATGCTGAAAAACGACTTTATCCTTGCTCCACAGTACGGAGCCGGAGAACAAATGTTGCGCCCTGGTCGGGTTCACACGTAATGCGACCACCATGAGCTACGATGATTCTCTCCGCAACCGACAGGCCGAGTCCAGATCCACCCCTATTGCCACCACGGCTCCTATCGCCGCGAATAAAAGGTTTGAATATTTGGGGTGCTAGGGAGTCCGAGACTCCTACTCCGTTGTCGTGAAATATCACGAACACCTCCCCACTTTCCCTAACGAGCGTGACATCAATGATCAGGTCGTCGACGCGACCGCTATGGAGTAGAGAATTTACAAACAAATTGTCAAAGACTTCGCGGAGCCGAAGACGGTCCCCTCTAATAAATAATTGATCCTGAATATCTGCGCGAAAACTAACCATTGGCTCTCGAACCCTATAGGAGGAGATAACGTCCTCAATAAATTCACCCAAGTTAAATACTTCAACTTCGAGGGGTTTGGGTTTGTCGAATTTAGAGATGTTAAGGAGGTCCCCAACCAGGAGGTTCAACCGAACAGCCTCCTCATGGATATTTTTGACTATCGATTCTTCACCTTCATCTTTGAACCCACGCTCTAAAAGAATCTCAGAAAACCCAAGAATAGCGGTCAAAGGCGTTCCAAGTTCGTGACTTGCCGATGCCATAAATTCCCTAAGTGCGATGGCAGACTCCTCTCGAGCCTTGAACTGGCCCTCGAGTGCAACGACCATCGAATTGAAGGACCCAACCAGGCTATCGATCTCGCTACTCCTGCTAGATATATCCGCCCTAACGCCGAGATTACCCCTCGCTACCTCCTCTGCAGCCGCAGAAAGACGCTCAAGCGGTAAAACTTCACGCCCAATCACTACGTTGGAAGCGACAAGGAGTAGTCCAATTAAAAGTAGGGTCACCGCCAGCTCGGTGATTGCGAGGGTGGTAAGCGTAGACCTCGCGTCGGTGACCGGAATTACTATGAGTACGTATCCGCGCCCTTGAGTGAGCCGGCGGGATAAACCAAGGTACGGTATCGATTGATCCCTAGAGCCGATGGAAAAGAATCCTTCTTGGACATAATGTGCTATTCCATTTGCCGAAATTGATTGTAACGGAGGAAGGCGGCTTGGAAGAAGAGTAACTCCGTAGGTAAGTTTTCCGAGATATCGACCGCTACTTGAATAGAGAAATGCTGCTGTTCCATTTGGAATTCGAGCTCCTCGACGACTATCCCCTGTCGTAAATAACGGACTTCTGCCCCCTTGAGGTGGAGGCGCAAAGGGACCTTGCAGTGAAGTAGTCGAAGTTGCCAAAGGAGGTGCGCCATGCAGTCGCCCGGGTTCATAAGCTGCGAGGAGGGACCTTGCCACAAGGTAGCTAGAACCGATCAGTTTTTCCCTACTGGCGCTATTCAAGTAGTTGGCTTCGACGAAGAATGAAGCTACATCCAAAGAACCAACGGCAATCACTACCGAAAGGAGCAGAAAAGTCGAGATTCGTCTCCTCAGGGTTTGCCTTGAAGTACCCCGATCAACTCTCCTGCGGATCATTCGTGGGGAGCCCTAATCGAATATCCAACGCCTCGGATAGTACGAATCATAGGCGACCCAAACGCATCGATTTTACGACGTAGATAGCTGATATAAACTGCGATCTGATTCGCCGCATCTTCGACTTCGTCGTCCCAAAGAGTGTCTCGTATCTGTGCCCGGGTCACAACTTGGTTAGCATTGATCATCAAATAAGAAAGAAGGCGATACTCGGCTGGAGTAAGGTCAATAGCCACCCCACCGCGACGAACCTCCTGCCGACTCAATTCGACGACCAAGTCACCAACCTTTAGTTGTTCAGGGGCCGCGACGACCTTCATCGTCCGGCTCAGGATGGTATTTACACGAGCGCGCAACTCTTCAATCTCGAATGGCTTTACGACGTAATCAGTGCCACCCAAACGTAAACCGTAGATTCGATCTTCGACATCTCTACGAGCTGAAAGATAGAGCACAGGTACCGACGTCGTCCTCCAATTGGCCTTCAGCCTCTCTAGGACTTCGAAACCATCCATATCGGGCAACATAATGTCGAGGATTACCAGGTCGGGGATCATCGTCGTCGCAACATCGATAGCACTCTGGCCCGTACTACATGACCTTATCAATGTTTCGGGGTCTTCGAGAGCCGCCCGAACCAAGTCGATAATTATGGGTTCGTCGTCGACAACAAGAATTCGCCTCGAATCTTTTACCACGGGACCCTCTTAGTTCTTAGCGTAAAATCCGCCCTTACGGTATCCACAATAGTGATAACTAAAACGCCACAAACAAATTGAAGATCGCTACGAAGTTACGAAGCGTTCGGAGAGGATCGGCCAAAGGCGGCGATGATCAGTTCCAAAGTCACTCTCACCCAAAAATATAAGTGCCCTATCAATCAGGGGATCAAACCATAGGAAGGTTCCCGAAGCGCCAAAGTGACCAAAGGCATTTGGCGAGGTTGCATCAGACATCCAGTGACGTTTCTTATTCCCGTGGACCTCGAAACCTAGTCCAAAGGTATTTTTTTCATATCTTCCAAAGCCGGGCAGAATTCCGCTCAATTCTTCGTATTGTGGGGAGGCCGCGAATCGGAGCGTACTCTCTTGGAAAAGTGTTGGATTATATAACTCCCAGACGAGGCGTACAAGGTCATCGGCGCTGGCCTTCATCCGAGCCGATCCCCCTGTTGGGCCACTCTCTGAAAATCTTGACTCGCTTATCTGCACTGAAGTCATCGAAAGCGGTTTGAAGATCGCCTCTTGGAGGTAGTCGAAGTGCGACATTCCACTTTGGCGTTCCACGAAAGAACATACCAACTCGAAGCCAAGATTTGAGTAGATGCGTCGTGTCAATCGAGGAGTAATTAACGAAGGGTCAAAAGGAATTTTACCGTAAAGAAGCGCATCGATTGAAGCCTTAGCAACGACACCGTTTAAATCGAATGGAAGGCCCGACGCATGCGAAAGCAGATCGGCAGCGTTCAAAGGAACGTCAAGAGGCGAGACGGTGGTGCTGTAATCGAAGAGCCCTTCTTCATAAGCGACGAGCAATCCAACCGAGCTGAGCAACTTAGAGACCGAAGCGAGGAAGAAGGGCCTCCTACTATCGCCAACTACCTCTACGGTAGGAGTTGCATTTGATGAAAAGTCGACACCAGCCGCCACAAAGTCACCCAATGGTCGAAAGATATCATCTCTTACAATATGGCCTAGCTCCATACTTTAGATGATATGCCCCTCTGACGGAATCTGCCGTACCAGCAAAATGTACGTCGAATAGACGAAGGGAGTGCGGGTATTGAGATTTGGCGCCCGTCATTTGCACAACGCTTGCAGGAGGGTTTTACGCGTACCCGGGGCGGGATTCGAACCCGCATGACCCTTTCAGGTCCGGGGGGTTTAAGCCCCCTGCGTCTACCATTCCGCCACCCGGGCAAACGTTCTAGTGATTCTAATCACTGAAACCAAATCACTAGAGCACTTTAAATCAAATACCGAGAAGAGGCTAATGACCCTCTACTAGGCCTCGGATAGAACGGATGTGCAGAAGGGGCACCTAGTTGCAACGATGGCAATTTCCGACGCGCAATAGCTACACTGCTTGGTAGTGGGCTCCGCGGCCGTTACTTCCTTCTTGTTCCTACTAACCAAAGAGTTAACGGGCTTTACAACAAAGAAAAAGATCACTGCCGCCAAGATTACGAAACTGACGACCGCATTCAAGAAGTCACCGATCAAGAAGTTGCTCTTATTCACTACGAAGTGGAGCGCGGAAAAGTCAAACTTGCCGAGAATTCCCACTAACGGAGTAATCAAATCCTTGACGAGTGCGGTCACTACAGCGCCAAAGGCCGCGCCAATCACGATACCTACTGCGAGGTCTACAACGTTTCCTCGCAGTATAAATGTTTTGAATTCCTTCAGCATTTTCATGCATTCAACGTAGCATCCCTACTGACACGGAAGGCTAATTTTCATCAACAAACTTGAACCAAGCCACCGAATTTGAAGCAATACTTACCGAGATGCGATTCTCGAAGCCATCACACTCCCCTACTTCACTCTTAATGACGGTGTCGTTGATGACTCCACCACCGGAGTAATCAAGTGAGTCGCTATTGAGCAGCTCGAGGTATCGCCCAGCCTTAGGTACGCCAACTTCAAGGCGATCATACTTCCAACCCGAGAAGTTGGCGACAACAATGACGCCTACGTCGCTCTCGGCGCTTGTCTTTCGCATTGTTATAAATAGATTTCGATTTGCATCGCTACCCCTGATCCACATGAATGCCGAAGGATCTATATCTGTCTCATACAGTTCAGGTAAGGATCGGTAGAGTTCATTCAAGCGGGATACCACTTTGACGACACCATGGTGCAAGGGCGACTCCAAAAGATGCCAATCCAAACTTCGATCGTGGTTCCACTCGTCAACCTGAGCAAACTCATCACCCATAAAGATCATCTTCTTTCCTGGATGAGCCCACATCCACGCAAAGAGTCCCCGAACTGTAGCGATCTTTTCGAAGTGGTTTCCCGCAAATTTTCGGTACAAAGATCCCTTGCCGTGAACGACCTCATCGTGTGACAACGGCAAGATGAAGTGCTCTGAAAATCCATAGTGAAATCCGAAGCTAATCTCTCCATGGTGGTAGCTACGATACATAGGGTCACGACTTAAGTACGAGAGCGTGTCGTGCATCCACCCCATATTCCATTTGAAGCCAAAGCCAAGTCCTCCATCATAAGTTGGATGCGAAACTCGAGGGAAAGCCGTCGACTCCTCCGCTATGGTGGTTCCACCCGCCTTGTGAATCGCCTCATTCATCGCCTTCATAAAGTCGATGGCTTCGAGATCTTCATTACCACCATATTTATTGGGGATCCATTCGCCGCGACTGTAGTCAAGATACAGCATCGACGCGACTGCATCCACCCGAAGAGCGTCGAAGTGAAAGTCTTCCATTAGGCAGAGCGCGGATCCAATTAAAAAGTTACGAACATGGGGTGACGCATAGTTGTAGATCAAGGTGCCCCAGTCCCCATGATTTGCCATTCTGGGGTCCTCTTTCTCAAAAAGAGGCTGGCCATCAAAGTTAGCTAACGCAAATTCATCCTTTGGAAAGTGGGCGGGGACCCAATCACAAATTACCCCGATACCCGCGCTATGGCAACGATCGACAAACTTCCTTAGCTCGTCGCGAGAGCCGTACCTCACCGTTGGCGCATACATCGAAGTAGTTTGATAACCCCAGGAACCGTAGAACGGATGTTCATTGATAGGCATTAGTTCGATATGGGTAAAGCCAAGACCCAAGACGTGGGGGATCAGCGCGTCACCGATTTCGCCATAGCTGAGAATGCGCTCAGGGTTGCCGGGATCTCGAACGAATGAACCAAGGTGAACCTCATAGATCGACATTGCTCGCCTACCGTACCAGCCGTCCCTCTCTTTCAACCATTCTTCATCGGTAAATTCATACTGGTCGTCAAAGGCGATAATCGAACCGCCACTTGGAGGATCCGAAACCTGCCTAGCGAATGGATCAGATCTCTCAACGAAGTTTGAAAAGCTTACCTCGAGGCGAAACTTGTATCGAAGGCCAGGTCCGCAACCTTCCATAAAGCCATGCCAAATGCCAGATTCGCCCAACTTGTTCAATTGAAAGGCTATGTCGGGATCCCAGCCATTCATATCCCCAATTACTGAAACAGTCAAAGCTCGCGGCGCCCATACTGCAAAGTAAGTTCCAAAGCGATCGCCTATGTACCCTGCGTGCGACCCCATAAAATCAAATATTCGCGGGTGACGACCCTCAGCGAAGAGATAAAGGTCTAACTCTCCTAAGACATTGATTCCAGCCATTAGTGGTCTCCCTACTGTTCAAATACACTCAGACCCCGAGCTACCGGCGATAAAAGTTTGCGATCGATTCGATTCGATCGTCGATTCCTTGAGTACTCTCCCAAGAGGATCTATTCTTTAGCGCGTCTCCAACGATACGTATTGAAGAGGCTGGAATATCGATCCATTCAGGTCGGAAGGTCTTCTCATAAAGCAGTTCGTAACACGCCTTTTCAAACTCAAAGAAGGCGACTGCTTCCATGCAGCTATCACTCAACACTAACTCAGCGCCGGACGCGGTAGAGACGTATCCCTCTAAAAACCCTTTTCGCATCTCAATAACCCGATCCGCCATCTCCACGACAGCTTCGGGTCCAGAGGCAACCCCGACGAGATAGGATATCGAGCGAAGCGCGCCACTGAGATCACGAAATGGCGTATCAAAGGGTTGATTCGCCTCTCCTACTGGTTCGCCTTCAAAGTCAATCACCACGATACGATCTCCTTCAATCAGACATTGACCAAGGTGAAAGTCTCCGTGTGCCGGCCTCGTCGTGATCCTTCCAGATAGGGTGCCGAGGGTTTCACCAACGTCCACCGAATAAGTGACACCACTCAAATCGATCGTGACTACACCCTGATGGAGGCGGTCCCCTCTAACCACACACCTCTTGCGATACCATTGGATTAGATCTTCCACCTTGGCACCGACTGCTTCGATTGCAGCGTGAACCTCGCCGAGGGCCACTCCCGCGTCGTGGATTTTATCGGCGACGCCACTCCAATTACCTAGGCTGATTGCGTCGACCGTTACTTGAAAGAGGCTCTTTGGATCCTTTAGACTTCCCGTAAATAGCGATTCGATCCGACCGCTTGAGTCAAGAACCTTGCCATAATAAGGGGTTATCGCAGCCGAAGTCTCCATCTTTTCGTAGTAGGTCGCCTCTCTATTGAACTCATCGACTTTGCGGTAATACTTAGCAAAGATGCTGTCGCCAACCAAAAAAGCTGAATTGGTCTGATCGAGAAGAAGTGGAGTCATTTCTAGATCTGCAATAACGAAGTCAGTGGGATGCATCCCTTGCGAGGCCATAACCCTAGCTTTCATATACGAGCCAAAGACTTCAGCAGGGGCTTCAAAGAGCTCTATAAACCCCTTTGTCGAACCCTCAACGACTTCAACTGCAACGAAGCGATAGGCGAGACCGCTATTGGTAACGAGATGTAAGGGATAGAAGATGTAGCCGTTAAATTCAACGATAGGACCATCTGAGATAATGGCAGTTAGAACCACGTCCTTCGGTAGCCACCGCGGACGTGCGTCAACGTGCCTATACCTGTTCAGAAAAGAGGTAACAACATCGTCGAAGTTTGGCGCCACTTACTCCTCCTAGAACTTCCGGATCGATAGATCCAACCAGATCGAACCGTAAGGGGCGAGCGTCAAAGCGTATGGGTCACTTGAAATTATCGGGAAGGGTTCGCCGCCCAAAAATTCAATAGGCTGAACGTTAGCAAACTTCGAAAGGTCGATGGTCGTATACTGCATTCTGGCAGAGAAGTTAGAGACGCAGATCACGGTCGATCCATCCTCTTTCAAGTGACGAACGTAGGCAATCGTCGCCTTGTTGCTCGATTGGATGACATCAAAGCTTCCACTGCCAAAAACGTCGTAATTTCTACGTAGCCATATCATCTTCCGAAGCCAGTTCAGGAAGGAGCTCGGATCTTTCATTGAGGACTCGACGTTAACCCTCAAATAGCCAAATACTGGATCCATAAGAGGAGGGAGGTAAATTTCGCTGTAGTCGGCGCGGGAGAATCCGCCGTTTCGGTCCGAAGTCCACTGCATTGGAGTTCGCACGCCATCGCGATCTCCTAAGAAGAGGTTGTCACCCATGAGAATCTCGTCGCCGTAGTAGAGGACAGGGGACCCTGGCATTGACAACAGAAGCATGTGCAAGAGCTCTGCAACTCTCCTATCGTTATCGATAAGGGGTGCAAGACGTCTTCCTATTCCAACGTTTCTTCTCGCCTTGGGATCTTTAGCGTACTCAGCGTACATAAAGTCCCTCTCCTCATCATTTACCATTTCGAGGGTTAGCTCATCGTGGTTTCTAAGGAAAATTCCCCACTGGCAACCCTCTGGGATCGCGGGCGTGTCGGCGATCGCCTCGAGGAGAGGTTCACCGGACTCCTTCTTGACCGACATGAACATCTTCGGCATTATCGGAAAGTGAAATGACATGTGACACTCATCCCCTTCGCCAAAGTACTCAACGACTTCGTGAGGAAGTTGATTCGCTTCAGCTAAAAGAATCTTATTGGTATATCGTGAGTCCACCTCGGCGCGAATCTTCCTAAGAAATGCGTGTGTCTCTTCCAAGTTCTCACAGTTGGTTCCATCTCTTTCGAAAAGGTACGGAACTGCGTCGAGACGGAACCCGTCGAGGCCCTTTTCTAGCCAAAAGTGAAGGACGTCAACCATAGCGCGTCCCACCTCGGGGTTATCGTAATTGAGGTCGGGTTGGTGTGAGAAGAAACGGTGCCAATAGTATTGACCCCTACCTTCGTGATAGGTCCAATTTGAAATTTCAGTGTCAACAAATATGATACGAGCCTCTTTATACAGCTCTTGATTGTCGTTCCAAACGTAGAAGTCGGACTTATCGTTAGTTCGCGACGACGAAGATTCGATAAACCATGGGTGCTTATCGGAGGTATGGTTCATAACAAGATCAGCGATCACTTTGATATCGCGATTATGAGCCTTTTCGATCAACTCTTCCACGTCGCTAACTGAGCCGTAACTTGGAAGAACCGTCAAGAAGTCGCTGATGTCGTAACCTCCATCACGTAGCGGAGATTCATAGAAGGGCAGTAGCCATATGCAGTCGATTCCCAGCCACTCTAGGTAGTCGAGCTTTTCGATCAGACCTCGGATATCGCCAGTTCCGTCATTGTTGGAGTCGTAGAAGCCCCTAGTTAGGACTTCGTAGAAGATTGCCTTCTTATACCAATCTGCCGATAACTCAAAGTTTGACACGCTTACGCTTCTCCCAGCCATTAATAACCTAACCAGCTACTAATACGCCGGTTTCGTAGCCGAAATTCTACAGATCTCAGGTTCGAAAAAACGACTCCAAATGACCATTAATACCGACTTTTAGAAATTAGTAAAATTGTGCTATAGCCTGCAATTTCTATTCCACGTTTGATTGACCCCTATACAGTAATCTCAAAGAGATGAGCGGGCTGATTGGCAGGGTCCAATCTGATGTAACTACGTTCACCCGACCAACTGTATAGCGCTCCTGTGAAGTAGTCAAAGACTTCAAAGTCACCCTCAAACCGAAGGGCGCTCCTAATCGGCCAGAGGTCAATCATGCCTTGCGAAGCATTATGGGCATCTAAGTTCACGACAACTAAGATCGCACGATCCTCCCGTGAATCACAACGAAGATAGGCGATGATCGCATCTGAGTCGGTCGGAACATGAACGAAAGAGTATGGATTCGATATAGCGCCATAATTGCGCCGACGAAATTCATTTAATCGCGAAATTAGCCCTTCAAGGGGTGAGCTTTGGAGATGGTCTCGATGGACTATCTGGTACTTTTCGGAGTCGAGGTACTCCTCGGAGTCGGCAGTCACCGCTAAATTTTCTCCGAATTCGAAGCCAGAGTAGATCCCCCACGAACCAACCATCGTTGCCGCCAAAGTGGCTCTCACCGAGAAGGCAGAGAGCGGTTTATCACGTAAATTATCCGGCAATATATCAGGAGTATTTGGCCAGAAGTTAGCTCGCATCGATGAGGCGTACTCGTTAGAGGCCAGCTCTTGTCCGTATTGGATTAGGTCCCACTTCGAATTTCGCCAAGTGAAGTAAGAATAACTCATCGAATAACCGAGCTCTCCCAATGCGACCATGAGCTTCGGCATCGTAAATGCCTCTGCCAACATCACAGTTCCAGGGTGCTCGCGTCTTAACCTGTCAGCGACGTACCTCCAAAAGGAAAGGGGCTTTGTATGTGGATTGTCGACCCTAAAGGTCTTCACGCCGCGATCAATCCAAAAGTCAAAAACCTCGTAAATCTTCGCCCACTGTTCGAGTGCTCGATCATCCCCGTCCGCGAAGAAGTAGATCGGATATATGTCTTGGTACTTCTTTGGTGGGTTCTCGGCGTAGGCTATTTCGCCGTCGCTTCTAGTCGTAAACCAGTCTGGATGTTCCCTGACCCAAGGATGATCAGGAGAACATTGAAGTGCAATGTCAAGGGCGACCTCGATCTTTGCCTCCTTCGCACGTGAAATGAGGTAGTCAAAATCTGCAAGTGTTCCGATCGATGGTTCGATTGCGGTATGTCCACCAAAGCTAGAACCAATAGCCCATGGAGAACCGACATCGCCATCATCAGCTACGACAGCGTTATTACGTCCCTTTCGATTTGTGTAACCAATTGGATGAATAGGTGGAAGGTACAAGGTGTCAAAACCAAGACGACCTACCTTGGGGAGCAGATCAGCAACGCCCCTAAGGCCACCAACAGAGCGTGGAAATACCTCATACCAACTACTGAAAGCGGCTCGTTCGTCTTCAACGTAGACACCTTGGCACACGAATGTGGAAAGTACCGATATCCGCCGAGGCATATGAGCTACAAATGTTGCCTGCTCGATCAAGAGGTGTGAAAGCTTCGAATCTACGCCCTCGTCACCTTCAAGTACTGAAATTAACTCCTCGACGCCCAAGCGACGATCTGGAGCTACTTCGTCGTTGCTTTCAAGCATGAACGTCGCGAAGTCAAGGATTTGGCTATCTTCCAATTGACGACGCAAATATGCAGCGACGTCGCGAATTTCGAGATCGAAGGTGTCACCAACGCTTCGCTTCTTCGCGGCAAGTGCTACCAAGCGGTCTACTTCGTCGGTCCAAACACAAAGAACTGGGTAGAAGAGGCCAGATTCATCGAATTCAACGTCCACAAAGTATCGGTCGTTCGCATCTAATTCGAGCTGCCAGAGTTCAAGGGAAGGATCGAAGAAGGGCTTAGTTAGGTCATTGGGATCGAAATCAGCTGCGGGCACGAGAGCCAAAAGCGACCTAAGTGGCAACTTCGGTTCTCCGACAATATCAAATTGAAATTGAACGACGAGACCTCTATGGGACTTGACGAACCCACTTTTAAAGTAGGTAACTGGGCTAATTTGTCTGATGTCATATGGAGCAATCACGTAAAACGACCCTAGCCTAAGTAGGCTACCGATGCCACAATGAGGTCGGGCAACTTTTAATCCAATTGACCCGGCAAGACTACCGTCGTTTCGGTAGGTACGAAGTAAGTCCAAACTATCTTGTAAGGCTCCCCTATCAATAGGACGTTACTACTGAACCTCGATGTCTTGGGATTGACTATCCTCGAGGACGCCGCGACGTGAGAGCCAGAAGGCCTCTTCCTCCTCCGACTCACCTACGAAGCTCCAATCCATCTCATTCAGGAACTTCACCTCCGTTGAACACGTTGTGCACTCTACTTTTGCCTTCATCCTTCCGCCACAATTCATGTGGCTTACCGAGAATGGAGCTTTACCGGCAGGTGCAATCCAACGGTCACCCCACTCTCGCAATACCGCAATCAGTACCCAAAGCTCGGATCCCTTTTCGGTAAGTCGGTATTCGTAGCGCAACGGCTTTTCGCTGTATGCTACGCGATCCAATATCCCCGCGGTAATCAGCTTCTTGATGCGATTTGAAAGCACATTTCTTGCAACTCCAAGGTGTCGCTGGAAGTCATCGAAGCGAGAGATGCCCATACATGCATCTCGAATTAAAAGGATGCTCCAAGTATCACCGAGTATGTTCACTACCTCGGCAACACTCGACGAAATTCCCGTTTTTGAATTCAAATGCGCACCGTCAGGCAAAGAAGCCTCCTCATCCCCTACTGTCGAAAAGTGCTCCCCTGGGTCAAACCACTTCATCATTTCGATCTTGATCCCTCCGAATATACTCATTCGCTGTTTTTTATTGAGAGGTGTCGACCTTCAAATGCCTCAAAAATCCCGTACCGCGAGACTGGGGCCCCTTGTCAAAGCAGCTTTTATATTTTTGAAATATAGTCACCATATTTAGTTTCAAATGTCTCTCATTTTCTTTTAATAATTATCGTTGCATAAGTAAACGAACTTTAAAGCTAAGAGGTTCGATTTATCGTCCATTGATCGACAAAGCAGGAACAGAGTGCATTACTTCCGTTCTACGAGAACGCAGAAGCGCTAACCTCACTAAGATCATCTCGCAAGTCAAAATTCCGATGTTGGAGCAGAAAACGATGGTCAAAGTAGGTTTTATTGGGCTCGGACTCATGGGAGCTCCGATGGCGGAAAATTTATTAGCGGCCGGATTCAACGTTTACGTAATCTCGCGCTCCCGCGGCCCCATTGAACGGTTAGTAGCAAAGGGTGCAACAGAGGCGACAACCTACCGAGAACTTGGCGATGGGGCACAATTTGTAGTAACTATGTTGCCAACGCCGGCCTCAACTCGGGAGGTGCTCTTCGGCTCAGACGGACTCATTGGAGCGCTCACAGAAGAGACCATACTCATCGATATGGCGACTGAAGATCCCTCTCTCTCCGTTGAAATTTACCAAGAGGCACAAAAATGGGGGGTAAAAGCACTAGATGCCCCAGTATCTGGCGGTGATGTTGGCGCCATAGCCGGAAAACTCTCGATAATGGTTGGAGGTGACCGCGATGCATTTGATGCTTCAAAAGACCTCTTCTCACCCATGGGAACACCCCGCTACCTCGGTGGAGCAGGTTCGGGAAGTAAAGTTAAGGCCGCTAATCAGGTTATCATAGCGGGAACCCTAGCCGCACTCTCCGAAGCCCTACTGCTCCTCGACGACGACTCTGTCTCGACCTCAGAGGCACTTGCTGCTTTGGGTGGCGGGAGGGCAGGTTCAGCACTCCTAGAGGCAAAGGGTGCCTCGATGATTGAGGGTACGTTCGAGCCTGGTTTCAAAGTTGATTTACACCTTAAAGACCTAAAGATTGCACTCGATTACGCCAAGGAGAAGGGTGTTAGTGCGCCTGTTACCGCGCTAGCAACCCAACTACTGACTGCAGTATCTCTCTCTGGGGGTGGCGACCTTGACCATAGCGCCATAATTCAGGCCATTCGCGGACTTACCCAGCTAAGGCTATCGACAGAATAGAGAACAAAACATGGAAGCGGAGCGCCTCCAAGATCTGATAGAGATCTTTACTTCTACAGCGACGATAAGTAACCTTACCTCGAATGAGAACGACGACGTAGTCTGCTACATCAAAGAGACTGATGAGGGAAGGTATAGAGTCAAAGCAAAGCTAGGGCAAGATCCCACCGACTCTCTCAGCTTCACGGTCTTATCTGAGGATCTCATACCCATCGATAGGCCCTATCGCTCCACCGACAAGCTATATCAAATTTCAAAGGGTGGCGTCGAAGTCTTCAAGGATATAGATGGCAGGTTGGTCCAGATTCAAAGGGACGGAACATTACGCATCATCTCCGAACTGGTAATCGACCACTTTTCATTCATCGAACCCGTCGATTCAATTGTTGCGGTCGTCGACGAGAGGGTAATTGTCAGAATTGAATTAGACGGCAGAGTCGAGCCTCTCTTCGATGAGCGAGACGTAGCTATTGCCGACTACTTCATTGCCGATCCTGTAGCATCGAAAGATCGTGACCTCGTAGTGTTTCGATTTTGGAGCGACAACACGATGCCGTTCTACGAAAGCAACCTAAGGGCGATAGAACTTAGTAGCGCAAATGAGGTCGCGCTAGACCTGTATCCCTCACCGATATATTCCCAACCCCAATTTGGCGTTAGCGGAAGATACTTTTCATACATCGCTGTAGTTGAGGATAACCTCAAAATCGTTGTTCATGAGGGCGATAGGCGTATCGTGGTGTCACCCGAGGCATTGGACCAGGGCGACTATGACTATGGCTTTGGCCAACGCACATACTGCTTCAACGATGGCGAGGAAGCCATCTATTGCCAAAACTACTCTGATGGCTTCTCAACACTAATCCGCATCGACCTTCAAACGTTGGAGACTACGGACCTCGAATACGGCCACTTCGAACTACCCACCGCAATTCATCATGGAGTAGCAGCCATCAGAAGCGGTGCCAAAACTCCCACAAATATCACGGCAGTTCGAACAAGCCGAACGAACGATGGCCACCTTTCGAGCAACAAGCGCCTGCTATTTAGTAGCTACCCAAAGGTCGATCGCACAAAGCTCAAGGAGCCGGAGACCTTCTTTGCCACTTCTGGTGACAGCCAAGGAGAAGACCTACCTATAAATGGTCACCTCTACCGCGCCGAAAACGAACAGGGCTTGATGGTCATGGTCCATGGTGGACCGATCGGTGCCGCAAAGGTTAACTGGAACGCCAAGATACCCCTTCTCAACCAACTCGGTATCTCGGTAGCAACTTTCAACCAGCGCGGTTCTAGCGGATATGGCCATAAATTCATGCTTGCCCTCAATAGGCAGTACGCCTTAGCTGACGTCGAAGATACCCTGGCTGTAATAAAGTACGTCAAGGAAAACTCCAACACCGACAGCCCGATCTTCATCTATGGAGGTTCAGCCGCCGGAGTCGTCGCTGTCGGTACCGCTGCAAAGTTAGTCACCTATGACGATTCGAAGGATGACGCTGAAAAATCAACTTCGAGTCACGTCGCTGGGCTAATTCTCAACTATCCAGTGGTTGATATACCTTACGTACACAACAACACTCACCGCTTTGAAAAGAGCCTGTTTGGGTACTTGATCGGCGAATACCCGTTGTTCATAGACGAATACGTTAGACGCTCACCGGCGCACTTAGAGGTCGACATTCCGACCCTGATCATGCATGGCAACAAAGACAAGGTAGTACCTATCGAATCGGTGATCGACTACGCCAACGCACGGCCAAATGTCGTCGTTGAGGTGATGGAGGGTTACGGTCACGGCTTCTCCGACCCAGAAGGCCAACGAAGAGAACTCTCATTCGTCACAAGATTTGTTCAGGAACATTTGAATTAAATCTCCTCCAAAACCAGACCTTTCGTCTCTGGAAAGACGAAGATAAGGAGAGGTATCAGAAGCAACATTGGCAGGAAGAGAAAGGCCAAAGAGTCGCCCAGGGGATGGCTTTGGCCGTAGAAGCCAACGAAGTAGATCCCCAAGATCGATCCAATTCGTGCGGCAAGTGTGACTAGGCCACCACCCAAACTCCTGCTCGTTGTATCGAAAAGTTCAGTCTGATAGACACCAAGTGAAGGTACTACGGCGGTAATAAAGGCCGATCCGACGATCGTCCAAATCCACAACGAAAGACCCGAGGTCAAAAACCCTAGCGCTAAGCCACCGCCTCCAACCACAATCCCCATTATTGCAACCAGACGCCTTCCCTTTGTCTCTGCAAATCTTCCACCTATAGCCAGACCTATCGCGCCCGGAATATTGGTGAGAATTACGAACAACCCGATCGCGGCAGCGCTGAAGTGGCGATCGCTACGAAGGTACTCATTACGAAACTGAGTTGAAGGTATTAGAAATGCATTGGTCAAGAAGGCCGCAGCCGAAGCTATCGCCAGACGACTTGGGTTGATCGATCGAAAGTCGATACGACGATCGACGATCACTGTAAATCGCTCAGAATCAGAGAGACGCCTTACAGCTAAATATCCAACTAATCCGAATGGAAGCGATAGCGCATAGAGAATTCGCCATGAAGTTGTGGAGATTCCTGCTATCGGAAGCAGGACATCGCAGGAGCCAGCACCTAATGCTGAACCTATCAGAAGAACAGCTAGCGACCAGGCCCTCGCCCTTGGAGGAACCTTTTCTGCCGCCAAGATGGTTATCAAAATTCCGGAAACAGCCGTCGTTGCCTTGGCAAAGACTTGTAGCGAAGTAAGCACCAGTAGAGATGGTACCAGCGACGTAAGGGCAGATAAAACAGCGCCAACGATCACCATTACCCTCAGAGTGCCGTTTCGTCCAAATCTCTTGGTCAAAAGAAGTATCGGAAGGGCAATGAAGATATCTAGTCTCGAGGCGAATAGTGCATTCGCCTGAGCATGAACAGAAGATCCGAACTCTTTGGCAGCAAACGTAAGGGTCTGCCCCATCAACGTAGTGAAGTAAGCAACCGCAATAGCTAAAAAGAAGAGTCGGAACAACTCCTTGAGATTTCGCTCGGAGAGGGCATCGGGTGGCAGCCACGAGGGAGGATCGATCGTCGTGGAAAAAGAGGTCAGCCTACTTCGAAGGCCGCGAACTAACAAGGATCCCACCAGCGGAATTGCCGACTCTACTTCAATCTCCTGTTGGCACTCTAGGTTGTCGTTATCCATTTCGACAGTCGTCAACCTACGGCGATAGGACGAAAACAGTGAGGTGTCTTCAGAAAGGTGAAAGGTCCCATCATCATTGGACAGTTCACGGACGAATCCTCGCCGTGGCTTCGATAGGTCTAGATATTCAGATTTAGTGAGGGTTACCGTTTCTACGAACCTAAAGTGACGTGGCATAAAAAAACGAAAAACTCTCCCCTACCGAACTCAAGACTATCGGCGCATCTTTAACCCGGGACATTGCGCACCCGAGTCTAACGGCCTCGACATCCCTATTTTCCGAGAAGTCATCCAAAAAATCTATGATAAGCCAGATCTATGAGTCATTAGGATAGATAGCCTAAATCTCGACTAGATGATTCCTCAACTGCAAAAGGCTGTACCCAATCGATGAGCGAGCCACACTTTCACGTAATGGGCGGTCAGCCACTCGAAGGTCGCTTTCGCGTACAGGGAGCAAAGAATGCGGTCCTGAAAGAGATGGCCGCCACGATACTCGCCTCCGGCGAACATCATTTGACAAACGTTCCACGAATAGTTGACGTCGAAATTATGTGCGAACTGCTCGAGTCGATGAACATCAAAACCCACTTCATAACAGAAGATCATTTAGTCATTTCAACCCCGCCCCCAGGTGAGATAACTCCCTTTGCCTCATATGAACTTGTAGAACGCATTCGAGCATCTATCACGGTTCTTGGCCCCCTTCTCGGGAGATTGAGGTCGGCACGGATTTCAATGCCGGGAGGTGACGACTTCGGTAATCGCCCGATCGATATTCACCTGAGTGCTCTTGAAAGCTTGGGGGCATCATTTGCGTCGGCACACGGCTACATCGACGGACGGGTAGAAAATCTCGTTGGAAACGAGATCGACTTGGCTTATCCCAGCCACACTGCAACTGATAATATCCTCATGGCCGCAGTACTAGCAGATGGCGAGACCGTAATAAACAATGCAGCTAGAGAACCCGAAGTCATCGACTTGGGAAAGATGCTGATCGCTATGGGCGCAAAGATAGAGGGACTTGGAACGTCGACGATTACGATCTGCGGTGTTCGAGAACTTCATCCATCGACTCACAGAGTCATCTCGGATCGCCTTGACGCTGCGACCGCAATTGCTGCAGTCGCGATGGCAAAGGGTGAGATAACCATCGAGGGCGTTAGAACCAAAGAGATGGTTACAGTACTTCGCAAGTTCAAGGAGATGGGGGTCTCAATTGCAGAAAGCAACCCCGGTGAGTTCGTAGTCAGCTCGGAAGGGCGCCTTCGAGCTACGCAAATCTCTTCACTTCCCTACCCAGGAGTTGCGACAGACTACCTGCCGCTGCTAGTCGCCTGCCTATCTACCGCCGACGGCGGTTCAATAGTGACAGAGAACCTCTATGCCGGGCGGTTTAAGTACGTCGACGAATTGAGACGCCTTGGTGCACACATGATTACACAGGGCCACCACATCGCAGTCGAAGGAGTAAATACTCTCCTCGGAGCAAAGGTGAAGGCTCCTGATATTCGAGCCGGAGCAGCGTTACTCGTCGCGGCGCTCGCAGCTGAAGGAACATCAGAGATATTTGGCCCTCTCCACCTACAACGGGGTTATGAAAAGATCGAAGAGCGTTTTGGGGCATTAGGTGCATCTGTGAAACTTGTCTCTAATGAGACGTAGCATTTAGACAAATTGTCGCTGAGAGTGTGCTAACTTTGCGAAAATTGGAAATCAAGTGGGGAACAGATGAAGCCTGGTAATGCTACCGACCTCTTCAGGGCAGCGACGGAAGGAAACCGAATCGCCCTCGCTCGCGCAATAAGTGCTATTGAGCGTGGAGATAAAGTTGGCGAGGATATCTCCCGCCTCGCCTATCCGAAGAGCGAATCAGGAGTAAGTATCGGTATTACAGGCTCACCAGGGGCGGGGAAATCGACATTGACCTCTGCCTTGATCGAGGTGATCCGATCACAGAATCAAGAGATTGCTGTAGTCGCGATCGACCCTTCTTCTCCCTTTACCGGTGGTGCGATACTTGGTGACCGCATTCGCATGCAAGATCATGCCCTAGATAATGGCGTCTACATAAGGTCCATGGCGACGCGAGGTCATCTTGGTGGCCTCACCGTAGCTGTACCGGAGGCAGTTCGTCTTCTATCAGCCGTAGGCTTTGCAACTACAATCGTCGAAACGGTGGGAGTCGGCCAAATTGAGATCGACATAGTCAACGAAGCTGACACTACGGTCGTAGTTGTAAATCCCGGATGGGGAGATTCGATTCAGGCAAACAAAGCGGGCCTTATGGAGATAGCAGACGTCTTCATAATCAATAAGGCAGACCGTGCAGGAACTAGGGAGACTCGCCGCGACCTTGAGTCGATGCTCGACCTAAGTGCAGGCAAGGAGTTTCGTCCTCCGATTATCGAAACAGTTGCATCGGAAAAACAAGGTGTCGCCGAAGCCTACGAGGCTATCCTCTCCCATCGAAGTTGGGCCGATAAAAGCGGCCTTACGGCAGTGAGAAGGAGCAGAAGAAGGCGAAACGAAGTCGAGCGCATTATTCGTGCCGCCATTGAGGCAAGAGTTGCAAAACTCATCAAGGACGGAGAGGCGAACGGGGGCTTCGATCACCTCGACGATCTCACTCTCGACCCACACAGCCTTGCTAGCACACTACTTGAGGGTTCAAATACTCTCTAAAACAATTGCCTCGGAGGAGTTACCTACCTTTCGAATAGCCACAGTTACTACTGCGACAGGGATATGTAATCAGATTTGTTACTTGCACTTCATAGTTACCTTCGCTCAATGTCCTACGGTTGGTTACCGAGGCCATTTTTATGAAATTATATAGAGAGACAAAATCAAGATCCGGAGACGCAATGGAATTTATTGAGCTCAGTCGCAACGATGCCGATATCGCAATCCTCAAGTTGAATCGGCCGAAGGCAAACGCCCTCTCGCCCGAACTACTCATTGAGTTAAAGGCCGCCGCTGATTCGCTACATGAAGAACTCCCTAGGGGGTTGGTGGTATGGGGGGGAGAGAAGATCTTCGCCGCAGGGGCAGACATATCTCGTTTTGGCGATCATGTGCTAGCACGTGAGATCGGTGGCCTCTTTCACGCTGCTTTGAATCGAATCGCCGAACTTCCCCGCCCTACAGTCGCAGCAATCGCAGGCTATGCGCTCGGAGGTGGATGCGAACTTGCCCTTGCTTGTGACTTTAGAGTCGCCTCACCCGAGGCAAAGCTCGGCCAACCAGAGATCCTTCTCGGCATAATCCCTGGTGGAGGTGGCACGCAAAGGCTATCTCGGACAATTGGCATACCAAAGGCAAAGGAACTGATCTTTAGCGGGAGAAGTATCGATACCTCAGAAGCGCTCGCCATAGGGTTGATCGACTCGATTGCACCATCGAGAGATGAACTACTAGCTAGTGCAATATCATTCATCGAACCAATGGCTAATGGCGCCTCAACCTCCATAGGCCTAGCAAAAGCCGCTATCGATAAAGGGTTTGAGGTACCGATCGAGATAGGCCTTACTACTGAACTCGATCTCTTTGCGGAATCTTTCAAGACCCAAGATGCAAAGATCGGCGTCACATCTTTCCTAGAGAACGGACCAGGAAAAGCCCAATTTACTGGAAAGTAACGCATCGCAATCAAAAAGTCGGCAGGTTTCAAGGGCCCAAAAAAGGATTACCCTTGCGACCTGCCGACAATTTTCAACAGACGATGACTAAACGAACTAGCTAGAAACTCTAAGGCCAAGTTCGAACTTGGACGCTAAAAGAGGATGGGTCGGAACAACCTGGATCAAATAACCATAGGTTCCGCCTGATGCTGTATCTAAGTTCATACCGAATCGGTGAATGACTCGTACGTCGCCTTCTCCTTGGGTGGGGTCATGCTCCACCCTTGAATCTAGATACTTTGCCACTAGAGTCTCATAACTTTGAAAGTCCATTCCTCGATTAGAAACCGGTCCAAAGAGTACTTCAACTTCAAAGTCACCAGGTGCAAGATCGCCACCCGCGATCTCAATATGGAGCGACAGAGGTTGACCGTCCTCCGTCGAGTCATCGTTTTGGGCCTCGAAGCTAAACAACGAGACCTTCTCGAAGCCCATGATTACCTCGCTCTTCCAATTTGAAAAGTCCCGCAACTTGGCAAAACCATCTTCAAAGAGTTCGAGTGAACGACTATAGAGGGGGGTGTAGTGCTTATCGGTGTAGTCCTTGACCATTCGTGACCCAGTAACGAAAGGTATCAGATCGATCATGGAGTAACGCACTCTCTCGTACCAACTCCTTCGCTCCCCATTGGCATCCTGGGCAAAGTAGAGGGGGACGACCTCCTTCTCGATGGTTTCAAAGAGAGAATTAGCCTCGAAGTAGTCGGTCTCCTCAATCGAAAGGCCATCGGGAGCACTAAGGGGTGCAAAACCATTTTCTCCGTCGTAGCATTCAGCCCACCAACCGTCGAGAATCGAGCAATTGAGCGTACCATTCATCGCGGCCTTCATACCAGAAGTGCCCGACGCCTCCAGAGGACGCCGTGGCGTGTTAAGCCAAACATCGACGCCTTGGTAGAGGTGGCGTGCGATCGAAATGTCGTAGTCCGGAATAAATATGAACCGATCTTCAACTCGATTCTCACGCGCAAATGTGACAATACGCTTGATTAACTCCTTGCCGCCATCGTCAGCTGGGTGCGCTTTGCCAGCGAAGATGAACGCTACTGGCCTTCGTGGATCATTCAAGATCCTCAAAAGTCGATCTGGATCCGACAAGAGCAACGTTGCACGCTTATAAGGCGCAAAGCGTCTTGCAAAGCCAAAGACCAGGGTTTCAGGAGAGATATTCGAGTACATGGTTCGCCCAGATACTCGCTCCTTGATCTGGTTTGGAGCAAGTCTGTCGCTCAGCAACTCTGATAGGCGGGCCTTTGCTGCCTTCTTTGCCGCAGCGATGTCACCCAAATCTATATCGGCCATCGTCGAAAATTCGCTCGCATCAGCTTCGGGCCAAGAGCCAAGGAGTGACTTAGAAAGAATCTCATCAACCTCGGCCATAGTCCAACTGCGCGCATGCACGCCATTGGTTACATGGCCGATCGGTACTTGGCTAACGTCTAGGCGCGGGTAAAGTTCGGCAAACAGTTCCCTCGATACATCACCGTGAAGCTTCGAGACCGCATTTGCATGGCTCGACATCCTAAGTCCCAGGTGTGCCATGTTAAAGAGGCGGGTTCCCCCCGCCCTCTCCCCGCAGCTTCCGAGGTAGAGAAAATCTTCTATATTCATGTCGAACTTACTCAGATGCACTGAGAGGTAGCGCTCAATTAGAGCGCGATCGAATTTATCAATACCAGCTGGAACCGGTGTATGTGTTGTAAATATTGTTGTCGATCGAGTGGCTTCGATCGCCTCTGGAATCGAAAGTCCCTGTGAGACAAAGAAGTTCATGCGTGCTATTGTCAAAAACCCAGCATGACCCTCATTCATGTGAAACACATTTGCTGCGATACCGAGGTGAGATAGCGCCTTTACTCCACCGATACCAAGAAGTATCTCTTGAAGAATTCGATGCTCCGTATCTCCACCATAAAGGCGATCCGAGATATTACGTATCCAGGGATCATTGCCTTCAACGTCGGTGTCAAGCAAAATGAGCGGTATTCGCCCCACCGTTGCCCTACGAATCTGAACTTGTGCGACTGCATCGCCAAATTCCAACGTGAATCGATCCGATGGATCGTTAGAAGTCAGTCGAGCAGAGTCAGGATCGTGATGAAACTCCTCTAGTTGCCAGCCATCGTGGCTTAGCGACTGAGAAAAATAACCCTCCCGATAGAAGATGCCTACGCCAGTGATGGGTACTCCTAGCGAAGAAGCACTCTTCAAGTGATCTCCAGCCAAAACGCCTAAGCCACCTGAGTACTGACTAAGTGCTTCAGTGATACCAAATTCGGGCGAGAAGTAGGCAACTTCAAGGCCGGAGTTGGGATACTTTATCTGAAAGTAGGCATCCGACGACTTATGCCTCTCTAGATCAGCGGCCACCCGATTTAGGCTCTCTACGAACCGCGGGTCATTCGAAAGCTCCAGAAGACGTCCTCGTCGTACCCGATCAAGCAGAGCTCCAGGGTTCCGTCGAGCCAGTTCGAACAGTTCGGGGTCGATCCATCGAAATAACTCCGCGGATGGCGCATGCCAAGCCCAACGTAGATTTGATACGATATCTTCTAATTTCTCTAAATTTTTCGGCAGCGCCGAACCAACGGCAAATACATGTGAGGCCTTCATGGCTATAGAAACTAGAAGAAATCTGAGCTACTTGGGCTGTAATCAACCGGCGAGAGCAAAAATGATGACTATTGACTAAGCCGATCAGCAAAAGTTTTCGTCGATCGCAAACCGAGTCAAACAACCCCCCGATTACAAATGGAGTCAACCAACCATAGATACCTCCATTTAGGTAATGTGCTAATCCAGCACCTCAGAGGTACTTCGAATAAGCCATTCGGAGATCCATCGGATCAACTTTGAGACCATCTCTCCGAAAGGTACTATTGGCGGTAAAAAGACATTGATCGTCTCCTAGAAGCATTGGCTCACCACTACAATCAAAGCCATATCAATCCCGCAATATCTGTGGCTGATCTACGCTCCAACTGTATGGTGATACCCTCGCAGAACCCGAGGAACGCATGGACTCGATTTAGACGCCTACATAAAGATCTAAACGCATCGTTGAGTGATGGAGACAGTAGAAGAGCACTTCTAGTTTCGCAGGAGCTAGCCGACGAGTTAGAAGAGTTGATACGAAGTAATCACGTTGACAAGTAAAAGTAGTCAAATTTTGAAATAGAGTGGTGACTAAAGGTAACTAACAATGCCCCACTTGGGTGAGAGTTCCCGAGGGCAAAGTTCGTACGCTCTAAAGAATGGGTAGTGAAATATTGTCGCTCGATCGAAATCTAGCTCTTGAATTAGTACGTGTTACAGAATCAGCTGCGATTGCCGCTTCACGCTGGATGGGTCGTGGAGATAAAAATGGCGCCGATGGCGCTGCAGTCGATGCAATGCGAAGTGCGCTCTCAACCATCTCGATGGACGGAGTAGTCGTCATCGGCGAGGGTGAAAAGGACGAAGCACCAATGCTATTCAACGGCGAACGCATCGGTGACGGAAGTGATCCCAAGGTCGACATCGCAGTTGACCCAATTGAAGGGACTACTCCAACAGCACTAGGACGTGAAAACGCTCTTAGCGTCATCGCACTATCTGAACGAGGCACGATGTTCGATCCCGGCCCGTGCTTTTACATGAATAAGATCGCAGCCGGTCCAGAGTCGCGCGGACGGATAAGTCTGGACCTCACACCTAAGGAAAACGTCAAAGAGGTTGCAAAGGCCAAGGAGATACCTATAAGAGAGGTTACAGTCGTTATTCTTGATAGGCCGCGCAACCAAGAAATCATCGAAGAGGTAAGAGCTGCTGGCGCTAGAGTCCACTTGATTACAGATGGTGACGTGGCTGCCGCAATATCAACGGCGTGGCCGACCTCCGGCGCTGACCTTCTACTTGGCATCGGTGGCACTCCAGAGGGAGTCGTATCGGCAGCAGCCCTCAAGAGCATGGGCGGAGAGATCCAAGGACGCCTTTGGCCACGAAGCGAAGACGAGCTAAAGGCGATTATCGCTGCAGGCCTTCAAGTCGACAAGACACTAACCCACAATGACTTAATCCAAAGCGAGAATTGCTTCTTTGCCGCTACAGGAGTAACGAATGGAGAGCTACTTCGAGGAGTTAGGTATACCCCAACTGGAGCGGTCACACAATCGCTAGTAATGCGCTCGCGATCTGGAACCGTCCGACTCATTGAGAGTACTCACAGATTGAGCAAATTCAGCGAATACCTATCCGAATAGGGATCACCGTTACGACGGAGCACGGTCGCACCGAGCGACTTAAGTACCGAGACTAGGCGCTCATCACAATCGATGGTGGGCGTCTCTAAGTAACGAGCGCCTCTGTTCACCAAGAAGAAGGCAACGGCCCCCAAAATTGCCCTAGTCAGGCCTAGACTACGGAGGCTTTCCGCTACAAAGATACGCTCGAGAGTAACGACCGAACCTAGTTGCCGTAAGGTGACAAAGGTTGAAGGCCAACCGTCTTCATGAAATCCAATAACGGTAAAAGACTCCCCCACCGGCATTTCAATCATTAGGTGACTGCCATATTCTCCAACGTGGCTGGAGTAAAAGTCATCTTCAAATAGGTAGGCCAACAGGTCACCTACACCCCGAAGCAGAAAGTACTTCGTTGAATGACCTCCGTTTGAAGAACGGTACCCGGGGGTAAAAAGTGGCTCTGCAAATTTGGCATACGCACCCTTTTTATTCATCCGAAAGATAACTAAAGAGTCGAACCAACACCGACGTCGATAATGTCCAAATAGGGAATCGACCCCATCCACGATCTCTTTCGTCGCTCCATCGTAGAGGGTCACGTGGGGAACAAAGGGGTACTGCGGTTCGCCGAGACCGACGACTTCGCGGACATCCTCACTTAGAGATGCCAAGTCAAAACTACTTTGAACGCTCAAGAGGGATACGAACTTATCAATCCGAAACGATCCAGCGGGGCCTATCTCCACCTCGAAGTCCACCTGACTACTAGCTAGAGCAAAGATCGAAAAGAGGAATGAAACCAACTCCGTTGTAGCTATGTTGGTAGGACTTGAGAGCGTAATGTGCGGCTCCACAATAGAAAGTTGCGGAGAGTCCAATGCACGACGCAAACCGTCGATCTCCGACCGCAATTCACTGTCGAAGCCTAAAACTACCCCAAGACGCAAAGAGGCCATAACCTAGATTCTAAGTTATGGCCTACTTCTAAAAGTCAGATCTGACTACTTACTTGCAGCCTCAAGTCGAACCTGAGCACGACGCAATTCATCGCTAGGAGCTTCACCGACTTGATGAGCGGAACTACGATCCAAAGCCGCCCTTGCCCTCGCTACATCGATATCATGATCGGCTTCTGCAACACCTGCTAGCACTCGAACGACATTCTTGGAGACGGAGACAAAGCCCCCATGAATAGCGAACCTCCGCTCCGAACCATCGTCGAATTGAAGCTTGCAAACACAGATCTCGACACTTCCGATAAACGGAGAGTGGTTAGCCAGAAAAGCTATATCGCCACCACCGCTTCGGAGGGTGACCGATACCGCGTCACCTCTAAAGAGTGCCCTCTCGGGAGAAAGAATCTCGGCATGCAAGTTAATCGACATCCTTAGTTTCCTGCCAAGCTCTTCGCCTTTGCGAGGACGCCTTCCACATCGCCGACGTTCAAGAACGCCTGCTCAGGAACTTCGTCAAGCTCGCCATCTACCAAAGCTTCAAAAGATTGAATAGTATCAGCGATCGGCACGTGAATACCCTTCAACCCCGTGAAGACCTCACCTACGAAGAATGGCTGCGAAAGAAACTTCTGTATCTTTCGAGCTCTCGTTACAGTAATACGGTCTTCTTCAGAGAGTTCATCGAGGCCTAAGATAGCGATGATGTCCTGAAGTTCCTTATAACGCTGCAAAACCTCTTGCACTCTTGTTGCAACCTTATAGTGTCGGTCGCCGACAATATGTGGGGCCAAGATGTTCGAGGTCGAGGAGAGTGGATCCACCGCTGGGTAGATACCCATCGAAGCAATTGAACGAGAAAGTTCAGTCGTAGCATCGAGGTGGGTGAAGGTAGTAAATGGAGCTGGATCTGTGTAATCGTCTGCAGGGACGTATACGGCTTGAAGCGACGTGATAGAACGACCCTTAGTCGAGGTAATCCGCTCCTGTAGCTCACCCATCTCGTCAGCTAGAGTTGGCTGATACCCTACTGCAGATGGCATACGACCAAGGAGGGTCGAAACCTCGGAACCAGCCTGAACAAACCTAAAGATATTATCTATAAATAGAAGAACGTCCTGATTCTTAACGTCGCGGAAGTACTCAGCCATTGTCAAAGCAGAGAGGGCTACACGAAGACGAACGCCTGGTGGCTCATCCATCTGACCATATACGAGTGCTGCTTTCTCGATAACCCCTGACTCTTGCATTTCAATCCAAAGGTCTGTGCCTTCACGAGTCCGCTCGCCCACGCCAGCAAATACCGAGACACCACCGTGCTGCTGCGCAACCCGGTTGATCATTTCCATGATGATAACAGTCTTACCAACACCCGCACCACCGAAGAGGCCAATCTTGCCGCCCTCGACGTAAGGCTCGAGAAGATCGATAACCTTGATTCCCGTCTCGAACATCTTGGCACGAGGCTCAAGTTGATCGAAGTTTGGAGCGCTCCTGTGGATGTCCCAATAAGCCTCAGCAGGTGGAATCGAATCGGTATCAAGTACCTCACCGATGACGTTGAAGACGTGACCAAGCACGCTATCACCTACTGGCACAGCTATACCGTGACCAGTGTTTCGAACTGGCGCACCTCGCCTAAGACCATCGGTCTGACGCAGGCAAACGCAACGAACACGGCCGTCACCAATCTGCTGGGCTACCTCAGCCACAACGGTAATTTGCTTACCGTCTAGAACCAAGTCCACCTCTAAGGCGGTATTTATCTCAGGGATAAAATCAGGCGGAAACTCAACGTCGATTACTGGACCGACGATGGCTACTACCCGACCATCCTCTAACCTCATATCACTATCAGAGACTGCGGTCACTAAACACAACTCCTATTTCGAATGCCATACAAATAATGCTCAATTTCAAAGATCACTGGGAGAGCTCGTCGCCATCTCCCGAACCCTTCAACGCCTCAGCGCCACCGACGATCTCCATGATCTCAGTTGTAATGGCATCTTGACGAGCTCGGTTCATGATTCTCGTGTACTTTTTGACGAGTTCATCTGCGTTATCAGTAGCCGCCTTCATAGCACGCTGCTTGTATGCGTACTCCGAGGCGGAAGCCTCCAGCAGAAGTGTAAATATGGTCTCTTCAACGTAAAGCCGAAGGAGAGGATCGATTATCTCTTCGGCTGACGGCTCGATCTCAAAGTCCAAATTCGAGCCCCCTCCTTTAAGCGAATCGGGGTCGATTGGAAGAAGAGGAACCATCTCCATCCTCTGACTCCCAGAAGATACGAATCTAGTGGTCAAGACGTCAACCGACGAAATAACCCCACTGTCGTAAGCCTCTAAAACGCTCGCAGCAATAGTTCTCGCGTGCTCATAGGTAGGACGTTCAGAAACCCCCAAAAGCGAAAGCTCCAACGCGATTCCACGATAGCCAAAGAATGCAACCGCTTTCTTACCTACGCCAAAGAGTCGAATTCGATCTTGACCAGAACCCTCTCGAGCGATCAACTTTTCAACGAATCGAAGTGGAGCGGAATTAAATGAACCGCACAGTCCTCTATCTGAGGTAACGACGACGATCCCGCGGCTGCCACCTGGAGGTGGCGAAAAGTACCGGCTCTTCGGGAGACCCGCAGATCCAGCAATATCTTCTACCACCGCCACCATCGACTCGTAAAATGGCTTTGCGTCGTTGATACGACCCATAGCACGAACGATACGACTCGCCGCGATGAGCTCCATCGCCTTGGTGATCTTCTTGGTCGCTTGGACGCTCTTTATTCGCCGACGCAGTATGCGCTCTTGCCCTCCAGCCACGTGACTTAGGCCTCCCCGCCGACGCTGGAGTCAAAACCTGCCTTGAAGCGACCGATTACTTCATTCAATCTCGCCTGATCCGGAAGCGAACCCTTTGTACGGATCTCCTCTACCAGTTCAGGACCGTTGGCACGAACGTACTCGGTCATCTCACTGATGAATCGGCTAACTAGTTCAACTGGAACGTCATCGACTGCACCAGAAGTACCAGCGTAGATTGCAAGAACCTGGTCCTCGACTGATACTGGAGCATTTTGTGGCTGCTTCAGAATCTCAGTCAGGCGATATCCTCGATCCAACTGTGCTTGCGAAATCTTGTCTAACTCGGAGCCAAAAGCTGCGAAGGCCTCCAACTCCCTAAATTGAGCAAGATCCAACTTCAAGGTACCCGAAACTGAACGCATGGCCTTAATCTGAGCTGATCCGCCGACTCGAGATACAGAAATACCTACGTTGATCGCCGGTCGAACGCCGGAGTAGAACAGATCGCCGTCAAGATAGACCTGCCCATCGGTGATCGATATAACGTTGGTAGGAATATAGGCCGATACGTCGCCGGCTTTAGTTTCGATAATAGGCAGAGCGGTAAGGGAACCGCCTCCACGCTCCGCAGAGAGCTTTGCAGCACGCTCAAGGAGACGCGAGTGAAGATAGAATACGTCACCCGGATAGGCCTCACGACCTGGTGGTCGGCGCAGCAGTAGCGAGAGCTGCCTGTATGCTTCGGCCTGCTTCGAGAGATCGTCATAGACGATAAGGGCGTGCTCCCCATTTTCCATCCAATGCTGGCCCATCGCACATCCTGCATACGGTGCAAGAAACTTATAAGGAGCTCCATCGGATGCGGAGGCGTTCACAATAACCGTGTACTCGAGAGCACCGTGCTCTTCGAGAGTAGCTACTGCTGAGGCTAACGTAGAATTCTTTTGGCCAATTGAGACGTAAATACACTTGACGCCTTGGCCCTTTTGATTGATGATGGTATCGAGAGCTACCGAAGTCTTGCCCGTCTTCCTGTCACCAATAATTAACTCGCGCTGCCCACGTCCAATCGGCGTCATGGCGTCGATAGCCTTGATACCAGTCTGGAGAGGCTCTTTCACGGGCTGACGGTCAACGATACCTGGCGCTTGAACCTCGAGGCGACGAGCAGCCGTAGTGTTTACGGGTCCCTTACCGTCGATAGGCTCACCAAGGGCGTTGACGACCCTACCTAAGAGGGCATCACCAACGGGTACGGAGAGAATATTCCCTGTAGCTCTAACGATCTGACCTTCATCGATGCCCTCGCCCGTTCCCAAGATAACGGCCCCTATCGACTCTTCGTCGAGGTTTAGGGCGAGCCCTAAAGCACCGTTTTCAAATTCAAGAAGCTCATTGACGCCAACCTGTGGCAGCCCTGAAACTCTAGCGATTCCATCGAATATCTCGAGGATTCTTCCAACCATCTCGCCAGTAGCCGTTGGAGCAAAGCCCTCAAGGCGGGAGCGAAGAACCTCGGATATACGCTCTGAACTAATTGACAACTCTGTCATTGGTTGCCTTTCAACCTTTACTTTCCTACTGCCGCTACTGACATACGACCCCTAATGAGATCGAGTCGGTGACGAACACTGCCATCGTAGATAGTGTCGCCAACTATAGCGAGAACTCCTCCCAACAATTGGGAATCTATGACTTCTCTAATCTCTACCGAATAACCACACAATGACGACAACTTCGCCGATATGCGACCAAGTCTTTCACCGTCGATCGGAGCAGCAACACGAATCTCAGCGACACGTGTTCTTCGCATTTCGCCCGCCAAGGCAATCACCTTGTCAACGAGCTGCAAAAGATCTCTAATGCGCCCTGCACTGACCATGTAGCGCACGATCAACTCAAACGAGCGGTCGACATCTGATTCACCGAAACTAAAAAGATCAGTTACGATATCTTCACGAATAGAAGCAGAACTCCCTACTCCACTGAGAACACGGCTCAGAGACCTATTTGCCTCTAAGACCGATCGAAATCCCAGCATGAAGCCCTCGACTGAGCCGACCTTATCTTCCGACTCCAAAAGATCCAAGACTGCGCGTGCAAAGTAACGAACCCTAGCACCGGTTACCTGTGACCCTGTTGAAGGCAGAACGTCTTGGTCAGCCATTCGAGATACAAATCCGACTGTCTCGACGATCAAGTCAGCCTCCTCAAGAAGGATAACTTGCTTAAAAGTACCTAAAGCGGCGGCTGACACCGAACCCGCAAAGATTTCGGTAGCTAGATCAATCTTGACCGACTGATCAATCCCCGCATCGTTTAGAACTTCTGCGAGCGAAGCCTCTCTAGAAAGCAGACTGGAGATCGCTCTTAAATCGCCGTAGTAGTCGATCGACCGCTGCGAAGCAACGGCACTACAACCGGCTGCGTATCCGATTATCTGTTCCCTCAAGGCCGCGCCGCCTCGATCTCACTAATGAATTGATCGACCAACAGCGAAGCTGCACCCTTGTCGATCTCAGCTTTGATGACTCGCTCTGCGATTTCGAGTGACAAACTTGCCATCTCCGCTCGCAACTCAGAAGCAACTCGCTCTCGCTCGATCCGAAGAGCCTCTTCGTTACGGGCGCGCATCTCTACGGCTTCTTCCTCGGCCTTAGCCAAGAGATCGCGCCGTAGAACTTCAGCTGTATGTCTCGCCTCTTCGACGATACGTCCAGCCTCTCTCTTAGCCTCATTCAATTGCTCGCGGTACTCGGCAAGTGTTCTCTCCGCATCGGTGCGTGCATTTGACGCAGCATCTAAATCACCTTGAATCTTCGCTGTTCGATTCGCCATCATCACCTTGATAGGAGGATACGCGAACTTAGCAAGGAAGAAAAAGAGAATGCCAAACGAAAGAACTGAGTAGATCAATTCATTTGTCGACGGCAATATTGGATTGAACGACTGCGAAGCAGCGATAATCGATGACATAACTACCCGGTGTACTTAAGAAGAATGAATACGACGAATCCGATAAGGGCTAGTGCTTCGGTTAGTGCGAAACCTACGAACGCTAGACCACGTACGGCACCAGCGGTCTCAGGTTGGCGTGAAACTGCCGAGACAGCTTGGCCAAAGATGAGTCCGATACCTATGCCAGGTCCAAGCGCTGCTAGACCATAGGCTAGACCGGAACCGATCTCAGCGAGACCCTTTCTCAAGTCTGGTTGACTAACCACGGCGGCTATCGCCATGACCATATGGAACAACTTCTACCTCCTAAAGCGGGGAAACCCCCGTTTTCCTTACTTCGAGCCTTCGATAAACTCAGGCTCAATTTGGTGGTTTTCCCACCATTTGCCGATGCGTCTCCGCACGGCAAACCCTATCAGTCACCACCAACTCGGATGACTTGAAAACCATTTACCCCTAGTGAGCACCCGATAAGGAGTCACCGATATACACCGCTGCAAGTGTAGTGAAAATGAACGCTTGCAAGAGTGAGACAAAAATCTCATAACCCGTTAGCGCAGTAAGAACTGCGAAGGGAAGGGGAAGAAGAAGTAGACCGACTCCCTTGACGAAGAGCGCCTCGGAAAGCACCGCGAAGGTAATCAGCAAGAGGTGACCGGCGAGCATATTTCCAAAGAGACGGATTGCTAATGCGAAGGGTCGTACGATGAACGTCGAAAGAATTTCAATCGGGATCAAGATTCCCAAAACTCCGACCGGAACCCCAGAAGGAACGACGGAGTCCTTGAAGTACCTTAGACCGCGTCTTTTAACTCCGACAACAATGAATGTAAAATAGACAGCAATCGCAAGTGGAATTGGTACGGCCATACGTGCCGTTGCTGGCATCTGAAAGACCGGAATAACTTCAAATATATTACTGAAGAAGACGAAGAAGAAGATCGCAGTAAGAAATGGAGCCCACTTCTCTCCTTCGTGACCCATCGAATCCTTGGCTATGGAGTTTTCAATGAAGTCTACCGACGCTTCCACTAGGTTTTGTATTCCCTTCGGAACCAAAGCCTTTTTGCGGCCTGCCGCAAAAAAGAGTGCAAGCGTAAGTAGAGCCGCTAAGAGCGTAATAAGTGTGACTTTATTAAAAGCTAGGGCCGAACCACCTAAAAAGAATGGCTTCCAGTTCAACACCTCTGCAATTGGCGGAAAGTTAATGGCGCCGAAGAACAAAGTTATTTTCTCCCCTTCTTACTTGGAAAAAGACCAGAGTACGCTACACGCCCAGAGACTCCGCGAGCGGCGAAGGCGGTAACGACAATGTGGACGATTATCAGTGAAAATGCAAAGACCCGAATGTTCATGAAGCTATATCCATGTGCTATCACGACAAAGACGGTCAAAAAAAGTAAGTCGAATATGAAACTCGACATCGCAACTGCCATAGCAGCTACCGTGGAGACCTTAGATGCCCGTGCAATTGCAAATGCGCTGAGCGAAAGGTTGAGAAGTACAAAGACCGAGCCGATGAGCGACGAGATCAAGCCACTGGAGCCCCAGCCCACAGCAGAAATCGCAACTACAACTGCCGAAAGGGGAATGCCAAGGAGCACCATTCGGCGCGCAAGTATAACCTCAACTGCTTCGACCCCATTGTCGCTGCTCAGCACAAAACCAACCCAAACTGTTTTTCCGCAACGTCCCACAGACAATAACCATCCTGCGGACGAGCCAACCAATACGTCTACTCTTCGTCTGCCTTTGACTCCGACTCTTTACCATCAAGGTAATTTGCCGAGTCCGCAAGCTCATCACTGACCGTTAGGTCAGCACTCAAGATCGAATGACTTCTCGATCTTGAAGTTAGACGCGTATTTGACCGACTGTCTATGTTAGTCGAATCGCCGACTCTACGTCCAATTCCCGAACCACTATTATCCGTTAGTCCGTAATAGATTCGCAAAACTACGCCCGCGACTCCAAAAAACAATCCAATGATTGAAAAAACTGGAAGGGTATGAGTGACGTGATCAATGCCGAAACCGATAAGAAAGGTGACGACAGGTGTTATACCGATCTCGATCGCAGAAGTGACCATATCGGAGCGTGACGAATCACGTCCGTCCTCCCGCCCATCCGCGCTGCCTTTGCCCGGCTGAATAAGAAACTTTGCAAATCGCGAAACGGCGCTCTTGCGCTTTGGCTCTTCAATCTCCAACTTTAGACTCCCCTTGCGCTGCGACCTTGCTCTCTTTTGAACGCCTTTGATAGTGCTCACCCGGAGTCCGTCTAATTGGCCTACCAATCGTAATGATAAACGAGGCTATCCGTGGGTATGGACGATCGAGAAACCTATCTCTTATCTTTGGAAGGAAGATGCTGTAATAGGCGAGGGCGATAAGGGCAATGAACCCTGGCACCTCTGCATTTAGAGAGTGGACATAATAAGGGATCAACACCGCTGCGCAAAGTAGGAACGTCCACAACCAAAGAATGATTACCGTCCTACGGTGGCCATGGCCCAATCGCATGAGACGGTGATGGAGGTGAGACTTATCCGCCTCAGCAAAACTTTTCCGTTGATATGCTCTGCGCAAAAAGGCAAAGGCCATATCGAATAGCGGTACTCCGAGAATCAATAGCGGAATCAAAACCGGAGCATAGAAGTAGAAGGTCTCTCCAGAAACGTCACTGGTACGTCCGCCGACTACTGACGTAGACGCAGCCATTAACACGCCCAGCATTAAAGCACCGGTATCACCCATGAAGATCCGAGCGCTATGAAAATTATGCGGAAGAAAACCGATAGCTACAGCGGCGGTAATTATAGCAATCAGGGGACCGATCGAATTCGACGGAAGCGCTCCAGAGCCAACCAACGAATGCGAGTAGATAAAGAAGCTACCCGAGGCAATAGCCGTGATACCTGCCGCCAAACCATCTAGACCATCGATCAGATTTAACGCATTGGTAAGAACGACAACCCAAAAGATTGTGAGCGGCAAGATAAAGCTCGATCCCAATACGATGACGCCCAAGAAAGGGATCCTGAGGTAGTACATCGTGGCACCGAAGACAGTTAACAGTATCCCGGATAGAAATTGCCCTGCCATCTTCGCGGGGGCACTCACATCTCGCATGTCATCGATGAAACCTGTAAAGACCATTACAAGCGTCGCGAGGATGACCCCGTAGATTTCAGAGGTGGATTTTACGATCGACGATAACGGAGTCAAAAGAAATGCAGCGCCCAAGCCAGCTAAGACCCCTGCAGCCATGGCCAGTCCGCCTAAGGTCGGAGTCGGCTTCTCATGGACCATCCTCTCGTCTGGAACTACAAGGGAACCCCAGCGAACCGCATTCTTTCGCACCAAGAACGTTGCGCCATAGGTTACTGTCGCTGCTACGACAAAGACAATTAAATACGGTTGCATCTCTAGCCACTCACCACTTTCAAATGCAACGATCGATGCTAGTTGAAGGGTGGCGGTGGAAACTTAGAGCAAAGATTTGCAACTTCGGCAGCGATCTCTTCGATCTTTCTTTCATCGTTGCGACCTCTCAAAGCACGGCCGATAACATTGGCTATCGTCTCCATCTCCTCTACGCCCATGCCAGTCGTAGTAAGTGCCGGCGTACCAAAACGGAGGCCCGAGGTTACGAAAGGAGATCTTTCGTCATAGGGAATCTGATTCCTATTACAAGTCACACCAGCGAGATCTAGGACTTCTTGTGCGACCTTACCAGAAAGTTCGCTATCGAAGCGGGTCAAATCAACTAAAACAAGGTGGGTATCTGTGCCACCCGAAACGACACGAAACCCTTCAGCTTCTAGAGCTGCAGCAAGAGCTTTAGCATTTGCAACCGTCTGCTGTTGGTAGTTGGCAAAAGAGGGCTCGGCCGCCTCTTTAAATGCAACAGCCTTCGCTGCGATTATGTGCTCAAGGGGACCACCTTGAAGACCGGGAAAGACTGCCTTATCAATTGCAGGTGCCAACTCGGAGGTAGCAAGTATCGCTCCACCCCTCGGACCGCGCAAAGTCTTATGGGTGGTAAAGGTTACGATATCTGCCTTTTGGTTCTTTCCATTTTGGGTTGATCCAACTGGACTCGGATAGACACCGCCGGCGATCAACCCAGCGACGTGAGCAGCGTCAAACATTACCAAAGCGCCGATTTCATCGGCTATCTCTCGGACAGGATCTACATCGACTATTCGGGGGTACGCAGTCGCACCAACGACAATCAACTTAGGACGATGCTCTCGCGCCAGCGCCTCTAAATTTTCGAGGTCAATTCTCTCTCCTCGGTCACCATCGGCCTTAGTTACGCCATACGAAACAAAGTTGAAGTACTGACCCGAAAAGTTAACTGGACTACCGTGTGTCAGGTGGCCACCCTGATCCAATCGCATTGCTAATACAGTGTCACCAGGCTTCAATACCGCAAGATAACTTGCCGCATTCGCGTTCGCGCCGGCGTGTGGTTGCACGTTGGCGTGATCTGCGTTAAAGAGCTTTGCAAGGCGGTGACGTGCAAGATCTTCGACCTTGTCAACGTGAATGTTTCCACCGTAGTAACGCTTGCCAGGATAACCCTCAGAGTACTTATTGGTCAATATCGACGACGCAGCCTCAAGTACAGCCTTTGAAGCAAAATTTTCAGAAGCAATCATCTGTAACGAAGTGGTCTGTCGCCTTATCTCGAGGTTCAAGATCTCCGCAAGTTCACCATCGGCAGCTGCGACAGTCGGGTACATCACATCGGCAGTAAAATCCACGCTCATCCACCAGCTTTACTAGAAACTACAACCTTCACTCTAGTCGAAAAATAACGCTTCAACTTTTCCCGATGTTCGCCTTTACGCCTAGGACTCGTACTTCTCCAACGCGCCCGCTATCGAGTCGATAGAAATTGCACCCTCACGGTGACAGAGCCAACTTCCATCAACTTTTACCTCTACTATCGTCGAAGCCAGCACTGATCCATTTGGCGAGCTACAGTAGGCGACTCCCACCCGTGAAAGCAATTCAAAACCATCTCCTGAGACCAAGTCGTCAGCACACGTAATTGTCGAAGCGCCATGAATATTCGCAGATGATGCATAAAGAGGTCCCACAACCCTTGACACTTCCGCGAGAACTCGATTGGGAGTTTGACGAACAGCAACGACTCCTCGATTCGACGGTAGATTTGTACGTTCAAGGATCGGTAAGACAAGAGTCAGCGATCCGGGCCAAAATGTATCGATTAGCAAGGCTGTCTTCTGCGCCTGTAGCTCGGATTCAAAGCGAACATCTCCCTCGATCGCGCCAAAGTCGGATATCAAAACTGGTGGCAGTTGGTCGATCGAACGACCCTTAGCTCGCGCTATCGTTTCAAGACCAGAACGGTTAGCTTTGGCAATTACGCCATACACCGTCTCCGTAGGACAAATCACAGCACCCACTGTCACGAAGCCGGCAATTTTATCGACTATGTCACCCTGGAAATCCTCGATAACGGCTCTTCCGCCCTTTATCGTTACTTCGACAAAACCGTCCAACAGATCCAACATCTTGACTCCCAAAACGATTCGATTGACCAAAAGAGACGCACCTGTGCGGTGCTTGCTTCACCATTCTTTTAGATTCTATAAAATTGAGAAGAATTGAAATTGTAAGGGGCATCAGAGTGGTCAACGTCCAATTCAATCAGATCCTCGATTATCCAATAGCTACGTTCTATGACGACGAGGGGCTGATCGCCTCAAGTTTCTACACGTTGATCAACAGCCTTGATCTAAGCGACGAGGCCGCTCGATTCAATAACCTTGTAAACGGTGCCGCTGAAGTCACCTCAAACGAAATTACAGCTGCAATCGACAGCTACAACTCCGGCGATTCGTCACCACTCGATGCCCTAGCTAAAGCGCCACGATCCCTCGGCTCCAACTTCTATGGTCAAGCACAAAGGGCCCTCGACGAAGTTGGGTTTGGGAGCACTATTACCTACCGTGAATTAGCTGGTCTAGCTGGTCAACCTAAGGCAATACGCGCGGCAGCAAGTGCATGTGCCACAAATCAACTGCCCCTTTTTCGGCCATGTCATCGCGTAATTCGAAGCGATGGAACTTTAGGAGGCTATCTCTACGGATTAGAGGTCAAGATGGCGCTAATTGCTCATGAAGCAAAGCTACGACAATAGGAAAAACTACACTCGGAATTATTGACCTTTGCCGACCAAGCAGATCCTTTACTCTCCAAAGCTAAATCACGAGTTGGCCTAAATACAGTTGCAGAAGGTCAACTGAGGCAATTGAATGTGCCACAAGTCAAGATCGCAACGCCCCTACGACGTCCCGCAATTTTCGCGTAGCAACTACCAGAGCAGCCAATCTGTTTTCGACATCCACTCCGGTCCCGTTAGCCAATTCGATATCGCTACGGTATCGTGCAATGACGGAATCGATTGCAAAAAAGGCGTCCTCCACCTGTACATTTGACTTGAGTAGATGCGTGACTATGTCACGATGGATCATGTCGATATCGTCGCGAATTGAAATGCGCACCTGCCGCTCCCAAGAACTCCGACGAGGAAGAAGTTGCGCGATGTCCAGTAGGTCAGGGAGGTACAAGGCTTCGCCTACCTGATAGAAGATTCGAGCCACCTCGACGATACTCTCTCCTAAACCAGACGTGAAAATATCTGCGATCTCCATAATGTTCGTCGCAAATGGAGCAATTGAGGCTAGCTTCGCTGCCCCGCTTCTTTCGCCGTTGACTTCAATTTCGAGTCTCTTGCTGTAGCGTTCCGGCAATATCTCGCCTATTGCCTCCACTAGAGTTAAGGCGCTCTCTTTGAAGTCAGTACTTATCTCATCCACCTCAGCTCGTCGCAAGCGGAGCAACCATCTTGTAACTCGCTCATGAAATCTAGAGAGATTTGTAAACACGCACATATCCTCGTCAAAGGTAGATAGTCGCCCATTTACTATCTCTTTCGCCAAACCTAAGGTCCCAAAAATGTAGTCAGCTCCGAAGAATGCCTTGGTAACATCGACTTCACTACAAGAAAGTTCACTCGTCGTCCGGCCCATATAACTCGGCCCTGCCATATTTACAATTGAATTAGCCAGGAAGTTCGAGACCAGCTCCGGCCACAGAGTATGCCCCTCGATACGGTTGTTGTCCCGTTCTTGAACCCACACCGGGAAGTAGCTCTTAGCCAGATTGCTTAGATAGTCACTATCCTCTATGTGCTCCTTGCTCAAAAGAGCTTTGAACCTCAGTTTTTCGTACGCCAATATGACGGCAAGTTCACTCCGCGTATAAACATAGCCATTTACGACTTCATCGATTTCAGGAAGAAACTCTACCGAAAGGTCGAGACCTCCTTCAGCTACTAGACGCTGAATAGTTTCAATATAAGCCCCTCGAAGCTGGGAAAACTCACTTGCAGCTAGGGATATAATCCAATTTTGCCACAAGTTGTCCTGTAAGACGCTCTCTGCAATCTCATCGGTGAAACTCCTCAGTACTTCACTACGAGCACCTACTATTTCATCTGCCATGAGTTCAAGCATGATCTTGATGTTTACTTCGTGGTCGGAAGTATCGACACCCGCAGAGTTGTCAATTGCATCGGTGTTTAACAAAACCCCCTTGCGTCCAAGTTCGACCCGTCCTCTTTGACTAATGCCGAGGTTTCCGCCCTCACCTATCACTCGAGCGCGGATCTCATTCGCTGGAACTCGAACGTGATCATTATTCTTGTCGCCGACTTCTAGATCACTTTCGTCATGAGCTCTGATATAGGTTCCGATACCACCATTCCAGAGGAGATCAACCGGGGCCTTCAATATTGAACGAATCAAGGCATCAGGGGTGTACTGACCGGGGTCACACCCAATTACCTTTCCACCCTCTTCGCTCAAATTAATCGCCTTTGCCGTTCGAGCAAAGACACCTCCACCACTCGAAATGAGCTCTGGGTTGTAGTCCGCCCACGAAGACCTAGGCAACTCAAACAGACGTTGCCTCTCGGCGAAGGAGGAGATGGGGTCGGGGTTCGGATCGATAAAAATATGGCGATGATCAAAGGCAGCTAGCAGACGAGCATTCTCGGAGCGAAGAAGTCCATTGCCAAAGACATCTCCACTCATATCTCCAACTCCTACGACCGTGAACATATCACGGTCGGGATCTACTCCGATTCGGTGGAAGTGATGAAGAACTGATATCCATGCTCCTCGGGCGGTAATTCCCATCGCCTTATGGTCGTACCCAATTGAACCTCCCGAGGCAAATGCGTCCTTGAGCCAAAATCCACGTCGCTCTGAGATCGAATTTGCGAGGTCAGAGTAGGTTGCAGTGCCCTTATCAGCGGCAACAACCAAGTAAGGATCATCGCCATCGAGTATCGTCAATGCCTCGGGATGCACCACTTTACCGTCTATGACGTTATCCGTTATCGAGAGTACTGAATCGATGAATTCCTCGTATGCAACTTCAGGCGCAACTGTTCCTGTCGCTCTTCGGCGAATTACAAATCCACCCTTGGCTCCATTCGGAACAATCACTGCGTTCTTCACCGATTGAGCCTTCATTAATCCAAGGATCTCTGTTCGAAAGTCGTCGAGACGATCCGAAAACCGAATACCCCCTCTAGCGACCAACGAGGCTCGGAGATGGATACCCTCAACGAAGGGGCCAAAGACGTAGGTCTCCACCAGAGGCCGAGGAAATGGGAGGCCATCGATCCCTGCGGAGCGGAACTTTACTACGATTGGATCGCTTTCACGAACCCTGCTCGAAATATTGCACCTGAGAATCGCTTTGACTAGCTGTAGAAAGATACGAAATTGCCTATCATCATCCAATGATGAAAGCTTGTCAATCTCGGCAAGGAGGCGATCTTCGGCGTCGTCTAGGAGGACCACACTTAGCCGAGCTCTGATAAATGCAAGTAACGCCAAGGTTGCCGCGCCATTTCGAACCAGGACTTCCTTTGCTGCATCGACAGTAGCACCAACAGTAGTAAACCGTTGATAGTGAGATAGCGCACGCAGCATTACGATCTCTCCCGTTGTAGCCGTAAGAGAAATTGCCAACTGATTGAGTGGGTCCACATCGAGGTTGTTGACCAGTACGTCAGACAACGTCCGTGAAAATGCGCTCAACTTAGGGGTATCCAGAGTGCCAATGCCCTCACTCAATACGACACCGAGGTCGTACATCCAAATTCGGTCACGCAATTGACTTGAGTGAAGGTGGTATGGGATCTCTTCGACCACCGTCATGCCAAAGGTCTCGACCAAAGGCAAGAGGTATGAAAGTGTGCGACGTTCGCCACTGTGGAGCAAGCGAACCCGTAACCTGTCGCCAGCACGGTAACTTGCATAACTCCTGCGGTCGTTCTCCCGCGTGACGCCGACCCATATTCCATTTCCCGCGAGAAGTGACTCTATCCGTTCGATGTCGTCACATGCTACTTCAACTGAGTAGTCACTTTGATACGCATCGTCGAAGACTGAATTGTATCGATGCGCTAGTGATCGCGCTTCATCCCTATCAAAACGCCGATAGAGCTCGGCCTCGAGTTTATCTGGCCACTTTTTAGTAAACTCGTCAGCAACCAGAACGATCGCGGTCGCAATATCGACGACATCGGCTACTAGGTCACGCCCAGGAAAAACTAGATCGATATCTAGGCGAGCGAAACTCGCGTCGATAGCACCGAGCCTAATATAGGGCTTCATCTGCATGATTACTTCGATCTCGTGGGTCAAACCTGCCACTAGGTCTTGCTGATACCTGTCAATTTCCATGGTCAAATAAATTCGGATTGCGTGCGAATCCGAAAGTACAGAGACCAGGCTTGAGATCTGACTGCCACCGCCAATATTGAAGAGGCCTGCTACTACTTGTGCAACCTCCTCAAGAGGGCGGAAGTTGTACTCCACCCTAGGAAGCACCTCCATGACATCTAATAGCTCTTGGTAGGAGTAGGAGTCACTATGTATATCGAGCCTTCGAGCTATTTCGGATGCAGAGACACGATTATCTACACCCTTATCATCAGAGCGTTCGACTAGCACCAAAGTAACGGCAACTTCATCGTCTTGAGCCTCAAAGTCAACGGCAACAAGCGGTCTAAACTCAATCACCTTGGAGGCTACCGCCGTCAATCTCGGACCCTCACTTCGCCTGTGGCTAGCTATTAAAGAGGCCTCAATGTCGCTCATCAGCGCGACTACTCCCAATCTCTCATTACCGACGATAGCCCCGACAAGTACTAGACCAGAGTCGACCATAGCTGAGGACATTGTTCCATCAAAGTGCCATTTTCTGTATTCCACTGAGTGCTGAAAACTATTCAGCGCCTCTAAATAACGAAACGATGTTTCGAAGGCTTGGCGGAGGCGATGGATAGCATCACCATCAGCAAATACCTCAAAACGCACGAACGACTCGAGACGGCCCGATCGATCAGGAGTCTCACTACATCTCAGAAATTTTCCCTCTAGGCTTCGCTCAACCTTTATCAGAGGATGGACGACTAGCGAATATTCAAATCCAAGCGAGTCGAGGGTGGCGTGATAACTATCAACAAGAAAAGGATGGTCAATCGAAGAGATGTCGACAGTGATGGAACTTCGATCTTGATTATTCGATTCGCTAACCTCAATTGAATAGTTCACGAAGGCGAGCCGACTCAATAGGGACCAGTTTGTTCGAATATACGCTTTGACGCCATCAAAGCCCATGAGGCGGATCGACGATGAGTCAAAGTTTCTAAGCAACGTGCGCGCGAAGGCATCGTCGACATCATCGAGATCCGATACCAACTCCTCGATGGACGTGATGTAATCCAACTTCTCATCGTATTTCTCCGATGTAAATCTACTATCCATCGATCTCTCACTTTTCTAGTTAAAGCTCCACAAAAATGTGCAACGAGTACTACGGTTCGAAATTTACAAATGTGTGTCATCTCGCACTGTTTGCCACTTCAACGCTATTAAAAATCGCTCTATACGTCTAGATCGTTCGAATAGTTAACGAACTTAACTTTTATCGACCCGCACCAAAATTACTTCAAAATTCAAATAATCACACAAACCGAAGATCCGACCGTACGGTAACGGGATCAGCTAGGTCACAAACTTACGATACGAGATGTCGAAATTCAAACCTAAAACTCTATTAATTTGGAGCGACTGCACTATATCGAGGCCTACTGAGAATAAAGGAGGGTGCAAATAGGGTTAATCAACTGATTAGAAATGTTTGGTTGTTAAATGATGCACATGAGATTTGCTAGGGTGTCAGCCCTCGAAAACCCCGCCTCGATAACGAAAGAGTCGGCCAAACGGGCGTGGACCTTTGTTAGGAAGTACAAAAGGGTACTCATCATATTCGTAATTCTCGTCGGAGTTGGAAACTTACTGGCTTTGACCCCGCCATTGATTACAAAGGCAATTGTCGACAAGGCTATTCCAAGAAGTTCAATCTCCGAACTATATGTCCTGACTGGCCTATTTTTTATAGTAAACCTCTCTTCGACCGCCATAGGTGTTGCAACTCGCTGGATCAGTGCAAGAATGGGAGAGGGGCTCATATTCGACCTAAGGGTCGCCCTCTTTCGGCACTTCCTCCGTTTACCTATCTCCTTCTACACTGCAAGTCAAACGGGATCAGTAGTTTCAAGGATCAATAACGACGTGCTGGGTTCGCAGCAGGCAATCACTATCGTCTCAAATATCTTCTCGGACGTCGTAAACCTTACGTTTGTCCTCATCGTAATGGTAAAACTAAGCCCGCTTGCAACACTGGTCGCCCTTGCAGTTGCCCCATTTCTAATTATCGCCGACCGATCCATCGGAAAGAAGATTGCCCCGCTCGCTCGAGCCCAAATGAATGCAAACGCTGAAACATCTTCTTTCTCGACCGAGCGCCTCAACATTTCGGGAGCACTACTTGTAAAGCTTTTCGGAAGCTTAGGAATCGAATCAAATCGCTACGAACGAAAAGTTGCAACGTTGAAGGATGCGGGGGTGCGATTGGCGGTAGCAGGAAGGCTATACAACGCAACAATTACTTCGATTACCGGCCTCGGAACAATTGGGGTTTACCTCGTTGCGGGTAGATTCGCGGTTCAACATACCCTGTCGATCGGAACTCTTGTAGCTCTCGCACAATACTCTTCGTCCCTCTACTCACCGATAACAGACTTGGCATCTGTCAGGGTATCGCTATCGCAGTCCTTGGTCTCCTTTGACCGAGTTGCCGAAGTGCTTGACCTCGAGAGCGACATCGTTGAGGCGACCGAGCCAAAGAAGATTGAATCACCTAAGGGACAAGTCTCCTACCGAGGCGTCTCTTTTCTATACAAAGCGTTCGAAACACCTTTTGCGGTTGGAGAAACGACGCACTCACACCCAGAGACCACTCTAAAGGGTGTTGATCTTATGATTGAAGCTGGAACTATGTGCGCCCTGGTTGGACCATCGGGCGCGGGAAAGTCTACGATCGCTGCCCTGTTATCACGTCTATATGATCCCACAGAAGGATCCATTGCAATAGATGGTATTGACATTCGCGAACTTGCGCTCGAATCCTTGGGAGACCTAATCGGCGTAGTCTCCCAGGAGACATTTCTCTTCCACGACTCAATAGCGAGTAATCTGCGTTACGCGAAACCCGATGCAACCCTAGAGGAGCTGATCGAAGCTACGAAAGGCGCTCAAATTTATCAAAGGATAATGGAGATGCCTGATGGATTTGAGACTGTAGTTGGGGAGCGGGGCTATCGGCTTTCTGGAGGCGAGAGACAGCGCTTAGCAATCGCTAGGGTGTTTTTGAAGAGACCATCAATTGTGATCCTCGATGAAGCGACTAGCCATCTCGACGCAGAAAACGAACTTGCAGTTCAGGTGGCACTAAATAATCTTCTTCAAGGTCGAACCTCTTTGGTGATAGCTCACCGTCTCTCTACAATCGTGAGTGCAGACCAAATAGTCGTAGTAAAAGCTGGTGAGATAGTAGAGCGTGGAGAGCACCGAGAGCTTCTAGCTCGCGGAGGGGTCTATCGTGACCTATTTGAAAGTCAACTCCTTGTAGGAGACGAGAGTTGACGCTGTATCTTCTCTAGGCCAACTCCCCAGATCCAACTCCCCAGATCCAAATTGAATCAGAATTATGGGGAGTTGGATATAACCTTTGATCTAACGCGCCTCTCGAACCATTGCATTTGCTCTCAAAACGGTTTAGATCCGCTTGGACTAGCGAGTATTTACGTACCTGAATCCCTCGACTAGCAATCCATCTGCTCCTGCAAAGCGACTTGCATAGTTAGCAGCCCAGCTTCGAACCATAGCTTCAACAGGATCAGGGTCTTTGAGCTGGCTTTTGTGTTCGCGAATCGCTGCCACCTTTTTATCGATAGTTGCCGTGATATCGACGTAGAAGTTCACCTCTGCGCTAGCCATTAGAAAGACTTGAGACACGGAGTGCGCCTCATATCCCTCCTCAAGTAGTTCCGGGAATGCAAACGGATTACGAGCATCTGGGTATACGGCCTGAAGCGCCGCCTCCCCAGTAGCGAGGTGATCGGGGTGGCTTGCACCAATACGATCGAAGTTGCGTACTGGGCTCTGAGAAATTACGGTATCGGGCTTGACGCGACGAATCGCACGAGCGATACCTTTGCGAAGCTCAGCTGTAACCGCGACAGAACCATCCATGAAATCTAGGAATTCGATCGAGCTCACACCATAAACATCGCCGGCGGCTCGCTGCTCGAATTGACGCATTCCAGGTATCTCGGAACGAGGTATCGACTCATCGTAGCCCCCCGATTGTCCGGTCGTTGCCAAAACGTAATGAACCTCTGCGCCTTCAGAGATCCACTTAGCAACAGTTCCTCCTGCGCCAAAGTCAATATCGTCTGGGTGAGCCCCTATCGCTAGGACCACCTTTGGCTGTTCTACCTCAACCGATTCAATCAACATTTACCGCCGCCTTCTCACATCGCGCTTCGAATGTGCCATACTTAGTTTTTCTAGTGTCACTTTAGTTTCTACTTGGAATGAACTGCTCGCTACTCCTAGACCCATACACACTCTCGCGGACTTCGGCTAAATTATCCCCCGTGACCAATATCGTTCTTAAAGAGGGGGATCTCGCCCCCGAATTCTCGTTGGAAAATCAAAACCACGTAGTAGTAGAGTTGAAATCTCTCCTTAAAAATGGACCAACGGTTATCTACTTTTACCCAAAAGACTTCACGCCTGGGTGCACCACCGAAGCGTGCGACTTTCGCGACCTAAGTATCAGGTTTGATAGCGCTGGTTACCAAATCGTTGGCATCTCTCCCGACGATCCCGAGAAGCACAAGAAGTTCATTGAGGAGTACAACCTGACGTTTGATCTCCTCTCCGATCCCACTAAAGAGGTAATGACTATGTTCGGGGCATTTGGCGAAAAGATGAACTACGGGAAGGTTGTCCAGGGCGTCATCCGCTCGACGTTCGTGATACGACCAGATCGCACTATCAGTGCCACGATGTATGCGATAAAGGCGAAAGGCCACGCCGAAAGAGTTGCAAAGTTGCTACCAACCGTCTAGCAAAAGGGCTCCCTCCAAACGGACAACCCCTCAACCTTTGAGGGTTACCACAGGATAATTTTTTACCCTTCACCGCTAATAAGAAGTGATAGCATCGGCTAGTACCAAATTTAACATCAAAGTCAAAGGTAGACCACAACGATGCAAGACGCCGTAATTGTAGCCACAGCTCGAACTCCAATAGGCAGGGCATATAAAGGCTCTCTTATTGACTATCGCGCCGACGACCTAGCAGGATTCATCGTCGCTGAACTCATGAAAAAAGTTCCATCCCTAAATCCAGCCGACGTCAACGACGTGATCATCGGCGCAGCTAATCACGCCGGCGAACAGTCAATGAACCTAGGTCGCAACGTAGCATCCCTTGCTGGGCTACCGGACTCTGTCCCAGGAACTACGGTCAACCGATTCTGCGCATCTTCGCTTCAGTCGATACGAATGGCTTTTCATGCCATCGCTGCCGGTGAAGGAGACGTCTTCGTTGCAGGCGGCGTGGAGAGCGTAACACGTACCCTCGGCGTCGGATTCAGCGGCAAGGACATGAATCCTCGCTTTACCGATAAAAACCGGGATGACTTTGTAAACCAAATGTACATTCCGATGGGGCTTACAGCAGAAAATGTCGCTGACATGTACAACGTCACCCGTCAAGAGATGGACGAGTTTGCCAAGCTTTCACAAGATCGTGCAGTCGCCGCTCAAGAGAACGGCTTCTTTGCAAGAGAGATCACCCCGGTGACTCTTCCCGACGGCACTGTCGTATCCAAAGACGATGGTCCACGTGCAAACACGACCCTTGAGGCACTTGGGTCCCTCAAGCCAGCATTCCGCGAAGACGGTCGAGTCACCGCAGGTAACGCCTGTCCTCTAAATGACGGTGCAGCTGCGGTCATGGTCATGTCAGCCAGCAAAGCTGCCGAACTAGGCATCAAGCCATTGGCAAGAATAATCGCCTCTTCTGTTACTGGATTGGCCCCAGAAATCATGGGCGTAGGTCCAATCGAAGCCATCCGCAAGGTGCTCGCGCTAGCAAAGATGTCGATCAGCGATATCGACGTCGTTGAGTTGAATGAGGCCTTTGCCGCTCAGGTTATACCGATCGCGCGCGAAACAAAGATCTCGATAGAAGACCAGCTCAATCCACATGGTGGAGCAATTGCACTCGGACACCCCTTTGGAATGACTGGTGCACGAATCATGACTACCCTCATCAACGATCTACAGACACTCGATAAGACCTACGGACTCGAGACGATGTGCATCGGTGGCGGTCAAGGCATGGCGATGATCATCGAGCGCCTCAACTAGCTGAGGTTACTTATTATCGCCGGCGAACTTATCGAACGGCAATCTGCTACAGCTTGTAATAATAAGAAAGAAAACCTCAGTCGCGACTGAGGTTTTCTTTCTTATCAATACCTATTCCAACGCCCCTTGGGTAATCATCACACGACTCGAGGGGGACCCTTTTAAGTCGTGGACGAATTAAGTGATTGAAGTGCGAAGATCCAACAAGCGGCGATAACATTTACCTCAAACGATAAGAACTCTTAAACAGCTAAGAAAAGTCTAAAGATCACTCGGTGACCACCGACTATCAGAGATAAAAGGAAGACTACTATTCCATCCCACCAAAGCAACGAAGGTTCAACTCCGCCAAATCAAACAGCTAATGGCACTGATGCCGAAGCCAAAGGCGACGTCACCACTACACTGATACTCGTTCGTCACGGTAAGACAGCTACTACCGGAACGGTTCTCCCCGGTCGCGCTCCTGGCCTTCACCTATCCGAAGAGGGAGTAAAGCAGGCGGCAGAAGTAGCCTCGAACCTAGCTGGCGTAGAAAAAATCGACTTGATCTTTTCCTCGCCCATGGAAAGGGCAATTGAGACGGCGAGCCCCCTTTCGAAGAGCCGCAACATCGAAATTCAGCTCGACGACCGTCTACTCGAATGCGACTTCGGAACATTCACCGGCCGCCGCCTAGATGAACTATCAAAACTGCCAGACTGGAAGATAATACAAAGCGCTCCCTCGCGATACACATTTCCTGAAGGTGAGAGTTTTATTTCAATGGCAAATCGAATGGTTGACTTCATGAGTTGGTGCCACAATTTCCACCAGGGAAAGACGATCGTGGCATTCTCACACGCAGATCCTATCAAAGCCCTCATGGCGCACTGTCTCGGCATTCACCTTGACAACTTTCAAAGAGTCATAATCTCGACCTGCGGAATAAGCGCTATCGCAATCGGAGACGCCTCCAACTACGCTCTTTACGTCAATTCAACAACTAAGCCAAATATGAAGGTTTCATAGTGGACAACGAAAGATTCTTTAGATACCCAACAGCAATCGCATTAGGTGCAATCGGGGAGGTAGGCAACAGGGTCTTTGTCATCCAGGTACGCGACCCATCAGATCGCGTGACGTTAAAGCTCGAGAAGGCTCAGGTAGGCGGCCTCATTCAATTTATCACTCGCTTGCTCGAAGAGATCGACCATATCGGTCACATGCCAGAAAAATTCTTGATTGAACCACCACTCGAACAAGAATTTTCTATCGGAGAGATCTCAGTCGCACTACTAGAAGAAGACGAAAGTGTTATGCTTCGTTTCACGGAGTTGACCGAAGAAGAACCACGTGTCGTAACAGTTCAAATTAGCAATCCGCTTGCGGCTACCCTTGCCATACAGGGAACTGAACTGATTGAACAAGGAAGGCCGACGTGTCCACTTTGTGGATACGTCATTGAACCGGAAGGGCATCCGTGTCCAAAGACGAACGGATATCGACCACCAACGATGTAGAGACGCAGTTGCGAAATGGGGCGATGGAGATCCTTGGCCGGATGCCATACTCCTCAAACCTTACGTTACTCGTTGAAGTAACCACGGGCGATTGCAGCATTCGAGGCATTTACAAGCCTGGACAAGGAGAGAGACCTCTTTGGGACTTCGGCGATAGGTTGTATCGGCGCGAAGTCGCAGCCTACGAACTATCCAAACTTCTAGATTGGAACTTAATTCCACCCACGGTTTTACGCGATGGTCCATTAGGCGAAGGTTCGGTTCAACTATTCATTGAAGCCGACTTTTCGGAGCATTACTTCACCCTGTATGAACGTGAAGAATTGCGTGAACAGCTCATCCGCTTCTTTATATTCGACGTCATTGCCAACAATACTGATCGCAAGTCGGGACATATCCTCATAGAAGGTGACGCAAAGCTTTGGGGCATCGATAATGGCCTTACGTTCCATGAAGAACCAAAGCTGCGAACGGTCGTCTGGGACCTTGGAGGAATCCCCGTAGATACTGCAATAACCGAAGATCTTGAAGGCATCTTAGATAAACTAGACCCCGTTTTTCGGCCGACTCTGTCACCGGAGGAGATCAAGGCTCTTAGGCGGCGAGTTAAACACGCTAAACGCTTCAGAGAGATACCAGACGTTGACCCAGACGAACGGGCTTATCCTTGGCCGCTGGTTTAACTCTCTAAGACTTTAAAACTTCAAAGTTCGTTAGTCCGAATCCGCTGCTCAATCAAACTGGACACGTCAAATATCTTGTCCGCCTCAACTGCTGGCGACAATAGGTGTCCTTGGACCATATGGCACCCTAAAGCATCTAGAAGCCTCAATTGTGAACTCGTCTCAACTCCCTCGGCAACCACAGTTGCCCCCAGGGCGTCGCACATAGCCATGATTGCTGCTACAACCAGACGATGGCTCGGCTTTTCGATAGCTGCGATGAACTTCCTATCAACCTTCACGATATCTGGTGCCAACTCAACAACTTGAGCAAGTGACGAATACCCCGTCCCAAAGTCATCAACTGCTATTCGTACGCCCAAAGATCGCATGTCTGAACGAAACGTCGACGGAGAGATGCTGCGATTCAAAGAAAATGACTCGTTAACCTCAACTACCATAGAAGAGGAAATATCTGAAATCGATTCAAGCAAGGTAACAAACCGTCTGTAGTAGTTACCTTCAAGTTGAACCGGCGAGACGTTAATGGTTACGACTAATCCGCTAAGGCGTTCGGAGTGTGTGCGCAGAAGTATGGCCGACTCCATTAGTGCCAACTCCCCTATTTCGTTGATTACTCCGATATCCTCGGCGACTGAAATAAAGTCAACCGGAAGGATGACTCGACCGTCCGGACGTCTCCATCGAGCTAACGCTTCAAAGCCCGTTACCCTACCCGTGGCCAGTGAAACGATCGGCTGATACACCATATAAATTTCACTGGAGGCAATACCAAGGCGCAAGTCACCCTCAAACCTTGCACGTTGCGCGATTCGAATGCGAAAAGTCTCGTCATAGACCGCTAACTTCGATGATGAATTCGCTTTCGCTTCATACATCGCAATATCGGCATTTCGTAGCGCGTCAATCCAAAGCGTTGAAGAGTCACAGAGCGCTAGTCCGACACTCGCCGTCGTGACAAACTCCTCGTTATCGGCTCTTAAGGGCCTAGAAAAGATGCGCGCGAGACGATTACCGTAATTGCGAGCGTCGTCTTCTTTGAAAAAACCGGCTGCAATTACTATGAATTCATCCCCGCCAAGGCGAGCGACGTAGTCGCCCTGTCGAATGGTTGCTGAGAGACGACGTGAGACTTCAATAAGGATCTGATCACCCACCAAGTGGCCCTTAGTATCATTGATAATCTTGAACCTATCGAGATCTAAAAAGAAGAGCGCTATCGCTTCACCATCCCCAAGGCGATCGCGCAATAGGGTGTAAGACTCTTCAGCGCCAAGACGATTCAAAAGAGTGGTAAGCGGATCCTGATGAAGTTCGAGCTGAAGCTCGACATTTCGCCTAAGTCCACGCGAGGTATCTATGACCGATATCGCAAACTCCCGCTCCTCAGAGGCCTCATTCTGCATGAAACAGACCTTACAAAGGCACTTGATCGTCGCTCCTTGAGGACCCATAAGCGTAAGCTCAACCTCTGGAACTTCCAGGTCGTCAATGCTTGTCAATAACTCCACAAATTCATCACGATCTACGACGTAATCAAGAAAGTTGAAGGCACCATGGTCGGGTGGATCGGCTCCTAGAAGTGCAAAAAGTGCGGCGTTCGCAAAGATAACCCTGCGGTCGAAGCCGAGAATCAGCACCGCGATCGGAGACATCTCTAAAAGATGCTTAAATCGATCCCCCGATGAAAAAAGCTCCATCATTGAGCGTTCGACTGGACTAACTTCTTCCACTACGAGAGCAAACGCAGGACTACCGTTCGAAACTTCTTCATGCAACACTCTCAGCCGCACGACATAGCGAAATCCGTCGTCTTGCTTTTGCACGAACTGCCACAAATGTTGGTCTACCTTTAAAGCACCGTGCCCATTTGCTAAGTTAAGGCAGTTCAATCTCTGCCCTGGTTCAAATTCTGTAAAGGATCGGTTCGAGAGCGTCACTGAAACTTCAACTACAACGCCCGAATCATCTACGACAACGACTTCATCGCCTTCAAGACCTTCGTCTTCTACCTTGGTAGTAACCATTGAAGCTCCAAGCTCGCCAGACTTCTAAACCGAAGAGAAGCAGTAATAAAAATCTTGAGCAGGTGCAGATTCAGGCGGGTTTCGATTTTCGCTCACTCTTTAACGATAGCAAATATTTGAGAATATAGCCAAGCATTTCCTAACTATTTATATAAAAATATTTTGACTTTTAAATCATAAATTTCGAGTTCAACTTTACTATTTATATCGATTGAGCTAACCTCGACCACCCCATCCATATAGCTATTTCACTTCATTGGGATCACAGCCAGCTGAAATCGCCACGCAGCGAGCAAATCTATTAGGCATGATGGCTAATTAATTAAGGCAATACTCTCAGAATAATTAGGCATTCTTACAGGGCTTTCAACTTATCGTCCCTCGATATGGGGAAATATATTTCATCCAATTTTTGGAATTAATTATTCATCTTTAAGTCAAAATACTAAGCCGCTTCAGATAAAAGCCTAAGACGCTTAATCATAAAAACAGACTAAATCAAGATTAAACAATTAACTTAATCAGTTATGCTCCTGTCACGCACATGAAATAAATAATCCAGCTAAAAACGTAGATTCCCGCAGCTACGAGGCACTCTAGCAAAGCTGTGTGATGCCCAAACAACAAAGGTACAGACAAGGACCGACTAGCCATTCCGACATTCGGGATTAGTACATCAAAGACAAAGGGGCTGGGAGCGAAAAAATCGCTCCCAGCCCCTTTTAAGGTCTAATTTACCTATCTACTTACTTCGCAGTAAGAACAGGCTTCTAACGAGCTTTGAGAGCCTCAATTAGCGCAGGCAGCACCTTGTGTACGTCGCCCACTATCCCAAGGTCCGCAATCGAAAATATTGGAGCTTCCTGGTCTTTGTTGATTGCAATAATGTTCTTTGCACCCTTCATACCCACCATGTGCTGCGTGGCACCAGAAATGCCACATGCGATATATACCGTAGGCTTCACTGTCTTTCCAGTCTGTCCTACTTGGTATGCATAGGGAACCCACCCGGCATCTACAATGGCGCGTGAAGCACCTGGAGCACCCTTGAGGACCGATGCTAGGTCTTCAACCATCTGATAGCTCTCGGCCTTTCCTAGACCGCGTCCGCCAGAGACCACGATAGCTGCTTCGTCTAGCTTTGGTCCTTTTCTCTCTTCAACGTTCGATGCAGTAACTCGTGCGCGACCAGCCGTACCGATGTCACCAACACTTACCTCTCGAGAGGTGGCACTCTTGGGATTCTCATTCAGAGGGAAGGACTTAGCGCGGATCACAAACAGGCAGTTGCTCTTGGCTGAAAACGACGATGTAGCAATCTCTGTTCCGCCAAAGATGGCATGCTCAGCGAGCAATCTATCGCCCTCTTCAACGATATTTACAACGTTGGTTAGTACCGAAGCACCTAGTTTGGCTGAGGTACGCGCCGCACAGTCACGCCCTTCGTAGGTTGCGCCAAAGAATATCGCCTTTGGAGCACCAGCTGACGCCACTTCGCTTACGAGAGCGGAGGCTACTGCCGTGCCCACAAGGCGATCAGCAACGTCGGCGACAAATACTACCTCATCGGCTCCGAAGCGACCTGCGGTAGCGACGATCGAGTCGTCTATCTGCCCGGCTACGAATACAGTAACCTTGCTCGAAAAAGAAGCGGCAGCAGTAATCAGCTCCGACGTAGTGGTGGTTAGCGAGCCAGCGGTGTGCTCGCCAAATACCCAAATATTTCCAGAAGACATTACGAATCTCCAAATCAAAACAGTCTGCGCTTACATTACGCAGACAAATTGCACAATTAGATAACCTTGGCGTTTTCGAGGTATGCGACTATCTTCGCAAATCCGTCACCTTCGTCGACAACTACTGTTCCCGAGCCACGAGCCTCTGCCGAACGAACAGATTCGATCTTCTGGCCTGCGCCAACAGCTCCAACCGACGATGGTTCAAGGCCGAGATCAGTTACAGTTAGCTTTTCAACAGGCTTTGATTTGGCCGCCATGATGCCCTTGAAGTTCGGGTAACGCGGCTCTACTACACCTGCCGTGACGGTAATGAGCGCGGGAAGCGTAACTTCAACGTCATCGAATCCTGCCTCAGTTTGGCGGGCAACTCTTACAGTTGAACCGTCCACATCTACCTTCTTAGCGAATGAGACGCTAGGTATATCAAGTAACTCGGCCATCTGGACTGGAGTAGTTCCTGTGTAACCATCGCTCGACTCTGTAGCGGCAATAACTAGATCAAATTGATCCCGAGAGATAGCCTTGGATAAGACCCTTGCCGTAGTAAGAGCGTCAGACCCGCTGAGCGCCTTGTCAGAGACGAGGACGGCCCTATTTGCACCCATGGCAAGTGCATTACGTAGGCCGGCCTGTTCATCGTTGGGAGCCATTGAAAAGATAACGACCTCGCCACCGCCAGAATTATCGACGATTTGGAGAGCCATTTCGACTCCATAGGAGTCTGACTCATCCATGATAAGTTTGCTATCACGAACAAGGTTGTAGTCTGCACCCAATTTTCCTGGTGCAGCTGGATCTGGAATCTGCTTCACGCAGACAGCAATCTTCATCGCTAGCTGACTTCCTTCGAACAATCTACAAAGACGTAGACCGAAAGAGCAACTACCTACCTAATTGCACCCTGCGAGCGGTACTTACACGGTTTGTGATAACGCCGTCGACACCGAGTGCAAGAAGTTCGGCAATCCGTTCTTCATGGTCAACTGTCCAAGTTATCACCCCTAGACCCATGTCGTGTGCCTCTTTTACCATTGCTGGATCGACACTAGAGTGGTGAGGTAGGCAATAACGTGCATCTATAGCCTTTGCGCTGTGACAGAGTTCACCCGAGTTAGCACCGATTGCTCCGAGCAAACCTAGGTCAAATCCATCTGCAAAGCCCCTAAATGCCTCAAGCGCGGCCACCGAAAAGCTCGAAATAATGAATGAACATTTTCCGGAGTAACTCTTCAATTTGGATGCAAGAAGGCGCGAAGTCAACTCAGTTGGCTGCCATCCTGCCTCCTTGGGATCGCTCTTGATCTCGATGTTGACTACTTGTCCATCGAGTATGTCTAGGGCCTCATCGATAGAGATGAGATTCCCGTTGAGAGCCTGCTTCAGCTGCTCAAAGGAAAATTCAGCTACAGGGCCAAAACCTTTGACGATCGGATCATGAATAACCGCCAAGATTCCATCTGAAGTAGCTCTAACGTCAAGCTCTGTGCCATCTCCACCTTCAGGGGCTACCGCTAAAAAGGCATCACGTGAATTATCCAAGCGTCCATGGGATGCCCCTCTATGGCCGAGGATTAGTTGTCGTTGATCTGTAATCACTTTTAAGTCCATTCAAAATGCTATTCAAAGCCGTCGCCACCTGCGACAGGAACCACTACAGTAATTCGGGCTCCTTGGTCCGATTCAAACTTTATCGATCCACCAAGCTGCGAGGTGACCAAACTATCGACGATCGTTAGACCGAGAGACTTGGTCACCTTAGGATCGAAGCCTTCTTTAAAGCCTATGCCGCTATCGCGAAGTTCAATTGCTAAATTTTCATCACCCCGATAGAAGTAAATTGCAATAGTTCCACGCCTCTCTTGTGCCATCTCGTCTCTACCACCGAATGCATGTTCGATTGAGTTTTGAATCAACTCAGTCAAAACTAACGCCAGCGGAGTAGCTGTTGCAGCATCAAGGTCGCCCGGATCTCCCGAAACTTCAATGGTTAGATCAAGCTGTGGGGGCGCCGACTCCTTCGAAAGAGTGACGAGCGCATCAATTACCTCGATGAATGCAACTACGTCTCCAACATCGCGAGAGAGGATCTCGTGAACGAGCGCCATGGATCTTATCCTTCGTTCTGCCTCAGCTAGCGCCTCTTTACCTTCGAATGAATCTAAACGACGAATCTGGAGGCGTAACAGCGACGAAATGGTCTGCAAGTTATTTTTTACTCGGTGATGTACTTCACGGATTGTTGCATCTTTGCTCAACAACATTCGATCTCGCCGCCGAAGCTCTGAAATGTCGCGGACAAGCACCAATGCGCCGGAGTAGCGACCGATATCCAATAATGGAATCGCCTGGAACATAATCGTCGTGGTTGGACCCGAGTCAATCTCCTCAACAACTGGCATGAGGTCAGCCTTAGCTTTGTTGACTAGGGAAGTTCCTAATTCAAGAGTATCAAAATTATCACCGAGAGTCGCTGTGTGGCAGCCCAAGCGGTGTAGGGCCGAAGCGCCATTTGGACTCAAAAACGAGATCAACCCATCTTCGTCGAGCACCAAGACTCCATCCCCAACCCGAGGCGCTTCGTACAACTCTTCAACGTCAAATGGGTACTCTCCACGGGTAATCATATTGGCGAAGCGTTCAAAGAGCGAGACGTAGACGCGCTCTAGTTCACCTCGAACTCGCTTTGGATTTAATTCGTACTCTCGAACGATTATGGCAACGATACGCTCACCAAAGCGGACTGGAATGCAAAAGGAGACCCTGTGCTCTTCAGAGTGCATGACCTTCGACTCTTTGAAGGCGATGTGGCCGGAGTTGAGGGCCTGCGTTATCCCCGGAGCAGTCGAAGCTACTATCGTCGAGGAGACTAGGTCCTTGGGGTACAGAGTACGTGAAGTCGCCGGCCGAACTTGGGCCACCACCATGTAGTTGAGCTCCGAGCCGTCAACTAGGGGCGACTTTGGATCAAAGTATGTTGGAACATACAGAAGGAGATCCGAAAAGCACATGTCAGCGAGCAGACCCCATGCGGATGTCAACTTCGCAAGATGATCGATAGCCGCCTGGTCGATACCTGCTCGTGCGGCTAGTGAACTAAGAGTAGTCATATGGACCTCCGAATGTGACGTGTTTGCGACCCTTACTAGGTCCCAATCTGCACTTTCGACTTGTAGTTACTGTGAAATCTCGATCGCATTCGCTTGTCGTGAACGAAATCCCTTAACGCTCTCGTATCCAGCTGCAAGAACGATCTTTCGAATCCGATCAAAGTCCTTAGAAACATCTCCAAGATTATGCGCATCCGATGCAGTAGTTATATCGACACCATATTCTTTAAACTTGCGGAGAAGATATGGGGCAGGGTACTCCTCCCCGATGGGCTTTCTAAATCCGGCCGATGAGACCTCCGCGGCTATCCCACTTCTTCGGGCGGCTTCAGCCATCCGATCGTAGTACTCTTCGGGAACTGCTGGGAACTTACCCATGATCTTGATCAAGTCGGGGTGGGCCAAGACATCCACTGCTCTGGAGTCGGCTAATTCTTCGAGGGCACGGGTATACGCCGACCAGGCCTCTTCTACACCTATGATATCCCAATACCCTTGGACGAGAGCACTATCAGTATGGTCGAAGGGCCAATCTCGCACCCAATGAATTGAGCCAAGCAACACGTCGAAGGGGTAGCCGGCAAGCAACTCACTCACCTTATCCATCTCGCCCTCGTAGTAGTCGACTTCCATGCCGACGACCACATTGAGCCCAGCTTCCTTTGCGGCCAAGGCAACTTCGACGTAGTGGTCGAGATCTGCACGAGCATGGTCTTTCCAATAGGATTCCATGTAACTGCGCATCTCGGAGTCAGGATAACGCCGAAAGAAGCTACCTAAGATATTTTCCGTTTGCACAAAGCGAAAGAGGTGCTCTGTGATTGCAATCTCAACTACACCGTTGCCCTTAGCTTTTTCAGCATACGAAGCTAAATCTTCAATAGTTGGACCGATATCTCGCTTGCCATGGGCCCAAAGGTGTAGGTGATAGTCGATCATTGCTCTCCCAATCCAAAAAAACGAAGAATGCCTATTCGAAAAGGCTAGAGCCTATCTCGAAGAGGGCAGCCAAGTCTGTAACTTCGCGAGAGAGGTAGGGCGCAAATAGTATCTTGGTCTCTGGAACCATAGAGGTCGTTACGAGGGAACGCTGGGATCGATAAAGGTCTGCAAAGGTTCGATAAGTTCGTCCCATCTCGATCAGCACCTGATCACGTTCGTCTTTGATGTTTCCGATCCGCTCTTTGCCAGTCAAGAAACTGGCATAGTTTTGTGCCTCCTGTGAAGCGAGATAATCAGGAAGCGACCGATTGACCACCATGGCACCTAGATTGAGTCTTCGCTCTTTAAGCGCACCGACGAAGAACTCCGCCTCACGCATCGGCAGATATTCAGGTGCTGCCACAACTACGAATTGACTCTCCTGCTCCTTCAAGATCGCCGAGATCGCATTGGCACGCTCGACAAAGCCGTCGTACATCGTCTGGAACAAAAGAAAAAAGTCGGCTACTTGGGCCAAAAAGTCAGAGCCGATGATCTTATCGGCGACCATGTAGAAGGGGCGAAACGCGGTAGCAACCAACTTTGATCTATAGGGCGCAGTTATCCACCTCAATAACTTTGATGAGAAGAACTCCGCCATCTTTGCCGGCGCATCCAAAAAGTCAACCGCGCTCCTTGACGGAGGAGTATCCACGACAATCAAGTCATATGAACCTGAGTTGTAAAGTTCGTAGAGGCGTTCCATGGCGATGTAGTCGTGGCTTTGAATAAAGCGCCCTGAAATGTTCTTGTAGATCGGATTTGAAAGGATCTCGCCTCGCACACGCTGATTGGGAGCATAATTTGCCACCAAGTCATCCCAGGAGCTCTTGGTATCGAGCATCGCCGCGAAGAGCGTCCCTTTGGCTTTTTGACCGCCCTCACCTAAATTGACTTTAGAAAGATCGACCTTGCTAACGACGTTACCAAACGACTCAATTCCCATCGCATCGGCGAGGCGCCGCGCGGGATCAACGGTCAGTACCAGGACCCGCTTATCAAAGTTAACGGCTGCCATGAGGGCCATCGCTGCAGCTGTAGTAGTTTTTCCGACCCCTCCAGCACCCGCAGTAACGACGATCTTGGACTTTTCCAAGATCTCGCTCAATCGAACCAAATCACCACTAGGCGTCATCATTTAGCTGAACTCTCCTAAAAGCGAATCTGCTACTTCAATAGAGAGAGAGGAGGGTTCGAAGACGTCAAAGAAGTATGGGACAAAAATTGCTTCTACCCCCTCGGGCAAGTGGTTGACAAGGCGGCGACTTTCGATAGCCCTAACCTCGCGAAGACCTAGGGCCAACTGAGAGGTCTCAATAACCTCGTCGGGTATGTCACTTTTGCCATTTGCCGCCTCAGCAACGACTTCATCGTAGATAGCCCTGTCATTTCCGGTAAATGGCTCCTCCATGACCCGATTTATGATGGCAGCGCTAATTCCCAATGAAGTCTCATTCTTTAGACGCGCAATAAGCTCAAGCGACTCATTTACCGGAGTCTCCTCGGGGGTCGCAACGACGATCACCGAGGTATCTTGGTGGTTAGCGAGGATCTCACTCATCCAGCGAGTCTGCTCTTTTACGAGGCCAAATTGGAATAGCTCCGAAATTCCTTCAGGCGACGATAATTGTGAAACTATGTGGCCAGAGGCACTTGCATCAACGATCACAATGTCATAGTTGCGCTCGCGAACCTCATAACAGAGCTTTCCAACTACGAGGATCTCTTTTACCCCTGGTGCAGCGTTAGCCACAAAGTCGAACGCCTTCGCTAACGGTCCAAGGGTAGTGATGAGAGGAATCCTAAGATTCAGGCGAAGATATTCCGCCAAAGCATCCTCGGTGTTCATCGCCATTAGGTAGAGATTGGGGGCGACCTGGGTTGGCGCGAAGGTTACATCATCGACTCCAAATAGCCTTCCAACGTCTCCTTTGGCATCCACCTCACAGATAAGCGTCTTTGCACCAAGCTTCGAAGTTATCCTTCCGAGAGCCCCAGCAACCGTTGATTTACCGACGCCGCCTTTTCCGGTGACAAAGAGAAGCTTCTTACTGAGCAGGCCTCTACCGACCGGCCCCAATTCGCCTAAGTCCACTACTACTCGGCTCCGAAACCGACCCGACGCTCTTCGCGTTGCGAACCGATTACGACGTAGGTCACCTTCTTGCCGTCTACGCCAATTGAACGACCTTTTTTGTCCTCAAGCCAGAACCACTCACTAGAGATAACTGTCTTACGAAGTTCCTCGCGATCAATGTCGTCTGGAAGCTCAACTTCTACTTCGCGGGGTGAGTCAACTAATCCGATCTTAAGGTCCACTTTTTTGAAACTCCTAGAGTTGTGTATTTAACGCTAGTAATAGCCTACTTTACAAATGAAGTTAGCTATCAGCTATCGCGTCGCGACAGTGCGACAAAGACTATGTGACCAAGCACGACGGCTGAGACCAGATAAAAGAAGAGGTCATGAGCGAGAGTAGCGCCGGCACGAATACTTATGGGGAAGTAGTTGAAGAACCGCAGGATCAATCCAGAGACGAGGAGTACGCCCATCGAAGCAAAGACTATCGAGTAAGCAACTTTTTGCCCACCATTCGGAGCGGTTCGCGAATAGCTTGGTCGGCGAAGACGACGCACCCACTCCGAGATAAAGCGCGCGTCCGAGATGGTCCAGCTAGAGAGGCGACGATGGGCCTCTGCAAATGTCGAGCGTCGCCCTGAAACTAGCGATGGCAGAATTACAACTAGGGCGAGTGTACCTGTAATCCAGTGCACCTCTCGAAAGAGTCTTCGATAGCCGATCAATTGCTGCAGTGCGGGGACGTAAAAGGTTAATGCAGCTGCAAGCGATATGAAAAACAGAACAGCTGAAAGGTTGTGGACGAGAGCTACACGCTTTGAGAGGCTTTGATACCAAACTTTAGGAAGCTGCTTCGAATCGCCGTCGGATATTGTTTTGGAAGTATTTGCCATCTAAGCGATCCTCGCATCCGCGGGATAGCCGTACTGCTCCCAGTAGCCCTGAAGCGGTTTCGAACTTACCTCAATCTTCGAGAGCCATTTAATCGACTTATATCCGTAGCTTCCGTTTACAAAGAGTCGAACGGGGGCTCCGTGCTCCTTGGGAAGTGGCTGACCATCCAAGTGGGTCACCACCATAGACGTGTCTCCTAACGCCTGGCTAAGCGGCATCACTTCGGTATATGTGCCGTCGAATGAGTAGAAGTTCACGTATTTGCCTGAAGTAGCTCCGCTCACTCCTGCTTTGTTGAGCACATCCCGCAACATGACTCCGCCGAATGTTTGATTCGGTACTGTCCACCCTGTCACGCAGTGAAAGGTAGCATGAAGGTCTGGACTTGCCATCTGGGCAATGTCACTTAGTGACAGTGAAAGATTACTCTTTACATCCCCAACCACACTCAAGCGGTAACTGCTCGCATCATAAGATGGATACCCAGAGGTAACGGTGTAAATCTGATATCCCCCGAGACCGCTCGCACTCGAAATTACAGAGCCTACGGCTGTATTAGAGAGAAAGTTGACCACCGATGGCCCCGCAACTATAGCTGCAACTCCAAAGGTGGATAGGCCAAGAAACATTCGCCTCGGCAAATTCTTTGTCGCCAACTCCTCAACGGAGTCAGTCATATCTTCAATCGCCATTCCTAACCTCGCAAATCGACATTGGTTACCGGTTTTTAGCTAATTGGGATTCGAAACACAGAAACGCTTTGGATTATCAAAACCTACTGCAACTTACCTCAGGCGAATAGCTACCTACATGCGCCTCATCGGACCTTCAACTCTTTCTTGTAGATGCGAGCTGGCCCAAGCTTGACGATCGACGCCGCGATGGAGTCGAATGCCTTTGCCGAAGAAGAGTCGGGCTCAACTACTCCAATTGGTCGTCCAATGTCGCCACCGTGGCGTAGTTCAACATCCAGTGGAATCTGACCTAAAAGATCGATTCCGAGACTCTTAGCAAGGCGGTCTCCACCCCCAGAGCCGAAGATCTCGTATTGAACTCCATCTCCTCCGACGAAGTAGCTCATATTCTCGATGACACCTCGCAAGGACAATTTGAGCTTCTTGGCCGCAAGGGCACTTCTTTGCGCGACACGCTCTGCCGCCTCTTGAGGGGTGGTAACCACATAAGTCTCTACCTTAGGCAGGTATTCAGCGACGGAAAGCGTCACATCACCGGTGCCAGGCGGCAAGTCCACACAAAGAAAGTCAAGAGCACCCCAACCGACATCAAAGAGGAACTGCTCGAGGGCCTTATGCAACATAGGACCCCTCCAAATAACTGGAGTATCGTCAGAGACGAAGTAACCGACGCTCATGGTCTTGATTCCATAGGAGACTGGCGGAACCATCAATTTACCAATAAGCGACGGCGCTCTTACGATACCAAGCATCTTCGGAATAGAAAAGCCATAGACGTCCGCATCTAGAATTCCTACTCGATAGCCTGCTTTGGCCAAAGCCACGGCGACACCAACCGTAACAGACGACTTCCCGACCCCACCCTTACCAGATGAAAATCCAAGTATGCGAATCGAGGTTCCTGGAACCATTAGGCGGTTTTGTCGCTCAGGCGAACCTTCAATATCCTTTGAGACAACCAGAGCGAGTTGAGACAGTTGTCTATCGTCCATCCCCTTGGCCTCGATCTCCAAATTAACGCCGTACTCCTTCGCGACCGCTTCGAGTTGATCTGCAACTGGGTCAAAGTACCCCTCAACCGCAGGGTACGTAAAAAGCGTCACGCGGTAACGGCCCCCCACCTTTGCGACCTTTGACAGCATTCCAAGGTTCGAGAGGCTATCGCATAGATCGGGCTCGATAACTTCGCCGAGTCGCACAGATAGTTCATCGATATTCATATTCTTCTCCGTCAGCCCTATCCCAATACGAGATGGAAAAGTAATTTCCACTATCTAGATAGAATAAACTAGGTAGGCTTCTACATGTCGAGGAAGAGTTGTAATGAACACAAACAAATCCAACCTTTTTGACAATGATCGAAGCGTAGACTTCGAGGCTACCGTAACTGCGGTGGTCGCTGCCTTCGGTGACCAAACTAGACGTGACATATTTACTTACGTCACCGAAGCACCAGTTACAGCCAACCAAGTTGCAGAGAAGTTTCAACTTCACCCAAACGTGGCGCGCCACCACCTAGACAAGCTGGTATCAGGTGGTTACCTCGATGTCGTAACAGATAAAAACGGCGTACTAGGAGTAGGTAGGCCCGCCAAGCGTTACCGCCGTCCCGGCAACCTTCCAAATATCTCGTCGCAAAATACCAAGCGTGACGAGTTACTTTCGATGCTCCTGACCGCCACACTAGAGGCGCTTGACTCGAAGATCGCCGAAGATATCGCGTATCGCGTTGGACTCTCGTATGGATCCAAACTCGCCTCGCAGATGGGACCAGTAAGCGAGACTAGGTCAGTTCGCAATGCCCTACTTTCAGTCGCCGACGCCTTAACTGCTCATGGATTTGCAACTCATGCCAAGGAAGAAGGTCGACTTTTTTCCCTGCAATCGGACAACTGTCCCTTTGGAAACGCTGCCCTTAGCAATCCCGTCATATGCGCTCTCGATAGGGGTCTGGTAAGTGGCATGCTAAATAACCTTATTACGACCGAAGTAGAGCTAAAAACGACCTCAAAAGCTCGAGGCGACAGCTCCTGCACGCTTGCCGTGTAATTGCTCCATGTCACCACAACAACGTAGATTTTGCCTTGAATCCAATACTTAGGCAAAACGATCGTGGGCGTCGCCTGCAGCACTTCTTTTATTCAAGATAAACCTCCACTACCAAGAAGGCGGCCCAAAGACAAAGTAGCATTCGCCTCACTCGAGAGCAGTCCGCTAAAGTTCGCCTTCCCTGTACTTTTGATGTAACCAAACCTAATTGGTGTCCTGATCAGAACAAGGAAAGAAGAACTTTCTTAATTCACTTGCCGCTAATGACTCACCACAATCATCAAAGGCCAGCCGATCACATTTGGACGCACCGTCGGCTTTTGCGAGCCGCTAATCGAAGCTAGCCACCACTTGGCAATCAAGCATCGCGGCGTTAGAGAGAAATCCTTGGAGACTTCTCTCGCCTATCAGTCGCCCCAGTAACGTTGCTCCTTGAAGGGATCTCCGTAGTTGTGATATCCCTGTCGCTCCCAAAAACCAGGTTGATCGCTCGTCGAAAACTCCAACTTCCGAAGCCACTTCGCCGACTTCCAGAAGTAAAGGTGAGGCAAGAAAAACCGAAGCGGGAAACCATGATCGGGCTCCAGTGGTTCGCCTTCGTACTCATAAGCTAGAAGTGCGATGTTTTCGCCACTCAATAGGTCTACTAGAGGCACATTGGCGGTAAAGCCAAATTCACCATGCAATATTAGGTGAGTCGCCTCGTCTTTTATCCCAACCATTTCAGCGATGTAGGCAAAGGGGACGCCCTTCCAGTGAGTGTCGAACTTGGACCACTTCGTAACGCAATGGATGTCCGTTGTAATCTCTACAGCCGGCAACGCCTTGACTTCATCTAAAGATAAAGTCTGAGTTCGCTCGACTTCACCATAGATCTCCAATGTCCACTTTGAGAGGTCGCGGTAGACCGGCACACTCCCTGCATGTAGAACTGGAAAGCGCTCAGTAGTGTACTGGCCTGGTGGAAGGCGCTTAGGGTCGATTCCTCGCGACTCAAGATCGCGCCGATTTCTTTCAAAGAACGAGAGCAAAATTCCTCCATTGAACTCTTTGATTCAAACAGTCTTCGATTCAAATACATTTCTCAGATGTTTGAGACTTCCTTGTTTCGAAAGATTTAACGTCGCTTCGATCATCGAAGCTGGGTTGGAAGCGTAACTTTGGCACTACCATAAACGGCCACAAGCTCGGACTTAATTGTCGTTACCAAGTTCCGAGGAGGATTTAGTGCGAAAAACTTCGTGAACTGAGCTACCGCACCCGTCGAGTCTTGAAGATCATTAGCCAACACCAAACCGTAAAAGAGGCGCGAGTAAAGATAAGTAGCGTCGACGGCGATCGACTGCTTCAGTTGAGCAATACCAGCGCTCACGAGAGACGATGATTTAGCAGAAACTCCCGATTTGGTGAGTAACCATCCATTCCAGGCGAGCGCTACTGGTTGATTTGGATTCGATGTCAAGACCCTACTAAAGGCCGAAAGGGCTGACTTATCCTGTCCAAATGAGGCGAGAGTTTGACCATTTGAGATCAATGTAGATATCTCAGTTGGAGATAGTTGATTGCTGGATGTTCCTCTGGATGTTGAAAATATCCCAAACCCAAGAATTCCAACCCCGCTCAGGAGAAAGAGTAACCCTAGGACTCCAACTATTCGCTGGGTGGTGCTAAACCTTGACGCCTTGGTGAGATATTTTACGTCTCCGCCGCCAACTTGACCTGTACCATCATCGACTACAAGATCGCCATCTTCACCTTGTTCATAGGACGATGCGGCAACTGAAATGTCGATAGAGTCCGGGCCATCAAGTGCCTCTTGGTCTACTAAATCAGCAACAACAGAATCTTCTAGACGAGATTCATTGCGCCGTCGCCTCCGAACTCGCACCACAATGAATCCAAGCGGCGCAACGATAGCTAGAGCAAGGGTTCCGGTTACTAAAAAGGCACCATAGCCGTTGGGCGGAACCAGCAGAACAGACCTTCCATAGGTCGCTTCAAGTTGAGCAATCACCTCTTGATCGCTAGCACCTGAATTTACCATCGTCGAAATGTATGATCTAAGTGCTATCGCAGAGGCGGTATTGGCATCTGCAGTTGAGACAGATATACAAGTAGGGCACTTGACGAGGGATTCGAGATGGGAAATTCTCGATGCATTCGTAATTTTAGTCGGCGACACAAAGGCAAAGACGAGGGCGGTTACCGCTATCGCAATGAGCGAAAGGGCAACTTCGACCTTCAAGCGGGTCGAAGTACGACCTTTTTTATCGTTAAGAACGATAGCAGTATCGTCGCCTCTAGCGACGTCTCTTTCATCCATATGTTGCATACGCTAAACCCAGCACGCTCTTCAAATTAGACAAAGTTACTTGACCTACAACTCTCGTCACAACCGTTCCGTCAGGTGCAATTAGAAACGTCTGCGGGGGATTTACCACACCATACTTAAGGGCTATTACACCTGTAGCATCGTAGATGACCGGCCAAGAGATTCCATTGGCGGCTACGAAGGCCTTGGCTTGGGCAGACCTATCGTTGACGGTAACCCCGAGGATCGATAGCTTTGCCGCATAGGGCTCTCCCTTTGAACTTTGAAGAAAGTCGACGAAGGCAGAGGTCTCGGCCTTACAGGGAGTGCACCAACTTGCGAAGAAGTTGACTAAGAGATAGCGTCCCTTGAAAGCCGAGTAGTCGATACTCTGACCATTCAGCGTCGTTCCCGAGATAGTAGGTAAAGACTTGCCAATCAAATTCGACGCCGCCTGTTGCGACGTGGAGACCTTTACCACAGATGCTACGACTACCGAAAAGATGATGATGACGGCCAATACGATGGCCGCACCTAAGCGAATCTTTCGCCCTCTCGATTCGACCTCAGGTCGACGACTATCGACCATCTTTTACCTTTCGATCAGTTTCGGAGAAGCTGTTGTCTTGCTTTGGGTCGAGCCCGAGCCAACTCTCCTCTTACGAGTACGGCTCGAAAGTAGAGCTCCTAGGGTTGCCACTACGCCCCCACCACCAAGGAGAAGCCCACCAATCCACAACCACGAGACCAAAGGTTCAATCACAACACCAATAACGACGGAGGAGGTAGAGCTAGTCGGAGGAGAATCTAGGGTTACATATACGTCCCGCAGGATTCCAGTACTTACCGCAGGGGTACCCACGATACTGGAATTAGTTCCGAATTGACTTATCGCGGGAGTAAAGTAACCTCTCCCATCTATTGAAATCTTAGCCAACAACTCGGTTCTAGCAGGAGTGACAACCGTATAGACCCCAGAATAAGCGATCTTATGGCCGTGAAAGTAGCTCTGGCTCATGGGAGCGATTGTTAGCTGCCCCCTTGTACCAAAGGCTGTTGAAGTTGCAAGGGCAATCGCTACAACCGCAACACCAAAGTGTGCGAGATAACTTCCGATCGACCTGACGACAGCGCCGTCGAAGCTACCATTTTTCATCCTCTTAGCAATGCGATCGTAGAGACCAATTGCTGAACCCACTATTGCGAAGACGCCAAATCCAAGGGCGCCTAAGTACCCAAGATCTCGATCCCCGATAAAGACTGCTATCAAAATTGCTACCAGCCCAGCGGCAATAGCTGGAAATAACCTCTCAAAAAGAGAGCCGATACTATTGGCGCGATAGTTGAGAAGGGGTGCGGCCGTCATCAAAAAGACGATCAAAAGGCCAAGCGGTGCGGAGAATGAATTGTAAAAGGGTGGACCTACAGAGACAACAGAGCCGGAGACAGCTTGAGCGAGGAGGGGAAAGCTGGTTCCAATCAAAACGATTAGAGCAAAGGCGACAAAGAGGATGTTGTTCGCAAAGTAGGCACCATCACGAGTAAGGCGGGTCGACTTGGAAGAGGCTAAGTGGAGTTCTGGTGCCCGTATGACAATAAGAACCAAAGAAGCCACTAATACGAACGCAAAGAAACCGATCAAGATCGGTCCAAGGTTCGACGCCGAAAACGAGTGTACCGACTGCAAGACTCCAGATCGGGTAAAGAAGGTACCGAGGATGGTAAGAGAAAACGTTGACACTAGGAGTGCCACATTCCAAAGGCGGAGATTGCCGCCCCTCTCAGAGGATAAAGAGGAGTGAATATACGCTGTCGCAGTCAACCACGGCAGAAACGCGGCATTTTCGACCGGATCCCAGGCCCAATACCCACCCCAGCCAAGGACCTGATAGGACCACCATGCTCCAAGAAAGATCCCTATCGTAAGTGCTGCCCAAGCAAAGGTGGCAAAGTTTCGCGTCTCAGCTGCAAACTTTGAATCTTCGCGCTTGGTGATCAACGAGGCGATCGCATAGGCGAAGGGAACGGTCAAACCGACGTAACCGAGATAAAGCATTGGAGGATGAAAGGCAACCAACGGGTAGTCCTGCAGCAGTGGATTTGGACCGTTCCCGTCGAATGGAATCCTCGCGTTAGCCAAGAATGGATTCGCGCTAAAGAGCATCATTGCGAAGAAGAAAAGGGAGATAAAAGAGAGAACCGCTAGAGTCATCGCCACGGTTGAGTCGCCCAACCTACCACGCGCCTTTAGGGCAACTACGGCTGCGTAACCGGTGAGGATCAAGGCCCAAAGAAGAATTGAACCAGAGAGCGACGACCACATCGCGGTCACCTGATAGAGAAGTGGCGTCTCGCGCGATGAGTTAGACGACACATAGTTCATTGAAAAGTCGTTGGTCAATAGGCCGTGCTCGAGCGCCGCCGCCGAGAGGAGGGCACCGACGAAGGCCGCAATCACAAAGTAATTGGCGTTCTTTCGCCAAGTCAAATTCTCGCTCTTATGAGATGACACGAATAAAACGAGTGCCAAGAGCGACGATACCGCCGATAACACCAGTCCGGCTTGACCTAATGCAGAATTCAAATCTTTTTGCCACCTACTGATGCAACCCTAGATGGGTGCGCCGCGATATAGGACGCTGAGTGCTTTACCATAATCTGATTCGAGTAGAAGACTCCGTGGGAGAGATTTCCAACGAGTACAACTGGGAGGTTGGGCTGAAAGAGCTCCGGCGGGTTAGCTGAATCGATAACAGAGATCTCTTTGCCGCCCGAACCACTTACTCGAAAGTCGACACCACCGACGCCATTTGTGTGCACACTCTTAGGCACCACAACGCCTTCGAGGCGAAAGGTAGTCGCGCCGAGCTTGTTCTCCATCGTCAAGACTTCATTTACAGTATGAAAGTAGACAAGCGAGTTCGAAAGTCCTCGTACCACCAAAAAAACTAGGGCTACCAAAATAACCACTAGCGGCAGGTAGACCTTCACGCGGCGCCCTCTACGGGGTCGTCGCCCTTGACCGATCGCCCTGTTGGCTACCAAAAGAGGGTCGACTACGACCTCACTCACTTGGCCTCCTCGCTCCCCTTTTGACGACGACGATCGCTATCGACTCGCACCGGCACCAAGAGGCGCTTCAATTGCCTCTGCTTTTGCGTCAAATACGCTATGTAACCGCCAACGCCAATAACTACCGTGCTATAGCCAGCCTCAACATAACCGTTCATTCAAACCTCAAATCAACCATAAAACTATCTCTCGACCGGTCGAGTTGCGAGAAGTTCCTCAACCTTAGAACGTGTAGAACTCTGCGTTACTTCCAACTTTCGCATCTCTACTAAGACCTGATCCCGTTCTGCCTCTCGAAGAGCGAGCATGTAGCGCCACAGGAACAGGGTAACGAACAACAAAGTGAAGGCTATGAACGAGAGAAGAAGTGTCCAAGCCATGATCCCATGGATCTTAGAGCCCATACCGAGGGCTGCTACTGTTGGGCCTTGATGCAGTGTTCGCCACCAAATAACTGATTCGTGGACGATCGGGACGTCTACAAACGAGACGATGCCGACGATAGCAGACCTCTTTGCTCTTGTCTCGGCCGACGATGGAAGGCCGCGGAGAGCTAGGTAGCCCATATAGAGAAGCAGAAGGATCGCAGTTGTCGTCAGGCGCGCGTCCCAAGTCCACCATACGCCCCAAGCTGGCCGTCCCCAAATTGAACCCGTTATAAGCGTCAGGGCCGTAAAGAGTACACCCACCTCAGTTGAGACGAAGGCAACTCGATCCCACCTAAGAGAGCGTGTTGGCCTCCAGAGATACAAAAGAGATGCAAGGGTCGTTACCCCAAAGGCGAGATACGAGACCCATGCCACGGCGGGATGTATATAGAGCAGCCGGGCAAGATTGCCCTGTACCTTATCTGGTGGCGTAACAAATAGTCCAAGAACCGCATTTGCCACCAGCAAGACCGCTGTTACGGGTACAGAGACCGTTAGTGCCTTACGTAAAGTCAACTTCTAATCCTCCAGGAGCACACCGAATAAGACAGCTCCCAATGCCAAAAATACCAGCGAAAAGAGGGCTATCAACTTCAGCCACGGGTCATTAATCGATCCAGCTCGCCCAAGGCCGTCTTGCCAAGTCTTCGTCGCAGCAACCAAAATAGGTAGAGCGATTGGCAGAAGGAGGAGGGGCAAAAGCCCTTCTCCTCCTCGCGATTCACCGATTAGTGCACCATACAAAAGGCCGATAGCGCATAATCCCATCGTAGCAAGAAGCGTAGCCAATACCAATAACACCAAGTTAGAAGGGGAGACTCCGTATAGAACAAAGGTGAGCGCCCCAACTACTATGTCGGCGACGAACAAGATCAGGCTCTGACCGATTACCTTGCCAATGTAGATCGCAACTGCACTCGCTCCGTATACGAGCTGTCCTTCGAGGGCTTTATTTTCGAACTCCACCCGCATCGAACGGGTAACCGAAAATATCACTGAGAAAGTGGTCACAATCCAAAAGATCGCTGGCGCTGTTACCTTCAAAAGCTTGGTGTCGAGGTTGAAGATAAATGCTACGAGCACCAAGACGATACCCGAAAATGGAAGTATCTGACTGAAGGTGGCACGCCCTCTTACCTCGAGACGTATCTCTCTTCTAAAGTGATAGAGGCTTTGACGAAGAGTTAGGGGCATGTTCATCGATCTGCCACCCCGTCTTCAGGATTATTCAATTTGGAGTCTTCGGTGATCGATCCTCTAGAGAGAAGGAGTTGTCGAGTAAAGGCGATGTCGAAGCTATCACCCTCATGGGAGGTAAATACGATGGTGGTTCCACTCGTTGCAGCCTGCGATATAAGTCGATCGAGGAGGTCTCGACCCGATAAGTCCAGTGAGGAGTGGGGCTCGTCTAGGAGCCAAAGTGGAGGATTTTTGATCAGTAGCGCCGCTAGCTGTACCCGCTTCGATTGACCCGAGGATAACTGATCAACCTTCGACTCTTGCAGAACCTTACCGATTCCAAAGTAGTCGAGGGCGCCTTCCATGCGAGAGGGATCGGCGGAGAGGTTTTTCGAGATCAACTCCAAATTCTCTCTAACGGTCAATGTGGCATATAGGTATGAGTCATGGGAGACCAATCCAACGTGTGGCAAAAGCTCACGTCGGCTCTGTTGGATCCTAGAACCCATAATCCTTACCGACCCTGAATCAAAGCGGTTGAGGCCAGCGATGGCGCGATAGAGAGTCGTCTTGCCACTTCCGTTGGCTCCACGCAATCTCACGACCTCGCCCATCTCAAGGTTCAAAGAGAGGTCGACGAGAATGGGGTTCACTCCATAGGAAACATTTACATAAGTAAGGTCAAGGACCTCGCCTCGTGCAACCTCACTCCCGCTTTGGGTCATGGATATGCCTACTTGCCAAGCTCCTTGGCGATGCGATTGACGTCGCTCTCGACCATCATCGTTACAAGTTGCGCAAATGTAGTGTCACGGGTCCAACCGAGCTCAGTCTCAGCCTTGGTCGGGTCTCCAACGAGAAGGTCCACCTCGGCGGGGCGCATAAAGCGCTCATCGATAACGACGTACTTCTCCCAGTCGAGATCGACTGCTTCAAAGGCCAGCCGTGCAAACTCTCGAACTTCGTGGGTCTCACCGGTAGCAACTACATAGTCGCCTGGGGTATCTTGCTGCAACATCAGCCACATCGCACGAACATAGTCCTTCGCAAAACCCCAGTCGCGCTGTGCATCTAGGTTACCGAGTCGAAGCTCCTTGGCAACTCCGTGGTGAATAGCAGCAGCAGTGCTTGTGATCTTACGCGTCACGAACTCCAACCCACGACGGGGAGATTCGTGGTTGAAGAGAATGCCACTGTTCGCGTGCATGTTGTAGCTCTCACGATAGTTGACTGTTAGCCAGTGGCCATAGACCTTTGCAACTCCGTATGGGCTTCGGGGGTACAGGGGGGTACTTTCGCGCTGGGGAACCTCTTGGACCTTGCCAAACATCTCAGACGAAGAGGCCTGATAAAAACGTGCCTCTGGAACGCAGTGGCGGACTGCGTCAAGAAGTCTTGTGACACCGAGTGCCGTCGTCTCACCTGTTAGAACTGCTTGGCTAAACGAAGTCTGCACGAACGACTGTGCCGCGAGGTTATAGACCTCTTCGGGCTGAGTCTCTTGGAGGATTAGTTGCAACGAAGTCTGATCGAGAAGATCACCAGCTACAAGCTCGATCTTGTCTTGAATATGCGCGATTCGCTCAAAGTTCAAGGTTGAGGAACGACGCGTCATTCCTATAACCCTGTAACCCTGCTCCAAGAGGAACTCCGCCAAATACGAACCGTCTTGGCCGGTAATACCTGTAATCAGCGCAACTTTGCTCATCAAAACCTCTTGCCACTTTGTTCCACAATGATCATGGACTCGACACAAACAATCTACAGTGCAAGAGGCGTAAAAGTTGCTACCGGTCTTTCCACATCGGCTTACGCTTGCCTTGGAAGGCCGATATTCCTTCAGTCGAATCCTCTAGAGTATTGACCACGCTAAGCATCGCTTGTAGGTAACCAAGAGCCTCGTTTGATCGCATATCGAGGGCCTTATAGAACGACTCTTTGCCAAGTGCAACCACCGACAGAGACTTTGAATTTATATCATGGAGCAACTTTGAGAGCTCCTCGTCAAATGATTCAGATGTAACAACTCGATTCAATACACCGATCGAAAGGGCTTCAGATGCGCCTATCCTTCGACCGGTCACCATGAGTTCAAATAGGATACGAGGGTTAATATAGCGAAGCAGGGGCACCGAGATCATAAAGGGCCAGACCCCAACGTTTACCTCTGGGGCTCCAAATTGTGAAGTTTCATCGGCAACTACAATATCGCAGGCTGCCATGAGGCCAAAACCACCGGCGAGGGCAAAGCCTTGGACAGCGGCGACAATTACCTTGGGATACGACCACATTACCTGAAAGAGATCGCCCAGTGCGCGCCTACCAGCGTGCAACTCAAACGATGACGCTCCATCTTGCATGGTTGAAAGATCGACGCCGGTGCAAAAGGAGTGGGTGCCGCTTCCCCTGATCACGACTGAGCGTACCAAATTATCGAAAGAGTACTCACCGAGGGCCACCTGCATCGACCTCAGGACATCCATGGTCATGGAGTTGCCCTTATTGGGTCGATTTATCGTCAAAAACAACGTCCCATCGGTAACACTTACTAGAAGTTCGCTCATGATTACCCTCCTTCTCGCACTGTTGATGTTATCAAGTGGAGAGAAATCGAATCTGTGAAATCTCGTTATCTGCTGAGCAGATGTGACCACGTCTGGCATAGGATCTAAACTTCTTATCGATAAAAGTAAAGTTAGGCAGCTAGAGCAAGAGTTGACACCAACGAAGGGTGATCGCCCCACCAATAAGAGGATGACGGGAGAGGCGCGACGCCTCGACATTTTGACTACCGCGCTCACAACCTTCGCACAAACGGGCTACCACTCGACTTCTATGAACGAAATAGCAGCAGCCGCTGGCGTTACAAAACCCGTCATTTATCAACACTTTGATTCGAAGCGACACCTATATCGACAACTGATCGTTCAGGAGGGTCGACGCCTAATCGACCAGATCGCAACCGCTACGGCGCCTAGTGAATCCGGCCACCAACAGGTTGTAAGTGGCTTCGCGAGCTACTTTCGCTTTGCATTCGAAAATCGCTCCAGCTACGACCTTCTATTTGGCTCAGAGGCTCGCCTCGAAGACGACTTCAAAGATGCCATCGCTGACATCGAAGATGAGATAGCAGAACTGGTGACTAACAGAATCCAAATCGACGCCGACGCCCACTATCGCAGGGTACTTGCGATGGGAATTATCTACATGATCGAAGGTAGCGTCCGAACTTGGCGAAACTCGTGGAACGACGAAAACCAAATCGGTTCCTTTGAACAAAGCGGCGGAATGGAATTAGCGAGCCAACTTGCCGATTTGGCCTGGTACGGCCTTAGAGGCGTCGGATCGACGCCTCTATTACAGTAACAGAACGACGGGCTCTAAGGATACCGATGTCGGCCACAAGTGTGGACCCGAACTTATATCGATGTGAGTTCCAAATCGTAACGCGATCTACTGTGTTGATTCTCTTACTTAATCTGAAGACCACTAATCGCTCGGGCAATTATTAGCCTTTGGATTTCGCTAGTTCCTTCGAAGATGGTGTAGATCTTGGCGTCGCGATACCACCTCTCAACGGGATACTCGCGAACATAGCCATAGCCACCAAGAATCTGAATAGCCTGCTCCGTAACCCAAACCGCAGTTTCACCGGCAAATGCCTTTGACATCGATCCTTCGCCCATCGTAAACTTCTGTCCGGTTGCCGCCATGTTGGCAGCCCGCCAAACCAGTAGTCGCGAGGCTTCGATCTTCATAGCCATCTCGGCAAGGCGAAAGGCTATTGCCTGATTTTCGATGATTGCTCGTTGGAATTGGCGCCTCTCTTTGGCATATTCAAGGGAGTACTCATAAGCAGCCCTTGCGATTCCAACTGCTTGGGCACCAACGATGGGGCGACTCGCCTCAAATGTCGCCATCGCAGCCTGCGTTGAAGACCGACGCCCCTCGCGAGCCCGTGCGAGGCGTTCATCTAGCTTCTCTTTGCCACCAAGCAGCATCGATCCTGGGATACGGACATTATCTAGAACCACCTCAGCGGTATGCGAAGCTCGAATTCCCAACTTCTTAAACTTCTGTCCCATCGATAGGCCCTCTGTTCCCTTTGGAACGATAAACGAAGCCTGCCCACGAGAGCCAAGGGCCGAATCAACACTTGCGACTACGACATGAACATCCGCTATTCCACCGTTGGTAATCCAGGTCTTGGTTCCATTCAAAGTCCAAGTATCGTTTGAAGGATCATACTTAGCATTGGTTCTCAGTGATGAGACATCGGATCCGGCATCGGGCTCAGTAACGGCAAAGGCTGCTAGTGCCGGTTTTTCCACCGTGCCGAAGCACTGTGGAATCCATTCGCCGATCTGTTCTGGGGTGCCATTTGCAAATATCCCAGCCACGCCAAGGGTGGTACCAAAGATTGCAAGTGCCAGTCCGGCATCGCCCCAACTCATCTCTTCATTTACGATCGCCATGGTCAAACCGCTCTTATCGGCGTATGAGTTTGCTATGAAATCAAAGGAGTAGAGGCCAATTCGAGCAGCCTCTTCAATGATCGGCCAAGGAGTCTCCTCCCGTTCATCCCACTCACTAGCAGCTGGTCTCATTACCCCATTGGCAAATTCGTGCACCCAGTCTCGTAACTGAATCTGCTCTTCACTCAAGTTCATCGAAAATTCACTCATGATTCACCCGTTCATCTAAAGTCGCCTCCCATGTTACCACTGGGTAATATAGGCCGCAACACCATAGTTAAAAGTGACGTTGACTTCGTATGGAATGCAACTTCCGTGGTCGACGAAGGTACAAGTTCGGTAGCAGCAGATGATGGGGGAAGGTCGCGAAGGGTCCTTGGGAGCATTCCACTTGTGAGATATCAGTCGCCGAAGTCGGAAGGTCGACCTTGGATGCAACAATAAATTAGAAAAGATACAAATAATATCTGAGTAATTACAGCTAATATTTATCCAAATAGCGAAATAAAATATACGGAATTAATTTCGTATATATCCGTTACTCCATCTCGAAATAGCCTTTTTAGTGGACTTCTTCATTATGGCAGAAATTCACAGAAACAATTTTCATATTAATAAATATGATTTATTTATTAATTTAGTTGTCAAATATGTCGAACTAAGTCAAGTAGTTAATCGCGGCTTGATGGTCACGATGAGAGGTAAATTGTCTGAGCGAAGTTCCCTTCTGCTCAAGGACACAAAGATTCTACGGAGGACGGATGTCGATTACCGAAGTTAGAGGGTCAGTTGACTCAATGGGAAGGGAGCATGGATCGGTCCGCAAACTAAGGGATCACTTTCCCGCCGATTTCATCGTTGCAACGGTAACTTCAAATATGGCCATGATCGCCTTCGACACCAAAGGAATTGTCCTTTGGGTAAACCGCCAATTTGCCAGTGCCGTTGGTTATGATCCAAGAGAACTCATCGGGGTTCACCACCGCGAACTTTGTACTCGGGAATTTGTAAATTCCCGTGCATATCAGGAGTTGTGGAGCAGGCTAAATGGCGGTATCGCCTTTGCCGACAAGATCGAGCGGGTCGCAAAGTCCGGCCAGATCGTCTACCTTGAGGCCTCTTACATGCCGGTCTTGGACGACTCTGGGGTAGTAATCGGGGTCTGCAAGATTGCAACCGATATCACCCATCGAGAACTCGATGCTATGCACGCTGCTCAAACCCTTCGGGAGATGGCAGTCAATCTGTCTCAAAGGGCGACCGAAGGCATACAATGCGCGCAAGATGTGGCCAGTGGAGCAGATCGCCTTGCCAAAGATGCGAGTTCAAATAGCGGTCTAATGGGCGAATTGCTAACGCAGACGAACGAGATTGCTCAAGTCGTAACCGCAATACGAGAGATCTCGAGCCAGACAAATCTGCTTTCTCTAAATGCCTCGATCGAAGCGGCGCGTGCCGGCGAGCATGGCTTGGGATTTGCAGTCGTAGCAGATGAGGTTAGGTCACTTGCGTCGAAGGTCGATAAAGCGACGCGCTCTATTCAAGCCCAACTAAAGACGATCTCTGAGACCGCGGTATCTATTGCAAATAGCAACGAGGTAACCACCGGGATCGTTATCGACTCACAGGCCTCCACCCAACAGGTGCTCTCTGAATTTCAAGGGGTGGGCGAAGCATCGAGTGAACTTGAGGCGTACGCTAGAACCCTATCGGAACGATAGCTGATTACAAAAAACTAAGAGATACTTTTGATGCTTTTCGCAAGAGCGAGCACCATAGGTAGCTGCAACGAATGGACTAGATCACCTTGTTTATCCTGTGTGAGGCGTAAAGATAGCGGCAACTGCTACCGAAAGTGATCTCTGAAACACCAGTCATTTGCCCAACAATGCCGACAAACCAATCAATATTCTTTGTCACGTCAGCAAGGATCGCAGATCATCATCGTTTCAATATTTAGGTCTAAAACCTAATATTTCGAATGATCTGCGATCCTTGCGCTCTTGCGGAATCCTAAATATCCAGGCAACCTCCGCACCGGCGAATCTCACACTTAGACGTAAGAGACAAGTTATCTAGTTGTAAATCCTTTGAAGTCAGATGCCCAAGTGAATAAATTAGATTAAGCCTTTTAGCTCGGTGAAAGCAAACCAACCACCTCGAGCCATAATCCAAGAAGCAGCAGGAGTCGATTATTAACAAGAGGCCCGCACTACTCGCGTTAGCGAATCACTCTCAAATGGATTCTCACCAAGGCTAACCGACAGCGCTACCAACTATTGGTTTATTTAGGCTTAGGTTGCCAGTTGAGCCATAGAACGTAGCGTCACCAAAGGAGA